>Ga0190343_1000034_pt1 | contig 73161 bp, 44 predicted proteins | sample 48721312_MG_FD_161664 | JGI IMG/M metagenome (GOLD analysis project Ga0190343, IMG submission 161664) | Hydrothermal vent microbial mat bacterial communities from Southern Trench, Guaymas Basin, Mexico - 4872-13-1-2_MG | ecosystem: Environmental > Aquatic > Marine > Hydrothermal vents >... | reverse complement strand
CCCCAGGTGAAACCTGGGGTAAAGGTATTAGAAATGCGCCAACCCCGAAGGGGTATACATAAGAAAATCATCCATAAGACCATTCACATTCAACCCCTACGGGGTTGCCTATTACCTTTTCTTTACCCCAGGTTTCACCAGTTGCTCTTCACATTCAACCCCTACGGGGTTGTGGCCCCCTTTCCCATTTCCCCAGGTTGCACCTGGGGCTATTCATATTCAACCCCTACGGGGTTGGGGCCGTTGGTTGGGTTTACCCCAGGTTGCACCTCAATGCCATTAAGTTAAGCAGTCTTATACCATAAGGGTTTTGTGCGGCGAGGTACGGTGGGGCGGGCGTTGTGAGTCGAAACTGACACTGGATACGTGTTTTAAATTATAATAATTACTATACTATACTAAATTTAAAACTTAGGCGAATTTTGATAAACTTATATGGCAAAAGTAATTTAATATCAATCGTATAATATTTATATAATTACAAGTTATCCAATCAAAGTAAGTGGAATACTAGCCTTTTACGAATTTTGTTTATTTAAATTATGATGAATACGGTCTTTTTTGATAAAAATCGTTATTAAACCCTTGTTTACCAATTTTTAAGCCAAAATTCCCCCAACCCATTCAAAATACTTGAATAGGAAATTTATTTTTAAAAACGCCGTGCTAAAAACAGGGTTTGTAAATGCGTTTATAATAATTTAAGGAAACCCTAGCCGAGCTCTTTTTTCGTGGAACCTTGCGATTCCGCTTTGTGTAAGTCGGATCGGAGATATTCCATTCAGTCAATGTTGCCATAAGTTCTTGAATTGGCTTACAATGGTAGAATAATTCAACCCTAAAATTTTTTATGGCGTTAAAAGATACCATGTTATTGACAGTCTGTCGGTGTTTATTCAGGCTGGATTTCTTAAATAATTGCGAATCAGCGGCTTTAGTGAGTATGGATTCTAAGCCTGTTAGAAACATAATTGCAAAAAAATCCTGTTTAACTGAAATAACCGTTTTACCTGTAAAGTTCTCAATTTTTACACGCTCTTTTATAACACCATAAAAACCTTCAACACCCCATCGTAGATTATACAATTCCTTAAACATTTGCGCGGTGTATCTTTTCTCGTCAAGTAATGAGGTTACAAGAACTTCTATCTCTCCTGTGCTCAATCTAACTCTAACAAAGCTTTCGATAATTTTTTCTGGTAATCCCAATTCTTGGCACTTTTTCTTGACGGTTCCTTCCGCTTTTAAAGTGACTATATTGCTATTAGTAACTCGTTGTTTAAACATATCTCGTGCCGCTTTAAATGACTTTTTTGAGCAACGACCCGTAAAATGTCGCCCAAGTTTTGTTAATGATGCTAAAAATATATAGGATGGATAGTTGCGATCAAACAAAATCAAGTCACCTTCGCGGCTTTGCTTGATGTGTTCCAAAGCCAAATCAACCTCATAAGCCTTGGCAGGCGCGAGACAAGCATCAATGAGAGTCTTGTTTATTTCGTCTATCATCACCGAAATAAGCCCATAACCGTGTTGTCCGATTATCTTATTATTCTTACTATTAGTAAAATTTAGGGTACCAAATTCGTCGTTTATTTCTGGCACATTAGGCAAATGGATTTTGGAGCCGTCAATAGCCAGTAAACGAAAACCCCAAGCGTTTTCAAAATTATTATCGCCATAAAGAACATCAAGCACTGCTTTTTTATTTAACGTGACGAACGCTTCTGGCTTTAAATGACGACGTGCTTGGGTAAAGGCACTCTTTGTTACTAAAATGCCGTTGTCCCGTTTTTTAAAGAACTCCGGCAAAAACAAGCTGTAGCGGTTTGATGCTATGCAAGTAAAATTATCTTTTAGGACGGCTACAAAGGGAAAGGCGTACTTTCTGGTAAAAAAAATGTAAAATGTGCGATGTTCATCTTTAAATGACTCATCATTTAACAACTCGCGAATAATCGAAATTGATCCGGTGGCTTTGTCATTTTCGTCATCCAGTGTGTGTTTTTCCATAAATTGATTTTACCTACTGTTTGAAAGGCAATAACTATAACACATTTTCCTTAACTTAATGGCATTGAGGTGAAACCTGGGGTAAAAACCAACCAACGATTCAACCCCTACGGGGTTGTGGCCCCCTTTCCCATTTCCCCAGGTTGCACCTGGGGCTATTCATATTCAACCCCTACGGGGTTGTGGGCCCCTTTCCCATTTCCCCAAGTTGCACCTGGGGCTATTCATATTCAACCCCTACGGGGTTGTGGGCCCCTTTCCCATTTCCCCAGGTTTCACCTGGGGCTATTCATATTCAACCCCTACGGGGTTGTGGCTCCCTTTCCCATTTCCTTGCAATCGAGACGCCCCAGGTGAAGCTAACTACAGGAAAGCCCCAACGGGGCGACATTAATACAGCCTGGGGCAACGCCCCAGGAAATTTTTCGTGTCAGATTCGCTAAACTTTTTTCCAAACAGAAAAATATTCCATATGATTGCTTTCGCCGACAGTGACAAACACACAAGTTGCGTTTAACTGCAATAGTTCAAGCGTCTTCAACATAAAGTCACTAAACGTCTGTGAATCCCAAACATGAGCATGTTCGCGTCGGTTTCTGACATTGTTGACACGAACTTGTATTTCTTCAGCACTGAGATTGAAGACTTCAGGATGGACACCGCGCAAGAAGTCGAGATAGTGTTCATCCGTCACGACAGTTACCTGATTGTCATATTCCTCTTTCAGGTGTGCAAATGAAGTTAAGGCACGATTTCTGTCAAAGATGAAATGTTTATCGGGTGCCGAAATAACTACATAACCCTCTCGTTTTGTTACCCTAAATAATTCTTCGACGACTTTGATGGGATTAGCGACATGTTCAATAACATGATTGAGTATCACAAAGTCAAAACGCTCGGCCTCAAATAGGGACAATCCTTCTTTATCCAAATCGCAAATATAATTCACATCGACAAGCGCGTTGATATCGAGTTCTGGAAAATATTGGATAACGTCTTCCTTAGAATGAGCGTCGCAATATTCGATGGTGCAATGGGCTGGAATAGTGGCCGGTTGATGAAAAGCACCAATTTCTAAACCCTGCCCGGTGAGCAGATTATAACCATCCTGCCGATGAATAAGATGTGCAGACATATCAGTTACTCTAAAAGTCCAGTGGGGTTGGAGTCCAAACCTTTAGGTTTGGACTTATTAACGTTAGTTCGAGTTTAAATATCAATGGCTTATAAAATGAGTCGTTATATCAATTAGTTAGTTATAATGACTTGACTCTCAATCAGTTAAAAACAAAACCCATTAGTTGTACTGATTCGTTCGGTGATATGGCCCACAAATATTGGGTTATTAACGTATTAAAAATAGGGTTTATATTTTATACAACTGATGCAAAGCAAGCTGTTGGCTATAAACTACGTGGGCTATATCAATCAGTACAGTAAATATCCCGTCTGGGCCCAACTTTAACCACTAAAACCTGCAACACATCATCATGTATTTCATAAATCACGCGATAATCTCCGACACGAATACGGTAAGGATTTTCAAAGCGCTTGAGCTTTCTATGACCCTGCGGACGTGGTTCTTGAGCCAAAGCTTCTATTTGGGTTTGCAACCGAAGCGCAATAGCCTTATGAAGCTTGGCAAGTTGACGTTTAGCTGAGGTTTTAAATTCAATAGAATAAGTCATTGCTTATAACCCCAATTCTTGTTTAACTTGTTCCCAAGAAATTGACCCTTCTTCTTTCAGCGCATCGTCAGCATCCGTATTGTCAATGCAGTCTTCCAGTTCTTCAATCACGTCAACATCCTCTATCGGCGCAACCGCTAAAAAAACTTTATCTTGGTATGTCAAACGCGCCCTTTCGGGTGCCTTGATGTCAAGAAATTCTCCCAAAGTCTCATTCAGATGGATAAGTTCCAACTGACTCTTGTTATGGCCATTAATACACCGGTTAAGTTGTTCTACCACGTCAACATCTTCTATTGGCACAACGGCCAAAAATATCTTGTTTCGGTATGTCAAAGTCATACGTTCCTTTTCAGTCGCCACCTGAGCCAAGAGTTCGGTTAATGTTGGTTTTGTTTCTCGTTCTTCATTTTGAAGTGCATCTGATTGTGGAGAATCCGCGTTTTCTTTAAAAATAACAATGACTTCCGCACTTAATCCGGCTCGGAGTTCTGGGGAACGAACTGTGATAAAACCGTTTTGCTGAACAGTCATTTTTTGTTTAATGGCTCCTAACATGTCGTATGTCCTCGTCGGTTGATTGACTCCAAAGTGCCTGTCTATTCTTTTTAAATTCCTCAATGCGAATATCGGCACAGATACCTTATGGTTCTTCTTAGCACCTATCAGGAAAGTAAAAGTCATTATTTTTAAACACTTCAGCTCACTTCAATACCACTTCAGTCACACTTCAGTATCGAACCTTTGATAATCTCTGTGAAACGTAGTAAAGCTCCGTGTCTCAGTGTTGAAGATTTAAAAACTGATAGGTGGTAGTTCCGCATCGCGCACGGCTACACGGCTATACCATTCTTCCGAAATATATTCGCTAGGAATATTGTAATCATCTGGTTCTAATCCCAACTTCTCAATCGCATCAAACCATTGATGACGAAGGCTTTCTGGGAGAGGCTTACCACACCACGGACAATATTCAATTAATTGTATCGCAGAACCGCCATCCAAATATTGAATACCGTATTCTCTAAATTTAGGAATAAAGATGATTGGAAGTTCGCTTGTTTGAACCTGTTTTTTCATTTCAGTACAACAATACATACTAAAAACGCCTTAACTTAACTTATACTAAACACCTTCATAAACTGAGTTTTTTCATTCGAGCTTCGCTCTAAATATTGAGCCATTTCAACAATATTTCTCCTATTGTCGAAATGACAAAAGCGCAATTTTTGACGGTGCAAAGTCTAAATGGAAAAATTCATTCCTTATGGGACTGTCTGCTTTGTCCATATTGTTATGCACCACTTCGCTTATAGTATTTCAGTCGTGTAAGGGGCCCGTAAGCGGACCGCACTAAATTAAATCTTTCTCAAAACCGATATCGCCTACTTGCCTATTCGTTCAGTTTATGACAACCTATTGATTTTTTTTTATAAATCATAGTTTTATAAAAATAGGATTTCTTTAATATCATACCCGTTGCTTGTTACGCTTGCTTGAGCATCACATATTCCGTTTTTTCTCCCAAAGATTCATTTAACCATTTTTCCAGTTGCGGATGAATGGTTGGAGAACTGGTGAGAAACGTAAGAGCCTTGTTTTCCATTTGTGAAAGCGTGTTAGCATGTCGCCCCGTTGGGTTTTCCACCAACCATCACCAGGGGCGATGCCCCTGGCTATATTAATGTCGCCCCGTTGGGGCTTTTCGCCAACCACCACCAGGGGCGATGCCCCTGGCTATATTAATGTCGCCCCGTTGGGGCTTTTCGCCGGGGCAACGCCCTTGGCAAGCCAAGCCCCTTCGGTAAGTATTATTAAAGCCTGGGGCAACGCCCAAGCAAGCGCTTTGACGCGCTTATTGCTAAGTGATATTTTTTGGTTATTTAGATTACATGATTTAGGGGCCATAAAAGGTTTTGAATGGTTTAAAATTAAGTTATGGCCCCCAATTGCGCCTCATTAGCTATACTGTTTGTAGGAAAGCCGAGTTTTTAGACTTGACTCGGATTTTTCAAGTCACCAAATTATTCTTTCTAACTATACTCTAAAAATGGATTCACAATACGAAGGCGCTCCTCAATGATTTGCCCGTGTTGTAAATCCTCTTCAGTAGAAAATGGTACAGTTATGTTCTAAGGCACTGGCAATCACTAGACTATCGTAATAGGAGTATCTGTATTTTTCTCCCATTTTCCAAGCGAGATTGATCGTTTGCATGGTAATGGGCACGACTGTTACCTTTTTCAGATAGTTGTCCATGATTTTAGCAATGCGCGTATAGTCCAGTTGAAACTTTTTATGCAACACATTTGAGCATTCATTGACAACTTGTATTGAAATGATCGGCCCGGTTAATAGCAACTGGAGAGCAATTTTCTTTTTTGGACTATCAACATCCACCGCATAGATCAAAACATTGGTATCAGCAAAACGGCAATTTCAAACATTGGCTTCATCCCGGTTGAAATGGTATCCACTCAAATCAATTTGGAGGTTCTCAAAAAAACTTTTAACCTCTTCGTTGGTATGGTTTGGCAGAACGCGTATCGATTCCACAGCCAACAAAATGACTTTAACTGGTTTTTGAAACCATTCTTTGTAGTGCTCTGGAATTTTAATAATTCCATTGTCTGATATCGATTCAAATTCGATAGATGGCATCGTGTTCTCCTGAAGTCAAGTAAGATGAAGTGGGTACATTGGTATCACTAACGACTGCCATAGTGGGCCTCAAAAAGCCAACGGCTAAAGCCGTTGTCTAACAGCTTAAGTACCCTAAAGGGCACTGAGAGTAGGCGATGAATCGCCTATTACAATCGCCCAAATCTTTATCACACCAACCACTTAGCCAACGGCTAAAGCCGTTGTCTAACAGCTTAAGTACCCTAAAGGGCACTGAGAGTAGGCGATGAATCGCCTATTACAATCGCCCAAATCTTTATCACACCAACCACTTAGCCAACGGCTAAAGCCGTTGTCTAACAGCTTAAGTACCCTAAAGGGCACTGAGAGTAGGCGATGAATCGCCTACTACAAACTCCTTCAACTACAATTGAAAGAGGTTTCAATAGGGCCATGAGTTGAAATCCCTTGAGCCATTATGTCATAAGGCCCTAGTCGCCAAATGCTCAAGTTTTTTTAACGTTATCGATCTCCGATTTTTCCAAAAACTTGGAGATCGAAGGCACCCTTTTAGTCATCCGATTTTTCAGAAAATCGGATGTCTTTCATATTAAAAAATATTTTAAAAAATATAAGTCATAATACCTACGCAAAATTTGTTGTTATCGAACAGTAACCGTCAACTCATTCAACCGCATCCACCCCAATCAGCCCAAGTCCTTTGGTACCGACGGAGCTTAAAGTGACGGTATAAGCCCCGGCCGGCAATTCTAATAGTAAGCCAGCATCGGTGGGTTTGCTTAATTGCAAGTGGGTCGGCAGGGCGGCAATGCCATTGGCATTTGGGCCTGTTTGCCAGTTATCATTGCTCGCTACATCCGTTGCGTCTGGATAGGTTTGTACCAGCATTTTTGGATCAACCCCCGCTTCTAAACCAAAACTTTTATATACCCGTCAAATATTTAGTGAATCGGGTCGTCAAGCTGTTAATACTAATTCTTTGATAATCAAATCTATTCGAATTTTTAGGTGACAATCAATAAACGAAAAAATCAGCTGTCATTCAAAAGTGGCAAACCTAATTGGCTTGCTGCTTGATTCAAACGCCGGTCAAAACAGGCAAATATGAAAGACTGTGAATCTCTTTGTTTAAATAAAATATCGGCAGCGGCAAGGTGGACACTATCATAAGCACGTAGGGAAAAAGTTTCTGCTACCTCAGCGGCTCTTTGCAGAAGTGGTTGAGTCAAAGGTATTTGAAAATAGTTCTCCCAATCTTCAGCAAACTCACGCTTAACGATCTCAAATTGCTCATCGGTGAGTACTTGTTCTCGATGCAAACGGGCGAAGGCAGCATGTATCTCTATGTATGTAATGACATGACTAGCCACCGCATATGCTTGTTCAATGGCAGAAACCACCGTGTCGCTATAAGGCTCATCCACATAGAGTTTAACCAATGCCGAGGTATCTAAATAAAGTATGATCTCATTCTCCATCTTATTCTCCTCGATCTTCCAACACACGCTCGGCAACGGTTTTTCCCTGAATGCGGGGACGTAAGCGTCCACCTTGCGGCTTTTTTCGATTTCCGTTCAACCATTTTTGCCACATTTCAGCCATTTCAGGATCCAGGTTTTCTACTTGTTTCTCTAACGAACCATAAGTATGTTGTTGTGCTTCATTGACTTCAACAACGACCAACACTCGCAATTCGTTATTCAGTTGCGCCGGAATGGGATCTAGCCAGCGTAACATACCATTTTTGTAAATCGCTTCGTAACTTTTCAACATAGTGGTTTTATCCCATTAATCTTGATTAAAGCACTGTTCTAATACGAATGAATCATGAAATATACTGCAAACGGCTTAGATTTGGATTTTTAGGTTTCAGGAAATCGTTCGAGATAAACGAAACTAGCGAACCAAATTTCACCAGTTCACAGTATATGAACATTTTCAAAATCACTGTCAATCAATGCTTTTATAAAAAAAATCCTATTTGTCCAACAAATCTTATTTTTATAAACGGATTGGCACGGTTTGTTATTCAACCGCATCCACCCCAATCAGCCCCAGTCCTTTGGCACCGACGGAGTCTAAAGTGACGGTATAAATTAATATTCAATAACCGCCGCAATTGCGGTAATAATTGCTCTCATCACAGTTGGGGATACACTACCCAGTTTCTGAACAAATCGTTGAGTATCTACTCCGCGTAATTGTAAAGTATCAACGGCTGAGGTTTTTGCTAAACCATTGGCACTATCAGGGACTATTTTGACATGCCAACTATTCGGTACGAAATAATCTTTCCACTCCGACAGCGGAGCAACTAACCGAATTGGCAATGCACCAATGGCATTAGAACTGACAACGACGACTGGACGTGTTTTACGAATTTCAGCACCAATAGTTGGATCAAGATTCACCAACCAAATTTCACCGCGATTCACTTTCATTGGTAAAGTCTCCGGCTTGCCATTCTTGGCGTTCTGTTGCGGTTTGCCCGTAGTGTGCCACCATCTGTTCAGCTTGTTGTGCCAAGATTCGCTTTCTGTCATCCAAAGAAAGCCGCATGAAATCAACCTGAACTGATGATGGCGTGTCGGATTTTTGGTCATCAACCAATTCAAGCAATAAGTTGTATGCAAGTAACAACTTTGCCACCGGCAGTTGCATTACTAATTCTTGAACCTGATAATGAGTAATCTGTTCCATGTTCGTTTTCTCCAACACAAAGGAATAGAATCAGCACCATTTTAAAAATCCGATTTTTTTGAGTTGACTCGGATTTTTTTGAAAATCGTCAATTAATCAACCGCATCCACCCCAATCAGCCCCAGTCCTTTGGCACCGATTGAGCTTAAAGTGACGGTATAAGCCCCTACGGGTAATTCTAACAGTAAGCCAGCGTCGGTGGGTTTGCCTAATTGCAAGTGGGCCGGTAGGGCCGCAATGTCATTGGTATTTGGGCCAGTTTGCCAGTTATCATTGCTCGCGACATCCGTTGCGTCTGGATAGGTTTGTACCAGCATAAACGGATCAACCCCGGCATCTAAACCAAAACCTCTTATCATCATGCCGGTGCCGGTGATGATGAAACCAGCAATAATATCAGCGTGCCCACCTCGAATCGGGGCGCGGGTACTGATATATACTCAACGTGGCTTTCCTGGGGCGTTCATGAAGGCTATATTAATGTCGCCCCGTTGGGGCTTTTTTTCCACCAACCACCACATCACCACATCACCACATCACCACATTACCACATCACCACATCACCACATCACCAGGGGCGAACCACCAGGGGCGATGCCCCTGGCTATATTAATGTCGCCCCGTTGGGGCTTTTCGCCGGGGCAACGCCCTTGGCAAGCCAAGCCCCTTCGGTAAGTATTATTAAAGCCTGGGGCAACGCCCAAGCAAGCGCTTTGACGCGCTTATTGCTAAGTGATATTTTTTGGTTATTTAGATTACATGATTTAGGGGCCATAAAATGTTTTGAATGGTTTCAAATTCAGTTATGAATTGCCCCCAATTGCGCCTTATTAGCCATAGTTTTGGTAGGTGTTTTATGACAACGAGTCCTTATAGGTTAAGTACAGCGAATGAACGAAATTAACGAATTAAAATGATTGATTGTAGGGCCTTTATCGGCCGTTTGTTAAAAGTTAGTTATAATTAGTCAGTTAAATTCGTTTATCCGCGCAATTCGTTGTACTCAGTCACAGTAAAATTCGTTTATCCGCGTAATTGGCGGGCCAAAACGGCGTTTCGTTGTACTCAGTTAAGTCAAATCCGTTTATCGGCCCGTCATCCGTTGTACTATCTCCGCGCAATTTGCTGTACTAAATTGGCAAGTTGTATGACATCTAGGAAAGCCTTATCCGTTTCGGAACGCGTATCCATACGAATTAAGGCTTAAATTGAGTCTTATAAATTCAACAGAAGTGGAAAACGCGCTTTGACGCGCTTATTGCTAAGTGATATTTTAGGGTTATTTAGACTACCTGATTTAGGGGCCATAAAATGTTACGTCGGCAAAAGTACAGCGAAGCGAAACTTTTGCCGACGTGAATGGTTTCAAATTGAGTTATGGCCCCCAATTGCGCCTTATTAGCCATAGTTTTGGTAGGTGTTTTATGACAACGAGTCCTTATAGCATCTCGATTGAATGGGCTATAAAATAAACGCGCTTTGACGCGCTTTGACGCAAGGGATATTCACATAAGCTTGCACATGCAAGCGTCATTTGCGTGCGTTAGATTTTTTCTATAACTTCTCAATCAGAAGTTTTTATAACTCCTTGATTTCATCATAATTAATTTAACCCTTAATTCGCATAGTTAAATTAACAAAACCCTTATTTTTGGACAACTATAATAACAAAAAAGCTTTCTGGACCAAACGCGGGAATTGCTTGCTGAGAAAACGATTACAGAAAAACATCCTGCAAAATATGAAAACGCCTACTGATAGCCAAAATTTGCTGAGGGTTTAAGTCTCGCAGGCCATTTAGGATTTCCAATACGTCGTCTGGTTTACCAAGTTCCTCAACTAAATCCACCGGCTTTAATCCGTGTTCTTCCATTAAATAAGCTAAAACATCAGCCCCAGAAACTTCTGGCATCGGATAATGTGCTTTCTCATAAACTTCCATTAATGTGCCTAGCGTTTCCATTAAACCTGCCAGTGGATGGGTTTCATCGTCTCCTACCGTATCAATTAACTCATTAAGTAATACCACTGCATTATCGTATTCGGCTTCAGTGTGAGGCACCGATAAAAAGTCTTCAACCCCCCTCCAACGGGCTTCTTCAAGTAATTCGCTCATTAAATTTCACCAATGCTTTTTCAGAAATCACACGCATTATATTTTTCTCCGTTACTCAATCAGTTAAGTAGGTAGAAAGTTTTGAATATTTGGTAGTAGTACAACGGATACTCGAAATAAACGGATATTCCCAAAAAGGCGATAAATCGCCTACTACAAACGATTGTATTCCCAAAAAGGCGATAAATCGCCTACTACAAACTGTACTTCATTATATATCTCTGGTTGACATGCTCATAAAGCAACATATCAAGGCGATTGTATTTCTCTAAAGCCGCCTGTGTTTGTGCATCAATTTGATGAAGAGGTTTTGTGGTATCTACATTCAAATAGGGAATCGTGTGTGAAGATTTCCAACCTAGTTTTTTGCCAAGTAAATTCACTGATTCCGCAAACCTTTCCACCAATCCAACAAAGCAAAAGTGCTTTTCAATATTATCTAAAGCTTGCTCAAGTACACGAGTATCATCAAGCATACCTGGCAGCCCACAACAGGCAATAATGCGCGTTACATGGTTATTGGTTTCAGGTATTCTTTCACTTTGTAACATATCTAAAAGCGACAAGCCTTCCTGTATCGCTGCATAATAAGGCGTGTCTGATTGACGCGCATTGTGATTATAAAAAGAGATCACTCGCTCTATTGGATTCCGCAAAAAAGCGACATAGTGTCCTTGAATGCCTAAAAGTTGATGTATTCCAAAGGAAAAATGACCATACAACACTTTTGCGGCCGGTAAATTGGCATGAATCTCTTTAATAACAGCTGGTTGAAAAGGCGCTGGATAATATAAATATAAACACGCCTTGCCCGGATACTCTTTTTTAATGAGTTTACGCAAAGAAGTCCCGGCCGTTTTAGGAATATGCAAAAAGAACAATTTTTTATCAACACTCATAATGAATTTCCGCTTGCACACCACCAGGGGCGATGCCCCTGGCTATATTAATGTCGCCCCGTTGGGGCTTTTTTTCCACCAACCACCACTAGGGTTTTGGATTCTATGAGTCTAAGGAAGTGCTGGTATTCTAGGCGGCCATGAATAGGCAAAGTCTTGTGTTTCTAAGGTCAAATTGGGACTGTAAGCGGGATCTAAGAGTAAGAAATTGGGCCAGCGGGCCTTCATGTAACCACGTTCTTTTTCAAAACGGGCCATCTTTTCTGGCGTGTCTTCGTAGCCGCGGCTGGCCGATTCGTGGTGGTAGAGTTCGGCGTAGGGTGTCCAAATGATTCGTAGGTTGTGTTCATTCATTTTTAGGCATAAGTCGACATCATTCAAGGCTGTCGAGAGGTTGTCGGCATCTAAGCCGCCCACTGCTAAAAAATTGGCTTTACGCATTATCATGCAAGCGCCGGTTACGGCTGAAAAGTTTTGAATGAGTCCGGCTCGGCCAAAGTAGCCAGCATCACCATGGCCTCGCGGCAAGCCTTTGTGGGAGTGTCCGGCTACACCGCCTATTCCTAAAATGATGCCGCCGTGTTGTAACGTGTCGTCTGGGTACCAGAGTCTTGCGCCGACGACACCTATTTCGGGGCGCAGCGCATGGCTTACCATTTCGGATAGCCATTCGCGGTTAATGACTTCTAAGTCGTTGTTGAGTAAGCCAATGAGTTCGCCTTGGGCATGTTCAACTGCCATATTGTTCATGTCGGCATAGTTGAAGGGGTGAGGGTAGTCGATAATACGCGCTTTATCATTTTCCTCTAGTTGCTGCATGTAGTCCAACGTGGCCGGATCATCGCTTTCGTTGTTGATGATCAGGATTTCAAAGTTGTCGTAGTCCGTTTTGTTTAAAATGCTTTCTATACAACGACTTAGAAATTCTAGACTGTTGCGCGTGGGTATAATCAAACTGACTAAGGGCAAATGAACCGGTAGAGGATATTGTACCCGTATGGTGCCTTGGATAGCCGGAGATTCGATCACCTGCGCTTCGATATTGCGCCGTTCTAAGTATTCGCTGATGGCTTTTTGGGCGGCAATGATGGCGTAGGGTTTTTCATCCGGTAGCAACGCGGTACTGCCGGCGATGGTTCGCCAATGGTATAACACGCGCGGAATATGGCGAATCTGAATGGCGCTGATTTGGTCAATCGCTCGCAGGGCGAGATCATAATCTTGTGCGCCTTCGTAGCCTTCTCGAAAGCCGGCGATTTGTTGTACTAAGGAAGTTCGATAGACGGCAAGATGGGTAATCAGGTTATGGGATAAAAACAGATCGGGATTCCAGTCTGATTTAAAGTAAGGCTCGTGGCGTTCTCCTTTTTCATTGATTTTGTCTTCGTCTGAATACCAAAGCATGGTATCGGGATAGTCAAGAATGTCTTTTGCCATCCAAAATAGGGCGTGCGGTGCTAATAGATCATCATGATCTAAAAAGGTTACAAATTCGCCCGTTACCATTTCAAGGGCGCTGTTGGAGGCGGCCGAAATATGCCCATTTTGGGTTCTGAAGGTGAGTTTGATACGTTTATCGCGCTCGGCGTATTCTTCTAGAAGGTGGCGTACATGGGGTTTAGTTGACGCATCATCGGCAATACACAGTTCCCAATGAGGATAAATTTGCTCAAGTACGGAATCAAGGGCCGCTCGTAGCCATTTTTCGTCCGTGTTATAGGTGGGCATCACAATGGAAATAAAGGGCTGTTCATCCCATTCATTGATGCGTTGCTGCATGCGCTTAATCGCTTTGCTGGTTAAGGTATCATAGTTTTGAATCCAGCGCGGATAGTCTCTTGGATTCTGCTGTAGAAGGGCTTTAGAAGGCGGCCGCAGCGTGGTTGTTTTTACCAAGGGTTCGGTTTGAACCGCCGGTGGCGTTGTTGCGCTGACGGGGGCAGGTTGCACGGCGGCAATATCCGTCTGTGACTGTTGCCACGCGGCAATATCGGCCGTCATTTCTCCAATATGATCTTGCGCGGTTAGCCCGGCTTTCTTGAACATGAGCTTCAAGGCGATTTTAGTGAAGATGCTGCCGGAGCGCCACGTCAAGGATTGAAATACGGCCTGCGTGTCTTCATCTAATGCGCCAAGCCAGTGCATGAGTTGGTGAATGTTTTGCTGTTGTTTGTCCGTTTTTTGACTGAGTGCCAAAATAGCTTGTTCTTTGTCAGCCAGCGTGTTTTGGGTTTCGTGCAAGGTAGTTTGGTTTTTTTGTAGCAGCGTTTGCAGCTGTTGTTTTTGACTGCCCAGCTCGCTGATTTCTTGTTTCAGACTGTTTGCTTGATTATCGGCCACTAACAATTGGTTTTGATATTTAGCTGTTTGCGCTTTTTGGGTTTGCAAGGCTTGTTTGGTGTCTTCAAGCGTGTTCTGTAACCCGGTGATTTCTTCAACTCGTTTGGCAATTTCGGCCTCGCGCTGAGCAATTTCTTGATCGCATTTGATGAGTTCTTGATCGCGCTTGCCGATTTCTTGCTGGAGCATGATCGATTCTTGCTTGGCGACGAGCTTGTTTTTGTATTCTTGTAAAATCTCGGCGGCACCGTCAGAGAGTTTAGGCAGGGGTTCTAGTTGAAATATACTGCCATTTTCAAAGCCCTCAACTAAACTCAGTTGTTGACGGTTGATATGGGTATTTTGTAATGGGATATCGCCGCGCTGGTGGAAGAGTTTTGGCTCGATAAAAGCCTGTATTTCTTTGTCAGAGGGCAAGCGTAATCCTTGTACATCACAGTCGAGTAACTCTTGATGTAATTTTTTGACGGCCGCCACGGGGTTATTCAGCAATTCTTCGTGAGAAACTAAGATTCTCGGCATCTCGGCGGAATGGGCTAAGCCATATAAACTATATTTTTCCCATAAAGCGACACCCAAGATGTGGGGAAAACCATCGCGCTTTTTTAAGGATTGGGCAACTTGGATAGGACTGCGATAAACGTAGACACAGACGGGAATTTCAAGTAGGGGCCGCCATAATGGTAATAACAGACAAAAACGCGGGTCTTTTGCCATCCAAGGGCGCTGGGTTTCTAGGCTAAAAATAATTTTTTTTGCTTGGGATTCAATACTGTGTTGCAATTCGGCCGTCAGTCTGTTGGCTTCAAAATCGCTGATATTGTCCCATGACATCCCTAATGAAGTGATGACTTGATCATTGAGTTGACGTATATCTTCGCGTTCCCAATAGCCTTTGGGATTGGCGGCAGTGGGGGGCATGGCGTTGTTTTCGGTGGCAAAGTAGGCGCCCATCATGTTTAATAGTCGCGCCACTGCTGAGGTGCCGGAGCGATGCATTCCTAAGACAATTATTTGCATAATTTTTTCAGTTATCTAATCAGTTATCAGTTATCAGTTATCAGTGATCAGTTATCAGTGATCAGTTATCAGTTTTAATTCGTTTATCCGCGTAATTCGTTGTACTAAATTCGATAATACGTTTATCCGCGTAATTCGTTGTACTAAATTCGATAATACGTTTATCCGCGTAATTCGTTGTACTAAATTCGATAATTCGTTTATCCGCGTAATTCGTTGTACTTACTTAACCGTGAAAACGGGAATGCGCCCAGTTTGGACTCCGCTGCCAAACTACTCCTGTGGCGGCCATGCCAAGGAAAAGTCTTCATATTCAAGAGTTAAGTTGGGGTTGTAGTAAGGATCGTTTAACAGAGTTTCGCCCCAGCGCGTTTTCATGTAGTTAAGTTCGTGTTGTAAGCGCCGATATTTTTTAAAGGTGTCGTCTATTCCGCGGCTGGCCGATTCTAGGTGGTAGAGTTCGGCGTAGGGTGTCCAGACGATTCGATAGCCGCGTTCTCGAATTCGTAAACAGAAGTCTACATCATTGAAGGCGACTTTGAGATGTTTTTCTTCGAGGCCTCCAACTTCTTCAAACACGTTGCGGCGCATAACCAGACATGCGCCAGTCACGGCGGAGTAATTTTGGATTAAAAAGGGTTTCCAGTGGTAGCCGGGGGCTTCTCTGGCGAGGAATTTCAAAGCATGTCCCGCCATGCCGCCTAGTCCGATAATGACACCGGCGTGTTGGATGGTGTCGTTAATATAATATAGTTTAGCACCGACTGCGCCAATTTGGGGCCGTAGGGCATGACTTACCATTTCTGTCAGCCATTGGGGATAAATAACTTGTAAGTCGTTGTTTATTAGGCAAATAACGTCGCCAGTGGCGTGAGTTACGCCAATGTTGTTGAGTTGTGAATAATTAAATGGGGCAGCGTGGCGAATGATTGAGACTTTGGTATTTTTTTGGATTGCTTTGAAATAGTCGAGAGTCTCTGGCTCAACGCTGCCGTTGTCCATGATAATGATTTCAATGTTTTTGTAGTCGGTTTTGTTGAGTAAGTCATCGACGGTGCCGCGCAGTAGTTTGAGTTTGTCACGAGTGGGAATAATTAAACTGACGAGCGGTGGTTTGTCGGGGAGCGGGTAAATGACGCGAGTGTGTCCGCCCATCGCTTCGACGACTTTGACGGGTTGCCTTAGGCGTTGAAAGTGGGCCTGTAACGCACACACGCCTGAGTCCTTTTTTAAGTGGGAACTTGCGGTGTGTTGACTCCCGTCTTGAGAAGGGCGGGGGGTGTGTTCAGGGAAGTCTCGCCGATGATAGAGGATTTGTGGAATATGGCGAATGCGCTCCGCGTCAATTTGTTCAATAAAGCGCAACGCTAAGTCGTAGTCTTCATTGCCTTGGTAATCCGGGCGAAAGCCACCGATGTCGTTTATGATGCTGCGCCGATATGCCGTTAAGTGGCGCAGAAAGTTTTGTGAGTAGAATAAGTCGGGATTCCAGTCGGATTTAAAGTAAGGATCGTAGCGTTGCCCTTGGGCATTGAGTTTGTCTTCATCGGTATAAATAAGATCAGTGTCTGGGTGAGCGTTGAGTGTTTGGGCGATTTTATATAAAGCGTGGGCGGGAAGTTGATCTTCGGCACCCATTAAGGCAATAAAGTCGCCGCGGGCGAAGGCTAGGGCGTTATTCAACGCGGCCGCTAAGGTAGTGTTTTGGGGGCCATCTCGCCATTTGATACCAGAGTCAACCGGCCCCTGGCCCCTTTCTTCTGGGGAGTCTGGCGCATTATTCAACGCGGCCGCTAAGGTAGTGTTTTGGGGGCCATCTCGCCATTTGATACCAGAGTCAACCGGCCCCTGGCCCCTTTCTTCTGGGGAGTCTGGCAAGTTCCCTCTGGGGTGGGAATTTAGATGTGTGTTAGTTATAATTAGTAATTCAAAATGCGGGTAAATTTGTTTTTGCACCGATTCAATCGCAGCACGCAACCATTGTTCATTTGGCTCGCCAATGGGCATCAGTATTGAAATAACGGTGGAAATGGGGGGCGTTCCTTCCTTTGAAAAAGGGGAGTTAGAGGCGATTTGTTGTTTAATCCATTGGGCATATTCTCCAGTATCGTGCCAAGGATAATAAGGCAAGGCGAGTTTGCCCGGCCGCTGACTACTTTGAAAGTAGGCTTGTTTCCAAAACTCAAAGCTGGCGATAATTTTATTGATATGATCGCGGGCCGTTGGGCCGGCCGGCCGTCGGAGCAGCTTTAATATTGTCTGCGTGATGAGATGGCCTGACTTCCAAGTGATTGAATCATAAACTGCGGTAATGTCCTGATGTAATCCTTGTATCCATTGCAACAATCTAGGAATATCCTGTGTTCTCTCAGCGAGTGCTTGCCGTAGTTGAGCGATTTCTTTTTGGTACTGTGCGATTTCGGCCTGTGCCGCGGCCAGTTGCTCAGATATGTCTTTGTGTTGATTATTTTGGTTCAAAACGGTTTACCCAAGTAGTGGTTTTGGAATCCAACGCGTCAATTAGTAAAGCCCCAACCCCGAAGGGGCTTCCAGTGAATAGCTTTAGCGGAACCTGTGGTAAAGTGGTAAAGCGAATAGAATAGCCACAGGTGAAACTGTCGTTCTTCGCTCCGCGAGATAAACCTGTGGTAAAGGTAAAGCGCCAACCCCTTTGGAGTTGTGGCGGTTAGTTCGATTTGTTCTCCATCTTCACACTCAACCCTGTCGGGGTTGTGGGTTTGTTCCCCAAGTTTGTTTCATTTGGGGCGTATCGATTGCAACCCCTTCGGGGTTGCGCTTGACTTGATATTTTCCACCGGTTTATCTCGCGGAGTTTCACCGGTGGCGTATCGATTGCAACTCCTTCGGGGTAGTTTTATCCTTTATTATAACGAATCGGCCTGTAGTTTGCTTTTTTGGACTCCTGCCAAACGTTAGTTTGGACGACTGCCAAACGTTAGTTTGGACGACTACCAAACGTTAGTTTGGACGACTACCAAACTCAAGTCGCCGCGGGCGAAGGCTAGGGCATTATTCAACGCGGCCGCTAAAGTAGTGTTTTGGGGGCCATCTCGCCATTTGATACCAGAGTCAATCGGCCCCTGGCCCCTTTCTTCTGGGGACTGTGGCGGTTTCAGTTGGGGCGTATCGATTGTAACCCCTTCGGGGTAGTTTTCTCCGTTATTATAACGAATCGGCCTGTCGTTTGCTTTTTTGGACTCCTGCCAAACGTTAGTTTGGACGACTGCCAAACTAAAGTTTGGACGACTGCCAAACTAAAGTTTGGAGTCCTGTGTTTGCTTTTATAACGAAGTTTTATCCTTTATTATAACTAACGAATCGGCCTGTAGTTTGCTTTTATAACGAATCTGTCAGTAGTTTGCTTTTAGGGTTTGGAGGAATTAACTATATCAACGGCTTAAAGCGTTTTGAACATATTCTAAAGCGTAAATAAGCAATTGTGGCGGATAACTAGCCACCACCACCCTAAAATATATATCTTCCTCACGAGGCATTCCAAAACAACCGCCGAAAGAAGCAACGATGCCTGTTTTTAACAAAACACTGAAATAATATTCAAGCTCATTCTGAAACCTACCCTGCTTAGGAACACGCACCATTATAGTATTTCCATAAGGAGGCCGTTCATCAACTTCAAAGAACTCACTGTTACGAAGCCAATTCCACACGAGATCAAGGCTAGTATCAATTTTTTCCCTAAATTCCTCAATGCTTCGCACATAGTGATTATAAAGATCAGCATCACAAACTCGTTGATATATCTCACTGGCATCCAACGGCTTGGCAGCAAAACCAAAGACAGAACAATAACTTAAAGGCATAAAATAATCTTCAGTTAATTCGCCTTCAATCATAGCACGACGAAACACACTATCAAGAGCCAACCAAATCTGACTAAGTGTATTCGGTGAAGTCGTTACACACGAAGCGACACGTTCTAACCAAGGGGCTAAACTACTATCGGCCATCAAATAACCAATACGATAACCACAAGCCAAAGGACGATCTTTACTTGGGCTAAAAACCTTGCACAAATACTTAGAAGAATCGGCAAGCGCAAATAGCTCAGGAACCGGTGGCGCAGACAACCATCTCAATTCTTGGAAAACCGTATCAGCAATCAACCCGATTTTATTCGCTTGACAATACTCAATCAGACGCAACAACTCTGGAATCTCATCTTCCCCAAAACACATTTGGGCCGGATTATTAGGATAAGTCAAAACACAAGCAAAAACAGAAGAATTCTGACAAGCCTCACGAACAACCGCCAGCGATGGAAAAAACCCATTCTCTCGTGTTCCAATAACAGGAATAGGCGTTAAACCATTTAACCTCGCAAACGCATCTGACAAACAATAAGTAGGCACATTAAAAACAATACCAGTTCTATTTTTTCCCGTCGCACGTTCTTTTGCTAACAAAGCCATCAGAGCCGTATATATTCCACCAGTTGCACCAAAAGTAGTCGCTACCATCGTATCTTGAATGACATCGCGTATATTTGCTAGCGGCATATGATATTGATTCGCAAAAGTCACCGCACGAGAGATTTCAAACTCTCTTATAACCTGAGCAATCTCAATATGACCGGTTAATGAACCATAACCAGGCTCAATCGTAAAAATATCCAATATTTTTTGGATAGGCAACGGATCCTGAAAAATTAGCCGACTGTAATTGACTGAATCAAGTACAAAATAAAACTTAGTGCTTGATACGGCCTCTTTAAGACTACGATAACGGCCCCTAAACAGCATCACTTTTGAAATTTCCTGCAATTTTTCGTGCGGGGGTAAATTATCAAGAAAAGCAATGAGTTCTTGAACATGTTTATCAAAAGACATCTTATTGTCCTCATTATTAAAAATGCGGATTAAGGGTTGAATTAATTATTATGAAATCAAGGTCGTTTACTGTGAAAATACCCACAATATCTAGTACAACGGATACGCGAAATAAACGGATTTTCATATTTGGGGGTGGCAAAATAACTTAGCCATGATGATTTATTCCGATAATTGGCAGAAACCGGCCGTCGATTAATGGCACTAAAAAAACCCTCCGTCCTCAAACGAACGGAAGGGCTTGTTTTTAAGAAAGCTCAGCTTGGACAAGTCTCGTCAAAACATTCTTTGGCACCGCCGCCCAAGATAAATCTTGGACTCCAATGCCCCCTACTTAATTCTAAAATTCGTAACCAAATTGCTCAAAAATCCACCGATCCTTCTCAGCAATGATTTCACGCAATTCGTCATCGTAATAAGTACGATAATGATCATGTTGGCTGACATTCACAGCCGGATAAGTTTGAACCGCCTTCACAAATGATTCTGGTAACATCACAACACTGTTCATAATGCGTAACAACTCATGCCGCAACTCCTCAAATTTGCCGATTCGCAGCACTTGCAAAAAATCATCACCAAACATTTGTTTTATATGCCAACTATATCCACCAATCGGCTCAGCCGGATCCTTCTCCAACTCAAGAACAGCTAAGAGTGTGTTTTTAAAGTCTCTAATCCCCTGATTAGAAATTTTATCAAACATTTTTTGAGAATGTTTCTGTAAATAGGCATACGACGAAACATACCAACTGTAAGGATTGCGAATAAAACACAACTTTTCAAGAGATTGATAGGCTTTAGGAATCTCATGGAGGTTTGGATGCCCATCAAGAATCTGCACTTTCCAATCAGCCGGTGCGTATTCTTGGCACACGGCGCGTACAAACGAGCCACCCGTTTTAGGAAGGTGGATAAAAACAAAATGTTTACTAAGAATCATGTTTTAATAGCGAATAGTACGTTGGACGAAAAACGGAACGTTGGAGTTCAAAACTTCAGCTTTGGAGGAATAAAAACAGAACGTTAGAATCCAAAGCCTCTGTACAGGAAAAAGTCAGTAACCTATTGATTTTATAGCCTAATATAATAATTTATACCGTCCAAAGCCGTCCAAAGCTGAAGCTTTGGACTCCACGGCCGTCCAAAGTATCAACTTTGGCCGAAAAACTAATATAAATCGGAATCTGCCACCGTATAGTAAAAATGAGCATCTAGCCACTGCGTCTCTAAATCCGGGTGAAAGCTTCTAAAAACAGGAATAATTGTAGTTGGGCGAGGCTGGGGCTTAAAACCCAAGGCTTGCAAACCTTGTTGTTCTGGGCAAGCCGCTGCAAACCATGTCTCCACCGTTTTGATGCCACGCCACCGTAAAATATCGGTCACCTGTTGCCAAAATGACAGCGCCAATTGTGCCTCTTCAGGAAAACAAAAATCCACCAACTGAGCTTGTGGCTTATTAGGCGCAATCACCACATAGCCTAACACTTCGGTTGATAAAAATGTGGAAAAGGCCCATATCCAATACTGCTTATGCGGAATATCAATAAAACGCCAATTTAAAAAACGGGCAGTGCGACTAATGGCAAACGGATAATGTTTAGCACGACGTTCCCATAAACTATCAAAGGCGCTATCAAACCGCTTAAGCGTATTGAGTATACCAATAGGCGTATGCTGTTGAAGTTCAGTCGGCAGCGCATAACGGTAATAGTGCCACTCGCTAAAAGGTTGATAACGCATAAACAATTTGCCCAACCGAAACGGACGTTCCGATGGAAAACCATATAGCGTTACCAGTTTCTCAGCGCCTGTCCATGCTTCAACAAAAGCTTCAATGGTTTGAACGTAAACACCGCGCCGCCCACGGCTAAACGCCCGATAAGCTGGCGTACTAAAAACATCACGAATAAAGCCGACGGCTACCGGCTTTCCCGCCCACGTTGCTGTATGCACCGTACAAGCATAGTGTGCCGCCAGTTCGCCATTATCCGCCCACGCTAACATAATACGTGCGCCATCTGGATTTTGCGTGTAAATCCAACGCCAAGTCTCTAGGGTGCGATAGGTAGGAAACACTTCCGAAAAGCCAGCTTGAATGGCTTGCTCATCTCCAGCTTGGTAAGGGCGAAAAGTAAATGTGGGTTTCATATGTGTTCATTAATATATATAATATATTGCTGCCAAACTAAAGAACCGAAAGGGCAACCACAAGGGATTGCCCCTACGTTTCAAAATGACGATTTTTCTCCTACGCGTAAAATCCGCGTCTTTTGTACTTGCACGTTGTAACGCGGCATATAACGTTCCGTCAAAAACTCACCCCACTTTTCTCGCATGAGGTTAGCTTCCTTCTGCAACAGAGAGTTGAATTTCATTTTATGGTTTACCGTTTTTGCTCCATTAATTGGTGCATTGATGATTTTTTATCAAATGGGTTTCAACTCAAAATTTGTATTAGCCGGAAAAAACTTTTCAGGATGAATATACTACATTTGCTGTGTATTACTATGGAGATTCGTATTCAATGCATTGGGGAGAGCATAACCGGCAACCGCCACTGGACGTGTTATAGCAAAGCTTTGACGATGGAGTTTTATACGCTCTATCTCGTGTAGCGTGTCTGCTGTTAAGTAACTTTCTCCACAGTGAGGACAAATCATAACCGGGACATTTTCAATCACTAATAAATTTTCTCCTTTCCCGTAACTTTTTGTCATCAGGTGGATATTGATACCTTCTTCATTGCATAAATCGCATTTCATAAGAAATTGTCTCTTTTTGTCTTGTCTTATAACAAAAATACTGTAATAATAACCAATTTTCCGGTCAAACTTAATTTACTCGCAACAATAACTTCATTTCCTGTCAAAGTATGACCTTGAATCAGATATTTCCATTCCTCCGTTTTATGCTCTTTCTGCCGTTCAACAATTTTGCCGGTGAGTATGGCACGTTCAACATCAAAGATAGTGAGCCCATCATCATCCATTTCTTCTTCGGCATGTAAAGTCATTACATACTGACGGGTTCGTATTTTTTCTCGCATATGTTTTAGGAGACGTTCAAACACAATTATTTTACCTAACCTAGTATAACAAGTGAATATAATAAGCGAGCGTCGGGTGGGCATTCGCGTTGCTACAACCCACCATTCTCGAAATGACATGAATAATTAATAAGGATCAGCAAATAAATAATTTATTGTCAAATTTGCCGCCCATAATGGGGCAGCAAATTTTTTTCTCTCAATTCAAGTCTTAAAGAATAGCCTTTCATTTGGCGGAACTTGAGTCGATATCAGTGCTCTTCAACCTGTCAAAGTTGGTAGGATAAGTGAGACACACCCAAAAAAACACATTTCTTTGCTCTGAGAAGCCACCCAATAAGATTTCTCCTTAAGTCGAAATGACAACAAAAAATCGAAATGACAAACGCAATAAGATTTCTCCTTAACTCGAAATGACAAAAAAACGCAAATTGTGATGGTATAAAGTATAACTTCTGCCAAACTAAAGAACCGAAAGGGCAACCACAAGGGATTGCCCCTACGTTTTACGATTTTTCTCCTACACGTAAAATCCGCGTCTTTTGTACTTGCACGTTGTAACGCGGCATATAACGTTCCGTCAAAAACTCACCCCACTTTTCTCGCATGAGGTTAGCTTCCTTCTGCAACAAAGCCTTTTTTTCTGGATTATCTATCGTACCATACGTAAAATGTTCATGATGAATCAATTCTACATTCGTTGCTTGAACAATTCTCAATCCTTGACGACGAACAGCTAAACAAAAATCAACATCATTATAGGCAACCGCAAACTTTTCATCAAATTCACCCACCTGTTCCCACACGCTGCGCTTAGTCAATAAACACGCACCAGTAGCTGCCGAAACGTTGCGAGTGATACGCAGCGGATTTTTAGCGCCCCATTCTGCAATATTACGAGCAACCCATTGCCGATTGGTTTCAATACCATTATGTTGCAACTTGCCATTCGGATAATACAGTGTGGCTCCCACCGCTCCAACGCCGTCTAAATACAAATACTGGTTCATATCGCGTAACCAAGCAGCGTTTCTCATTTCAACATCATCATTTAAAAACAATAACAGAGGGCTATTTCCAGCCTTAACGGCTTGATTGTTAAGGGATGACCAATTAAACGCTTCCTCATTGACCAATATTTTAATCTGCGGATAGGATTGCAAGGTTTTAAGAAACTCATTGACAGGCTCAGAACAGCGATTTGCAATAATTAGAATATTAAATTGAGGATAATCAGTCTGCTGTAAACCCTCAATACAAGTTTTGAGACCTTCAACATTGTTATGCGTTGGAATAATAATGTCGATAGGTTCTAAGGGTGAACGCCACTGACAAATAAAGCCGGCCGCTTTTTTATTAGGCGTGACAGAAACTTCTTCTAAGCCACGCTGAATTAAGTGATGTTTCAGCGCCAAGCCAGCAGCCTCAAAAGCCCACCTTTTCTCACCGCCTTGGTAAGCCACCGAACCTGCCGTCGCTCGCCACTCATAAAGCGGTTGACGCAGATGACACACTTGTTCCTCTGACAGCGCCAACTCCCTTAATTGCAACAATAAATCCCAATCTTGGGCCCCATTAAACTCATGACGCAGTCCGCCCAGTTGAGTTAGCGTTTCTCGTTTAACGACAGTTAAGTGATTGATATGATTAAGATGCAATAAGGTTTCCGGTGACCAATCGGCCTTATTATAAGCATGCATCGGTTGCCCACTGTGATCTATCATCAAGCTGTCCGTGTAGAGCAACGTGTAATCTTGTTGCTGAAGTTTCAGAGCGATGGCAAGTAACGCTTCATTGTGCAATCTATCATCATGATCAAGAAAAGCGATGTATGGCGCGGTTGCCATTTTAATCGCATCATTACTCGCAGCCACAATACCACCTTGGGTGTCGCGGCGCTTATACTGTAAACGTTCTGCGATAACCGGATCATTTGGCAATGCTTGCAAAAGCCGTTGAGTCTCTTCATTGTCAGAGGCATCATCGACTAAACACAATTCCCAACCCGTATAAGCTTGATTGCGTACCGACAGCAGCGTTTGGCTAAGAAGAGCCGCTTCCGTGTTATAAACCGGTAGAACAATAGAAAACAAAGTTTTTTGTGGCAACGCCCGCCCAATCAGTTGCGCGATACCTTGTCTACCCGCCGCTTCAATACCTATATCGGTACAGGCTTGGGCAAGTAATTGCTCTATTCCCTGAAATTGGGCCAACTTTTGCTTCTGTGCCTTCATCTGCGCTTGATGCCGCCGAGTGAGTTCAGAATGTTGAATATGTAACTTATAGAATTGGATTTCTAAGTCATCGACTAGTGAGGCAACGAGTTCAAAATGGGTAATATCTAAATTATTTAATAACTTAGAAACCACTTTTTGCCGATGTTCAAGATAACCTTTTTCTTCATGGGCTTGCTTATAGGATTGAATATCAGCCTCGCTAAAAACCCGATATTCACAGGTAATCTCATCGACATGGACAAAATTAAAATCGGATAGGCTCAAGCGAGTCAGCAATTCCCAATCTTCATAGATTTCAAGAGATTCATCAAATTGATGCGTATGAAACACAGACACCCGAAACAGCAGGGCGTGGCTAGGAATAAAGTTGCCCGTAAGCAAACGGCCTGGACGCCAAGGGTGGTTTTTAATTTCAATCACTTTATTGACTTTGACGCGCTGCTCAATTTTTTCGCAAGCCACCACTTTACAACCACTATAGACGACATCAACTTTAGGTTGCCCATGAATTTCGGCCAATAACGTGACAAAGTGATTGGGAGACAACACATCATCTTGATCAAGAATCGCGATATATTCGCCACGCGCATAGCGCAAGCCGAGATTGAGATTAAAACTGCGCTTTGGCTTGCCCGGAATAAAACGGATATCTAAAACCTCAAAGTCTTTGAGCGACGGCGAATAGTCACCAAACCACACTAAAATAACTTCAAACTGTTCATAAGTTTGGCGCATTAAACTTGTTAAAGCATGGCGAAGGAAATCCGTATCATTGGCTCGCACAATCACCGAAATCAAAGGGCGAGTTTCAAAAAAATTCTGCGCGGTGCCATCCCACTCATGGAGCAAAAAGGCTTCTGCACTTGCCGTTTTAACATGTAAACCACGTAAACGAGCCAGTGCTTGTACATGGGTGACTAAATCAAACTCAGACAGTTGTGATTGATGTGATTCTATTGCTTGTCGCTTTTTCTCAAAAGTGTTAGTGATGTCAATGACATGATTGATAACCGTTGCTGGATGCACGGTTTCATAAAATAACAACTTGCCTTGCCACTGCTCTTCGAGCGCATTTAAAACACCTCGCGTGACGCGCAGATGATCGGGATGAGATTCTTGTGGGCTAGGTAATAAAATAATGGTAGGCCTCATCTCCGTGGCAATGCGCCGATATTCATGCAATATATCGCCTGAAAGTGGCACTTCAGTATCGGGATAGCCCCAAAATTGCACGTCATCAATGCCTAAATGCGCTAAGCCCGTTCGACATTCTTGTTGACGAACTTCAGGCGCGGTTCCGTTGGGCAAACCACGCGCACCGTCGCTCACGACGATGACACTGACTTTCGAGCCTTCCGCCCGTCGTTTGGCGATATAGCCTCCACAGCCCAAGACTTCATCATCAGGATGGGGAGCAAAAACGAGAATACTATCAATGCTCATAATGGGTAATCGGTAATCGGTAATTGCTAATGTCTTAATTGAATCAACCGCCACAACCCCGAAGGGGTTGAATGTGAATAGCCCTAGGTGAAACCTGGGGGGCCACAACCCCAAAGGGGTTTTCAGGCTAAAGTTTCGCGGAGCGAAACTTTAGCCTGAAAATGTGAATAGCCCCAGGTGAAACCTGGGGAGGACAAGGGGAGGGGGCCACAACCCCGAAGGGATTGGCACGTCTTATATACTTTTCCACAGCTTGCACCTGTGGCTATTCACATTCAAACAACGTGGCACGTTTTCCACAGGTTCCACCTGTGGCTATTCTATTCACATTCAACCCCTTCAGGGTTGGCGCTTGACTTGACATTTTCCACAGGTTCCACCTGTGGCTATTCACATTCAACCCCTTCAGGGTTGACTTTCCACTGTGGCTATTCATATTCAACCCCTTCAGGGTTGGCGCTTGACTTGACATTTTCCACAGGTTCCACCTGTGGCTATTCATATTCAACCCCTTCAGGGTTGGCGCTTGACTTGACCTTTTCCACAGGTTTCACCTGTGGTTATTCATATTCAACCCCTTCAGGGTTGGCGCTTGACTTGACCTTTTCCACAGGTTTCACCTGTGGCTATTCATATTCAACCCCTTCAGGGTTGGCGCTTGACTTGACATTTTCCACAGGTTTCACCTGTGGCTATTCACATTCAACCCCTTCAGGGTTGGCGCTTGACTTGACATTTTCCACAGGTTTCACCTGTGGCTATTCACATTCAACCCCTTCAGGGTTGACTTTCCACTGTGGCTATTCACATTCAATCCCTTTGGGGTTGCGCTTGACTTGACCAAAACCCACAGGTTTCACCTGTGGCTATTCATATTCAACCCTTTCAGGGTAAGAATTCAATTGGGGCAATCCGGTTAAGACGTTGATGGAAAGGATGATCTTCCCAAGCAGTCTGCATTAACGCAAAACGATGTAAATCAACACGTTGCCCATCGTCGTCTACAAGGATTTCTTCTTTAAAGTAGCCTTCCGAGATAAAACCATAACGTTGCATGATTTTGAGTGCTTGGTGATTATCGGATGCCACATAAAAAATCAGTTTATGCAACTTAAAACGAGCAAAGCTAAGGGCGAACCCAGCGTGAATCGCTTCCCAAATAGCGTGTGTACCATATCCACGCACAAAACCTGCTGAAAATTCGGCCTTTTGGTTAAATCTATCAATCGCGGCTAAACCGATAATACCTATAGGTGCTTGTGTTTTTTGAGGTATAACAAGTCCCTCAATTTCAGCACGAGGATTGACTTGTGCCTGTAACGTTAGGTGGGTAAGCAACTTTGCAGAAGTTGGACACAATCGTTTTAGATAAGGCTTATAAGCTAAAAAAGCCGGATTTTGTAGCCAGCGATGATACAAGGGCGCGTCAGTTGGAGAAAGAGGACGGATGATAACATGTTTGCCGGTAAATAAAGGAGAGGGAGTAGTCGTACTCACAAGATTCGTGTTCCAATCATAAGATCAATGCCATTAAGTTAAGGGCAACCACAAGGGATTGTAAGGGCAACCACAAGGGATTATAAGGGCAACCACAAGGGATTGCCCCTACGAACAGGATTGTCTGCTAGGGGCAATCCTTTATGGTTGCCATAACGAAAATTGCATTGAATCATAAGGTACAAAAAGAAGTGCTTAGCGATCCTTGCACGTAAAAGGAGTGCAAGGCAGCCTTGCACGCTTTGCACTCCAATCATAAGACCTTTGTAAGAGGTGCAGATGTCGTATTAATAAGCGCTTCCGCCAGTGTCACCTGTGCCACCATCACCCCCGGTGCCACCGTACATGTCACCACCATCACCCCCGGTGTCACCACTGGACGAACTACCATCACCCCCGGTGCCACCGTACATGTCATCACCATCACCCCCGGTGTCACCACTGGACGAACTACCATCACCCCCGGTGTCATCACTGGACGAACTACCATCACCCCCGGTGCCACCATACACGTTATTACCATCACTACCCTCGCCGGGGGCTACGGAAGTGCTAATGCCACCGTAACATCCATCACTACTGCCACCTGTGCCACCGTACATACCACCATCACCGCCATCACCACCATCATAAGAGGTGCAACAGATGCCTTCTACTTTATCCAGTTCTGAAAACAAAGGTTCTGGTTCGCCCTCCCTGTAAACCAGCGCCTGCATGTAAAATCCCGCTTGCTGAGTAAGAAGATCATCCAAGGCGATGGGCACAGATACCGTATAGGTCGCTTCTTCAAAATTGTCTTCTCCGTAAGGATAGTAGTCCTTGAGAATCTCCCCATAATCGACGCCATCGACCCGAAAATTGGTTAAAAAACGGAGATTGCTTTCGCCAATTTGCATAGCGGGGTAATCATTGGGATACAATTGACCAGTGTCATTTGATGAACCAAGGAATACTTGGTCACCGCTTTTTAAACCGGTGATAACGACGTTCATAACGCTAGAATCAGAATCCGAACACTTCCCCACGATATGGACTTCGTCCGTCGACACTAATTCCGCCATGGACATCTCTTGCATATCAGCCAAGCTGTTACCCGCGAAAAAAGGTAACGTAGCGGCTTTACCAGTCGCTAAATACGACGCAAATTTCTTTTTCATAAGCGATTAATAACGCGCTTTGATTCTCAGCCCTATCAAGGCAGCGCGTCCTCCAAAGTTGTGCTATTAAATAAAACCACAAAATGGGCATCTCTACTTTGAGAGTAGAGCACCCACTCATCGAAAAGCAAATTAATACTTAAGAAATCCAGATAAGTTTGGTTTTTAAAACCTCCAATGTTTTGAAAACATTGAAGGTTTTTTGAATGGCCACAATTTTTCTGGATATCTATAGGAATGAATGCGAAATCACGAAAGAAAACTCGTCGGGGGCCGATTACGCTACGCTAAGGAACCTAACAAAACGACAATACGGTATTGACTTTACGGTATCAGATTTATTCACTGTTTTAATAGTATTTAATAGTATTTAATAGTATTAAATACTATTGGCCTCGTTTGAATTAGGTGACTAGGAACGAACCCAAGTCTGAGCCGTTCCAAGTCAAATGGCTTTAAGCCCTCCTCAGAAGAGAAGTAAAGTGATCCTTGAGATTGTTAAATAAGCTTTTTACATTTAACACCGCTACCCTTAATGTTAAACCACAGAGCGAGGAACTGGATCGAACATTCCAAGGTGTGATAATTTATCTAACGGCGTGCAGATTTCTCAGCCCTCTGTTAGTTCCATACTATGGAATACCATAGATTAGGTAACTATTGGCTTATCCAATTTGTCGGGTTTAATTGTAAAGCAATCCACCCCACATTGAGAAAATATTTTGAGTTAAGTTTTTCTCCCCCCATTCCTTTAATAGTCGCTATTAGCCCTATTGTAGAACAAGTGAACGAGTATTTCCACAATTGCCCCATTCATTTGCGGTAAAACTCATGGACTTGTGTGATTGCTAGGGGGCCGACTGGCCGTGCGTAACCCCCGAAAAAATCCGATGTCTTTAAGACATCGGATTTTTAGCACTATCTTTAAGGGTTGAATTGAATCAGAAAAAATCAATGACTTATAAAAACGTCTTTCAGATAAGTAATTTTATAAGTCTTTTCTAGTACCTTGTCAAACTGGTTTTGTCGGGTAGGGTGCGTTACACGCGCTGGTTGAGTGTTTGATGTGCGTTTTACGCACCCGACAAAACCAAATTGACAGCGTACTAGAAGCAATCCCATCCAATGACCCCAGTGCCCAAACTCACGTTTGGCACGAAATGCCAAAATAGAGTTTGGCACGCCTTATGTTATGTTATACCGTATATTTTAAATATAACTGTCATTTTTGATTGTAAAACAATCAGTTAGTGATGATTAACTAATCACTCTAAAAAAATATAACCCCCGAAAATTTTCTAACCATTGCCTGTTTTATATTATTAAAATGGCAAACTATTCTATTTAATCAATAAAAACCGTAATTTTTACTAAAATACGGCGAAAATCCGCCCGGAACGACCTTCTGAAAAGCCGCGTGTTTTGGTATTAACCATTATAAAAATAGGGTTTAGTATTATAGCGAATACTGTTTTAAATAAAGAGATAGGCACTATTTATTAAATAAGTTAAATTTAACGCTTATTAAACAGTCACTTATCTTGTTAGCGTGTACAAAAAAAATTTAACGCGTCGGTATCCCTTGGAACTGAGACCACCCAAAAAGTTATCTAAATATTATCGTGAGTATTGCTTCTATTTTGCGATAGTCTCTTATGATGACTAATCATAAAGTTTCATAGACTGATAGTTAGTAGTACAGTTCCTTTTATTTTTGTCGCTTTACTAACAAAAATTGACCGCCAAACACCGAGGATCCAAGTAGGCGCTTTTATGAAATTTCATTTTAACAATTTTGACAAGTTTCCGCCAAATGGGCCTTGCCAAACGGCCCTTGCACCGCAAAATTTGGGCTTTGCCAAACGGCCCTCGCACTTACGCGTTTTGTACTTACGCCGACAAAACTAAATTGACGGAGTACTAGGCTAAAGTTTTTCGGAGAAAATCTTGGACGGCCCCAAAAACGAGTTTGAATTATTCAATTGGTATGAATGCGAATTAAGGGTTAAATTGAATCTCATAAATTCTTGTAAGTGGAAAACGCGCTTTGACGCTTTGACGCAAGAGATATTCACATAAGATATTTTAGGGTTATTTAGACTACTTGGTTTAGGGGCCATAAAATGTGGTTTCAAATTGAGTTATGGCCCCCAATTGCGCCTCATTAGCCATACTTTTTATAGGTGTTTTATGACAACGAGTCCTTATAGCATCTCGATTGAATGGGCTATAAAATAAACGCGCTTTGACGCTTATTGCTAAGAAACATCCACATAAGCTTGCACATGCAAGCGTCACTTGCGTGCGTTAATTATTATTATAAATCCTTGATTTCATAATAATTAATTCAACCCTTAATTCGCACACGTTTCTGGGTTCAAAATTTTCAGTAAACAGTTTATTTATAAGAGATTAATAACTATTTTAAGCCAAAAGTTATTGTACTTGACTTATCAAATCTCAAACATAAGTTGTAATCCGCTTTTGTAATTTGGCACCGATTGAGTAATTGTAACAAAGGGTTTTTAAAGCGAATTTTGGTTGTCAAGAAAATAAACTTTGATCTCAATTTTATATTTTTACGTTATAAAATCTTTTCGTATATTAAAAATTGTGAACCCCGAAACTTGAGGACGATATTTGCAAAATGCAAGCTGGCATTTCCCCACGTCGTTTCTAGGAATCCAAGCAAAAGCTTGGCACGCCCAAGCTGACTGCTTTATGGCGAATGAAACCCATTACCCATTACCCATTACCCATTCTTCAATGAGCCTTCGTTCGAGGCTCATTGGTACCTTTGACGTGAGTTCGACTTTTCAATAAGTTATATAAATCATAAATTAATCAAATTTTTAATTTCAATTAATTGATTAAAAAGACATTTTTATTATATGGGAGATCCTTAGCATTAAGACGTTAAAACCGAATATTTGTGGGCCATCAACTGGAAGATGTAAGTACAGCTTATGGGTTTTGTTTTTAACTGATTGAGAATTTATCAAACAAAACTAAATGATTAATATAACTTATAATTTATATAAGCCATTGATATTTAACGTCGAACTCACGTCTTCAATAAAACATCTGTTCAAATTGGATCATAGCACTCAAAGCATGTTGCACATAATCAACACGCACTTCCGTTGCTCGCCTATTAAATGATTTTTTAAATCGTGGATGCTTAGACGGTAACGGCCGAATCGCTCGCGGCATCCCACCGGCGTATTTACCAGAGCGAATCTGGGCACGTAACAAAAAAGACAAGCCTTGAACAACGGCGGATGTGATACGCTTTCGTAATAACGAATTTTCAGTGGACAAAAAACTCAACGCGGCCAGTAGTCCTTCCAATCTTGTCGCAGTTGGCGTGGTACGACCATCTGTCACAAAACTACCGTAATTGATTGAATTTATAGGAAATTGTGCCTGAGTCGCCAACATACTTTCAGAAATTTGCACTGCATGTTGTCGGATTTGTATATCAAGAAAAGGTTTTTTATTGAGATGCAACCATTTAGTCGTTGCCAACAATGCCCAATGATCGGCCTCAACACTAAATTTGCCGGCCCGAATACGCGCCAAATACGTCAGTGCGTGAGTCGCCACTTGCGCCCAGATGGGCAAAGGATCTTTTTCATAAAGCATTAATAAACCTAATGCCGCCTCGCCCGGATAAAAAAGCGAAGTCCACCTATCGTTTTTACCGCCCCGACTCGGAATGTATTTGGAATAAAAACTACCATTGCCTTTTTGCATAAAAACAATAAAACGGCCCATTTTTCTTAAATCCTCAAGGGGAGTTGTCCCCGGTTTAATCTTTTCAAGGCTCAGCAACGCCACCAACCCTAAACCGGTGCCACCCAGTTTGGCTTGCACAGGGGCCTTACGCCCCGTTATTTCTGGATAAGACCAAACCGCAAGCAAATCATCTTTGCCGGGGATAGGCGCAATCGTTTTTTTGAGGAATTGAGCGGCTCGCGCCAAAGTGTCACGAGTCTTGGCGTTGGGATATCTTTGTTCATACATGGCTAAGGCATACATTGTCCCGGCATGTCGCAACATATTATATTTTGGCTTTGGCTTAACCTTGGGATTCAGGTTAATCCGATAAACGAATTTACCCTTTTCATCGCACATCCTTAGCAAATAATTAGCCGCTTGATGAATGGCTTGATTAAGCCGTGTGGGATTAACAATTTCCTCACACTCTAAACAAACCGTTCTCGCTTTAATAAAAGCGATAGGATTGGCAACGACTTCCGTTCCTAGAAGAAATAGCGTTAAGGCGACAACAGATAATCTAAACACAAGTGTTGTTTTCATATTCACAGAGATCACTTCGTTTCCCGATAAACACGGAGGGTGGGTTTGTTTTATACTTAACACGGTTTCCGTTTTTAGCCGCGCAAAGTATAACCCTAGACTAGGCGGTTTTTTAAACGAGAGAAAAAATAACAGTTTATCACAGTAGTGAGTATAGAAAACTCTAAAACTCTTTCTTCGCGATCCGCTTTTCATAAACCAACAAACCCAGGCTGTCAATAAAAGGGTTGAATGATGGTGTCATTAAAAATGATAGTTACTCTTTGGTGTTCGTGATTCATTCATACTTGCCATCGTCAAAAATTGCGCTTTTGTCATTTCTTTGATCGGAGAAATCTGCGCGTTTGTCATTTCTTTGATCGGAGAAATCTGGTTTTCAGGACTCAATATTTCAACAATTGCGTGCGTTTGTCATTTCTTTGATCGGAGAAATCTGCGCGTTTGTCATTTCGACGACAGGAGAAATCTGGTTAAAATGACTCTTGCGCGTTTGTCATTTCGACGACGCTTTTGTCATTTCGACTTAAGGAGAAATCTACGCTGAAAGTCATTTCGACTTAAGGAGAAATCTGCGCTGAAAGTCATTTCGACGACGCTTTTGTTTTTTAAAGTCGCGTTAGAAACGCTTGATGTGGTTAGCCTTTGCAAGTAAAAAAAGGGATTCTCAAGCATTAATGTTACCCTAAGCTCTCATTAGGCGAGGGGATAAAGGGCTGATACTCCCGCAATTCATAATTTAAGAAAGACATACTACTTGATAAGTATGCATGTCAATAGTTATCAATAGAATTGCTATCTAAGTACCCGTGCAAGAGTTTGAAAGGTTTATGAATCAAAAAGTAACTGTTTTTGTTAGGTTTATTTTTTTAAAATACATGCACGGGTACTTAGTATATTGTTAATAACCCCAGCGGGGATGCGAGGAGTCAATGCCATATCGTACGGAAAAGGCCCGTTTGTAGTAGGCAATTTATCGCCTCACGCAAACAACTAATCCCTGCTGCCAAACTAAAGTTTGGACTCCGTTGCCAAACTAAAGTTTGGACTCCGCTGCCAAACTAAAGTTTGGACTCCTGCCGCCAAACTAAAGTCCCTAAAATTGTCATTTTGGTAAATAGAATAAAATAAAATACTTAAATTAAATCGGTATAATGTCTATTACCAATTACCAATTACCAATTGAGTATTCATAAGGGTAAACGATAACACTCACATTCTAATCAACAAATTAAAAAAGTTTTGGTTTAATAAAATTATTGAATAGGTTTTAATAGTGAAGTCCTCTATAATACCCCTTCTCTTTTAATTAAACTCAACGGAGTCTCAGGTGAAAAAAACTTTAGCATTATTCATCTTGACGGCCGCCTTTTTATTTTCGGCGGCTAACGCATCCGCAAATGATGTGTATAAAGAGCGTCTGGTGACGCTCGAACTGAGTGTCTCTCCAGACGAAGTGGCCTCTCTCGAACAAATGCCCGCTGTTTCGGAGATCGAGGAACCGCGTGTGCGTCAAAGTGTTCGTGAGGGCGACGATGAAGGTGTTATCACCGTTGGCATCACGCTTGACATGAATGCGTTGGATGCCCAAGCGGTCAGTGAAATGTGTTCTTGCCTGATTATGGCTTTGGAGGCTGAGCATCTGGCCTTATTTAAGCCCGAAGCCGTGGCCGGTTTTAGTGCGGAACAAATCGCGCTACTCAAGCCTGAAACCGTGGCCGGCTTTACTGTGGCACAAATCGCTTTTCTCGAGGTTGAAGTGATGGCCGGCTTTACGGCCCAACACATCGCTTACCTGAATACGGAACTGGTGGCCCTGTTTACGGCCGAACATGTAGCCGTTCTCAATCCGCTGGCAATGGCTGGCTTTACGGTCGAACAAATCGCGGTGATTAATCCACTCGCCATGGTGAGTATCACTGCTGAATATATCATAAATCTCACCCCGGCAGCGGCCAGTGGCTGCACCATGGCACAGATAGCCAACTTGAGTCTTGAGGCCATTGCTGCCTTTAGTGCGGCACAAATCGCTTTTATTCCGGCCGAAGCGATGGCCGGCTTTAGTGTGGCCCAAATCGCTGTTCTTTCTGTAGAGACTCTGGCTGGTTTCACGGCCGCACAAATCGCGCTACTCAAGCCAGAAACCATAGCCAGTTTGACGGTGGAGCAAATCGCTTTTCTCAAGGTTGAGGCGATGGCCGGCTTTACGGCCCAACACATCGCTTACCTGAATACGGAACTGGTGGCCCTTTTAACGGCCGAACATGTGGCCTTTCTCAATCCGCTGGCAATGGCTGGCTTTTCGGCCGAACAAATCGCCGTGATTAATCCACTCGCCATGGTGAGCATCACTGCTGAATATATCATAAATCTCACCCCGGCAGCGGCCAGTGGCTGCACCATGGCACAGATAGCCAACTTGAGTCTTGAGGCCATTGTCGGCTTTAGTGCGGCACAAATCGGTTTTATTCCGGCCGAAGCGATGGCTGGCTTTAGTGTGCAACAAATCGCTTTTCTTTCTGTCGGTGCTTTCAGTGGTTTCACCGCGGCACAAATCACTTTTCTTTCGGCCGACGTGGTGGCCGGGTTTAGTGTGGAACAAATCGCGGCTTTTTCAGTTAATGCGGTGAGTGGCTTTAGCGCGGCACAAATCGCTTCTTTCCCGGCTGAGGTCATGGCTGGCTTTAGCGCGGAACAACTCGCTGTTTTTCCAGCCGATGTCATGGCGAACTTGAGTGTAGAACAACTTGGTTCTCTGTCAGCCGACATGGTTGCGGGTTTTACGGCAGCCCAAATAGCTGCTTTTTCGACCGACATTGTGGCCGGCTTTACGGCTGAACAAATTGCCTCTATTTCGGTCGATGCCTTTGCGGGTTTTACGGCGACACAAATCGCCTCTATTTCTATTGATACCTTTGCGGGTTTTACGGCGACACAAATCGCCGCGCTTTCCGTGGAGACGGTGGCCGGCTTTACGGCGACACAAATCGCTTCTCTTTCTCTCGATGTCTTGGCTGGCTTTACAACGACACAAATCGCGGCACTTTCCGTGGAGGCGGTGGCCGGCTTTACGGCGACACAAATCGCCTCTATTTCTATTGATACTTTGGCCGGCTTTGCGGCGACACAAATCGCGGCTTTTTCCGTGGAAGCGGTGGCTGGTTTTACGGCAACACAAATCGCCGGGCTTTCAGTCGAGGCGGTAGGCAGCTTGACAGCGACACAAATCGCCGCGATATCGGTTGAGACGGTGGCCGGTTTTACGGCAACACAAATCGCTTCTCTTTCCGTGGCAACTGTGGCTGGCTTTGCGGCGACACAAATCGCGGCGCTTTCCGTGGAGACGGTGGCTGGCTTTGCGGCGACACAAGTTGCTTCGCTTTCAGTTGAGGCGGTGGCCGGCTTTACGGCGACACAAGTCGCTTCGCTTTCCGTTGAGGCGGTGGGCAGCTTTACAGCGACACAAATCGCGGCGCTGTCGGTTGAGACGGTGGCCGGTTTTACGGCGACACAAATCGCCTCTATTTCTATCGATACTTTGGCCGGCTTTACGGCGACACAAATCGCCTCTATTTCTATTGATACTTTGGCCGGCTTTACGGCGACGCAAATCGCGGCGCTTTCCGTGGAGACGGTGGCTGGCTTTACGGCGACACAAGTCGCTTCGCTTTCCGTTGAGGCGGTGGGCAGCTTGACGACGACACAAGTCGCGGCTTTGTCGGTTGAGACGGTGGCCGGTTTTACGGCAACACAAATCGCTTCTCTTTCCGTGGCAACTGTGGCTGGCTTTGCGGCGACACAAATCGCGGCGCTTTCCGTGGAGACGGTGGCTGGCTTTGCGGCGACACAAGTTGCTTCGCTTTCCGTGGAGACGGTGGCTGGCTTTGCGGCGACACAAGTTGCTTCGCTTTCTGTTGAGGCGGTGGCCGGCTTTGCGGCTACGCAAATCGCTTCGGTTTCAGTCGAAGCGGTGACGGGCTTTGCGGCGACACAAGTCGCTTCGCTTTCAGTTGAGGCGGTGACGGGCTTTACGGCGACACAAATCGCGGCGCTTTCCGTCGAGGCGATAGGCGGCTTAACGGCGACACAAATCGCGGCGCTTTCCGTCGAGGCGATAGGCGGCTTAACGACGACACAAATCGCGGCGCTTTCCGTGGAGACGGTGGCCGGCTTTGCGGCTACGCAAATCGCTTCGGTTTCAGTCGAGGCGGTGACGGGCTTTACGGCGACACAAGTCGCTTCGCTTTCAGTTGAGGCGGTGACGGGCTTTACGGCGACACAAATCGCGGCGCTTTCCGTCGAGGCGATAGGCGGCTTTACGGCGACACAAATCGCTTCTCTTTCTCTCGATGTCTTGGCTGGCTTTACGGCAACACAAATAGCGACTCTTTCAGTCGAAGCGGTGGCTGCCTTTACAGCGACACAAATCGCGGCTTTTTCCGTGGAGACGGTGGCCGGTTTTACGCCAACACAAATCGCTTCTCTTTCCGTGGCAACTGTGGCTGGCTTTACAGCGACACAAATCGCTTCTCTGTCAGTCGAGGCCTTTGGCAGCTTGACGGCGGTACAAATGGCGTCGCTGTCGGCCGAGGCCTTTGGCGGCTTGACGGCGGTACAAATGGCATCGCTGTCGGCCTCGACGGTGGCCGGCTTTGCGGCTACGCAAATCGCTTCAGTTTCAGTCGAGGCGGTGACGGGTTTTACGGCGACACAAGTCGCTTCGCTTTCAGTTGAGGCGGTGACGGGCTTTGCGGCTACGCAAATCGCTTCGGTTTCAGTCGAGGCGGTGACGGGCTTTGTGGCGACACAAGTCGCTTCGCTTTCAGTTGAGGCGGTGACGGGCTTTACGGCGACACAAATCGCGGCGCTTTCCGTCGAGGCGATAGGCGGCTTAACGACGACACAAATCGCGGCGCTTTCAGTTGAGGCGGTAGCTGGCTTGACGGTGACACAAATCGCTTCGCTTTCCGTCGAGGCGATAGCTGGCTTGACGACGACACAAATCGCGGCGCTTTCCGTTGAGGCGGTAGCTGGCTTGACGGTGACACAAATCGCGGCGCTTTCCGTTGAGGCGGTGGGCAGCTTGACGACGACACAAATCGCGGCGCTTTCCGTTGAGGCGGTAGCTGGCTTGACGGTGACACAAATCGCGGCGCTTTCCGTTGAGGCGATAGGTGGCTTGACGACGACACAAATCGCGGCGCTTTCCGTTGAGGCGATAGGTGGCTTGACGACGACACAAATCGCGGCGCTTTCCGTTGAGGCGGTAGCTGGCTTGACGACGACACAAATCGCGGCGCTTTCCGTTGAGGCGGTGGGCAGCTTGACGACGACACAAATCGCTTCGCTTTCCGTCGAGGCGATAGCTGGCTTGACGACGACACAAATCGCGGCGCTTTCCGTCGAGGCGATAGGTGGCTTGACGACGACACAAATCGCGGCGCTTTCCGTTGAGGCGATAGGCGGCTTGACAGCGACACAAATCGCGGCGCTTTCCGTTGAGGCGGTGGGCAGCTTGACGACGACACAAATCGCGGCGCTTTCGCCCGAAGCGGTGGCTGGTTTGACAGTCGAACAAGTCGCTTCTATGACGGACGACTCCTTGGCCGGCTTTAGAGCGACACAAACCGCTCAATTTACGAACGAAGTCGTGGCAGGATTTACGGCGAAACAAGTGACTTCTCTAATAGCTGGGGCTTTTGCTGGCTTCATTGCCACCCAGGTGGGACTGTTTACCGCTGACGCGTTAGGTGGCGTGAGTGTTGCTCAAGCCCAAAATATCAGCGTAGAGGCCCTGTCAGGCCTAAATGCAACCAATATGGTTGGGTTTCAAAAAGAAATATGGTTTGACAAAGGTTTGGACATCCTGAACGCTGTCGCGCCGGCGGAAGTACAACAACTGCCCGCTTTGGATTTTGTGTCGATAGTTTCAAGCCTCAATGCAGATACGGTCAAACCCGCTGATATAGAGACATTATTGCTGACTGACTGGGAAATCTCCGCCAATGGCGACTTGATACCCCCCGTAGGTGAACTGCAAGCATTGAAGGCACCAATCGAAGGCCTTCCTGAAAACATCAGTTTTCCTCCCTCGATTGATTTAACGATCAATCTCAGTTTGGGAAGTACGGCGGGTAGTTTGTTGACTCAAATGGACCAAGTACTGGTAGCCAGCGAATTTGCTGAGTATTCTTTCAGTCAAGAAAAGGGCATTGTCCAGTTGACAAGCGCGGATGCGAACTTGTCCTATATGGTCGCGAAAGTGGAACAAATGGCGGCCGGCAGCACGGAGGCCGGCTTTTCTGTGGATAGCAGCGAACGGCGCATTGTCACCACCGACACGGGCCTGCAATTGACCTTATTGCCGACAATGACAGATCCAGCGCTGTTGCTCAACGTGATACCGGGCGCTAAAATCGAGGTCAATCAATATAGTGAAACCAGCATAGAATTTAACCTCCCAAGCCTTGGAGAGCGGACGGTATTTGGCATGTTTGACCCTCTTACCGAAAAGGCGCCGGCTGGTACGGAACCTGGTGTCAGCAGCGAAGGTACGGTCGGTGTTGATAAAGTCGGCATCATCACCTATCCGGATGGCACGATGCAACGTGTGTATCCTTCGGTGGAAAATCGAGATACGTTGGTATTAGCGCATGATTTGCTGTCTGATGCCGGCTTGTATGGCGGCTACAAGTTCCTTGTTGATGGACAAATAGAGTACACCTATAATGGCTTGCTGTTTCGTGCCGTGCCAACGTTTGGTGTAACTATTGGGTTTAGGGCTCCGAGTTCTGCACCTGAGATTGTTCATGTGGCCGTTCTGGAACCTGATCATCAAAGAGTCGCCTTTGCCATCATCAGTGAAGCGGGTGATCGTCAGTTGCTTCATGCTGTGCTGATTGGTGAAGCGAGTGAGTTTGAGGACGATGAGTAATCGTCTTTAGACGGTTTATGTTGTCTACAATTTGCGGCCCTCAGTGGTTTGTAGTCACTGGGGGCATTTTTTTGTGAGTGCAAAGTAAACATTCCGTGCTGTCTTGAAGCACGTCAACTGTGTTCATCTTTTTTATTATCCTTAGAGCGTGTTTTAAGCAACAAAACACCTACAAAAAGTCTAACTAATGAAGCGCGACAGAGGGCCATATACTTAGCACCGTCATAAATTGCGCTTTTTTTTAAATTTAACAGCCAACAGTGTCTGAAAGCTTAAGTCACCTAAAGGTGACTAACCTCGGGGATTTTTCTAGGGGGCAAAAGCGCAAATTGTAACGGTGGACAGTATAACTTAATTTGAAAACCTATTTTATGGCCCTCAAAATATTGACTCCAAAAACCCGCCAAAAAATAGGTCAATAACAAGGCCCGCGTATCACGTATCGCACAAACTAAAGTTTGGACTCCTGCCAATCATAAACTGATCCTTTTTGTCGAAATGACAAAAGCGCAGTTTGTAACGGTGCAAAGTATAAGAAAGAGAGCAATAACCGTTATGAGTTTGTTGCGTTGTCTAAACAACGCTTTAACTGTTCCCCCAACATGCCCACCTGTGGTTCAACAAACAAGGTATCATGATACCCCGGTATCTCATAAACCTCCACACCGTTCTCTGCAAACTTGCCCAATGTGGTGGCAGACGAATGTTTCAAAGACCATTCGTGGGAATAAAACAATGTAATCTGTCCAGGATAAGGTTGGGGTACATAATTAGCCAACGCGTTGAAAAATTTTTTAATTAACAGCTGATGCTGTAATTCTAGTGGCAACGCGTTTTTCTGACGCTGATGATGCTTTTTTCTGAGCTTGCTTAATGACAGGATTAATGATTGCCTGAGAAATTTCAACCGACGTTGCATCCTATGAAGGAGGTAGCTTGGGCCAAATTCTAACAGACTGCGCCAAAAGTAATGAATGCTGTCACCTGGACGCGGTTGGGGTTGTTGCCAAATCACATCAATAAAAGCGAGTAAAGCTACGTTATGCCCTTCGGCATGGAGTTGTTGTGCCATTTCAAAAGCGACTCTGGCATCACCACAGTAGGCACATAACAAATAAGGTTCTTTAGGCTGCACTGTTTGGATTTCTTCAAGGTACTGCTTGGCAATGTCTTTAACGTCTAGCAAAGGTGTGCCATCCGCGGGCTGGAGACCAAAAATGTTTAATCCATATACAGGTTGATTGGTACCCAGCACGGGTGCCAAGGCGCGGGCATAGTTAGTTGAGCCTATGAAAAATAAAGGAGGACGGATACCTTGCGGTTGAATGGCTTCTAAAGCGCACCAGACAGACTTAACTTTTTCGCGCAATATATTAGCCAATTGTGCAATGGTTGGTGCTTGGAACAGTGCCCTCACAGATAAACCCTTGCCGACGTTTTTTTCAACACGATCTAACAGCGTAATTGCCAATAAGGAATGACCACCAAGCTCAAAGAAATTGTCATGTACACCAATTGGGCGGACATTTAAAATGTCTTCCCAGATTTGTGTTAATTGTAATTCTAAAGTATCGCGAGGTGCAACAAAAGCTTCCTCTGATAACTGATCTCTGAACACTGAATCCTTTGAAAGTGCCCGACGGTTTATTTTACCATTCGGTGTGAGTGGCAACGCTTCTAAGGTGACAAAAGCCGAAGGAACCATGTAATCAGGCAGCCGGTTTTTCATAAAGTGGCGCAGGGTATTTGGCGTAGGGGCTTGTTCCGGCTTTGGTACCACATAAGCCAAGAGTTGTTTTTCACGTTCTTCCGAAACCACAACCACCGCTTCCCGAACTTCGGGATGTTGAGCTAACACCATCTCTATTTCTTCTAGTTCAATGCGTATGCCTCTGAGCTTGATTTGATTATCAAGACGACCCAAAATTTCCAGATATCCGTCGGGACGATAACGTCCGCGATCGCCCGTGTAATAAAGCATATCCTGTTTATCGTTGCGGAAGGGATTTTTGACAAATATCGACCACTTTTCGGCCGGCGCATTGAGGTAACCCAAACTTCTAAACGGGGTACGCACAACAATTTCGCCGGGTTCATTAATACCGCACAATTGATGATTTTTTCCTAAAACCAGTGCTTGGCTTTCCGGGAGCGGATAGCCAAGCGGTTGTACCCCCAGTAAAACGTCATTAGGCACCGGGTAATAGCACTTTGCCAGCGTCGTTTCAGTGGGGCCATAAAGATTGACTATTTCACCGGCTTGGGGAAAAACCTTACGCCACTGACGTACCAATTGGTCCGTGAGAGGCTCTCCAGCAAAGAATATCCATCGCAAGCTTTGAAGAGAAACACCCTCTGGCACGTTGACTAACCATGATTGTGCCAAGGAAGGCACCGTGTGAAGTAGAGAAATCTGTTCTAGTTCCAACCAAGGCAGAATTTTGGTCGGGTTCAGATCGTGGCCTTCTGTTGGCAGACAAAGGGTTGCGCCACTGGTTAAAGGTATAAAAATATCTCTGAGTACGACATCAAAGGAGAGTCCCGTTAATTGGGCACAGCGGTCTGACGGCCCGACGACAAATGTCTGCCGTTGCCAGTTCAGAAAGTGCGAAAGCCCTTTGTGCGAGCCTAAAACGCCTTTGGGAATTCCCGTGGTACCCGATGTAAAGAAAATGTAGGCGGCCTCATTCGGGGTGAGTACTGGTAGAGGCTCAGTGCCTTGGGCCGAATCAAGGGGTTGTCCCGTGTCTGGAGCAATGCTGATGAGAGTAAGGGCCGGTATTATTTTTTTCACTTCTGGGGGCTGTTCACCAAGATATAAGAGGTATTTGGCTTGAGCTTCCATGAGCATGAGCTGTTGCCGCTGGGTCGGCAAATTTTCATCAAGCGTCAGTAGCACACCGCCACTCAACCACACGCCTATCATGCTGGCAATCAAGCCAAAACATCGAGGCCCGAACACCGCCACGACCTGTTGGTGTTCAACACCGTTGGTCTGCAAAACTCGTGCAATCGCATGGGCTGCATCGGCCAATTCACGGTAACTCCAAGTGCGAGGGGTTTGGGAAACGGCTGAATGTGTCGGTGTGCGCTCTACCCAAGAGAGGAAGAGGCGGGTAACCGTTTCGTATTGCGGTTCAGATAGAACCACACGGGGATCTGGAAGTAACGATTTTGAATCGGGTGTGACGAGGGAATAGGCGTTGATTGGGGTATCTATCGCTTCCACAATTTGCTCTAGCAAGCACTGAAACTGAGTCAGTAAAACCCTTATACGTGGCACGGAAAAGAACGCCCGTTGATAGACGAGTTGCAGATTCAAGACACCGTCTTGCTCTGCCACGTAGAGTGTCATTAAAAATTTTGAATCTAAGTCATGCCTGTCAATAGAACGGAGGGTGAGTCCGGGGAGTTCTAAAGCTATAGAAGTGGGTGTATTGACAAAATTAAACAAGATATCAAATACAGGGTGTTTGTTCAGGTGGCGTTCAGGCTGTAGTTCTTCGACCAGTTTCTCAAAGGGTATCTGTTGGTGAGCATAAGCACCTAAAGCCACTTCACGAATCCGCTGGAGCAATTCTCGAAAACTCGGATTACCGGACAGATCGGTACGCAGCGCCAACGTATTGAGAAATAATCCAATCATTTTTTCTGTTTCTACATGGTTGCGTGACGCGATGGGCGTACCCACGATGATGTCATCACTCCCCGTATAGCGATACAGTATGATTTTGAAGGCGGCCAACAATGTCATAAACAGGGTAACATTTTGTTGCTGACTCAGGGTTTTGAGTGCTTCAGTTAAATGGGATGACAGTACCTTAGATTGACGGGCACCTTGATAGCTTTGGACTTCAGTTCTGGGAGAGTCGGTGGGCAACGGTAGCATGGGGAGGTTGCCGCCCAGTTGCCGTTTCCAGTAGGCCAGTTGTTCTTCAAGCACTTCCCCAGTAAGCCATTGTCGTTGCCAGTGGGCAAAATCCACATATTGAATCGGAAGCGGTGGCAACGGAGAAGATTCACCTTGCACGATGGCCTCATAAAGAACGCTCCATTCCCGAACCAAAATGCCAATGGACCAACCATCTGAAATGATATGGTGCATGTTTAACAGCAAAACGTGTGAGTTAGCACCTAATTGAAGTAATGTGGCACGGAATAAGGGCCCAGTTTCTAAGTTAAATGGACGAATGGCCTCGTCGTTCACTAACCGTTGTACTTCAAGTGGTTGTTTGTCAATCGGTAACTGCTGTAAACTGAGCACTGAGAACGCTAAACTGTCAATGGAACACTGAACGACCGGGGTGCCATTAACTGTTGGGAAAGTGGTTCGTAAACTGTCGTGACGTTGTACGAGAGTTTGTAAGCTGCTGAAAAGGGCTGGTTGGTGAAGCGGCCCGTCAAGACGCAACGCCGCGGGCATATTGTAGGTGGCACTGGGGCCTTCCAGTTGGTTTAAGAACCATAAACGCTGTTGGGCGAAAGATAACTGCAACGGTTGTGACCGATTAATTGGCGTTATCGGAGGTAAGGGTTCATCACGACGACGGTTTTCTAGTTGTTCCGCCAGCGCCGCGACAGTCGGTGATTCAAACAGGACACGTAGCGGCAGTTCGACTGAAAAAGTGTCGCGTATCCGTGATATGACTTGGGTTGCCAGTAGGGAATGGCCGCCCAATTCAAAGAAGTTATCAAAAACACCGACTCGCGGGACACCCAACACGTCGGCCCAGATACCCGCTAACAATTCTTGTTCTGGGGTACTTGGCGCGACAAACTGTTCTGTTGAATGGTCATGGCTTACCGATAATTGAGACAGTGCTCGGCGATCTATTTTACCGTTAGGTGTCAGCGGCAAGGCTTTTAAGGTGACAAAGGCCGATGGAACCATGTAATCGGGTAGCCGTTCGGTTAGGAAGTGGCGTAATTCTTTATTTTCAATGACTTGCCGTTGATGTGGCCCGATATAGGCCACTAAACGTTTGTCGGCCCCTGAGGTTTCTTGGAGAACCACGGCATTCTCTCGCACTTTGGTATGTTGTCCCAACACGGCTTCGATTTCGCCCAGTTCAATCCGAAAACCACGAATCTTGACTTGGTTATCTATGCGGCCTAAGTATTCTAGATTGCCATCAGGTAGATAGCGAGCTAAGTCGCCGGTTTTATAGAGACGGGCATTGGGATCATCACTAAAGGGATTAGGAATGAACCTTTCCCCCGTCAAGTCGGGGCGATTGAGGTAGCCGCGAGCGAGGCCAGTGCCGCCGATGTGTAACTCACCTGGGACACCGATTGGAACGGGATGATTGTAGCTATCTAACAGATAAATTTGGGTGTTGGCGATGGGGCAGCCTATCGGTACTTGATTTAAAGGGCTATTTGGTTGGCACGACCAATAAGTGACATCCACCGCCGCTTCGGTGGGGCCGTACAGATTGTGTAATTGAACCGCCGGCAAACGTGCAAAAAAACGTTCCATTAGTTCAAAAGGCAAGGCCTCACCACTACAAATCACTCTCCGAAGAGAAGAACATTGAAAAAGTTCTGGTTCCTCTACAAACGCTTGGAGCATAGAAGGCACGAAATGCAGTGTCGAGAGGTTTTGTGAGGTGATGAGTTTGACCAGATAAGCCGGCTCTTGATGGCCCCCAGGTTTGGCTACCACGAGACGGGCACCCACCATCAAAGGCCAAAAAAATTCCCACACCGACACATCAAAACTAAAAGGTGTTTTTTGCAACACATTATCAGCTGTCGTTAATTGATAAGCGTCTTGCATCCATAACAAACGATTACAAATGCCTCGGTGCGTGTTCATTGCACCTTTAGGCCTTCCCGTCGAACCCGACGTATAAATCACATAAGCGAGATTCTCTGGACAACGAATTCGGTGCTGCGGATTAGAACCAGAATAAGCCGCTATAGTGGCCCACTCGCGGTCCAAACCAACAACTGTCGTCGCTGTTGACAGTGGCAACCGCTCAATGAGATGAGTTTGAGTTAACAGTACCGGGACTTGGCTATCTTCCAGCATGAATTGTAGACGTGGCGCCGGATAATCCGGATCAAGTGGCACGTAAGCACCACCGGCTTTCAGGATACCTAACAAGCCAATGACCATTTCTAACGAACGCTCCACGCAAATTCCGACCAAGGTTTCGGCAGAGACGCGTTGTTCAATCAGATAATGTGCTAACTGATTGGCTTTGAAATTCAGTTCATGATAAGTGAGCGACTGGCCCTCAAACACGACGGCTCTATTTACCTGTGTTTTTTCGACTTGTTCTTGGAACAAGTCAACTATCGTCTTATCACGCGGATAATCGGCTTTGGTGTCGTTAAATTCAACCAAAATTTTCTGATACTCCGCCTCGGGCATGAGCTGTAATTCCCGAATCGGCACCGAAGGCCGACGGAGGATTTCACTCAACAAAAACTCAAAACGTGTCTTGATACGTTCAATTTCGTCTTCGTCAAAAAAACCAACGTTATAATCAAAATCCACCCGGACATCTTGGTTGTCATGGAATTCGCGGATAAAGACGGTCAAGGCATTTTGATTAAAACCGTGGGTAAACGTCACCGCTTCAGCGGGGCGGCCATCAAAATAAGTCTCGTAATCGTGTTTTTCATAGGATAATTCAATATCAAACAGTTGCTGACGGTTTTGGGCGTACAGTCCGGCACTTCGAGTGATTTCACTCACGGGAAAGCGTTGATACCGATAGTTTTTTTGCAATTCCCCCCTAATTGCTTGAATCAAGTCGATAAAACTCAAATCCAAGCCAAAACGAAACCATGCCGGTGTGACACCCACAAACAGGCCCACCGTTTGCTTAAAGGCCGCGCTACTCCGATTCAGCGTGGGTAATCCAACGACCAAATCCTCTCGAGCACCGGTTCTGACAAAATAACAATAGAGTGCGCCCAAAATGACGTGAAAGGTTGAGGCTTTATTTTCTTTGGCAAAGTCAATCAGTTGGTTATAAAATAGTCGCCTGATGTGCAAAATTGACCGTTGGCTTGGGATGGTTTGGCCCGCAAATTGGGCTGTATAGCGGCGCACCATGAGGGCTTCTGGCACTTCGCGGTATTTATCCAGCCAGTAGTGTTTGGCTTTAGTGAATTTGTCCGAATCTAGGTAGGCCTTATCATTTTGAATAAAGTTTTGGTAAGAGTCATGTTTTTGTTCACCCAAGGATTGTCCGGTCGCCAGCGCGTTATAGGCCGCCGCAACACGCTGGACAATCAGGGAAATCGCCCAGCCATCGACACTGAGATGATGGTACTTTTTAAACCAGTAATAGCAATTGTCCGAGACTTTGCATAACGCAAACCGACATAAGAGTTCGTCGTAGAGCGGAAAAGGCTTGACAAACTCTTGCCGCATCCATTCAATTACTTGCTTTTGAGCATTTTCTTTATCGGAAAAATCATGGTAGTCCAGTTTAAGATGGACATTTTCGGCAAAGGTTTGCGTGGGCCGACTTTCCCCGTCGTGAATGATGATGCGTAGCGCGTCATTTTCTTCAATGACTTGATTGAGGGCTTTTTCAAAAAGGTTGGGATCAATCGGCCCATCTATCCGCACATAGCCACCGATGTTGTATAGTGGCACGTTGGGGTGCAAGATTTGGTCAAACAAAATCTCTTTTTGAGTGGAAGTCAATGGATAATTCTTAATGGTTTGGTTTGAAGTCACGTTTTTACTTCCTCTTAAAAGTCCGCCCACTATTTATTACTATATCAATAAGAAATAGTATTGGTAAGGGGGCAAAAACTTAATCGGGATTCTGCTCGAATTAAAGTTAAGTCAATTCGGGCGCATTTTTATTTTCCCGCTTTGCCCTGAAGGGGTAAAATGTGGGGTGATGAAAATAATTAATGATTAATGATTAATGATTAATGATTAATGAATTAAATAATACTTAAATGGTTGTTTTTAAAAATAATTAAAATAAGCGGAATAAAAATTGGCTCAGGTTTTAGAACCCGTTGGAACCTCCTTTTCATCACCCCAGGTAAAATGTGAATAGCCCATAAGAAACTTGGGGAAAAAAACGAACGCACCAAAACAACCCCTATTGGGGTTGACGCGTCTTCAGACGCTTTACCACCGGTTCCACTCAAGTTATTCATCGGGGTTGACGCGTCTTCTTACGCAAAACCCACAGGTTCCACTAAAGCTATACTGAACACTGTCATAAATTGAGCTTTTTTGTCATTTCGACTTAAGGAGAAATCTTATTGGATGGGCGACTTATGTATCGCTCAAAAAGCATGACAAAAGCGCAAATTGTGACGGTGCAAAGTATATTCACATTTTACCCCTTCGGGGTAAAGTGAGCGGGAAAATAGAAATGCGCCCGTCAATTCAATGAGTTAATTATTTTTGGCTTGAAATTCAAGATAATATCAAATCGGTGGCAAGAAATGAATTCTAGGCAAAAGTTTTCAAGCAAAAATTATGCCTAGAAGTGAGTTGTTAAATGACTCATTTTATAAATAATTCAATCTATACTGAGCATCGTCATCCTTAAGCTTTTTTGTCATGTCTTTTGAGCGAGAAATCTGTAAGTACCAATGGGATTTATCATCTCAAAGAAATGACAAAAGCGCAAATTTGTCAAGTATACTTTTTCGCCTTTTCATTTTCACGGTTTTAAAGTACGTTCCATGTACATTCATTCGGTAGTCATTACCAATTACCCATTACCAATTACCGGCAAAGATATTTTGCCATGCTTGTAGCGCATTTTGATAGTGTTCTAATTTTCGGTATTGGGTTGACATGGGCATGGGTGGCGGCTGGACGTTGAGATTTCGTGCCACGAGGTTTTTGGAAACGTTGATCCATATTTGTAGTGCTTGTTGATAATGCTCGAATTTCCTATATCGGGTAGGCATGGGCATCGGTGGCAGCCTAACGAGATGGGCTTCGACGGGATATGAATTACCCCGGCTTTGCGAACTTCCTACCCTTTCCCAGACTTTGAGTGCTTGTTGATATTGGTCAAAGTTGCGGTATTGGGTGGGCATGGGCATTGGTGGCAGTTGGACGTTGCTAGTCCGTGCCACGATTTTTTGGTAGACGTTTTCCCAGACTTTGAGTGCTTGTTGATATTGGTCAAAGTTGCGGTATTGGGTGGGCATGGGCATGGGTGTCAGATAGGCTATTGTGCCGCTGTGGGCATTGCCCATGTACAGAAGTGTGAGCAGTAAAATGAGGGTAATGGTGAGGTTTTTTGTCATAAGGCTTCTCCTTTGGGTGCATTTCAAGTCAACCCTGAAGGGGGTGAATAGCCACAGGTGAAACCTGTGGATGTGGTAAGTGTAACAGGGCCAGTTTTAACTTGGCACTGCCAAACACTTTCTGGCACTACTGCCAAACTCAAGTTTGGACTCCTGCCAAACTCAAGTTTGGAGTCCTGGACTCCTGCCAAACTCAAGTTTGGACTCCTGACAGACTACTAGCTACTTAAGAGAGGTATTGAGCAAGGCGTGGCAAGTCTCCTGTTGAGCCAGTCGCGTGTTGCATGATAATTTGTTTGATGGGCGCGGCTGCATCTGTGAAACGGAGTCCCGCGTTACGCGCCCTTATGAGTATGCCATTGCTGCTACCAAATAAGTGTTTAAAGCCTTCCATCGCTTTCAACGTGGCAAAATTATCGCCTTTGCGCCAACGCTCATAGCGGCGTAATTGTCGATAGCTACCAAAATCACGGCCTCTGGTGTGGGCGTTTATGAGGATTTCACTCAAGGCTGCTGCATCAAGTAAGCCTAAATTGAGGCCTTGTCCTGCCAACGGCAAAACGGTGTGGGCTGCGTCACCGACTAAAGCCAGCCTGGGTTGGACATAGTTGAGAACGTGGCGACTTTGTAGGGGAAAGGCCGCACGTTGACTGCTGTCTTTCACGGCCCCCAGTTTGAAGGCAAAGGCTTTTTCGAGTTGTTGTTGAAAAGTGTCTTTTTCTAAGGCCATTAAGCGCTGTGCCAGCGGTGTGTCGATACTCCAGACAATGGAACTGGTATGTGCGTCTGTTAGTGGTAAAAAGGCTAACGGGCCGGTTGGTAAAAAGCGTTGCCAAGCGGTTTCTTGGTGAGGCTGGGCCGTTTGCACGGTGGCGACTATGGCTTGTTGTCCGTGATCGCGTCGCTTGTATTGGATGCCTGCATTGGTGCGGATAGAGGAGTTAGCGCCTTCGGCACCGATTAAGAGCCGGGTTGTCAGGCATTGTCCGTTGTCTAATTGTACCTGCATAGCGGTTTCGTCGGCCGTGAGATTGAAACTTTGTACTTTGGCGGGGCGGTAGCAGGTGAGATTTTCAAATTCGGCGAGTCGGGCTGTGAGGGCCGTTTGTATGACGTTTTGTTCAACAATATAGCCTAAAGTTGGTTCATTGAGCGCGGCACTGTTAAAATGAATTTTTCCGGGGCCGCCAGCATCCCAAACGTGCATTTCTCGAAAGAGGCTGACTCGTTGGGCGGTGATTTTTTCCCATACGCCCAAATTGGTAAAAATCCGTTCTGAGGCACGGGTGATGGCAAAGGTTCGTAAGTCGAATTTGTCTATTTGGCCCTGTTGCAAATCGAGTTCATTTGTTATTCCTTTTGGTAAAGGAGAGGCTAATTCATCTTTTCCCGGCTTTTGTAAATCTAATTCATTTATTCCCGGCTTTTGTAAATAGGGTGTTGGAGGGGGTTGTGGCTTGGCTTCGACAAGCACTATTCGCATACCGCCTTGCAATAAGGCACAGGCACAGGTGGCACCGACGAGGCCGCTGCCGACGATGAGTACATCACAATCTGGGGGCTGCATTTTGCTTTCCTAAAATGATTTGTAACTATTTTATTTTATAGGTAAATAATGAGTACAACGACTGATAAAATATACTCATGAAAAATGAAGAGATTACATAAGCAAGTCTATAATTTTACAGGGCCCTTCGTCATTTTCACGGATTTGAAGTACGTTCCGTATAAACAAATGGTGAGGATGGATCGGATTACTTTATTCGTTTAGATCGATATTCGTTGTATTCAACATGTTGGCACGTTTGGGAAGTTAAGCGTTGCTAAAGAGTTATACTGCCCACTGGTATAAATTGCACTTTTGTAATAAAGAACGAATGTCAGGAAGCTTAAGTCGCTAAAGCGACTACTACGAACTAGGAGAAAGTGATTGCCACTGAAAATTTCAGCAAACTTAGATGATATTTTGCAAGATTTGTATGCCAATGTTTTGGGCGATTATTGGGATAGAGAAAGAAAACATCTGGACAATGCCTATCAAACTATTCCTTTTCCTTTTAAAACTATTCCAACGCCTCGTTTCAGTATGCAGCTTGAATGGAATTTAGCTGAGTTGATGGGTTATTTGAATACCTGGTCGAGTGTGCAAAAATTTATAGTGGCGGAAAACTATAGTCCGTTGGAAAAAGTCGAAGCGGATTTGAAAAAGAGGTGGGGCGATAGCAAAGTGCCTAAAAAAATTGACTGGAATATTTATTTGAAAGTTGGGAAGGTGAATTAAAGGTGTAAAAATTGGGCGAAAACTTTGGAAAGCCCCTACAGCTCCTGAAAGCTAAGGTTTGGTAGGGGCATTCCAGCGCGAATGCCCTTAATGGCATTGCCTTGTTTTCCCCTAGGTAAAACCTGTGGCTATTGCCCCTTCGGGGTTGGAGCCTCTCAACCATTACCAAAACCCACAGGTTTCACAGTTTTAACTTGGCACTGCCAAACTAAAGTTTGGACGCCTGCCAAACTAAAGTTTGGACTCCTTTATGGGCACTGCCAAACTAAAGTTTGGACTCTCCTGCCAAACTAAAGTTTGGACTCCTTTATGGGCACTGCCAAACTAAAGTTTGGACTCCTGAACACTGATAACTGATAACTGATCACTGATCACAATTACCAATTACCAATTTCTGGGTTAACAATCCAGCCGCTGAGGTTTTTCTCAGGAATATTGACTTTAACCCACCAATGAGTTTTACGCTCTGTGACGATTTTGCCCCATCGCGCCTCTTCTGCCATATCAGAATTCCATCCGTTATTCAAGTAATAGAGATCGCCGTTATACCACACAACGTGCATTCCCAAGCCAACCGATTCCAAATCAAAAAGCCTTTCTCCTTGGTGTAGAGTCAGCTTAAGGTTGTCATCAGTGAGTTCTAACTCGGATTTAACCACTTCAATCTCACCGAATTGTGACGTGTGTATTTCGCCATTCAGTGCTTGCACAACTTGTTTGGCTTCCAACGTTGCCAGTGAGTCGGCCTTGAACGAGGGTTCTGCGTAAAGCGTAGTGGGTTTGTTCAGTTGCCACTTGCCATAAGCACAATTATTAACCGGGCAAGCCGGGTGAATGTACGGCAATTTGGGCAGTATTTTCACATAGTCGCTATGGGCATAGCCGACTCGTCCGTCGTCCAGTTGAACTTTGTACCAGCGACCCAATATGTCTAAGACGTTGACTTTTGTGCCTTTTTTGGCTTTCGCAATCGGTTTTGTGTATTGGCCCATGCCTTGACGAATGTTCAATGTCGCGCTTTGCGTCACAACTACACCAACAATCTTGGGTTCCTCATCAACACTGGGAATTTCGGCTTCTGTAAACCAAGTTTGTTGAGGTTTTGGGCCCAAATTTTGGATCTCTTGTGTCCAGTTCGACACCGTTAGGCCCTCCGCCCAGCGTGCCATAACTACCGTTACCGGCTGTTTGAAGAGAATGTGCAAGGCCGGTTGTTGACTGATTTTGCCCCCCTTGAGGGTAAAAGCCAATAAACTCCCGGATTCGGTTAGCACCACCAATAAATCTTTGGACGGTGCGCTCAACGCATCAACTGCATCAGGAACCTGTTTTTTTATCAATTTCCAGTCGGGATAGAGTTGGTTGTGACCGATTAAACGGGAAGGCGCGGCTCCCCGGACAGAAAAATGCGTGTATCGCCCCTCACCGACTGGAAAATGGCCTTTGATTACCCACTTTCCAAGATCGCGCACAATACCCCCGCTGACATTGCCCCACTCTTCGCTACCGCTGTGTCTTTTTTGGTAGTTTTTAGCAGCACGCTTCAAGGCCTTGCTGCCTTTATAGCCTAGCAAGGCGACAATCTCAACCGACTCAAGCTCAGCCAGTGATAACATTTGCAGTGCGCTCTGTGTTGAGCCACCCATGAAACCACATATCTCGCTACGGATATATCCTACCGACAGGTAGTTATTTCCCATGAACAGAATATCGCGGGAAGTACGCCCTTTGCAGTATTCTCCAAGCGAAGCCTCAATCCCTTGCTCTTTGACGAGTAGTGAAACCTCGAAAGCCTTAATCCCTTCCTGTTCGGCGAGGAAAGGATTGGGGAGGGCATCGGGATCTGCGGCGGGATTGATCCAGACAAAATCCTCAGCAAAATCGTTGTAAACACTGTGCTTGACATCGATTCGCCAAAACCCATCGTCACGCGGCACTAATAGATTAGTCCTTTCGGCCGCCAACTTAACTTGCCCATTTTCGGCACGTATCCAAAAAGTGCGGTAAGATGAGGGTTCTTGTGCCCCTTCAAAAACTTTTTTATCTGAAAGAAGCGTGGCCGATATGTCATAATTGGCACCACTGCGTAAGCCTAGTAAGAGTCCAGACTCGCTCGCGCTTGCATAGCTTGTCATGGACAATACGATTGAAATGGATAACACTTTTATAACTGTGTTCATCAAAATCCTCCTTAAAATTATCAAAGTGCACAATACCCGGTCAATGGCTGGGTTTTTCGACAGGCAATTCTAACGGTTGTGCCACTTTTCGGCAAGCGTCTTGTCAGTTATCAGTTGTCAGTTATCAGTTATCAGTTGTCAGTTATCCGCTATCGCATCGACTTGATAAGTCAGCCCGACTGTGATTAAAGATGTGGCAAGTCTTTGAAAAGGCAAAGGGGGTTGGGGATGTGGATTTATACCAATGAAAAATGAAAAATAATTATAAGTGAATAATTTTACTAGGAATTTTATAAGCTGGGTTTGATGTCATTTTCACGGATTTTTCGTTAAGTTCCGTATAAACCGCATTATAGATAAGGGTTGTTGCAAATTAAATCGCCATGAGCTAGAGCTACTGGCTAAAAGCGATAGGAGGCTCAAGCCGACTCAGGAATGAAAAGTACCGATGTTTATTATTTGTGATTAAAAAATAATAAGTTATTGTATTACATAATATTATTTTGTTTTAGTGCCCTTTAGGGTACTTGAGCTTTAAGCCATGAGCTTTAGCTCATGGCTTAATTTGCAACAACTCTATACGATCCCTAAAAGGGATGATATCGGTTTTGTGGACAATATAGCGTTTGGGGTAAGGATTTTGGGTTCAGTGCAAACCCCCGCTTTTGAGTACAAACTCATGTTTGTAAGGATAGACTGAAAGTCTATAGAGCAATAGGCTTATACTGGTATGTTTGCTATCGTCTTTGGTGTTAGATAGCAATTCTATTGACAACTATTGACATGTCAACAAATGAGTCAACACTATTAATAGAAGTGAATACTACGCAAAAGTTTCCGCAACGGAAACTTTTGCGTAGTAGGGAGTATCAGCCCTTTATCCCCTCGCCTAATGAGAGCTTAGGGTTACTTGAATGCTTGAGAATCCATTTTTTGATGTGGAAGGCTAACCACCTCAAGCATCCTTATGTTACTTTAAAAAAGTACAAAATGTAAAGTTCTTTTTAGATAATGCCCAGCCAATATCAGTAGTTATCAAGATTTTTTTGAACGATATCCACACTGTATTGATATGTCAATAGTTATCAATAGTTTTGTGTATTATACTAATCTCCTAAAATGAGTAAGACTTTAACGGGATGTCCAGGTTTTTTTATTTGATAATTTATTTTTTTTATGTTAAGCGGCAACACCACTAACCTTGAGAGTCCCTACCCTTTATAAAATATTTTAAACGACAAACGAGGGCCGCTTGAAAATCTTGGAAAAAGCGCTATTTTGTCTGATGGATTTTGAACCATACTTACTCAAAGTTCAAATGACAAAATGCTCAAAGGTAGACTGTATAAGGTACCGAGCGTTGCGAGATCACTTTTAAAAAAAACACCCCTCAAGGGGCGTGTAAAAAGCCTCGAATGTACGGGACAATTTATTTAAGTCATTAATTGTGGAAAATTTTCATTGATGGTAAGATTATTGGTTTCGTGAGACATGACAATGTCTGGTACTCAGATTTTTTTAAAAACTTTAGCTTAACAAATTATTCCCGTGCTAAGTCTATCAATAATAGGGCGACACCATACAAGGTAAAGTCCTCAATTGAACCCTAACAATGCGAATTAAGGGTTGAATTGAATCACAAAAAATCAATGACTTATAAAAACTTCTTTAAGATAAGATAAGTGATTTTATAAGTCTTTTTCAGGCTAAAGTTTCGCTCCGCGAAACTTTAGCCTGAAATTCTTCATTTTTCATTTTTCATTCTTAATTGGCATTTAACATATGTTCAAAAAAGTTCTGTGGTAATTGATAATGGCGAAGGACGAATGACCTATTCGCAATTCGCTCTTCGCAAATGGTATCATCGTTTTATGAATAAATCTATTCGTACACTATTTACCGTCCCACTTGTTATTCTAATCGTTACACTGGCCCTCGTGATAATTGGTGTATCTTATTACAATGGGCACCGTGCTGTCGGTGAGGTTGGGCTACAGCTTCATCAAGAAATTTCGGCACGGATTAGGCAGCAGGTTCGCACTTTCCTTCAAGCGCCTCACTTTGTGAACGCGCTTAACACCAAACTTGATGTTTCCAATTTGGAGAATTTAGCGAAGCAATTTCAACATCAAGTGAATATCTCTGATGTGCCGTATGTTTTCTATGGTGATGAGCAAGGCAACTTTATTGGCGTTCAGCGGATGGAGGATAAAACGGTTCTTAAAATCCGTGATCATAAATCGGCCCCACTGCGACACATTTATGAAATCGATCAGAGTGGCCGGCGGATTCTACAGCTTAGGAATAAAACAAAAGAATACGAGCCGCGTGGTCGCCCTTGGTATCGGAAAGCAAAGAAGGCCGGCGAGGCAACGTGGTCTGATATTTACGCGTCAGCACACAGAAACGTTTTACAAGTGACGCCGGTTGCGCCCGTTTTTGATGAAGAGGGAAAACTGCGGGGCGTGTTCGGTGCTAATTTCATCTTGTCTCAAATTTCTGATTTTCTAAAGGAATTGAAAATCGGCAAGACGGGGCAAGCGTTCATTATGGATAGTACCGGGAAACTCGTTGCCGCTTCCATAGACACGCCGCTTTCAAAACAGCTCGGGAAAACCAAGCCACGCCCGTTGAGCGCCGAAAGAAGTAAAGATCCACTTATTCAGTCTGTGGCACAATACATCACTCATGAATGGGGCAGTATCTCACGTTTCGCCAAACAGCAGCACAATGAAGTCTTTAAATTAGACGGCCGAACAACGGAGCTTTCACTTTACGAAGATGGACGTGGCATCCACTGGATTATTGCGGTAACAATCCCCGATACTGATTTCACCGAAGGGATTCAGGACAATCTGCTTTGGACATTGGGGTTATCATTGCTTGCTATTCTTGTGGCAATTATCGTGGGCATCTTTGTGGCACAACACGTTACAAATCCCATTCTCCAACTCAATCAACACGTAAAAGATTTAACCAGTAGTGATTGGAAAACGTGGAATCTCTCAATGGATATCAACCGAAAGGATGAAATAGGTGAGTTGGCTTTGTCCTTTTCGGCTATGGCGGAACAACTTGCCGGTTTACTCGGTGCCTTTGAAGATATAGTTGACAAGTCGGTGGCCGGCTTGCGCCAAGCTAACGCTGACTTAGAAGCCTTTTCTCGTTCCGTCGCTCATGATTTACGAAATCCCATCGGTGAAGTTTTGGGATTGGCAGATGCACTGCTGGAGACTTACGGCGACAAGCTAGATATGCAAGGCCGTCAGTTCCTTCAACTCATGTTGTCATCCAGTGAGAAATCTCTTGAAATCATTGATTCTCTACTGTTACTGGCGGTCACTTCAAAAGAAGAGGTAGAGATTCAATCCTTAGATATGCGCTCAATTATTTTATCTGCAACCCAACGGGTTGAATCAACAAGGAAAAAGTATTACGGCTCAATCACTGTAGCAAAAACATTGCCCACCGCTTCGGGTCATCGTGCTTGGATTGAAGAAGTCTGGGTCAATTACTTGACTAATGGATTAAAATACGGTGGTGTGCCACCAAGCCTTGAAATCGGTGCCAAGGTGAAAGGCTCAATGATTGAGTATTGGATACAAGACCATGGCGATGGAATGACAGCCAGCGAGGCATCAAAACTCTTTACTGAGGCTGCGCGGCTTGACAAACATCGTAGCCACCGCGACGGTTTTGGCTTCGGCCTTTCAATTGTCCATCGCATCGTTACAAAACTGGGGGGCGGCGTGGGTGTTGAAAGTCAGGCTGGAAAAGGGAGCCGCTTTTGGTTTACACTTCCTCTGAATAAAAAAGTCTTTTCTGAGAAAGATTAGACGAGTAAGTACCCGTGCAAGAGTTTTCAAGTATTATGGGTACAAAAGTAATTGTTTTTGTTAGGTTTATTTTTTTATACCTGCACGGGTACTTAAAATATTGTAGCAGTCGCTCGTCGGGTGGTGAACTGTGCGTATTAATGAAAAATGAAAAATGAAAAATGAAAAATGAGTTAATCACTAATAAGTAGATCATTTGGCTAGGAAGTTTTTATCGATAGGGCCATTAATCAAATCAATAGAATCAATTCGCCAACCTGGCCCTATATTAATGAAAAATGAAAAATGAAAAATGAAAAATGATTAAATGATTAAATTTAGACGAGTAGAAGATCTGGTGTGTCCCATTTGTCCTTTTAGAAGTTTTTCTCGATAGGGCCTTAAATCAACTCAACAGAATCAAATCGCCAACTTGGCCCTAAAAAAACCGCCATGTTTTAGAAATCCTTTTTCATTTTTCATTAGTATAAACACCGACGGCCGTCTCGAAGGGAATTTGTCCGGAATGAACGAAACTCCACCCGCCGATTGGTTGTTGTTTCGGACAGATGGAATAATTCCAGAAATACCATAATTGTATTCTTTGTACCGGACAATTTATTTAAGTGACAACTTTGTTCTAAATGACAGATTTCGAGCGAAGCTCGAAGTGACAACTTCGCTCAAAATGACAACTTCGCTTGAAATGATAGATTTCGAGCGAAGCTCGAAATTGACAGCTTCGCTCGAAATGACTTTGTCCGGTACTCAGAATTGTATTGGAGATATCATGTCCAGAACGTTCTTATTACTACTTTTCATTAGTGCGACCCGTTGAACGCTGAAAGTGTATAACATACTTATGAAGCGGTCGTATCTTTCTCCTAACAATGAGGAGAAGATATAACTTAAGTGATGGTGTGGGTACACAATCCCACCGCCCATATAGGTTGGGGCGAAAGCATAGCCCCTTGTGGATAAAAAGCGATTATCTGCAAAAGCGGGGATAAAAGCCATACAAGGAGTACGGCAAGCCTAGTCGGCATGGTGACGTATCAGAAAGAGCCTAAGCCTCGTTAAGTAGAAGGACACATTGGGAGTAGGGATTAGAAATTGATGAGTTCTAATCCAACCTATCACAAGACACCTCGGGGTAAGGACTCCACCTAAACTGACTTATTAACATCACTTAGGAACTGGGAAAAACGTCGGCGAATGCACCTCAAGGAGTGAGGAGGCTTGGCGCCCGCTAACCAAGTATCGCAACCGACGGGTAGGATTGAGTGGGAAGCTAAGGCTCTCTTGTAATGAGGGAGATATGCTGATTAACTCGCTAGGTAGGCTAGTCGTAAACCCAAAGCCAGGGGGCGTTGCCCTTGGCTATATTAATATCGCCCCGTTGGGGCTGACTTTAAAATCTCTATTAGCCCTTTCGGTATGTATTATTAAAGCCAGTGTAACTACCTGGAGCAGCCTACACAGATATTTGTCCAGAGGTGTGGACGAAACCTCTGGCTAGAGGAGCCGTGTGAGGGGAAACTCTCACGCACGGTTTTGAAGGAGAGGTTGCCTATAGCGATATAGGGAATCGACTCTAACTTACATTATCAGCCGCTTTGGCGATTAATTATCTGCCTTCCTTATTGACACCGGGGGATAGAGTTAATTTAAAAGCGGTAGAACATTTTGAGAAAAATATTTCTCCGGCATACACTGATCTTGTAGATGCGTTGCTACAACAGAAAGGCCAATTAGTAGAAGCGCACCAGACGGTTGAAAGCGCAAAGCGTGCTGAATTGCAAGCGTATTTTGGACATAAATCCCTTTCAAAACATGAAGTTAAATTTCCTGAAATCGATCCGGGTACGGCTGTTCTCTATCCGGTTCTGTTACCGGATCGCACCGAATTATTGCTCAAGTTTTCAAATAGCCTTTGTCGGATTCAGGTGCCGGTGGCGGGTGATGATATTGCAGAAGCGGCAAGGCTGCTGCACGACAATATTCAGAATCGAACCAGTGGCCGATTTATCCGTCAATCCCGTCAACTTTATGATTGGTTGATTGTCCCGATAAAAGCGACTTTGGCTAAACATAAAATTGATACGCTTGTGACTGTGCCAGACGGTGCCTTGCGTCTTATTCCGATGGCTGGGTTATTTAATGGAAAAGAGTTTCTTATCCATGAATATGCGCTTGCTACTACGCCGAGTTTGTATTTTACAACTCTACGCGCTGTCCCTAAGGAGAATTCACGGATCATGCTCAACGGTTTATCTGAAGCGGTGCAAGGATTTACGCCGCTTAAGAATGTGCCGCTTGAAATGAATGGCATTAAATCGTTGTTTAATCAGAGTGATGAATTCTTAGATCAACAATTTACGCTTGGGAATCTGGAACGGAATCTGAAGCAAATACCCTACAAATATGTTCACATTGCGACACACGGTCAATTTGATTCAAGCCTCAACAACAGTTTTGTGCTGACTTACGATGATAAGCTTACTATGGATAGGCTTGAGAGTGTGTTAGCCCAAAAGCGTGATAATCCGGTTGAGTTGTTGACGCTCAGTGCTTGTCAAACGGCCCTTGGTGATGAGCGTGCGGCGTTAGGATTGGCAGGTGTTGCGATTAAGACGGGGGCACGCAGTGTGCTTGCCAGTCTTTGGTCCGTAAATGATCAATCAACGACTATGTTGATGCAAGAGTTCTATAGCCAATTGCAAAAGCCTGATATGTCTAAAGCTAAAGCTTTGCAACAGGCGCAGATAAAAGTCGCCAGTGATCAACGATTCCGGCATCCGGCATACTGGGGCGCTTTTTTATTGATAGGGAGTTGGCTCTGAAAAAATCCAGTGATCAGACAACCTCTAGGTAGTTACACTGGCTTTAATAATACTTACCGAAGGGGGTAATAGAGTTAGCCCCAACGGGGCGAGATTAATACAGCCAGGGGCACCGCCCCTGGGTGAGGGTAAAACTCGTTTTTATTCAAATGGCCTCATAAATTGCGTTAAGAACCATAGTGCAAACATATAGAAAGATAGCACCGATTGAAGTCCGCCTAGTTTCCTAATCCAACCCCGTGTATAGAAAAAGTATTGGTGCGTTTGGAAATAGGTTACCCACAGTCCAATGTTAAAATCACGCCATCCAATTTGAAATGCGTTGATAAGACTTAAGTGTAGAGAAATTCTCAATAGTCTGAATTCTCTGACAAATCGGCCCGCTAAACCTTTGAGTTCCTCGCGTTTGAATTGGTTGTCGGGGTAACGCAGTAGCCAACCGCCCTTATCAACCGTGACGCAAACATTGGAAGTACGCCGAGTGTCGCCTTTCAGAATATTGACATAGGTTCGCTTGGTGGCATACTTGGGCGGCCAGCGAACTTCAAGAAATGGATGGCCTAAGCCGATTCGCAGTCCCAACCAGTATATGACCGTGAACAGAAGAAACATGATTATAATAAGCGTTAGGGGGCGCTGTGGGTAAAGTCCATAGCCGCTGGGCAGTTCAAAGAAGACATAGCTGAGGGCACTTCCCACGCTATACCATCCGCCGAGTTTCCAATTTTCTTTACGCTCTCCCGACTTGAGCATATAGGTCATCTGCCGCTCCATTCGGCGCATGCCCGCTTTTTTATACGCTTCCCGCAGTTCGACAAGGGCCGGGGCACCCATTTTGGGGTGGTAATAAGTTATTGTTTTAAAATGCTCGGCGGTCGTGATGCCAATGATGTTTGGTGCCGTTCCATATTTTGGAAAATAAATCGTTTTGGTCATGTTGGCATCGTGCAACTCGGCCCGCGTCATCACCGATTCATAGAAATAGGCACTGGTGAGATTTGATCGTTGCAGTACGGCATCGGTCAGATCGGCATAGGCAAGGTTTGCATGCCTTAAATCAGTCTCAGAGAGGTTAGCCTTGGTAAAGTTGGTGTAATTGGCTTCGAGAGCGGCGAGATTGGCTTTTTCGAAATCCGCACCGGTAAAATCAGCGCGGTTCGACACGGCTCTGGCTAAATTGGCACTCAAAAATTTTGCCCCCTGCCCATTGACACTGTGCAATTTTGCCTGAGTCATCACCGCATCATAGAAAAAAGCACGGGATAAATCTGCCTTAGATAAATTGGTCTCACGCAATACCGCATTGTCCAACCACGCACGATGTAGGCGCGCCTCGGTGAGATCGGCGTGGCTTAAATCGGCTTGGCGCAAATCGGCCAACGCCAGATTAGCTCGGAAAAGTTTGGCCCCTTTTAAATCAGCACCGCACAAATTGGCACGACGAGTGTCGTTGTTATTCGGCTTTAAAAGTTTTGGGTCACGTTTTTTTTCCTCTTGAAGCCACAAGGCATGTTGTGACAAAATATCACTCAATTGTTTTGCATTCAGTTTCTGCCCTTTGTGAGGGCCATCACATGCAAAAGAATGATAACTTACTAATAAAAGGAGTACAATCAATGAAATACGCATCATGGCCTGTGATTATAGCATTGTCGTTTGTTTTTGCAAGCGAGGTGTTTGCGGATGAGTGGTACGTTGCCCCTATCAAAGGTGGGCCTAGTATTCGGGTCGATGTTAGCCATCGGGGCCTTTGTGCCAACGTCCCTATTTTACCGCGTGATTTTAAAATCGAGGTGATTGCGCCGGAGCACGTCGCGTACACCCTCAGGGCACAACCGACGCTGTATTGGCGTGTCAACAAAAAGGTGAAAGGCACTATTGCGATCACGATAGAGGAAATGAAACGCGGTTCTTTGCCCAGTAAGCCTTTGCTGGAGGTGTTAGCCGTCATGGAGGTAAAGCCTGGACGCCATCGTTTTTCATTGGCCTGTTTGGGAGTCCGTCTTAAAAGAAACGTGGACTACATCTGGACAGTGGCTTTAGTTTGTGATCGGGAAAAACGCGCACTTGATCTGGGGCAATCGGGGGGAATTCGGTATGTGAGAAAATCCAAGGGCGTGAGTTACCGAGATTTGAAGGGGCTGGCGCAAAAGGGGATTTGGTATGATGTCTTTCACCGAGCAACGGACGAGCAGCGCAACAGTTTGTTGAAAGAAGTTGGGTTATAATGTTGTAGTTTATTCGGTACGGAATGCGAACGCCCAAGGATTGTTTTTCATTTTTCATTTTTCATTTTTCATTTTAGCTTGCGCTATTGCGTATTTAGTGATTTTATGCTTAGCGAATAAAATCCCTTATTATATACAATCCTTGTCGTTTTTAATTATTCGCATACTGACAATTTCATGCAATCCAATAATAGGAGTACAGTCAATGAAATACGCATCATGGCCAGTGATGGTAGCATTGTCATTTGTTTTTACAAGCGAAGTGCTTGCCCAGGAGTGGTACGTCGCCCCTATCAAAGGTGGGCCTAGTATTCGGGTCGATGTTGGCCATCGAAGCCTTTGTGCCAACGTGCCTAATTTACCTCGTGGTTTTAAAATCGACGTGATTGCGCCGGAGCGCGTCGCGTACACAGTCAAGGCAAAACCGACGCTGTATTGGCGTGTCAACAAAAAGGTGAAAGGCACTTTTGTTCTCACCGTAGAGGAAATGAGCAGCGGCTTTTCGTTTAGCGAACCGTTGGTCGATAAATTTTTTAAATTAACCGCAAAACCCTGGCGGCTTCAAAAAATTTCCTTGGCTAAATTGAGAGTCCGCTTGAAAAAGAATGTCGATTACAAGTGGACTGTGGCTCTCGTCTGTAACAAGAAAATGCGCTCGTCTGATATTGGGCAATCGGGGGGTATTCGGTATGTGAGCAAGCCCTGGCGTGTGAAAAGAAATTGGAGAACACTGGCGAAAAATGGCGTTTGGTATGATGCATTTCGCCGAGCCAGTAAGAATAAGCGCAAGCGTTTGTTGAGAGAAATTGGGCTATGATTTAACTTTTTAAAAATCCGATGTCTCAATGACATCGGATTTTTAGCACTGAAAATTCGTTTATCCGCGTAATTAGTTGTCCTAAATTTCTGGATCATCCGCATGACGCAAATGCACTCGCAATTGGCGAAATGTTTGCATGTCCAACGCATCTTTCCAAATAATCAGCGTGTCAATCCTGCCATTTTCTATTCCCTTCAGCCTTAGTACCACAAGTTGCGGATGGCTATAACTGCCTAACGCAATTTGGGCCCCTTCCCCAGATTTCAATTGTACCCTGATACAGTGTTCGACTTCGTCGTAGCGCAAGATACATTCATATAAAGGATGATTAGTCAAGCGTAAATGTCGGCGCGTGGTGTGCCAGGCACTCGCTAATATTAATAATCCTAGACATAGTTTGATAACTAAGCTAACTTCGAGAGCGAAGGGCAATGTCAGTGGTAGTAATAATAATAGTGCCCCGCTGTGTATTATTATCAATATCAGCGCAAAGCGTTTAGAAAAACGCGGTTTAAGATGTATGGGTGCTATAAAATCTGCCATGGTGGTTGATAAGTTAACTGAGTACAACGAATTACGCGGATAAGCGAATTTAACTATTGTAGTAGGTGCTTTAGCGCCTTAGTTTGTAGTAAGTGCTTTAGCGCCTTAGTTTGTAGTAGGCGCTTTAGCGCCTAAGCTTGTAGTAGGTGCTTTAGCGCCTTTGTTTGTAGTAGGCGCTTTAGCGCCTTAGCTTGTAGTAGGCGCTTTAGCGCCTTGCGCTTGTAGTAGGATCAAAAGCGACTTAATCTACAATCTATTTAGTACAGCGAAGAGTTCAAAGTTAAATCACTGGCCTTTTTCAGAAACGGCCGATAAAGGCCCTACAATCAATCATTTTAATTCGTTAATTTCGTTCATTCGTGTACTTAACCTATAAGGACTCGTTGTCATAAAACACATATAAAAACTATGGCTAATGAAGCGCAATTGGGGGCCATAACTTAATTTTAAACCATTTAAAACATTTTATGGCCCCTAAATCAGGTAGTCTAAATAACCAGAAAATATCTCTTGCGTCAAAGCGCGTCAAAGCGCGTTTTCCACTTCTGTTGAATTTATAATATTCAATTTAAGCCTTAATTCGTATGGATACGCGTTCCGAAACGGATAAGGCTTTCTTAGATGTCATACAACTTGCCAATTTCGTACAGCAAATTGCGCGGAGATAGATAGTACAACGGATGACGTGGATAAACGGATTTTACTTAACTGAGTACAGCGAATTGCGCGGATAAACGAATTTGACTGTGACTGAGTACAACGAATTGCGCGGAGATAGTACAACGGATGACGTGGATAAACGGATTTGACTGACTAATCGAGTACAACGAATTACGCGGATAAGCGAATTTGACTGGACTGTGACTGAGTACAACGGATTACGGGCCGATAAACGAATTTGACTGTGACTGAGTACAACGAATTACGCGGATAAGCGAATTTAACTGAAGTACAACGAATTACGCGGATAAGCGAATTTGACTGAAGTACAACGAATTACGCGGATAAACGAATTTTATTGACTAATCTATATATTGTAAAGTACCAACCCTGAAGGGGTTGAATATGAATAGCCACAGGTGCAACCTGTGGAAAATGTGCCACGACGTGCCAACCCTGAAGGGGTTGAATATGAATAGCCCCAGGTGCAACCTGTGGAAAATGTGCCACGACGTGCCAACCCTGAAGGGGTTGAATATGAATAGCCACAGGTGCAACCTGTGGAAAATGTGCCCCGACGTGCCAACCCCAAAGGGGTTGAATATGAATAGCCACAGGTGAAACCTGTGGAAAATGTGCCACGACGTGCCAACCCTGAAGGGGTTGAATATGAATAGCCACAGGTGCAACCTGTGGAAAATGTGCCCCGACGTGCCAACCCTGAAGGGGTTGAATGTTTAAGAAACGGCCGATAAAGGCCCTAGAATCAATCAGTTAAATAACTGGCCTGAAATTGAGTACAACGAATTACGCGGATAAGCGAATTTGACTGTGACTGAGTACAACGGATTACGGGCCGATAAACGAATTTAACTGTAACTGAGTACAACGAATTGCGCGGATAAACGAATTTGACTGTGACTGAGTACAACGAATTGCGCGGATAAGCGAATTTGACTGTGACTGAGTACAACGAATTGCGCGGATAAGCGAATTTGTCTGTGACTGAGTACAACCAATTACGCGGATAAACGAATTGAGTACTTGAGATGGAGTCCAAGATTTATCTTGGGCGTCTAATTTTATGCAATAGGCCGATAAAGCCCCTATAATCAATCAGTTAAATAACCGGCCAGATAGTACAGCGGATACACGAAATAAACGGATAAGGTTTTCCTGGATTTATTATCTATCTGTCATACAACTTGCCACTTTCGGCAAAATTTATTCCGAGCGGTATTGCTTTTTATCCGTTCCGGAACGCGTATCCGTTGTACTATCCGTTTATTTCGCGTATCCGTTGTACTAGATATTATGGGTATTTTCACAGTAAACGGATTTAATCAACGACGGAAAGTACAATCTATTTAGTACAGCGAATTACGCGGATAAACGAATTTTACTGACTAATTTAGTATAACTAACTTAACTTTTAACAAACGGCCGATAAAGGCCCTACAATCAATCAGTTAAATAACCTGCCTTTTAAGATAGTACAACTTCTTTTATGAATAAACGGATTTAATCAACGACGGAAAGTACAATCTATTTAGTACAACAATTCGTTTATCCGCGTAATTCGTTGTACTCGATTAGATTAAATTCGTTTATCCGCGTAATTCGTTGTACTCGATTACTCAATTAAATTCGCTTATCCGCGCAATTCGCTGTACTCGACTAAACTAAATTCGCTTATCCGCGTAATTCGCTGTACTCAATTAAATAAATAAATTCGCTTATCCGTGCAATTCGCTGTACTCAATTAATTAAATAAATCCGTTTATCCACGTCATCCGTTGTACTCAATTAAATTCGCTTATCCGCGCAATAACTTGTACTCAATTAACCAGACGATCCAAAGCCAAATTGGACTCCAACACTCACAAAAGACTTGAAATCATAAAAACTGCCCAAATTATCACATTCAATCGTATTCAATAATAATAGACGACAGAACTAAAAACCATGACAGACGAAACCCTTGAACAACGTGCCGAGCAAATCGTTAACTACAATTTTAGCAACCGCCTAAGTGCCGAAGAACACCGTCTCGCCATTGAAATCACCAAAGAAATCTATTTATCCCCCGAAGAACTGCCCTTTGACATATGGCATGAGCATGTCAGTCAATTTGACCAACAGTTACAAACCCGTTTAAGCCAAGCCGAGACTCCAGAACAACGTGCGGTATTGCGGTTTGCCTCTCTATTATTACAATCGGTGGCCGAAGACGCAGCCACAAGCATTTTTAGCAACCGACAACAAAGCCTTGCTTATTTGGAACAAGGCCTTAAACACGCCGAGGCTTTTCTCAGCGACGGCGAAACCACAAGTGGTGTGCGTGAGCGGGTGCTTCTACTGTACGTCAACGCGGTGGGAACGCTGGAACAACTGGGACAAGTAGATAAAGCAGTTGAAACTGCCCAACGCGGCCTTAAACACGCCGAGGCGTTTCTGAGCGACGGCGAAACCACAAGTGGTGTGCGTGAGCTGGTGCTTTCTCTGTACTTCAACGCGGGGGTGACGCTGGGACAACTGGGCCAACCCAACGAAGAACTTGACACTTACCAACGCGGCCTTAAACACGCCGAGGCTTTTCTGAGCGACGGCGAAACCACAAGTGGTGTGCGTGAGCAGGTGCTTCAACTGTACGTCAACGCGGTGGGAACGCTGGAACAACTGGGACAAGTAGATAAAGCAGTTGAAACTGCCCAACGCGGCCTTAAACACGCCGAGGCTTTTCTGAGCGACGGCGAAACCACAAGTGGTGTGCGTGAGCAGGTGCTTCAACTGTACGTCAACGCGGCAATGCCATTAAGTTAAGATATAACAGATTGATTTTTAATCATTTTTTGTGTGTGTTAGGGTGGGGTACCCGATTTTTTACTTTCAATAAAAACAATGACTTCGAACCCCACCCCCTATATAAAAACATGGCACGACGGCTCGCTTTTTAATAAAAAGATAGCTTTCATCAAATAGTTCCTTAACTTAATGGCATTGACGTCAACGCGGGGGGGGGGACGCTGGGACAACTGGGCCAACCCGACGAAGAACTTGACACTTACCAACGCGGCCTTAAACACGCCGAGGCTTTTCTCAGCGACGGCGAAACCACAAGTGGTGTGCGTGAGCAGGTGCTTAAACTGTACGATAATCGCCTTGCCACTTTAGAAAACAACGGCCAGATTGCTGCTGGTTTACCTTATCTGCCTTTAACCGGTTATCTACTGTGGCAAGTGGCAAGCCAGTCGGCACCCCAAGAATGGCAAACGGTATTGGCTAACCAGAACATCGATCTTTCCCACATCGTCTTTCCGGCCCATCTCACCACCTATTTCCAAGGCTTTCTAGATCAGTTGCTCACCCAATGGCATGATCCAAATAAAGCCCATCGTCATATCAGGCGGGAAGGAGTTAGTCCAACCGCTATCTTGCTGCGTTTAAGTGAAGGCCTCTATGTCTTAGACGAACTCACCGATAAACAAGGCTTAGATCAAGCCTACCTGCATTTAGCCTTGGCCGATAATCCAACCCATTGCACCAACTGGCAACAACAGATTGGTAAACCACTCGAATCGTTGCTTAACACGTTGCAATCTCAGTGGCAAACGCGCTTGCCAAACACACCGTTACCGTTAATCCTAGATGCGCCTAATCTTCCAGAGTGTCAGTCCCAATTAGAGGCCCTGCCTTGGTATAAGTTATTGTTTTATAATAATTCCGTCCAACACCTACGGGACTTATTACAACACTGTGACCAATTACTCAAAACAGACGACAAACTCAAAATGCAATGGCGGTGGTGGAAAACCCTCCATGACGCGCAACAAGCACAGGAGAATTGGCTTAAAGCGGTTCTACTGAAATTAGCGCCGTTGCCTGACGGCTTAATGGATACGGCCGCGATTGTGTTGGGGGCCGTGTTTATTAATGACAGCCTACACAAAGCAACCGGCAAGGAGAAAGAAACTCAGGTTTTTGGGTTGGGAGAGCGTTTAGGTTTGTTATCAGACGCAGAGCGTTCGGGCAAACATTCCCAATCAGTAGATGAATCCGCGCCGCAAAAAACAACAGTTAAAAACGCTGAAGACGCTAAAGAGTTGGTGAACGACGCACTAACTCATCGCCAATTGTTTAACTGGGCGGCAACTAACGAAGAATCACTCTTAAACTGGTGGGAAACGCAACCAATCAGTGTGCGTCAGGCGTTATCTATTCCGCAAGCCATCCTTGAACAAGAACAAACCGATTTGCGCGAAGCCCTGAAAGCTTGGCAAAACGGCGATACCCGCCCAATCATGAATTATTTGCAAGCCGCTTGGACAACCGCCCAACAACAAGCCAAACCACTGGCACAGATAATCACCGCGTTAGAAAAATTAACGGCTGCGGCCGCGATTGTATTGGGGGCCGTGTTTATGAATTCTACTGAAATACAACACGCACTACAAAGCCCTAACCCCAGAAAGAATAGGCCGGTATCAAAAACGGACGCGCTGCGATTTGACTCGCAAAGCGATAGGGAGTCTGTTTGGAAAACGGCGTTTTCCGTCACTCCTAATGATGTAAATGACGCACTAACGCATAGCCACTTGTTTGACTGGACGGCAACTCATGAAGAATCACTACTAAACTGGTGGGAAACGCAACCAATCAGTGTGCGTCAGGCGTTATCTATTCCGCCAGCCATCCTTAAACAAAAACAAACCGATTTGCGCGCCGCCCTGAAAGCCTGGCAAAACGGCGATACCAGCACGATCATGAATTTCATGAATTATTTAGCGGCCGCTTGGACAACCGCCCAACAACAAGCCGAACCACTTGCACAGATAATCACCGCGTTAGAAAACCAACACTTATCAGAGCGTTTTGACGTGGTACTGGCTGAAGGTGCCATCGAAGAAGGGCCCAAACAACAAGCACTCAAAGCCATTATTTGTGGTAGTGGGCAAGCCGAATTGGAGAACGCCATTGCCAACTGGTTAGAAAAACAAGGATCGGTTAACTGTCGCAGTCTTCCCACTGCCGTTGCTCGGCTAAAACGCCGCTTTGAATGTATAGCAAAGGTTTACCCAGAAAAGTGGCCGCATTCCAATTGGGCTGACGTGGTGAATGGATGGGCAAACACATTACTAAAAGAAAAACTCACCGAAATGCCCATTCGGGAGGCCGACAGGCATCTTGAGATTTGGGAACTCCTAGAACGCTCACGCATTGCTTTCACGGCTTTAACCAAACGCATTAACAGAACCGAATGGGCCGAAGAAACCGGTGAACAATTGCTGAAAGCCTTTAAAAACTCAGTCGTACAAATGCTAACACAAGGCCCCCCATCGCCCCAACAACCTTGGCCGCCGTTAGTAACCTGGCTCGCACGATTGGACAAACTCATACCAACACCACCTTCCATTGAAGCCTGTCAAACGCGATTAGCTTCAGAAAACAGTGCCCTAGTCCAACCGTTTTTTGATCCGCTGCAACATAAGTTGCGCGTCTTATGGTTAGACGAACACCACTTAACATTGCGAGACTTACCCGAAGACTGTGCCAAACAAGACTTGTGGACAAAAGACCTAATACCAGTATGGATAGACGGCGTTAATGCCATAGGTACGAACAGTATGAGCGGCGCATTACAAAAAAATTGGGAAAACGTGATAAACTCAAACCCAGTGACACGCTTCGCAGACACATTAAGTACATGGGCACAAGGCCTTAACCAACTCACCGTGATTTTTCCGGCACCGTTAGGGCAACTGCCGTGGGAAGCGTTACCGCAATTAGAAATGGTATTAGTGCGAGAAATCAGCGTAGCGCACTGGTTAAAACACACCCCAAGCCCGTCTCAAGAAGGGAGTTCAGACACCAAGGATGTCTCATGGGTGGTTAGCGATCCCAGCGGCGAGACGCAATGTATGGTAAAAGAAGCCCGCTGGGTTGCGGCCCAGTTAAACACCACAACGGATAATGCCGGTGCTTCAGTCTTTGAGGCCTTGCGTCATCTCAACAAAAGTCACCGTGCCCACTTAGTCACGCATGGCGAATTTATTCGTGCCGAACCAACCGCAAGTTATTTAACATTAGAAAATCAGAAAGGCGTTATTTTGCCGTTATGGATGACCGGTGCCATCCGAGTTTCAGCCGACTTAGTGGTATTATCGGCCTGTGAATCGAATTTGAATGGACAAGATACCGAAGGCTTACTAACACCGATAGGCATCGGGCCGAGTTTAGCCGCCGCTGGCGCTAAAACCGTTGTTGGCACATTATGGCCTTGCAAAGGCTTAGCAGCCTTGTGTTTTAGCTACTATTTTTACACAATCGCCGATAAAAATAAGCAGATGCGTTGGCATCAAGTCGTAGCACAGGCACGGCGACAATTGCGACAGATGACTGCCAAGGATTTGAAAGACTTGGCAACCGAATTGGGCTTGGATGGACTTGATAAGGATGACAGTCAAGAACCTTGCACAAGTGCGGCACAAAAAGTCTTAGATTCCGCCGAAACCCCAGAAAGCTTGCTGTTTGACGAATTGGAAGATTGGGCCGGGTTTACTGTGTTGGGCAAGTGTTGACGAATTGAGTACAACGGATTGCGCGGATAAGCGAATTTGACTGTGACTGAGTACAAGGAATTACGCGGATAAGCGAATTTGACTGTGACTGAGTACAACGGATTACGGGCCGATAAACGAATTTGACTGTGACTGAGTACAACGGATTACGGGCCGATAAACGAATTTGACTGTGACCGAGTACAAGGAATTACGGGCCGATAAACGAATTTGAGTGTGACTGAGTACAACGAATTGCGCGGATAAACGAATTTGTCTGTGACTGAGTACAACGAATTGCGCGGATAAACGAATTTGTCTGTGACTGAGTACAACGAATTACGCGGATAAGCGAATTTGTCTGTGACTGAGTACAACGAATTACGCGGATAAGCGAATTTGTCTGTGACTGAGTACAACGAATTACGCGGATAAGCGAATTTGACTGTGACTGAGTACAACGAATTACGCGGATAAGCGAATTTGTCTGTGACTGAGTACAACGAATTACGCGGATAAGCGAATTTGTCTGTGACTGAGTACAACGAATTACGCGGATAAGCGAATTTAACTGACTAATTATAACTAACTTTTAACAAACGGCCGATAAAGACCCTACAATCAATCATTTTAAGTCGTTAATTTATAAATTCGTTGTACTTAACATAATAAGGCCCTACAATCAATCAGTTAAATAACCGGCCCTTAAGAAACGGCCGATAAAGGCCCTACAATCAATCATTTTAAGTCGTTAATTTCTAAATTCGCTGTACTTAACATAATAAGCCCTACAATCAATCAGTTAAATCACCGGCCTTTTTAAGAAACGGCCGAGAAAGCCGACTGAATTCCAGTGCCCTTTAGGGTACTTAAGCTATTAGACAACTGCTTTAGCTGTTGGCTAAGCGCTTTTAAGAAACGGCCGATAAAGGCCCTACAATCAATCAGTTAAATCACCGGCCTTTTTAAGAAACGGCCGAGAAAGCCGACTGAATTCCAGTGCCCTTTAGGGTACTTAAGCTATTAGACAACTGCTTTAGCTGTTGGCTAAGCGCTTT
>Ga0190343_1000032_pt1 | contig 73807 bp, 65 predicted proteins | sample 48721312_MG_FD_161664 | JGI IMG/M metagenome (GOLD analysis project Ga0190343, IMG submission 161664) | Hydrothermal vent microbial mat bacterial communities from Southern Trench, Guaymas Basin, Mexico - 4872-13-1-2_MG | ecosystem: Environmental > Aquatic > Marine > Hydrothermal vents >... | reverse complement strand
GCAAGTTTAGGCAACTTTATTCAAAGCTACCACTCATTGACATCAAATTATCTCAATTCGTTTATCCGCGTAATTCGTTGTACTTATATTCGTAATTCGTTGTACTTATAGATTTTATTATCTAGTTTTCTTATGAATTTAATTAGACTTTAATGCTTAGCAAGTTTAGGCAACTTTATTCAAAGCTACCACTCATTGACATCAAATTATCTCAATTCGTTTATCCGCGTAATTCGTTGTACTTATATTCGTAATTCGTTGTACTTATAGATTTTATTATCTAGTTTTCTTATGAATTTAATTAGACTTTCATGCTTAGCAAGTTTAGGCAACATTATTCAAAGCTACCACTCATTGAGATCAAATTATCTCAATTCGTTTATCCGCGTAATTCGTTGTACTCTGTTTATTTAATTCGTTTATCCGCGTAATTCGCTGTACTTTGATTAATTAATAAAGCAACTCATGCCAAAAATATTCGACAACCTAGAACAACACCTATTACCCACCTTACAAGAAACCCTAAAAGTCGCCTATCGCGCCGATTTTTGTATCGGTTATTTTAGACTCAGCGGTTGGCAACACTTGGACACTTATATTGATAATTGGAACGGCGGAGAAGGAAACTGCTGCCGCTTATTAATTGGTATCCCAGGGGCAAAACCTGAAACCATACCAATAGATAATCAAACCGCAATCCAGTTTAAGAAAAAACTCGCCGCCGAATTTCGAGAACAATTAGCGCAAACAATCCCAACCAATCGGGAAGAAACCACTTTGCGCCGTTTAGCACAACAACTGCGGGATAAAAAACTCATTATTAAACTCTTTTTAAAATCGCCCCTCCATGCCAAACTTTATCTGCTGTTTCGTGAGGATAAATTTAGTCCCATAATCGGTTATCTCGGCAGTAGTAATCTGACTTATGCCGGATTATTAGGACAAGGTGAACTCAATGTCGATGTTATCGAAGAAGACGCTTGTCAAAAACTCGCTGATTGGTTTGAAGCACGATGGCAGGATCGGTGGTGTTTGGACATTTCAGCGCAACTCATTGAAATAATTACAGAAAGTTGGGCGCGTGACGAATTAATTCCGCCTTACCATATTTATCTGAAAATGGCATACCACCTCTCTCAAGAAGCCAGAGTCGGTTTAAATGAATTTACCGTACCGCGTGAATTTGGTAACAAACTGTTTGATTATCAAGCGGCGGCAGTGCGATTAGCGGCGCGACATTTGAATCAGCGCGGTGGCGTGTTAATTGGTGATGTGGTAGGTTTAGGCAAAACCCTGATGGCAACCGCCTTAGCCAAAATCTTTGAAAACGTCTATCGACTCGAAACCCTGATTATTTGTCCTAAAAATATTGTTTCTATGTGGGAAAGCGATTATTGTGATCAATATCTCAAAATGGCAACCGTGTTGTCAGTCTCCATGGTTAAAAAATTGGCTGACTTAAAACGCTATCATTTGGTGATTATTGATGAAAGCCATAATTTACGCAATCGAGAAGGTAAACGTTATAAAGCCATTCGAGATTATATTGACAGAAATGATTGCAAAGTCGTGTTACTTTCTGCCACCCCTTATAACAAAACCTATCTGGATTTAGCCAATCAACTACGGCTATTTATTCCAGAAGATCAAAAACTCAGTGTCAGCCCGGAAAAATTGATTGCCGAAACTGGGGGCATGAAAATGTTTTCCAGTCGGCATCAATGTGATGCCCATTCTCTAGCCGCTTATGAAAAAAGCGAATATCCGGAAGATTGGCGTAAATTGATGCGCTTATATATGGTGCGTCGCACCCGCAGCTTTATTCTGGAAAATTATGCGCTAACGGATGCTAAAAAAGGGCAAAAATATCTGCGCCTTGAAAATGGACAACGCGCCTATTTTCCAGCCCGTTGCCCTAAAACGGTTGGTTTTAAGTTCAATAATCAATATGCAAGACTGTATTCCAAGAAGGTAGTACACACGATTACCGCCCTCAATCTTCCTCGTTATGGTTTAGGGCAATATCTTGTTCCCAAAGTTCAAGTCTCTAAAACCGAACAACAAATCATCAAAGATTTATCACGAGGCGGCAAACGCTTAATCGGTTTTTGTCGTACTAATTTATTTAAGCGTTTAGAAAGTAGCGGCGAAGTCTTTATCTTATCGCTTGAACGACTGATATTGCGTAACAGTATTTATTTGTACGCCCTCAACAATGGCAAAGATATTCCGATTGGTACTCAAGACTTATTAGATTTTGATAGCCGTTTCAACGATGAAGATGCCGAATCAGTTGATTCGGCAACAGAGCGTTTAAAAACAATGGCTGATTTTCAGCAACGTGCCGCTGGAATTTATGACATTTACACGAGCGCCACAGCCAAAAAACGGTTTAAATGGCTGGCTGGCCGTTTTTTTTTCCTCAGAATTGAGCGAACATTTACAAAAAGACTCAGAAGCCTTGCTTGATATTTTAACCGATTGCGGAGATTGGCAGGCGGCGCAAGATGCCAAACTGAATACTTTGGAACAGATGTTGACAAAAAACCATCCCAAAGACAAGGTACTTATTTTTACGCAATTTGCAGATACGGCCGTTTATTTACATAAACAATTGGTTGCGCGCGGTGTCAAACAAATAGCGCTGGCAACCGGGGCGGTTGCCAATCCCACCGAATTAGCGTGGCGATTTAGCCCGGTGAGTAATGATAAACCGGTTAAAAATGAAATTCGGGTATTGATTGCCACCGATGTGTTATCAGAAGGGCAAAACTTACAAGATGCGGCGATAGTCATTAATTATGATCTGCCTTGGGCGATTATTCGCCTGATTCAACGAGTCGGGCGCGTCGATAGAATTGGACAACAGGCTGCTGAGATTCTTTGTTATTCATTTTTACCTGCCGACGGGGTGGAAAAAATTATTAATTTACGCGCCCGCTTAAAACACCGTCTGAGCCAAAATGCCGAAGTGGTTGGCACCGATGAGGCTTTTTTTGAAGATGATGATAATCAAACGACTTTGCATGATTTGTATAACGAAAAATCCGGTATTTTAGATGGTGAGGCTGATAATGAAGTCGATTTAGTTTCTGAAGCTTATGCGGTATGGACTAACGCCATTAAAGCTGATCCAAAGCTAGAAAAAATCATTCCGGCTTTACCGCCCGTCGTTCATTCTACTAAAGAAGTCCAAAATAATTTTTGGACGCCGGGGGTATTAGTTTATATTGATACACCAGAAGGTAATGATGCGATGATATGGTTAGATGAAAAAGGCGAAATCGTCAGCGACTCACTCGATGACATTTTTAAAGCCGCCGCTTGTCATCCCAAAACGCCAGCCTTGGAACGCAGCGACTCACATCATGAAATTGTCCAACGCGGCGTTGAACAAATATTGGCGAGTGAAAAAAAGAGTGCCGGCGGTTTAGGGCGGAAAAATGGCGCACGTTACCGAACCTACACCCAATTAAAAAACTATGCCGAAAAACGCGGTACCTTATTAGAGCCAGAATTAGAAAAAGCGATTGATGCGATTTATAAATATCCGCTCCGTGAATCTGCCGTTGATATCTTAAACTTTCAATTGCGAAGTCATGCGCCGGATGAGACTTTAGCGGCAACGGTGATGGGCTTGTATCGTGATGATAGGCTTTGTGTTATCCATGAACATGAGTGGAAAACGGAGCCGAGGATTTTGTGTTCGTTGGGGTTGAAAAGCGGCAACGGTGATTATTAACGTGAGTTCGACTTTTCAATAAGTTAGATCAATTCGAGTTAATCTCAATAAGTTGACTGTCATTAACTGATTTAGAAGACCTTTTTTTTAAATATAAACCCTATTTTTTATACGTTAATAAGCAAGATTTGTGGGCCATAGGTTGGAACAGTACAACGAATTACGGGGATAAACGAATTTAAGACTTTTATGCTTGGCGAGTATTTAGAGCGACAAATTTGGGAATGGGGTTGATTCGTTAAGCGCGGCGGCTTGTGGGGCAGTCGTACAACAATTCGTTTATCCGCGTAATTCGTTGTACTATAATATATAAACCCTATTTTTTATAGGTTAATAACCAAGATTTGTGGGCCATATGTTGGAACGAATCAGTACAACTAATGGGTTTTGTTTTTAAGTTGAGTTCGACTTTTCAATAAGTTAGAGCAATTCGATTTAATCTCAATAAGAAATAGCGGCTATGTCTCTATCTAGTACAGCGAATTACGGGGATAAACGAATTTAATACTTTTATGCTTGGCGAGTATTCAGAGCGACAAATCATTGACATCAAGTCATTTTATTATCTAGTTTTAAGATTAATTTCATTCGTTTATCCGCGTAATTCGTTGTACTTAATTCGTTTATCCGCGTAATTCGTTGTACTTAATTCGTTTATCCGCGTAATTCGTTGTACTTAATTCGTTCATCCGCGTAATTCGTTGTACTATTTAATTTTAAAGCCAGGAGCAACGCCCCTGGAAATTCAAGCATAAAACAGGGTTTGAAAATAAAAAACGAGAACGACTTCAAAAAAGTAGAGATTTATGGGAGAAACGAGAGCAATTTTTTCCTCATTTAGTTTTATGCGGTGAAGTTGAAAAACAACAATTAACCAGACTAGGCATTCAGTCGAAATATTTCGTTTTCATTTTTCATTTTAGAATAAGGCGCGAAATATCCTCATTCACGGGCATTCTGATTCTCAAGCCTTTGCTGGTTTTTCCAAGACAGAGAGTGATTATTTAAATTGGCAACTTTCTCAAAAACGTGCCGATTCATTCAAAGCAGCACTCGCGCAGCGCGGCGTATTGCACACCCGTATCAAAACTTTTGGTTATGGCGATAGCCGCCCGTTGGTGAGTGGTGACAGTGAAGCCGCGTTGGCTAAAAATCGGCGGGTGAAGATTGAGGTGGTTAATTAACTACAAGGATTGTATATAAGCAAGGATTTTTATCGTTTGTAGTAGGCGATTTATCGCCTCACGCGCGCGCAGTCGTCCACCTTAACTTGCACCAACGAAATCATAACGAATGAGGCAGGTAAGACTCTTTTTAAAGTGACGAATGGCTTATACTATATTGGAGATAACCCAGAAAAAAGTCTTGAATTTAAATATCAAGGTTCAGCTTTGTCTGCCATTCTTGAGAGGTTTTTATCTGAAGAGCTGAAACAAATTCGTCGCTTTTTAACTTCAATCAAATCACTTGACTTACTCAGCCCGCAACTCATGCGAAAGAGGGCACGGAAATCGGATGATGATTTAGGCTTTGGTGGTGAAAAACTTTCGGCTTTTTTGCATAATTTATCGGAAAATGAAAGCATAGAACTCATTAATCACATCCAAAAACCGTTTAGCCCAACTTTTAAGTCTTTTGAAACCCGCGCAAAATTTCGCGGCTGGAAAAAACTCTTTGTCAATGAACAGTTCCCCGAAGGCGAGCTTATCAGAACCGAAGCCAAGCATGTCAGTGATGGATTATTAAGGTTATTGGCTATCTTATCCCAAATGATGACAAGCCATACTGTGTTATTGTTTGATGAAATTGAGGATGGGATTAACTCAGAACGGGTAGAAACTCTGGTTGACTTATTAGTTACCGCGCCTAAGCAAGTGATTATTACGACACATAGTCCAATGATATTGAACTATATTGAAGATGAACGCGCCAAAGAATCGGTGATTTTGGCTTATAGGAACAAGCGCGGTGCTACTCGATTGAAGGGATTGGGGAAAAGCTAGAGAGTTTAGCGGCGGGAGAAGCGATGGTTGATATTAACCTGAGTGAATTAGTTGAGGCACTATTGATTTAAAAGTCCCATAAGTCATAGAGTACAACGAATGACGGGGATAAACGAATTTAATGCTTTTATGCTTGGCGAGTATTCAGAGCGACAAATCATTGACATCAAGTCATTTTATTATCTAGTTTTAAGATTAATTTCATTCGTTTATCCGCGTAATTCGTTGTACTATGTATGTTCTTAATTCGTTTATCCGCGTAATTCGCTGTACTATTTCATTCGTTTATCCGCGTAATTCGTTGTACTATGTCTGTACTTAATTCGTTTATCCGCGCAATTCGCTGTACTATGTTTTCATTTTTCATTTTAGGAAAGGGCCTTCAATCAAATTTGCCAACATGGCCCCCAATGTACGTTCTTAATTCGTTTATCCGCGCAATTCGCTGTACTATGTTTTCAGTTTTCATTTTAGGAAAGGGCCTTCAATCAAATTTGCCAACATGGCCCCCAAAACATATAGACACCTTAGTCTTTTTCATTTTTAATTTTTCAGTTATTTAAAACCGCGCCGAAATAAGAAACCGATCCTTTAAAGCGGCAAGATAACTCAAAGTCTGTAGGATAAGTGGTACACATTCTAATTATTGTAGTACAATAACACTCGTTTTAGGCGACCATTAAATAGGCGAATACTTAACCAAATAATTTTTATTATTACGCTAAGCCTATCCTATTACCCTTTGGGCAGCGACACCTTGTGATCAGCCCACCCAAAATGTTATCAACGTTTCTCACCTGAGGCAGACTTAATTCGTTTATCCGCGTAATTAGTTGTACTTAATTCGTTTATCCGCGTAATTCGTTGTACGATTAAATCTCTGAAATAGGAAATACTTAATGATCAGTAACATTTACCTCAAGAATTTCAAAGCCTTTCAAGAAGCTGAAATACCGCCCGCTCGGTTAAATATTTTTACGGGCTTAAATGCGTTGGGAAAATCTACCTTTCTTCAATCTCTGTTATTGCTCCGGCAATCCTATCGGCAAAACACGCTGTTAGATAAAGGATTATTACTCAACGGTGAGTTGATTGAGATTGGCAAAGGCAAAGATGCTTATTCAATGTCTGGTACAGAAGATAACCTCGTTATCTTTGAAGTGGAATGGGAACAGGCGCTCGAACTGATTGGCGAATTTCAGTCTCAAGCTGAATTTGAACTGCTGCCCACCCATAAACTCAAACTCTCTGAACAAGAACACATTTTCCAACAAGCCCTATTTACGAACAACTTTCAATATTTAAGTGCGGAAAGAGTGACTCCCAAAACGTTTTTTCCTGCATCGGTTTCTCATGTTGAACAAATTCATTCCTTGGGTAATCACGGAGAATTTACCGTTTATTTTCTCGCTAAAAATCAGCGTCAAGAAATACCCATAAACAATTTGGCTCACCCAAAAGCAAACTCGTTAGCGTTATTGGCACAACTTGACGCTTGGATGGGAGAAATCACCCCCGATGTTCGAGTGACTTTATCTGAGGAATTTGAGGTTGCCCGATTATCTTATCAATTTGAAGTGGGTGAGGAATTGACTGAGGAATTCAAACCCACCAATGTTGGTTTTGGTTTGACTTATGTTTTGCCGGTAGTGACAGCCGTTTTGTTTGCCCGCCCTGGTGATTTGCTGATTATTGAGAATCCAGAATCCCATTTACATCCTCAAGGACAAGCTCGTTTAGGAAAATTGTTTGCGCTCGCGGCCGAAAATGGCGTACAACTGTTTATTGAAACACATAGTGACCATGTCTTAAACGGCGTGCGTGTGGCTGCTAAACAGAAAAATATCTCACCAGAAAATGTGGGTATTTTCTTTTTTGAACGCGATCTTGAAGAACATATCACTGAAATTATTCAGCCTTTTTTGGATGAAAATGGCCGACTTGATAAAAGGCCTAAAGGCTTTTTTGATGAGTGGGGCAATCAGTTGGATGAATTGTTGAAATAACATGCTATGGACATTTATATTTTTAATGAACTTTCAACAACGCCTTTTGCGAATATATACGAAGCCAAAGAAGGACTGAAAACGTTTATACAGACTTGTACAAAAGCGAGGGAGTTTGGTTTTCAAACACTTCGCTTGCATGAAAATATTGGTAATCTTTACCAATTGCAGATAGCGCCTAATTACCTTGTATCACAATGGCTAAAAGATTCTGATGTAGAAGATGATTTAAAAGATAGCTTTAGAGATATTGTCTTTTATTCACCCCTAATAAATGATGACGATCCAATTGCTAAAGAACGGAATAGTCTCTCCGAATTTAAAATCAAGGTAGGCGATGAAGTCAAATTGGCTGACGGATTAGGCGTTGCTTATTTATTAGAAACACTTTGCGTTAGTTTTTTATCTCAGGACTTATGGGATAGTGATGAGATAAAAAATATTGAACATTGGTTTCTCAAAGAAGATGGTAGCGAGACGACCAAAACCATTGCCGTCAGGCATGCCTCAAGACAAGAACATTTAGACAAGCATAAAACCTGGTTTGAAAAGAAAAAACGAGAACGACTTCAAAAAAGTCGAGATTTATGGGAAAAAAGAGCAGAATTTTTTCCTCATTTAGTTTTATGCGGTGAAGTTGAAAAACAATTAACCAGACTAGGCATTCAGTCGAAATATTTAGATCAAATCATTGAGAAGTTGAAACGACTTAACCAATATGCAACAGACTGGACAGAAGGCTCGTATAGTGAGCCGAAATTGACACAATATGGACTCAATGTCAGCGGAGAGTCTGACAGCACTCTCAGAAAATATGGTCAATTGCGTAAATTCAGATTGCCGAATAGGGAAAGAAAATTGTTTGCTCAACATATTAAAACCGGCGATTTGCGGTTTCATTTTTATCCCGACGACGAAACTAAAACGATTTATGTTGGGTACATTGGTGAACATCTTCCCACTATTAAATTTAAGTGAATAATTATGCCAAACCTCAATTTCCTCTCTACTTTGCACCGTTACAAACGGCGCTTTTTTTGGAGTCCAAAGCTTTAGCTTTTGACTCAATTTTTGAGACGTACTTAGAATCAAAATTTAGACGTTTTTCTCGATAAGGCCATCAATTTGCCAACATGGCCCCCAATGTACGTTCTTAATTCGTTTATCCGCGCAATTCGCTGTACTAGGTTTTCATTTTTCATTTTTCAAAGGGCCTTCAATCAAATTTGCCAACATGGCCCCCAATGTACGTTCTTAATTCGTTTATCCGCGCAATTCGCTGTACTATGTTTTCAGTTTTCATTTTTCATTTTAGGAAAGGGCCTTCAATAAAATCAACTGAATTAATTTGCCAACATGGCCCCCAAAAGAACCTTGCTTTTGGAGTCCAAAGCTTCAGCTTTGGCTTTTGGAATCCAACGCGAAGTGACTTATAGGTACAAGCGCGGTGCTACCCAACAATTTTTTCGATTGAAGGGATTGGTGAAAAGCGAGAGAGTTTCAGGGCTAAAAGAACTGTATACCAACCGATTGAAACCATTTTTGGCTGTGTGACTAATGGTGATGTGTGGCAGTTTTTGAAACTTGAGAACCAAACCATTCTGATTGATGCGAGAAAGTATTTTCTTGGTAATCTGGCGCAGATTCTTGGTGTACTTCAAGTGATTATAGATTTTTATTCTGATCATTCTGAAAATGCTTGAACAAGATTAAACGGATTAATGGATTGACAGGATTAATTTAAAAGTCGCATAAGTCATAGAGTACAACGAATTACGGGGATAAACGAATTTAAGACTTTTATGCTTGGCGAGTATTCAGAGCGACAAATTTGGGAGTGGGGTTGATTCGTTAAGCGCGGCGGCTTGTGGGGCAGTAGTACAACAATTCGTTTATCCGCGTAATTCGTTGTTCTTAATTCGTTTATCCGCGTAATTCGTTGTACTATATATGCTCTTAATTCGTTTATCCGCGTAATTCGTTGTACTATATATGCTCTTAATTCGTTTATCCGCGTAATTCGTTGTACTAGCGCAATTCGTTGTACTATGTATGTTCTTAATTCGTTTATCGGCCCGTAATTCTATAAAATAGTTTGTTTGTTTAACTTATGCAATTTAGAACATCACCAGCCCCTTTCACGCATCAAGGCACTAGCGTGCCAGAAGTGATGCGACAAGTGCTATATGCTCTTATACCCGGCATTGCCGTTTATGTCTATTTTTTTGGGTGGGGCATTGTCGTTAATATTCTATTGTGCAGTGTGACGGCATTAAGCTGTGAAGCCCTGATGCTTTGGCTACGCCATCGCCCCTTGCGTCCCTTTCTCACCGATAACAGCGCCTTAGTGACAGCCTGGTTGCTGGCATCGGCGCTGCCACCGTTTGCACCTTGGTGGATAAGTGTGTTAGGCACGGCTTTTGGAATCATTTTTGCCAAACACTTGTACGGTGGATTGGGCTATAATCCATTCAACCCCGCTGTGGTGGGTTATGCTATGTTGTTGATTTCATTCCCATTTGAAATGACTCAGTGGGCCGCGCTTGCCTCGATAAGTGGTCATTTTCCGGGTATCCTTGATAGCCTTAGTATTACTTTTACTGGACAACCGACGGGTGGCCTCACGTTGGATGCGCTTAGCGGTGCAACGCCGTTGGATACGATGAAAACCGAACTCACACAGTTTCACACTGTCGAAGAAATTAAGCGCAATCCTTTGTTTGGCACTTTTGGTGCGAAGGGATGGGAATGGATAGGCGGTGCGTTTTTCTTGGGCGGCTGTTGGCTGATTTATAAACGGGTGATTACTTGGCACATTCCCGTTGCTGTGTTGGGCAGTTTGTTTCTCATATCGGGATTTTTTACCCTGTTTGATGCTGATCTTTATCCTTCACCCCTGTTTTATATTTTAGGTGGCGCGTCGATAATCGGTGCGTTTTTTATTGCGACGGATCCGGTGAGTGCTGCAACCTCGAATAAGGGCCGCTTATTTTATGGGGCCGGTATTGGTATATTAATTTACCTGATTCGGACTTGGGGTGGTTATCCAGACTCAATGGCGTTTGCCGTTTTGTTGATGAATATGGCGGCGCCCACTATTGATTATTACACGCAACCTCGCGTGTTTGGACATGATCAGTGATCATTAATTAATGATTAATGATTAATGATTAATGATTAATGATTAATGATTGTTTTTATTAGTTATTGACCGAAGTTGGGGAACAGCAAGGGGGGCTCAACTGGGCGAACCGGTTGGAAAACCTCGAAAGTCCCTAAAGACGCGAGGTTTCGTAGGGGCAATCCCTTGTGGTTGCCCTTAACTTAATGGCATTGAGGTGAAACCTGGGAACATAATTAACAATTAATGATTAATGATTAATGATTAATGATTAATGAGTTTAATGAGATTTAAATGATTGTTTTTATTATTTATTGACCGAAGTTGGGGGAACAGCAAGGGGAGCCTTAACCCTGAAGGGGCCCCTAGTGAATAGCCTTAAGAATAGACGTCCAAGATAAATCTTGGACTCCCCCTCCCCCAAATATTTGTCTGAACATTTCTAATAACTGATAACTGATAACTGATCATTGATAACTGATCATTGAATAGAAAGAGATCTTTAAGTATGTTAGTAAAACAAATGGCGCGTGCGGCCGCCCTGTTAACTCTTTTTGCGGTGCTAGGGGGTGGGTTGGTAGCCTTCAGTTTTCAAGCCACAGATGAGCAAATTAAAGAGAATGAGCGTATGACTTTATTGCGTACTTTAAGTGCGCTTATTCCGCCGGAGCGTTATGATAATGATTTGTTTAGCGATACTCGCGAAATGCAACATGAGGCCTTTTTGGGTACGGATGAGCCTGTGACAATTTATCGTGCCCGCAAAGGCGGACAGCCAGTGGCCGCTGTGCTAACTTCGGTAGCGCCCGATGGTTATAGTGGACGTATCCGTTTATTAGTCGGTATCAATTATGAAGGGATATTGGTGGGGGTGCGCGTACTTTCTCATCAAGAAACGCCCGGTTTGGGTGATAATATTGAAGTGCGTCGTTCCGACTGGATTTTTGGCTTTAATGGGCGTTCTTTGAATAATCCCAATAAGACGACTGCCTGGAAAGTTAAGCGGGATGGTGGTGTATTTGATCAATTCACCGGCGCTACCATTACGCCGCGAGCCATCGTTAAAGCGGTGCATAAGACATTGCTCTTTTATCGGCAATATCGTGACGAGGTATTTGCAGAAACAATACCATTAAATTAAGGGCAGACAGTTTGTAGTAGGCGATTTATCGCCTACCGTTTGTAGTTTTTCCTCATCCCTTAACTCAGATAAGTTTTGTCCTAAATAAAAACCTCCAAGGTTTTCAAAACCTTGGAGGATTATAATTCTGTTTTTGGTTTAATTCCCCACAATTGGCTTTTGAAAATTGCCTCAATACACTTCAGAAGGAATAACATCCACGTCGTAGTTTTGTATCGGTACAACCGTCACTTTCCCATCGTCTGCTACATGCAGTTCAAATACCCTCCAAATATCACCCATCTCGCCCCTCAAGATGTGACTGTCAGTGGGTGGCCTGAACACTTGCTTTGTTCCATCACCGATCCACAAGCTCACCAAGGCGCCCGATTGGGCAATGTTGTTGTTACTGCCCGAGTAATTGTCCTCGTAATGGTGAACGGTGAACCGATATCTCCCCGGTCTTAACGTTTTTGCAGTGCGCGGGGGAAAAATAAACACTTCTTGTTGTTTGTTGCCTAACTCAATCGGTCTTTTGAGTTCAGACACCTCATTGTATTGGGATCTGAAATAGAGATGAAAACGGTCAGGTTCATGGTTATAATCTTCAGGGACACCGGGAGCCGGCCCGGTCAAATGTGCATCTAACTCAAGCTGATCATCGCGCCATTCAAACAAAATACAGACATGGCATTCTTCCAAATCCAGCGTTTCAGGGTCAAACTTAAAAACGATATTATCGTATCTTGTGATAGCCTCTGGGTAGTCAGGGTTCCTAATACCAATGTGTTCGATTCGCACCCGATTGATATCCACGTTTTGGACATAACTATTGCTCAAATAGACTCCGTTGCTCACCAAAGGCATCGCGGCGGCCTCAGAAAATACCGCATCCTGCGGTGGTAGTGCCTCTGAACAAGTGGGTTCTTCCGCCGTAAAAATGGGGCGCAAATACCGTCTACCAGAAACAGACTGACAAACCTTGAAATCAAGATCATAGGGGACGGTGACACCCGCCGGATCAAAGGGGCTATCCCAGGTTACGAAGATATCGTTGATTTGCACTTTCTCAGAATTAACACCAAAGCCTTCAACATCGCTAAAATCCACCGTGAAGCCTTGTGCATGAGCCAGATTGCTCAGTAACAGGAGCGCAACTAGGCCGCTCTCATAATTGTTCCGTTTGTGTTTCATAACTTGGTACCTCTCTCTAAATGATTGTAGCTATTTATATGATATATATAGACAATATTAGCCAAAATAGCAAGCCTATTTCCCCATTTTTTTTAAGGTAAAACAGTCGCTTGTCGTTTGTAGTAGGCGATTTATCGCCTCAATTTTGTCGTTTGTAGTAGGCGATTTATCGCCTCAATTGGAGTATCGATTTTGAGGGCCATAAAATATTTTGGATGTTTCCAAATTAAGTTATGGCCCTCTATCGCGCTTCAATAGTGATACTTTTTGTAGGTGTTTTGTTGCATAACTTAATGGCAGTGGGGCCGAGGAGTGCAACGGGAACGATCACGAGGACGGGCCGAACGGAATTACATATAGGCGGGTAAAAATGTTCGCCGGGCGCGACACGCAAAAAACGGGCACAAAGGGTGACTAGGAGGGGGGGAATAATTAACAATTAATAATTAATAATTAATAATTAATTATGGGCGCATTCCCATTTTCCGGGTAGCTCATCTTACCGCCTATCAGTTTTGAAATATTCAACACCCCAGACACGGAGTTACACGGAGTTTCACAGAGAATTCCTTTGGCTTTATGACTCTGTGAGACTCTGTGGTATTCTGTAAACTTCGCCCTGGAAAAATAATGTTGCAAACCTTGTTTTTATGCGACAAATAAGTTGATTTTACCTACCCACCAACTTGATTTTAGCTTGACTAAATTTATATAACATAATGAAAGAGCTTAGCTTTTCAGAACTGCTTCTCAAATATATGGCCAAAAAAAATGCCAAAGTAAATACAATGGCAAAGGCGATAGGAGTAACTGATGCGACGATCGTCAATTGGAGAAAAAGCGCAAAGCCACGTTCTCGTGAGCGTGTACTCGTTTGTGCTAAGTATTTAAAACTGTCAATGCTAGAAACCAATGGCTTGTTAAAGGCGGCCGGTTTTGAACCTGAAGTACACCCCTTTGTCAAAAATATTTTTGAGGAATTGCCACGTCATCGTGTCATGCTATTATTAACCAAAACGGATTGGAATAAACCGCCTTATCACGAAGCGTTGGAAATCTTAAAAGCACAAGCAAAAGATACTTATAAAAACAATGTGTTGTGTATAAAACCGCCCGCCACTTTAAATGCAAATATCAATAACTACTTTTCCAGATTGGGAAAACAATGCAAATTCAGTGGCGTTAATGATGCTGAGCGCTTTGAGAATGCGCTTGAAACTCATTTAGAACATAATAAGAAAGGGTTATTTTTATTAGTTAGTCGCTTTGAACAAGGGGCTGACTCTCCACGCGAACAATTAGCGGATATTGTAAATAGTCTGATAGATGAGCATCCGCATTTTCACGTCGTACTCTGGGATGGTGAAAAACTGGGCACTCTTAAATTTCAGACAGATAATATGCCTTTGTTGAAACAGGCTAAGGTGAAATACTGGCCGGAACTGACTCGCCAAGAAGTCTTTGCTTTTGATTATTTTAAAGATTTGCCCTCCGATTTAGATGATACTTTAGTCGATCAATTTTTAGCTATTAGTGGAGGCCACCCAGATTTAGTGATTGAATGCTTGGAACTTAAAAAGCGATATCCTAATTTGTGTGTGGAAAAGTATCCTGAAAAGCTAAGCTTATGTGAGTGTATTTACGAGTCATTTACGCCGCTTGCTCAACAAGAATCCGTTAGACAACAAGTGTATGAATGGTTGCAACAAGAATATTTAGGCCCGACTGAGCATTACATTCAGGACGAGTTATTACGTCAGTTATATTGGAAAAATCTGTTAATTGAACGTGAAGTCAATGGAGAGAAACGTTTGTTTTGGCGGTGTCAAGCCATACAAATGGGAGGAACACAAATTTGTGGAAAGAAAAACCGATAACGTTCGATTGAATTTTATAATACGGAACGTACTTCAAATCGGTAATTTTCAAAGCCTGGGGATAAATCCCCAGTCTAAAAGCTCAAGTAGGCTAAAGCCTACTATAGATTTTCAGATAATTATTTAGTCCCCTTTAGGGGACTTTGGCTTTCAGATGTTGGCTACTTCTCATTGATTAAATCATTTTTCATTAGCACAAAGAGGTAATCCATGAAAGAACAGAAATTTTCAGAGCTGCTTAGGAAATATATGCTCAAAAAAAAAGCCAAAGTGCAATCGATGGTGGAAACGATAAATTCAAAAGGATTAAGAATTAGCCGCCAAACGTTCTTCAATTGGAAAAAGGATAAGTACAAGCCACGTTCTCGTGATAGTGTACTCGCCTGTGCTAACTACCTGCGATTGTCAAGGAAAGAAACCAATAAGCTGCTAGTTGCGGCCGGTTTTCCTGAAGAAGAGGCCTTTGTTAAACATCTTTTTATGGAACTATCGCGTTATCGCGTAATACTGTTATTAACCCAAGCTGATTGGGGAGAACCGCCTTATCACGAGTTTGTTGAAACATTATTAGCTGACGCAAACATAAAATACGGTAAAAACAATGTATTGCATATCAATGTACAACAACGGCCAGCGGCCTCAGAAGCCGATATTAATAGCGACTTTTCAAGATTGGGAGAACAATGTGGATTCAGTGACGTTAACGATGCTGATAGCTTTGAATATGCACTTGAGGCTGGGCTAGAACAGACAGAGCCGTTATTTTTATTGGTGAGTCACTTTGAACAAGGGGCTGACTTACTACGCCAACAATTAGCAAGTATCATACGCAGTGTGAGTGCAACCGCGTCGCATTTTCACGTCATCCTCTGTGGCGGTGAAAAATTGGCCGATCTGAAATATAAAGAAGGTGCTTTGTCCTTGTTAAATCACGCCAAGGTTGAATATTGGCCGGAACTGAGTCGCCCGGATGTCTATACCTTGTCTAACGATTACTTTAATGAAGTGCCACTCAATTTAGAAGAGGCTTTAGTGGATCAATTTTTAGCTATCAGCGGCGCTCATCCCAAATTATTGACGGAATGTTTGAAACTTAAAACGCAATTCCCTGATTTAGCGTTGGAAAAGTACCCTGAAAAGTTAAGCCAATGTGATTGCGTTTCTGAGTTATTTACACCATTTACTCAAAACGAGTCGGTTAGGCAAAGAGTGTTTGAATGGTTGCAAAAAGACGAAGTAGGCAACGCGGAACCTTACATTCTGGATAATTTGTTGCGTCAGTTGTATTGGAAAAACCTGTTGGTTGAGCGTGAGGTAAACGAGGAAAAACGGTTATATTGGCGATGCGAAGCCATGCGGATGGCGGGTAAGCAAATGTTTAGAAAGTGGCAATAGACAGAAAGTACAACGGATTTTTTGAATAAACTTATTTTTAAAGTTGAATATTTGAGTTGAAAATCATAAGGCTTGCTATACTTCCAAGCCTTGGGATAAATCCCAAGGCTAAGAGCTAAAGTCGGCTAAAGCCGACTAATATAGTTTTTCAGATAAATAATTTCTAGTTTTTCAGATAAATAATTTCAGTTAGAAACCGTAAAGCGTTTTGGAAACGCTTTACGGTTTTGCCCTAAATATTTGTCTGAACGTCTATACTTGGTTTTAGTCACCTTTAGGTTCCTGGACGCTTTTAGCCTTGGGATTTATCCCAAGGCTTGTGGAAGCTGAGTGCGTAACATCTATCATAAAAGTCAATAATTTTTTCCAGCACATGCCGAAGAATTTGTATTGTTTGTGAAGATTTTTTAATAAATTGGGTACTATGCATGAACCTCACAACTCAAAATGGCCCAAACTTCTCCTTACCAAGTCACAGAAGGCGTGAATAAAGATGCCCTCTTTTTTGGACGGATACAAACTCTCGCCCAGATTATGAATCGAGAACCAGCCAATTACTTACTCATGGGTGGACGACAAGTCGGTAAATCTGGTGTCCTCAAATACATAGAAAGACGCTATCAAAATCATCCCAAGATAGACTGTCATTATTTAGTGCTAACGAGCGAGCGTTTGCAACCCAAATTAGCTAAAGCCTTGGGTTTACCGTTCAAAACGGACTTAGAAACACTGCTTGAAGAATTAGCCAATGTGCCAAACGGACAATACCGTTTATTATTAATTGATGAAGCAGACTTATTTATTCGGCAAGAAATCAATAACGGTTATCCCATTTTAACGGAATTTCGTAGCCTGAGTGAAGAAGGCCGTTGCTTTTTTATCTTTGCTGGCTTTTGGGACTTATATGAGGCGGCCCTATTAGATTATCACTCACCGATTATAAACTTTGGCGAGTCAATCATTATCGGCGCTTTAGAGGCCGAGGCCTGTCGGCAATTAGCCACTGAACCGATGGTAACTTTAGGTATTCGCTACGCCTCTGACGCATTAGTGGAACAAATCGTCGAAGAAACCGGGCAACGCGCCAATTTGATTGCCATTGTCTGCGACGAAATGCTAAAGAACTTAGACAAACAACAGCGCGTCTTAAATCAAGAAGATGTTACACGCGCTTTGCACAGTCAGGCAGTGCAAGGCGCGTTAGTCGGTTGGCGGCGCTTAAGCGACGATAAACAAGCGGCCCGTTTAGATCGGATTATTGTTTGTGCAACAGTAGAAGCGGGCGAATTTAGCCTCTCTGACATAATGCAAGTGCTTGATGAGCATCATTACGACTATACCACTGAACAACTCACTCAATCAGTGGCTCGTCTTGAATTAGCGTTTATTATTCAGCGCGATAAGAGTCGCTATCGCTACTGTGTGCCTTTATTTAGAGAACGGCTACTGGAGCAAGACGTAACAGCGTTGTTGAAACAGGAATTGAAGTCAGCGCGTTGAAATAAAAGTACAACGGATGACGGGGATAAACGGATAGGTTATTTAAGTCAGCGCGTTGAAATAAAAGTACAACGAATTACGGGGATAAACGAATAGTTACGTAGGTAAAAGTACAACGAAACTTGCGGTTAGCGAACGCCAAACTTCGCGGTACTCATCAGGCACCAATAAATCTGTTTACTCCCCATAGTACAACTTCTTTTAGGAATAAACGGATTAGTTCGGGGAAAGCTTTGATTTAAAATAAGAAACCGACTTCAACCCAAAGGCGTGCGCCGAGGGCCATATTTTGATTTGGAAACCTCCAAAATATTTTATGGCCCTCAAACTCGGCTAAATAACCACATAAAAATAAGGGTAAAACAATAATAACTACAAGGATTGTATATAATAAGGGATTTTAGATTTGCTTAATTAAATAGAATTCGTACTGTTTCGATAAATCCGCTTTGAAATCCTTTCTTATATACAATCCTTGTGGTTGTTGCTTGCGGATTCGCATAATCGATTAAATCGAATTCGTACATTTTCGATAAATCCGCTTTGAAATCCTTTTTTATATACGATCCTTGGGCGTTTGGGCGCACGAAAAAACTTGATCATCGAGTGAAAGGAAACCAGTTGTACTCACGGAGAGATTTATTAATCAATAACAAAATCCGTTTATTCCAAAAATCCGTTGTACTATCACTATAAATTCGTTTATCCGCGTAATTCGCTGTACTCATCAGACACACAGACACAACCAAATCCGTTGATTCCTAAAAGAAGCTGTACTCTCACTCTAAATCCGTTGTACTATCACTATAAATTCGTTTATCCGCGTAATTCGCTGTACTCATCAGACACACAGACACAACCAAATCCGTTGATTCCTAAAAGAAGCTGTACTCTCACTCTAAATCCGCTGTACTATCACTATAAATTCGTTTATCCGCGTAATTCGCTGTACTCATCAGACACACAGACACAACCAAATCCGTTGATTCCTAAAAGAAGCTGTACTCTCACTCCAAATTCATTAATCATCATCAATCGCTATACTTAATCTGTTATACTCACCAAATGACAAAAAATCCGTTACGCATAGCCACACGCAAAAGCCCACTGGCTCTCTGGCAAACCAACCATGTCCGCGACGCTCTATGTCGCGCTCATCCCGAACTCCAAATTGAAATCGTCGAAATAACCACAAAAGGCGATAAAATCCTTGACACGCCCTTAGCCAAAATAGGCGGAAAAGGCTTATTTGTCAAAGAGTTAGAAAACTGCCTCCTCGAAGGCCGAGCCGATATTGCCGTACATTCCATGAAAGATGTGCCCATCGAATTGCCAAAAGGCCTAACGCTGCCCATCATTATGCGCCGTGAAGATCCTTATGATGCCTTCGTATCCAACCACTACCCCAATTTAGCCGCCTTACCAAAAGAAGCGATAGTCGGCACCTCCAGTTTACGCCGCCAATCTCAACTACTTGCACTGCGCCCCGACTTACAAATTCGCAGCTTACGAGGCAATGTAGGCACACGCTTAAACAAATTAGACAACGGCGACTACGACGCGATTGTATTAGCGGCCGCCGGACTAAAACGACTAGGCATGGCAGAACGCATTCGTGAAGTGCTAAAACCAGACATCATATTACCCGCCATTGGACAAGGCGCGATTGGCATAGAATGCCGACAAAACGATGCCCAAACCCTTGAACTGATTTCCGTGCTAAATGATACCCCGACACAACAACGAATCATCGCAGAACGCGCTTTAAATGAACGTTTAGGCGGTGGCTGCCAAGTACCTATCGGCGGATTTGCCCAAATAGACGAAGACGGTTTACACTTACAAGGATTAGTAGGCGATATCCAAGGTAAACAAGTCATACGTCATACCATTCATGGGCCTATTGATTTAGGCGATCAATTAGGCAAACAATTAGGAAACGAACTGTTAGCACAAGGAGCGGACAAACTGCTGCAAAATCTCAATTACTGATGTTACGCAGTGAAAAAAGGGCAACCATAAAGAAAGGGCAACCATAAAGGATTGCCCCTACACACCCAAATTGTAATTGTAGGGGTAATCCCTTGTGGTTACCCCAATAAACCTTGTGGTTACCCCAATAAATTAGCCGCTCTAGGTTTTATCAATGTCAAAATTAAATAAAATCAAAGTCTTAGTCACAAGGCCGGCCCACCAATCCGAGCCTTTATGCAAACTCATAGAAGCCGAAGGCGGACAACCCGTGCGCCTACCAGTTATAGAAATTGTCGAAATCGACGACAAAAGTGCCTTACTTGACTGTCGCGCTCACCTAGACGAACTCGACATAGCTTTATTTATCAGTGCCAACGCCGTCGAAAAATCGCTACCCACTTTACTCGCACAAAACAAATTACCCCCACAACTCCAACTGATAGCCGTTGGCAAACGCACCGCCGAAACACTCAAAGCATGGGAACTAACGGCCCTGACTCCGGCCCCACCCTTCAACAGCGAAGCCGTGCTAAAAATGCCACAAATGCAAACAGCGGCCATCCAAGGCAAAAACATTGTCATTTTTCGTGGCGAAGGCGGACGAGAATTACTAGCACAAACACTCCGACAACGCGGCGCCACCATAAACTATATCAACGTCTATCGGCGCATCCAACCACCCGCCCCGGCATGGATAACCGACACACAAATTGATATTATTACCGCCACCAGCGTCGAAGGCCTACAAAACCTATTTGCCATGCTAGACGGACAACCCTGGCTGCGCCACACACCACTCGTCGTCATGAGCGAACGCATACGCGCTAAAGCACAAAAACTAAGCATACAAGCCCCCATCCTAGTTGCCCCCAGCGCCAGCGATGAAGGACTATTAAATGCTATACTACAAGCACGAACAAAAGCAATTTAGCAGGACTCCAAACATTAGTTTGGCAGTCGTCCAATTTAGCAGTCGTCTAGGAGTCCAAACTTTAGTTTGGCAGTCGTCCAAACTAAAATCTACGCAAAAGTTTTTCCGTACCGAAAATTTTTTGCGTAGATTGGATTCCTGCCAAACTAAGTTTTTGCGTCAAAAAACGGGAGCAACGATTGGATTCCTGCCAAACGTTAGTTTGGACGACTGCCAAACGTTAGTTTGGACGACTGCCAAACTAAAGTTTTGACGACTGCTTTCCTGATATACGGAACGTACTTCAAATCCGTGAAAATTACAATATGAACGACTAATAAAATTCAGAGCAAAATTATCGACTTATCATTAAATGACTCATTTTTCATTTTTCACTTTTCATTAGTATATCACCAAAGAGGTAAAATCTCGTATGAGTACACCGACAGAGCAAACGGTAACAAAGCCACCGAAACCGAAAAAGCGTGATTGGATATTTTTGTTTTTATTCCTGATATTACTCTTGGCGAGTACTATTATCCTCAGTTATCCGTTGGGACAACAATTTACCCGTGTGCAAGAGGAATTACAACAACAAGTCAATATTCTCAGCACACAAGTGGCAACGCTGCAAACCGAATTACAAGTGTTACAATCTCAAGATTTAAAAGCCCCGTCGGAGGCATTACAAACACGTTTCAATGAGTTATCCAAACAACAGCAAAGTTTAGATAACGCCCTGACGAGCCTTGTTCATCGAATCGAACAGCAACCGCAAACTGATGACGGTTGGAAATTAGCCGAAATCAATTATCTACTCACCATTGCGCTACATCGGTTGCAATTAGCGCACGATCCCGAAGGCGCATTAGTTGCCCTGACGGCGGCTGATGAACGTTTACAACGCTTTCCGAAGTCCGCTTTACTTCCGGTGAAAACCCAACTTTTGGAAGACATCAAACGTTTACGTGAATTCGAACGCCCAGACATTGCCCGATTAGCTGTGCTACTGGCACAATATACGGTACAAGTGGATAATTTGCCCTTATTACAAGGAACTCGCAAAACCTACACGCCTCAACCCATCGAACCCGCGCCGAGTGATGATCAGCCTTGGCAAGAGCAGGTGCTAAAAGAATTGAAACAACCGGTGGTGATACGCGACAACAACGAAGCTGACACGGCTTTTCTCACGCCAGAGCAACATTCTTTAGTCGCGCAAATTCTACAAATGAAACTAGAAAACGCTCGCTTTTTTCTATTGCGCCGTGATACTCAGAATTTTGCGGCATCAATAGCGGCAGTGCTAGACTGGCTCAAACGTTACTATGACAAAAACGATAACAAAGTCAAAGCCTTACAAAAAGCGTTAGCCGACATGCAAAATATTGTATTGAATCCGCAACTGCCAGATATTTCTGGCTCACTCAACCTGTTGCAACGTTTATCTGCTCCCGCCACCCCCCTTGTTGGAGTACAAAGCGGAGCGCAGCGGAGTTTTGCCCAATGAAATGGTTATTCACTTTACTATTAATACTAGCTGCGGCGACTGCCTTTACCTTTTTTCCCTAGAAGACTCAGGGTTTATCGTCATCGGACGTGGCGCGTGGACAATAGAAACCCGTTTATCGGTATTTATCCTCGCGCTCGTGTTGGGCGTGCTTGCCATCTACACCCTTTTTCGCCTCCTGCTGATGTTGTGGCGCTTACCATTGCGCTTATTTCACAATCAACAGAAGGCCGATGAATCATTAGTGCGCGGCTTCTTGGCACTGATACAAGGGCAGTGGCAAAACGCCGAACATTCGTTATTAAAAACAGTGTCGGTGGGTGAACTCTCCGTGTTGCATTATTTAGGTGCAGCATCGGCCGCCTATCAGCAACAAGCGCAATCCGTGCTGCGGAGTATTTTTCTAAAGCACAAAAAAGTCTGCCTAAAGAGAATGTGGCGCTCACCTTGTTTGAAGCCAAATTACAATTACAACAACACCATTTGCCAGCGGCACTCAAAAACACGCTCCGAGCTTACAACCTCGCGCCCAAACATGACGAAGTGTTGTTATTATTGTTAACACTGTATGTGCAATTAGCCGATTGGCAGCCTTTGTTAGAATTACTGACAGAAGTGCGTAAGCGCAAAGTGTTGTCTACAGAACAAATCCAGCGCTTAGAAAGCCGTGCCAGTATCGCACTCATTCATCACACGTTGCGCACTAACCCCTTGGTCACAAATTCCAAAAATGACGCGGCTACGCCCGGTGATACTCAAAGTCTATGTTGAACATTTAATGGCGGCGGGTGATGCAACAACGGCCGAACCCTTATTGCGAGAAGGCCTTAAATATCAATGGGATAATGACTTAGTGGCCTTATATGGGGAATTAGAAACCGCCAATACTAGCCAACAAATCAGTTATGCCGAAAATTGGCTAAAATCCCCTGAAAAAGACCCGGTATTATTGCAGACATTAGGGCAATTATGTTTGCGTAATCGTTTAAGGGAGAAAGCGCAGCAATACCTTGAAGAAAGTGTTAATTTGGAATCTAGCCCGAAGATTTACCAACTTTTGGGTGAATTATCGACGCAGAAGGGAGAGCCGGCACAGGCGAGTAAATATTATCGGCGTGGGTTGCAATTAGCGCTCGAAGAGTTTTCTTAGGAACAGCTATACCAATGAAAAATGAAAAATGAAAAATGAAAAATGAGTAAATCAATGATAAGTAGCGACTTAATGGGGGATGCTTGTCAGACGTTCTTAGACTCAATGCCTAATAAAACGCACCATCAAGATTAACCTAATCTTGACGGATGAATTTGCAAACTCTGGGTTGCAGAGCCCCTCATATCCATGGCACCGTCATGGTGTCACCCAGACAGATGACAGCGTTAATTTTATTTGATAGGATTTAAAAAGTCAAGTGTTAAAATCGTTTATTCTAAAACTTGACTTAAATAAGTCACTTTGATCAGGTTTGAGTAACAAATCGAGTTCTAGCAAATGCACCATACAATTAATCAGTCAAAATTTCGGCCCTATAAAAACAGGTAAAATTGATTTATCAAAACGGTTCTATATTTTTGTCGGCTATAACAATAGTGGCAAAACTTATGTGTCGCAACTGTTATGGAGTCTCTTCAGTAAAGAAACCATTGAAAAGTTTTAGAACGTAGTAGAGATTGATGAATTAAACATAGAAGGAGAGGATAGTTTTGAAATCAACCAAGACTTGATTGCTAAGATTTTGGACGAGTTTGCACGGTTTTTAATCGGTAAAGTGATTCCAAAAACCTTTAATATTGAAAGTGAACATTTTACCGCCGATAAAAGGTTTTGCATAAGATATCAACACAATCCAACATAACATTTTTCGCTAAGTCTTAGCGAAAAACTTTGGCGTTTGGACGGATTTAAGGGCACTGCCAAACTCAAATCGTCGGCATTAGCCTAAAATTCATTTTTCATTCTTAATTCGCATTTATAAGGCATTCCCGCTACTTCCCGCACTAATTTAGGCACGAGATAACCGGGCAGTGCCACCCGCAATTGTTCTAACAATTGCGCCGCCGTCTCTTCAGACACTTCAAAATGAGCGGCCCCTTGCACCCGATCTAATCTATGTAAATAATACGGTAACACCCGACTACTGATTAACGCTTCACTCAAGGCAATTAATGCCGGCGCGTTGTCATTTACCCCGCGCAGTAATACCGATTGATTTAAAAGCGTGATGCCGGCCCCAACTAAACGTTGTAAGGCTTTGTTTACATTATCATCTATTTCATTGGCATGATTGGCATGTACCACCATCACTGGCTGCAAACGTGTTCCCGTCAGCCAAGCCAACAGTTCATCATTAACTCGCTCAGGTAGTACAATAGGTAAGCGCGTGTGCAAACGCAAGCGTTGCACATGCGAAATCTTGGCAATACTGTGCGCCAATTCTGCTAAACGACTATCTGTCAGGCTTAACGGATCGCCACCGCTTAAAATGACTTCCGTGATAGAAGAATCGGCGCGAATAGCATCAAGTACCGCTGGCGGATGTAATTGAGAGGCCGTGTAATGCCGGCGAAAACAATAGCGGCAATGAATCGCACAAGCGGACGTTGTCACCAACAATACTCGCCCTTGGTATTTCTGCAATAAGCCGGGGACTTTTTCCGCGGCTACATCGCCAACGGGATCGATACTAAACCCCATTAATCGCTGGTTTTCTTCGGCCTGCGGTAACACTTGCCGCAGTAACGGGTCATTTGGATCGCCTTTACGCATACGTGCCACATAACCTCTTGGCACACGGAGGCCAAAGCGTTGTTTAGCCGTGACAGTGTGCGCCAAGGCGCTATCAGACAATTCCAATAATTCCAGTAAGTGTACTGGGTTGTGAATCGCTTGGCGCAATTCGCTCGGCCAATCCCCTTGCTTATGCTGCTTCACGACGAGCGTTTCGGTTATCATAGTTAGTTTTTGCAAGGTGGGTATACACACGTCAGAAGCACAGAGGGACACAGAGAAAAACTTCGTTTTTATTAAGAAGTTTTCCATTGATAAATCCTATTTTTCCAAAAAATAGGATTTCTTGGCTCATGAGAGAAGTACATTCCGTCTAAATTATTCCAGTACCAAGTCTATTTGTATTTATAAGGAGTTTAAATGGCGACTTTCAGTACCAACGAATTCAAATCGGGGCTTAAATTGATAATTGATGGTGATCCTTGTGCCATCATAGAAAATGAGTTTGTCAAACCGGGTAAAGGCCAAGCGTTCAATCGGGTCAAAATCCGCAATATCAAAACGGGGCGGGTGATAGAGCGAACTTTTAAGTCAGGGGATACGGTGGAAGCGGCGGATGTCATGGAAACCCAGATGCAATATCTATATAACGATGGCGAGTTTTATCACTTTATGGTGTCCGATACTTATGAACAATATGCAGTTCATCTTGACACTATCGGTGACACGGCAAAATGGCTGAAAGGCCAAGAAGAATGTGTGGTGACGCTGTGGAATAATGATCCTATCGGCGTAACACCGCCCAACTTTGTCGTTCTTGAAGTCACCGAGACTGACCCCGGCCTTCGTGGGGATACTTCCAGCGGTGGCGGTAAACCGGCAACTTTAGAAACTGGGGCGATAGTGCGGGTACCATTGTTTGTCAATATTGGTGATTTAATCAAAGTTGATACCCGCACGGGAGAATATCTGTCACGCGCCAAAGAGTAGAGGTGAAAGGGGTTACTGGAAGCTAGGATTTTGACATATTCCCTTTCCCCTTCCCTATTTAACCTTATTTTTCAACGTGACGATACACATCAACCCGCGCCGGGGGCAAGTTGCTCCACACCATCTTGTGGGACACATGCTTGAAGTAGTGCGGCAGGGACATCCCTCGTCCACTTAAATCATAAGTAAACTGAACTAGGAGCCCGTCTTTTGGCAGTACCTTATCAATTTGTTTGATGACATCGTGCTTAGTGGTACGCGGCAGAGAACGAAACGGCAAACCAGAAACGATGGTGCTAACTCGCTGACTGTCATTGCCAAGCAAATCGCACAAATGTCGGGCATCTCCTTTGAGAATTCGCACTTGGGGAAATTGCCGATGTAAGTAGTCTGCAAGGGAAGCCGATTGCTCTACGGACACTAAACGCTCCGGCGCAATACCCTGTTGCAGTAAAGCCTTCGTCACCACACCGGTTCCGCCTCCCAGTTCCACAACAAGTCCCGACTCTGTGAGCGGCACGAAATGTGCTACCGCCTGCGCGAGTCGTGACGAACTTGCCCAACCCGTGCCCACTGTTCTCGGATTACGCAAAGCTTCACGAACAAATAACATCCACGCCGGCTGGGGATTCTTGCGGGTTTGATTGTCAGGCACGGGCCGTTCTTGAACCGAATCGACGGCCATTCGTGAGGGGCCTGCATCTAACACTCTGGCAACCGATTGGTTAATAAAGGTTTTTGCTTTCAAGAAGTTACGTTGAATCACTCATCTATTTCCTTATCAAAAAATCCGATGTCTTAAAGACATCGGATTTTTTTTGCAGTATATTATTTGTGTTGTTTTTACGGCATCAAACGAGCCTTAAAATACGGCGTTTATAGTTAACCGTACCGGTCGAAAATTCTTAGCTGACTTTTTTGATTAAGCGTGTCTGTTATAACGCTTTAAAAAATGGGTTGTTCCGACCGGCGATATAACCCCGTCCCCGCCACACTTTTCTCAAAAACAGGCTTTTCGACGTGGGTATCAGGTATTTTCTCTGTTAGAAAAACCCACAGATGCGAATATCTCGCGATTAATGAAAAATGAAGAATGAACATTTTAGGCTTTCAGGCTTTCAGGCAAAAGTTTTGCGGAGCAAAAAAAATTTCAATAATACGTTTTTATAATTCATTGATTTTTTCTGAGTCAATTCAACCCTTAATTCGCATCACAGGCCTTTTTGTAACAGCTCATCATTGTTCAGAGCCAATGTATTTTTTGGGCCTTTTTTGGGCCAAGTCGGATGTACTTAAAATCAGTGAAAATACGGGGATTTTCGTATCCACAAAAGAACATGCCGTCTTTGAGCCAATTTTATCTCCACATAAGCCGTCTTTTATGAGAGGCCGTAGCCGGCGGCAAGCGGAGTAATTATTCTAACAGCAAAAGGGATAAAAAGGGTTATCCCCTTTCAAAAGCGAGGCCCCAAAACGCGCCTAAATGGCTAGGCCGCTTCCACAATTTTCGTTGTCACCTCAAGTTGTGGCGGATTCATCAAGGTCCTTTTCACGGTGCATTCATTAGTCGCACGAATCAAAGCCGGGGCATATTTTGACGGAAAAGAAGGCGGCAATTCAATTTCGATGTGTATATTATCAACCCGCCCTTTCTCCTTATTCCAATCATTAGACTGGCGCAACCGAATGCCCTCAGTAGAAATATTCCGCGTCTGACAAAAACGCAACACAAAAAAGCCCGCGCACGTCCCTAAACTGCTGAGAAAATACGAAAAGGGGTCTGGGAAAGTTTCCTCTCCACCCACCAGTTTAGCTTGATCGGTATTTACCGTAAAATTCTTAAAATGGGCGTTGACTTTCATGCCATCGCCAAATGTGACAGTCATTTCCATCGTGCAGTTCCTGAGTTAGTATATCAATTGGCTTGTCATATTAGCACAAACGGTTAACATTATTAGGATTGACGCTTCATTTAATATTCAGTTAGTTAGGCACAAAATGCCGGTTCGCCAAGGGCGAGAGTGATGTCAATAAAAGCCCGATTGCGTCAGTTATAATTATCATTTAAACGGACTTTGGTATTTTCATGGCCAGCGAAGCTGGCATAAACCCGCAATTCTAATTATGACATTTGTCATTGATTTTAAAGGATAATTTTTTGTTAGTTAAACAATTAAAAAGTATCCGGCCCAAAATAACCTTACAGACCGGCACTGGGGTGGTGAAAATTATGCGCAAAGCGACGTTTACCTTCGGTCTGCTTTGCTAATGAAAATATAATCAATAACAGATTGTTTGTTAAGTGATTAAAAAATGAGGAATAAAATGGGATCAAGTTTTAACACCCAGATGAACCTGAGTCAAGCACCACCCCTCAACTAGAATTCGTCCACCATCTGAATAAACCCACAAGGGCATTCACTCGCACACAGTCCGCAGCCTTTGCAATAGTCATAATCAAAAACGTAGTGAGAGCCATCGCTTGCCAAATCTTTGGTTTTGAGGACGGCCGAATCCGGGCAGAGCATCCAACAATTATCGCAAGCCAAGCAATTGCCGCAAGAAAAACAGCGTTGGCTTTCCTTGGCAATCAACGGCGCACTTAAGCTGGTGGTGATTTCTTCTTCGCCAACGCGCTGTTCGACTGGGAGAGTTGGCTCACTCGCACGTCCAGCCAATTCATAATAGTGCATGTTCAATTGCCCAAACTCAATCGGCGTGACATCCGCTATTTCCTCTGGGGCCTGTACTTGTAACACACAATCAATGGCCTGAGCGGCGCGTCGCCCATCGCCAACGGCGGCCGTCACTGTGCCGGCATTGGGCCTGACATCGCCACCGGCGTAAAGGCCCAAATGGCCCTCAATTTGTCCCCAATGATCCACCTTCAAATAGGAACGGTTGCCAGCCAACCTCTCTATCCCCGTTGGATCGATGACTTGCCCCACTGCGGGTATGACTTGTTCGACATTCAAAACGGTTTCAGTGCCCTCAAAGGCAACCCGTTTGAGTTTGCCGCTAGGCTGCATGAGTTTTTTCATGTGTACCAATTCGACACCCACCACGCGCTCACCCCGTAAAATCAGCCGGCGGATACCGCGATATTCATGGATAATAACGCCTTCTTCCAAGGCCTCCTGAACTTCACGAGGAATGGCCGGCATCGCTTCTTCAGCGGGAATACCGGGCTTTGGAATGGGCTTATGGGAAATAATATGCACTTCCGGCACACCGGCCCGTTTCATCACCCGCGCCATATCGACAGCGGTATTACCGGCGCCAATAACAGCGACACTCTTAGGCGTGGGAACACTCCCAATGTCTACCCACTTTTTGAGCAATTCAAAGCCGGAGTGTAAATCGCGTGGCACCACGCCATCAATGCTCCATTCCACGCTACGCTGTGCGCCAATTCCCAGAAACACAGCTTGATACTGTTCCTGTAATTCATTCAGGTGCATATCCCGCCCTAAACGAGTGCGCGGTTGAAAAGTGATACCATCCAATGCCAATAACCGTTGAAGTTCGGCATCTAGCACCGAGCGTGGCAAACGATAAGGCGGTAGTGCAGTGCGTAAAGTGCCGCCGGCTTCGGTGTGATCATCAAAGATAATGGCACGATAACCGCGTTTCACCAAATGATAGGCCACCGATAAGCCGGCCGGCCCCGCCCCAACGATAGCGATTTCGGGGGCCAAAGGGTCAACGGGATTGACGGGATAAGCCCAATCTTTAGCGATGGCCTCATCTCCCAAATAACGCTCTACCGCATGAATAGCGATGGCTTCATCATATTGCCCGCGATTACAGGCCGCTTCACAGGGATGTGGGCAAACACGGCCGGTAATGGCCGGTAAGGGATTAACAGAAACGATTGTTTCCCAAGCCATTTTGTAGTGGCCGGCTTGCATATGTGCTAAATACGCTTCTGGATCCTCACCGGCCGGACAGACATGATGACAGGGGGCAATTTGATAAAAATGCTGAGGTTTTCGTGTGCGCCAAGTACCGGTTTTGAAGTTTAAAGAAGTACCGGGTTGTGCATAGCCAGTACGAGTGAGTACAACAGCGGCCATATTTTTCCTCCTAGATGGGAAATAAATGAATCCTGAAAAATGAACAATGAATCTGTTGTTTGTAAATGAGTCATTTTATAAATAATTCAATCACTCACTCGTTTTTAAATTTTCACAGTTTTAAAGTACGTTCCGTATAACGACAAGGATTGAGTTAAAGCCGCTAATATACTCATGAAAAGTTAAAATTAATATATTAATGAGTTACTTGCAAAACTATTTTCGCCAACTTCTGTAAGCGAATGACTTCGTTTAGCGACGAGCCATTTTTGATGAGTTTTGCAAGAGGCTCTCTACCTACAGGGATTGTATATAATAAGGGATTTATAATAACGAATTTATCATTGCAAAAAGCTCTATATTTAATGCATTAGACAGATACCAGCAATCCTTTTTTATAAATCCGTTTTTATAACGAATCCTTGTAGTTATTGCGTTTTTAAAATCCGTTTTTATAACGAATCCTTGTAGTTATTGCGTTTTTAAAATCCGTTTTTATAACGAATCCTTGTAGTTATTGCGTTAAAATCCGTTTTTATAACGAATCCTTGTAGTTATTGCGTTTTTAAAATCCGTTTTTATAACGAATCCTTGTAGTTATTGCGTTAAAATCATTTTTTATAACGAATCCTTGTAGTTATTGCTACAAAAACGGCACAAAAGCTTTTTTAGCGGCCCGCTCATTCATTTCACCGGCAAACCGCGAGACAATATTACACTTCCGATCAACCACTACCGTAAACGGCAATGCCTCAATCCTATTACCAAAAGCTTTTGCTAAAACCGGGGCTTGTTCTGTATCGACTAACAATGGGTAATTAATGCTCACCTCTTTCGCAAAACGTTTGACGGAATCAAGATCATCACGCACAGCGATGCCAATAAACTGCACACCTTGTTCGGCATACTCATTTTGCAATTTGATAAAGGTGGGAATTTATTTAAGACAAGCCCGACACCAAGTTCCCCAAAAATTCACCACCACCACTTTACCATCCCATTGTGCATTATGACGCATTTGCCCGGTTATATCGACAAGACTGAAATCGGGACGACGCTCATTAGGTTTAGGTTCTGGCAATCCGGGCAGCGATACTGGTGTATAGTTATGCCGGTAATATTGATAACCCACAACACCGGCAATAAGAATCAATGCCCAAATTAAAAAGTGAAGATAATTGGATTTCATAACTAGGAATGGTAAATGGCGAATAAGTCATTGGTTCACGCAAAGCTACAAATCAATATTTGTACTTAAAATAATGAAAACTGAAAACTGAAAACTGAAAACTGATTAATTCAATGGTAAGTCGCTAATTTTGCTATTATCTTAAAAGTTTGCCTGTTGTCATTTTCACCGATTATCAAAACGTTCCGTATAACAGGATTCCCTCTCCCTTGAGGCTTAGCTTTACCCACAACTGTTCAAAATTAATCATTAATCATTAATCATTAATCATTAATCATTAATCATTATTTATTATTCTATTAAAACAATCACTTAACTAAACACAAAATTATGTCTAACGATGACAGATTGAGCTAAGGGCGAAAAAACTAACCAACACCAAAAGCGTGTCCACCACTCCCGAATAGAGACGTTACTCCCATGGTGATAAAATATCCGCCAACCAAGAGCCAAATAAACATCGTTAACGCCGCATAAATCGGTTTCATGCCAACCTCTTTGAATTTGGCGAAGTTTGTCGAAAGTCCAAGTGCCGCCATCGCCATTGCCAACATAAAGTTATCGAGTTCGATAATTGTATCAACGACATTTTTTGGCAAGAGCTCAAGTGAATTAAAGCCAGCGACGGCAAGAAATCCAATGGCAAACCAAGGGATAACCAGTTTGGTTGTGCCCTTCTCGCCTTCTGCTGAACTTTTTGTCAAATACCATCCCAATATTAAAAGAAATGGGATTAACAAAATAACTCGTCCCATTTTGATGACAACCGAAGTATCACAAGATGCCATGCCACATGACACGCCAGCACCAACCACATGGGCAACTTCGTGAACGGTGGCACCGACATAAATGCCGTAAGCCGCGAGATCCATATTGGGTAGAAGTCCCGAATTATAAAGGATGGGATATAAAAACATGGAAATGGTGCCAAATAACACGACTGTTGAGACGGCAATGGCACTCTTATGCGCTTCCGCCTTGACAACCGGTTCAGTGGCAAGCACTGCCGCTGCTCCACAAATGGAAGCGCCGGAGGCGGTTAAAAATGAAGTCTGTTTGTCCAGTTTCAGCAACTTGATTGCCACAAAGGAACCAATCAAAAACGTCGATACCACCATAATTAAATCGACAGTTAAACCCGACACGCCAACGGCGAAAATTTGTTGGAAGGTGAGTCTAAACCCATATAAGATAATAGCACCTCTCAAGATGAGTTTAGCGGAAAAGGTAATTCCCGGTGTCCATGACTCTGGGAAATGGCTTTTAAGAAAATTGCCGTAAATCATGCCAAGAACGATGGCAATGATTAGGGTGTGAATTCCCAAGTTTTTGAAAATGGGGAATTGAGCCAAATAAATCGCCGACATGGCGAAAAGTGCGACAAACCACACGCCATTTAACGTGTTTTTCCAGTTTTCTTTAGTAAAAAATGACATGATGATTCCTTTGTGCTTTGGTAATAAAATCACCGAGGGTAAATATACTTTGCACTAGGTGCATTCCTAACAAGTACAACGGATACGCGTTCCGAAACGGATAAATTATAACTTTAAAAACTTATGTATAAGGATGAGGGTGAAACCTGGGGAAAGGAGGGGAAAACCGCCCCAACCCCGAAGGGGCCTCAATGCCATTAAGTTAAGCTTTTCGGTGAGGGCAACCATAAAGGATTGCCCCTACGCGACATGACGATTTGTAGGGGCAATCCCTTGTGGTTGCCCTTAACTTAATGGCATTGGAAGGGGCCTCCAGTGAATACTCATAGTACAACGAATTACGCGGATAAACGAATTGTTATTCATTTCTCATAGTACAACTACACAAGCGCGGATAAACGAATTAGTGAGTCCTAGTGAATAGCCTTAAGAAAACCCTCGTTCTTATACATAAGTTTTTAATTAATTGATTTTTATGGATTTTAGCGGGTAGGCCCCACGTTGGGGATTTATTAAAAATTAATGCTCTTTTATCCGTTTATTTCGCGTATCCGTTGTACTTTTGGGAATGCACCCGGTATCCAAAAGACTCATAGTACAACTAATTACGCGGATAAACGAATTGTTATAAGTTTCAAATCCTAAAAATCCGTTTATTCCTAAAATCCGTTGTACTTGAGCCATTTTTCAGAATCTAACGTTTTTTGTAAATTCGTAAACGACTCTCAACTTGCTTATGACGACTGATAGCGGATTGTATTTCCACCGTTAAGCCCAAGCGACTCAAGCGTTGCTTTAGGTATTCTAAAGCTTGCAAGTTCGCCACCGTGAATTGTATATCAAAACGCCCTTGACGGTAATCAATACGCTTAAGATTAAAACCGGGCGTGCGTGCAAGCGGCGTACTTATTTTGTTTAATAAAACGAGAAAATCATCTTCTTGCGTAGTACGGTTTTGTTGGGCACGTAACGTCTTTAATTTTTGCGCCATTTGTACACGCGGATTGACGATTTTACTCGCTTGTGGAAATGTATCACGATAAATTTTTTCAATCTGCGCGTTCAACGCTTGACGCTGCTGGCTCAGTTGCTGATATTCGGCCCATTGCTTTGCAACAGACAATCCGCCCCATAATATCAATAACGCCGCCGTTAGTCGCCACGGACGCAAATAGGTTGCCACTTTATCTTGAGGCCGATAGCCACCTTGCAATAAATTCAAAGGCTTATTTTCAATCACGCCTTGCGCCAGCCAACCCAACACACCTTGTTCATGCGTTTCGACAGTGACGGGAATGCCCAACGCATGTAACTCAGTCAACGCCGTCGTCGGCTCCGTGCCGCTGAATACCACAATTTGTTGTGGCGGCACATTCTCATGTTCAATCAAAGCCATTTGCAAGGCGGCGCCGAGACAGTCCGATTCAATAGCAAAGCCCGCCTGTGGGCCGGTACGCACTAACACCACTTCATCAAAATATAATACGCCCCAGCCGTCGGCCAGTTTGGGCACGGCCAGAATATCCGGTATTAGCCTCGTTGGCGTGAGGCCTACAGCACTTAATTGTTGCCAATAGCTATCCATTTGGGCACGCGCAATCACGGCAACGGCGATGTCGCCCGATAACGGTTCCCGTTTGCCGAGCGCAAAGTGCAATTTCTCCACATCTTCTGCCAATTGCTCTTCCAACGCGTAGGGCACGGCTTGGACAATTCTTTTCCACTGTTTGCTGGGAATGTCCGCTTGTGTTAATACCACATCGGTGCCGGGAATGAGGACGAGCGGAGGGCGAGGGTGACGCGGAATGGTGTCTAGTGGGACATGTATCGCGCTTTCTACGACATGCCCGGCGGTGTCAAACGTTGCCCAACTGACTTGCTGATTGGCATCACCGTGTAGGCGAATTAATAAGGAAGTACGCATGTTATGGTCATCCAGATAAGTTTTGTCCTAGAAACCTCCAAGGTTTTGAAAACCTTAGAGGTTTAAATCGGGCCACCATTTTTCTGGATGTCTATATATCAAAAGACATGCCTCCTCTCCCTTTAGGCTAATCTTTACCCACAAGTCGGTATGTTATTGAAAATAAGTCAAGTGACTGGTTAATGAATGACTCACTTTTTAGTTAAGTGATTGTTTTAATAGAATAAAAATTAATGATTAATGATTAATGATTAATGATTAATGATTAATGATTAATTTTGGACACTTGTGGGTAAAGGTAAGCCCTTTAGGAGAGGGTTAGGATGAGGAAAGGAAAAATGGCAATACCGCAAAATTCGGCAGAAAGGCCGCTTTTCATCACGAAAAATTAATAACTTAGCCTCGATTACTGCTTTATTTTGCGCTATTGCGAAAAATGTTTACAATTATTCCGTTTTTGCTTCTTCGGTTTTGGTGGTACAACAACTTGAAATGCCTAACAGATGATAGGGAGGGCAATAGCCGATGGCGGCCGTCAAGATCGGTATGACACCAATCGCACCCCACCAACTTTGAAAATAGACACCGGCCCCAATAATAGCTAAACCGGCTATGACTCGAATGATTCTATCAGTCGTACCTAGATTGGCTTTCATCGTCGTCTCCTTGGATAGAGTTGAGGGTTGCACACTTTAATCAAAATTAAAAAATGATGTATATAAATAATGACTTATACTGAAATTTCGGAAAACTCTGTAAGGTATTGATTTTACGTGACCAGACTTTGTGTAAGTCATTTCCATTATCATAAGCCACAAAGTTTTCCGAAGTTTTGAGGACTTATAATGCGAATTAAGAATTAAAAATTAAAAATGAAGAATGAACAAATACTTATAAAATGACTTTCAATAAAGACGTTTTTATAAGTCATTGATTTTTTATGATTCAATTCAATCCTTAATTCGCATTTATACTTAGCAGTGTCACAAATTGAGCAACGCCTTATAACGGTGTACAGTATATAATAAATCAAGTAAGAGTCTCTGAGATATTTTAACATCGGCTTGATGTTCTAAAATAATAAACTAAAATAAAATAAAGTACATCCACCTATTGACGGATTTTAGGTACTATAAATTGTTACAGATACACTTCAACACAGGAGCGTTTTATCATGTCAGATAGAAAGTCTCGTAAACAACGAGGGTTTACCCTAATTGAGCTATTGATTGTGATGGCAATCATTGGCATGTTAGCGGCGTTAGTGGCCCCAAATATTTACAAACAGTTCTTCGGCGCACAACACGATGCGGCGGCAGCGCAAATTAGTAATATTGAAACACGTATAGCGACATATATGCTAGATATGCGTAAATCTCCTTCCAGTTTGGAAGACTTGGTTGAGAATAAGGCGAACAGCCCGGCGTGGGATGGCCCTTATTTGAAAAACAGCCAACTGAAAGATCCTTGGGGTAATCCATACCAATACAGACGCCCGGGGCGTAATAAGCGTGATTATGATCTCTTTTCCTATGGTGCAGATGGTCATGAAGGGGGCGAAGGCAATAATGCCGATATTGTCAATTGGGAGTGATAACAATCCCTCACCCTGGCCCCCGGATTGAAGGAGAGGGGAAACACGTGGGGTGGTGAAAATGATTAATGATTAATGATTAATGATTAATGATTAATGATTAATGATTAATGATTAATGATTAATGATTAATGATTAATGATTTAAATGAGATTTAAATTATTTTTTTTAAATAATTTTACTAAGCGGAATAAAAACGGGATCAGTTTTTGGGCAAAAATAACCTGATTTTCACCACCCCAGGAAACACGACATTTCTCTGTTGCCACAACATACCCTTTTTTTGAGGGAGGGATGCGAATTAGGAATGAAAATTGAAAAATGAAAAATTAACAAAGGCTTATGAAATCACTGTCGGCGTGTTTTATAAGTTGTTGATTTTACATCAGTCAATTTTAGCCTTAATTCGCATAAATATAGATGTTCAGAAAAATAACTTCACTTTATCTGACCCCTTACCCCAAATTCCTTCCCTGAAGGGGGCCAGGGTGAGGCTGAACAGTGAGCGTATTTTTGCATTTATATGCCTTAAGCCGAAAATATTTAGCACGATTTTGTGAATTTATTTTTCGGCAATGTCTATAGATTTGCATAGAATGCGAATTAAGGGTTGAATTAAATATTATGAAATCAATGATTTATAAAAACGTGTCGATTGAAAGTTATTTTATAACTACATTTTTCATTTTTAATTCTTAATTCGCATATAGAGGCGTACTTTTATGATTTATCAAAGCCCCAACCGCAGATGCGTCTCTGGATTTACTTTGCTGGAAATAATTGTTGTCATGGTAATTATTGGCATGGCGGCAGCACTGATTATTCCACGCATCACGAGTGGTCAAGCCAACCTCCTCAAAGCGCAAGTGCGTGAAGCGATGGCGGTGCTGAGATATGCCCGCCGCACCGCCATTGTGGAAGGCAAACAGAAAGTCGCTACTTTTTACGAAGGCAAACAAGAGGCGGCCGGTAAATCGATGACGAGAGCGATGCCCGGACGTTGGGTGAGTCGCGGAGCCACCTTGCAATGGGGCGGCGAAGTCAGCGATGAAGAGGAGGCCGTTTATAAAATCACTTTCTATCCAGAAGGCGGTAGTAGTGGCGGCGAACTCACCTTAACTTATTTGGACTATAAAGCCAAAATCAGCGTCAATCCAATCACGGGCAAAGTTAAGTCAGATATTTTTAATGATGAACAGGAAAACTAAACAAGCCGGTTTTACCTTGCTTGAAGTCCTCGTGGCAATGGCGATAGTCGGTATCGCTTTGGGCACCCTATTTAGTTTATTGGCGGCGAGCAAACGTTTGGCTTTTAAAGCGGTGGATGACATAGAACGGACTGTGTTTTTACGCTCGGCTGTCAACGTTGCCCAAGTGCTTGAAGAGCCAGACTATCCCGAATTCCCTGAACGGTATAAACAAAGTCTGGACTTGAGTACCGATGAACCGTTAGAAAAACCAGAACGTCAAACGCGCCCCATGCGGCTGGCGTTGGAGCCTTACACGCTACGTGACGACGAAAAGGGCTTAGAATTTACCACAGTACGCTTGGTAAAACTAGACACAGCGCGGTAATGAAAAATGAAGAATGAAGAATGAAGAATGAAGAATGAACATTTCAGGCTAAAGTTTCGCTCCGCGAAACTTTAGCCTGAAAAAGACTTATAAAATCACTGTCAATCAAGACGTTTTTATAAGTCATTGATTTTTTAGGATTCAATTCAATCCTTAATTCGCATTGGGTAATGGGTAATTCAGGTAGGTACACTGGCTATATTAATATCTGGAAAGCCAGGGGCGTTGCCCCTGGCTATATTAATATCGCCCCGTTGGGGCTGGAATTGTGAACCGAAGCCTGGGCAACGCCCCAATGCCATTAAGTTAAGGGCAACCACAAGGGATTGCCCCTACAAACCGTCATGTCGCGTAGGGGCAATCCTTTATGGTTGCCCTCACCGAAAAGCTTAACTTAATGGCATTGGGGCAACGCCCAGGGTATAATAGATAAAAAATCCTGTCATCAAAAATCTTGAAAATCCTGTCATCCAAAATCGTTGGGTACTTGTGACTTTTGTTGTAAAAATGAAATGTCAAGAAAGCGCCTACTTGAGTCTTCAGAGTTTTGCACACAATTTTTTGAGGTAAAGCTGTTTTTATAAAAGGCACAGTAGCACTACTATCAGCCTATTCAAGTTTCTGATTATTCATAATCAGAAACGGTCGCAAAAAATACGCAATACTCCCTATAATATTTAGAGACAATTTTGGCGAGTCTCCGCGCCATGGGAGACAAAGCGTCTGACAATTTTTTTGTGTACTCTTAAAATATAAGTCACTGTTTTATAAGCGTTAAATAAACTTTTTTTCACTTGCAACGGCATATCGTATGATTTAATCGATTAGTCGTTATAATATTAAACCCTATTTTATTCATGGTTAAAACCAAAACACGCGGCTCTAAAGAAGGTCGTTCACGGCCTATTTTCGCCGTTATTTATTAAAAATAAGGTATTGAAGTTATTATCTATCAGAAGTCTTCATTTTAATAAGACTAACAACGCGATTGTTAGAAAATTTACGGGGGTTATATATTTTTAGACTGATGATTTTATAATACCTAAATGACTGTTTTACAATAACAATAACGGGTTGAGCATTATTATAAACACCGAAATTACCCATGATCCACTACCCATGGCCCATTTTTCATTGCAACTTAAAAAGCCGATTTTAATAATAAAGTCGGAATTTTTGCCGGAAACATTTTTCATTTTTAATTATTAGCCACTACCCATTTTCATGCTTACCCATTTTTCATTTTTCATTTTTCATTTTTCATTATTACCCACTGCCCATTTTTCATTTTTCATTTTTCATTTGCCTAATGACTCGTCTCCCACAATCCGGTTTTACCCTGCTAGAGCTATTGATAGCACTCACTTTATCGACACTCGTCATGTTGATGCTGGCAATGGGTATGAATACCGTACTCAAAGAGTGGACACGCTCTAGCAATGTTCTTGATGAAAGCATAGACAAGGTACTGGTTTTATTGCAGATTGAACGGTCGCTAGAAGGGGCCTTTCCGCATACCTACAAAGACCGTGAAGAAAATAAAACCTACATTTTTTTTGAAGGGGAAGAAGATCAGTTAGCTTGGGTATCGACAGTCTCACCCGGACAACAACCCGGCCTCACCGTTTGGCAACTGTTGCCCAGCGATGAAGAAACCGGGGTAGAAATCCGCGTGTTGCCCGCCTTTGCTGGTGATCCTACCGAGCGGTTAGAAGAACAAGCGACGGCCGTCACCGCGTTGGAAGGTTATAAGGCCTATTTTGAATACTTATATGTCGATGAAAAAATTGAACAAGAGACTGAATGGCTAAAAGAATGGTCAGCCAAAAAACTACGAGGATTGCCCCATGCCGTGCGTGTGCGTTTAGAAAGCGACGCTGATGAGATTGCCGGAGACTCTCTGGAAATTATCGCAGTGATTCGGGCACGTCGGCATAAAACGATTCGTTTTACTAAACCTCAGTGATCAGTTTTCAGTTTTCAGTGATCAGTTTTCAGTGATCACTTATACTCAGCACGGGCATAGTTTGCACGTTTTTCATTCAGAACTTATTGAATTTAATACGATTTATCGCATAGCGAGAACCGAAGGTGAGTCCAAATAACTACAAGGATTGAGTATAAGCAAGGATGGATTTATCCGCAGTTTTATCCCAATCCTTGTTGTTTGTAAGGCCGTACTTTAATTTGAAAACATTCAAAGTATTTTATGGCCCCCAAACCAGCGCCAATACCCATACAAAATTAATGGTCAAAATGACTCCAAATAACTACAAGGATTGAATATAAGCAGGGATGGATTTATCCGCAGGTTTATCCCAATCCTTGTTGTTTGTAAGGCCGTACTCTAATTTTAAAACTTCCAACGTCGGCAAAAGTACAGCGAAGCGAAACTTTTGCCGACGTAACGGTTTTATGGCCCCCAAACCAGCGCCAATACCCATACAAAATTCATGGTCAAACTGATTCCTAATAACGACAAGGATTGAGTATAAGCAGGGATGGATTTATCCGCAGGTTTATCCCAATCCTTGTGGTTTGTAAGGCCGTACTCTAATTTGAAAATTTCCAAACGGTTTTATGGCCCCCAAACCAGCGCCAATACCCATACAAAATTCATGGTCAAACTGATTCCTAATAACGACAAGGATTGAGTATAAGCAGGGATGGATTTATCCGCAGTTTTATCCCAATCCTTGTGGTTTGTAAGGCCGTACTCTAATTTGAAAACTTCCAAATGGTTTTATGGCCCCCAAACCAGTGCCAATACCCATACAAAATTCATGGTCAAAATGACTCCAAATAACTACAAGGATTGGATAATGCCGCGGATTTATCCTTGTTTATACCCACTCCTTGTGGTTTGTAAGGCCGTACTCTAATTTGAAAACTTCCAAATGGTTTTATGGCCCCCAAACCAGCGCCAATACCCATACAAAATTCATGGTCAAAATGACTCCAAATAACTACAAGGATTGGATAATGCCGCGGATTTATCCTTGTTTATACCCAATCCTTGTCGTGTCAAGTAACGATCATTTTCACCCTGAAAGAAGTACGTTCCGTATATCTCATCACACGGTTCGGTTCCAACCCTGAGATGTAAGTGATCACTGAACACTGATCACTGAACACTGAATTTCAAATATTTTCCCACGAATCGTAGTAGAAGTCCTCAGTAATACTCGCTATCATTTTTTGATACATTTCAATCTGGCGCACTTGCTCTACCATATCCTCTGAATCGCTATTTGCTTCTATCAATTCAACCCCGACATTAAAGCGTTTTCCATTTTGCCGACACCAAACTACTCTCCCGGCGAGTTCAGTGGGTTGCTCAACCAGCACACGGAGACGAATAATTGTGTTTGGTTTCCAACAAATATCAGATTGAAATGCCACTCCCCCCAAACTCACATCATTCAAATGCAGCTGGCGATGTACAGATTCAGTCTCTTGCCAAACTTCAAGCGGGACGTGAGAGGGATGTCGGGTAAATTGTCTTTGTTCAAGCTGTTTTCTTTCAGACATGAAGTAGCCTTCCTCATTTATTATAGAGTCCGCAAGAACGCCAAGAACGCCAATATCGTAACGAGGAGTTTTGTCCAAAAAATCGTCACTAAAACAACGCTTTACGGTTAAAATCGGGCGCTTAACTTTTCTGGACATCTATAGCACAGTTTCTTTTGAGAGTTATCAAAAAAATTCGGTACAGAACTTCGAGGTTTGGTCAACCTCGAGGAACTTTAGTTTTTCAGATAAATATTTTGGTTAAAAACTTCTGAAGGAAGGCAAATTGAAGAGGTTCGCCCTAATGGTGGCTCAAAACGGAAGATTCATGAGCGTTTGTAGTAGTCGCTTTAGCGACTATGACTTTGGCCGGCATTTTCCCGTTTTCGTTACTTCTCGTTCTGAAAATTGTGACGATCACTCCGTAAACGACGAGAACGAAGAGAACGAAGTAAACTAATGAAAAGCTAATCAATAAGTTATTAAATGAAAAATGAAAAATACTAAGGTGTCAAACATAAGCGGTTTTTTTGAGGGCCAGGTTAGCGAATTGATTTTATTGATGGCCCTTGATATTAAAAACTTCCTACTTGGACAAGTGGGACACATCCACAAAAAAAAGTGCTAATTCTGTATTAATTTTATCACAGATATATTCACCTATATTCATGGTGGATAAAATTCGGGGAAGATGGCAGTCTAACACACACTGCCATTAAGTTAAGCAACAAAACACCTACAAAAAGTATCAATAATGAAGCACGACAGAGGGCCATAACTTAATTTGAAAACCTCCAACGTCGGCAAAAGTTTCGCGGAGCGAAACTTTTTACCACCCAAAAATCCGATTTTTCCAAAAAATCGGTTTTTGATTTCTTTGGTATTAACCCTTTTTTTTAGGGAAAATTCCGCTTTCCGGCACTAGTTGCAATTGAGGCGATAAATCGCCTACTACAAACGGGCCTTTTCTTTAACTTAATGGCATTGAGTCTAACACACCTCTACTGATTTGTAGGGACTGCTCGGCTCTCAAACTCAAACAGAGCGAAACGAGATAAAAAACGCTATGACGGTGTGCAGTATATATGCAATCCTTTCCGTTATTGCTTTTTGGAAAAAATGGAACATCAAGTGATACTGATGAAGAATGACAAGTCCAAACCTAAAGGTTTGGACTCCACTGTCGAAAAACACTGTCGGAAACTCATGCTATTTTTTTTCCTTCTCCGATAGCTGGCACCGTTGCCATCTCTGCCAACACTTCGGCAATATGGTAAACCTTCACCGGACTCTTTAAGCGTTTTAAGCGCCCGGCGATATTCAGCAAACAGCCCATGTCTGGGCTAAGTAAAACTTCGGCCTTGGTGGCTTGGATGTTGTCCACTTTGTCGGATACCATTCGGGCCGAAATGTCGGGATATTTAACGCAAAACGTTCCGCCAAATCCACAGCAAACATTGGTTTCTTTCATTTCGGTTAGTTTGAGGCCTTGCACACTATTTAATAATTGCCGAGGTTGCGCCTCAATCCCCAATTCTCGCAAACCAGAGCAAGCATCGTGATAGGTGACGGTTTGTTCAAACTGGGCCTCTACTTCTGTCATGCCGCAAACATCGGTTAAAAAGCTCACCAATTCATAACAACGGTTTGCAAATGCTTGCGCCTTCGTTTGCCATCGAAGTTCCGAAGGAAATAATTGCGGATAGTGCTGTTTAAGCATCCCGGCACAGGAGCCGGAGGGCGCGACGATATAGTCAAATTCTTCAAAAGTATCAATGACTTGTTTCGCAATGGCGCGGCTATTGGCTAAATCGCCGTTGTTATAGGCAGGTTGTCCACAACAAGTTTGGGCGGTGGGTACTTCGACTTGGCAGCCGGCTTTTTCTAGCAGTTTGATAGCGGCAAAGCCGACGTTGGGGCGGAATAAGTCAACTAAACAGGTGACGAAGAGGCCGACACGGTGGGAGTGGGAGTGGGTTGATTCTGTTGGCATAAATTTTGTATGATTAGTGACAATTTGGTGAAATTGTCTATAGTATAAATAGACAGTCCTGTAATTGGACTGACTGTGCGAGATATCAAACTGATTAAATGCGAATTGCAAATTGCAATTTCTTGCAAATTGAAAATTTGTAATTGGTAATTAGCCATTCGCAATTTTTGAAAGTACGAAAAGCCCCAACGGGGCGATATTAATATAGCCTGGGGCATCGCCCTAGGAAATCCAAAAGAAGGGAACAAACTTTTTTAGAAACAAAAATACGAAAAGCCCCAACGGGGCGATATTAATATAGCCTGTGTATCTACCAGGAAATCCAATTTTCATTTTTCATTTTAAATTTTTCATTAATTAGCTAACGAGGAGATTGTAATATGAACTTACGCCACTTACGCCTTTTCTATACCTTGCCCTTTGCTGTCTTTGTTGTCACCATGACGGGGTGCGATGACGATGATGTTGATGATATTTTGGATGGTAGTATCATTCCAGATGTCACGCTCAGTGAAGAAGTGATTGATGTCAATGAGCCGTTGGAGACTGTGTCTGTTAATGGGAGTAAAACCTTGACATTGGATGTTGGTGTTGGCAGTGGGGCCTTTCATTATCCTGATGACTCTATTGATGAGTTTTATACTATTACTGATAGAGGCCCCAGTATTGCTTGTGACGAGAGCGCAGAAGTGCTTGGGGTTGAGAATTTATGCCTGGATGAGAATGGCGCGGTGGATGAAAATGGCAAAATATTCCCGATGACGAATTTTACGCCAACCATTTACAAGTTCAATATCAATACCGGTGGCTTAATCGGAAAAAAGGTTGGTTATAATGTCATACAAACCATCAAACTCTTGGATCAGGATGAGAATCCCATTAGTGGGCTGCCGAATCCGTTGGAAGCGACGACGACGGAAACTCCCTATAACAAAAATGGCAATAAACTGGAGTTTGATCCAGAAGGCGTGGATCCAGAGGCCATTATTAGGTTGTCCAATGGGACTTTCTGGATAGCGGAAGAGTATGCCCCTAGTTTGATTCATGTTGCTGCGAATGGACGCATTCTTGAGCGTGTTGTGCCGAATGGCGTAGGAAAGGATTTAGCGGCGGCGAATTATCGGGTTATTGAAGCCTTACCCAATATCTTGACAAAACGGCGGCTGAATCGTGGTATTGAATCGCTTGCTGTCAGTCCTGATGAGCAGTTTTTGTATTTCATCATGCAAAGCCCTTTGGCTAATCCAAATGATGATGCTTACAAAAACTCTCGTTATGTCCGTTTGTTCAAATTGAGTCTCCACCTTGGTGACTTGGACAGCGTGGTGGGTGAGTATGTGTATATTATGGATGAGCCCCAAACCTTTACGGCTGATAACACGACCAAGCAAAGCGATGTCAAAATCAGTGAAATGGTCGCTTTGGATACCGATAAACTGGTTATTCTGGAGCGTGTTATTAGACATACTAAGTTGTATCGGGTTTCAACCTTGGACGATGCGACTAATATTCTCGGCACCGAGTGGGATATTGAGGCGCTTGAACCGTCATCTCCCGCGTTAGAAACGCTGTCAAATTTGGCCTCCATCGGCATCATCGCGCTAGGCAAAACACAAGTCTTTGATTCGAGGCGTGAAATATCGGATTTGGATTCTCAAATTGAGGGATTAGCGTTGCTGAATAGTGAATATGTGGCGTTTATCAATGACAACGACTTTAGCAAAGAGAACACTACAACGCGCATTACGGTTGCCCCAATCGCTAAGCAATTGAATCAGTAGGCTTTTTAAAAATGTTCCCGCCTTTTCACCCTCACCTCGGCGCTGCATCCTCGCTTCGCTCTCCCTCAAGAAAGAAGGGTCATTAATAATTAATTGTTAATTGTTAATTGTTAATTACCCTTACTCCTGCCTTTTCCCACAAATCTTTGCTGATGTAGTTGGAGTCCAAGATTTATCTTGGAAATAATTAATACTTCCGCCAGTTGTCTAAAAGCTAAAGTACGTATCAGGGCACTGTACCTATTTTGGGGAAATTAATTTTTCTTCGATCCTTGTTTCTTTTCACTGCTTCGACGGGGTGGTGTTACAAGCTGATGAAAATGCTGCGCAAAACGTTTTAGCAAGACTTCACTTTCCTACGATAGATCGTTGGACACCTTGGCAAAAGGTCAAATCCATCTTGCTAAAACTTCCTTGCGCGACTACGGTTGGGACTGCTCAACCAAGACTCTAGTTGCAATTCTTAGGAATTATCAACAGAGAGCGAATTACATATTCATAGTTTTGAGTATATTTTTAGGAACAGAGAGGGAAGAGGGGTGGATGAAATTAATGGTAGCATCACTCATCATTAAATGGTAGGATGAAGTTTGTCGTTTTAGTTTATAGTTTTTATTAACAGCAAACGTATCAACGAAAATGAGTGACTTTTCTGGTTTTCAGCATATAAGGAGATTTTAATATGATTGGTGAATCCCATGATATACCGATTCATTTATGTTAACAAAAGTTAACAATAGCACTCTAATGAGTGGGTGAATCTACCAAAGGCTACCGAAAATTATCAATAGCCGCTTTATACAATCTGAATTCGCTTGGGGAAAAGCAAATTGATAGATTGTAAGTCTCAGGTTTTACCAGTACGACTATTGAGTACTGAACCTTATGCCTGCCGCTTTCTAACAAAAAATCGTTTAAAAAAAACACCCCTCAATGTCAATTATTTTTTGAGGAGTGAGCTATTTCTTATTAAGATTTGTTAGAAACTATTAATAAATAGTTTACTATAACTCAACCTCGCGAGTTTCCACAGTACCGGAACTTGATTCAAACTTTGCATCACAACGATTCTAAATTCCAACGCATGTACAGTGAATACCATGCGCTGGACAACAAAATCCGTGACATTGAGCAGAACGTTGAGCCGGTTTCGGATAGGTACGCTGAAACCTTAAAGAAAAAGCGGGTTTTTTTGAAAGATCGGATTTATGCGACGCTTCAAGCGCATGGTGTTTAACCGGCGGGCAAACTCGCATACCTGATAGCACGTCAATTTTCCCCATTAGATAGGACAAAGATAATAAATGAAACGCTGTTTTTTTGTTAGGTGGGTTCGCTCGATAGCGTTACCCACCTTCTTATGACACTCAATCGCACAATCCAGTCCTTGGACAACACACTTTTGGCACTCAGCCATTCCCGCCAATTTTTTCCATCCCGTTTTCCCTCTTTACATATCTATTAACGACTCTTACTTTAAAACGCCAAAACCACAAAAAGCGGCTCTGGTTATGTCTAAGGGGCAAGCTCCCTTGGGTGATAAACCATCTATCACCTTTAATTATATATAATTAAACTTAAACAGATTTTGAGGCTAATCTTATATTAATTATATATCAGTTTAAAGAGAAAAGAGAATACGACAAATAATTATTGTCTGTCAAGATTTCATTTTTTGACTGGCTTTAATTTTGTCGTTTTGGTGTTTAATGCTAACTGCGCGAAGTTTCAACATCGCTTTTTCATTATCAATTTTCATTTTTCAGTTAGAAATTTAAGTGGAATAAAGCGACATGCGGCCTTTTGATGACGAAACTCCCAAAAGCAATCTTGCCACAAGCGGCCGTTTGACGACAACTTCATTTCTAGCGATTCTTGCACGAAAGCCTTGTGCTGCGACTGGGTACAAAGCCTTGTGTTCTAACTGGGTTCCTAGAAGGCTCGCTAAGAGCGTGTTTGAAAAGTCCAAAACTCAATCACTTATAAAGTAGCCTATTGTTTATAAAACAATGAGTTAGGTCGTGTTTTAAAACACGCTCTAAGAACTCCAACTCATTCTGCTTGAACGCGGAACAATTTAACACAACAAATGTCGTATGGTATGCAATAAATTAACAAATCCGTTTATTCCCAAAATTCGTTGTACTTTCAGTCTATTTAATTGGAAGGAGTACAATAGATGAAATTTTTTCCGGCCGTCACGCCGCCGACTGATTTAACAACGCCAGCGTGGTGGTTTGTTTTTCGTCAAGACAAATTATTAGTTTGTCAGATAGATACAAATATTAATATACCCATCTGGGCCGATTTTGCACAAGCCGGGCTGACTCCTATTAGACAACATTACTTGGGCAGCTTTAACGAAAATCCTTGTTATACCGTTGAGGTGGCGGCCTCCACGGCGGCTCCAAGCGGCATGAGATTTCAAAGCTTACGTGCCTTGTTGCCAGAATTATCTGATGAGCTGTTTGCGCTCAGTGGACGTGCTTTACAAATCATCAATTGGGACAAAAATCATCAGTTTTGTGGACGTTGCTCCGCAACCATGAAACAGAGCGAGCATGAAAGAGCAAAACGTTGCCCAGTTTGTGGATTAGTCAACTATCCACGCATAGCACCGGCGATAATTGTGTTGATAACACGAGGACAACAACTCTTGTTATCCCGTGCCAGACACTTTAAGCCGGGCATGTACAGCGTACAGGCGGGATTTGTTGAAGTGGGCGAAACCTTAGAAGAAACCGTCAGACGTGAAATCAGAGAAGAAGTCGGAATAGAGATAAAAAACCTTCGCTACTTTGGCAGCCAACCTTGGCCGTTTCCGAATTCCTTGATGATTGCCTTTCTCGCCGAATATGCCAGCGGAGAACTTAATGTGAATGATGATGAATTGGAAGAAGCTGGTTGGTATAACGCAGACAACTTGCCGCCTTTACCACTTCCTCAAAGTATTGCGCGGCGTATGATAGAATCATTTTTAGCCACTTTACTTAGAAAGACTTAACTTTTATGACACTAACGAATCCACAAATCCGTCATCTTCGCAGCCTTGCCCACCATTTAAAACCGGTCGTGATGATTGGTGGAAAAGGCATCACTGACAACCTGTTAGCCGAATTAAAGCGTACTTTAGAAGACCATGAATTAATCAAGGTAAGTATTGCCGGGGCCGATAAAGAAGAAAGACGCGCACTGACTGAAGAACTTTGTCAAGCCAGTGGCGCAACACTGGTGCAAATGATTGGCCGCATTAGTGTTTTATATAGGCCCAATAAAAAGCCAAAAATTGTGCTCTAGTTAATTTCAGTGATCAGGAGTCCAAACTTTAGTTTGGCAGGAGTCCAAACTTTAGTTTGGCAGGAGTCCAAACTTTAGTTTGGTAGTGCCAGAGACAATGCCATTAAATTAAGTAACAAAACACCTACAAAAAGTATGACTAATGAAGCGGACTGAGGGCCATAACTTGATTTGAAAGCATCCAAAGTACTTTATGGCCCTCAAAATCGATAGTCGGCATCGATAATCGTTGCTTTACGCTCTTCCGATTTATCGGAAGGCTTGACGTGAAAATTCCCTTCCGCCTACTTTTCCATCGACGGAATTAACTTCGATAAGAAATCTATCACTGATTTTGCCTTTATCTGTTCATGGCCCCAAAAACATCGCGCTGGCAATGCGCCACCATACCAACCCTTGGGAAACGCATTAGCCAATGCTTGCACCCAGTTTCCGTCGCCAAAGAAATTAATCTCGTTAGGCGAGACGACGAATAAATTGCGGTAGCCTACGCCACCCAAGGCGGGATGTAAAGCATCCACGACGGCGGTTGTGCGCTGATGAGTTAAATGCACTATGCTTAAAGCACCGTCAGCCTTAATTTCTATCGCAGCCAATGCCTTTTGGGCTTCTGCATCGTCGGCCGCGGTAATGCCTTGGGCGCGACGATCCGCTTCACGGACTTTGATAATTTCTGCTTGGGTGGCATTGAGGGCTTGTAAACCGGCAATATGATCAACATCGTTAGCGGCTACGAGTTCAAACCAACGTGTCCACCGTGAAGCGGGTAAATCAAGTAGCTGAAAAACTTGATGTAAAGCAGTGGGTTGCGTTTTTCCCGCTTGTCGGCCGTGATGATCGATGAGGATGAGTTGTTCGGAATTGAAGGCCAAGTCATCGTGTAGTTCGATCAACACGGGCGTTGTTCCTAGCTGGAGTGCTTCATTGATTTGTGGTTGACACGCCGAAGCGGCCGCGCCCCAACTTAGGTGTTTATCAAGTATGGGTTGGGCGTTTTCTTCTAATAAGTGCTTGATGGTGAGCATTTCTAAGTCGTGCCCACCGAGGCAGAATAGGAACGTTGGTTGAGTGGTTGCTGTTTCCATGAAGAACTACAAGGATTGCATATAAGCAAGGATAAACGAACGCAATAACTACAAGGATTGCATATAAGCAAGGATAAACGAACGCAATAACTACAAGGATTGCATATAAGCAAGGATAAAGATAATTGGGATTGCATAAGGATAAAGACAATATATTTAATCAATCCTTGCTTATACCCAATCCATGTCGTTTTATCCTTGCTTATACCCAATCCATGTCGTTTAAACAGAAACAAACTTCTCTTTTGGAGCCTTCTCCCAATGTATTGACAAGTTGACAGCAATTTCCCCATAGCCATTTTGAGGAATATAGAGACAATTTGACCAATGATTGCCGGGTTTACCATCGCGCTGATATTTTTCTATGGCCCATTTTGGCACCGGTAAGCCCGTCCTTAACCACGTTTTGAGATAGCCTTTTGCGGTTTTTTCCTGACTTTGGGAACATAAAACAAACACACTACCTTCATTGGTGAGCAAATAAGGTTGATAATTTTTGGGGTATTGAAAACGTTTCCATAAGTAAACCCCCCTGCTACGGATTGGGTAGCAAAAAAACGCTTGAGCAGAAATGTCATCAAACACTTCAGCGTAGGCTTGATATAAGACATCATGCTGGTTGCTTTCTGTTGCTATCAAACAGTCAGGATTGCATAACAAAGCTGGAGTTTGCAAAGTCAGTATCCAAACGCCGTCTCGCATGTCCAGATTGGAATCATGGCAGGGCCGAGTGGTGTTTGGAGCCAATAGTTCCATTTGAGCGTAAGTTTTTGTTTTACCTAATCCGGTCAATCCTTGCGCGACTAATGACTGAAGTTGTTCAACCAGCTTGGGACGATCTGAATCCGGGACAGCCGATAAATTTAAACCAGCATCCCAAATAATATTATCATTTGGTGCAACTATTTCATAAGCAAATATTTGTTTGTCAGCGGTGCGGCGTTTTTCAGAATCAATTTCGGTGTGTATTCTTAATTCACGTTTGACATCAGGCCATCCAAACATTTTAGCTATCTTACTATAATCGTCGGTTTTCCAGTCAATGGCAAATGCTGGCGCATCCCCATTAATCAAACCAGCACCTTCACATAACGCGACATCATAGAATTTATCATCCATTTTGACTAAGGATAATGGTTGTTGAACCGGTCGGATTTGTTGACAGCCAGGAATAGCATGACTGATATGAATTTTGTCAAAATAACGACCTAATTCTGGCCTCTGTGAATCTAAATTTTCATCCACCATTGCATTATGAAGGCCCAATAGGCTAATCCACATCGTTGTCAAAGCCCCTTTAATCACATCACCTGAAATGACTTGACTGGATTTAAAAAAATTGTCGGCAATGCGATGATCTGCAATACAAAAGGATGATTCTGGTCGGATAGCTATGTCATAAGTGTTGCAATCGGTGGGCAATGTTTCAGCACTTTGGACTGATTTCGCCGTGATAGACTTTATTTTGACATCAATCACTTGCCAAAATCCAATGGTGCGATTGGCGCCAAGTTGATGAATCCATTTCAAACCAATGCCCAAATGATGGATTAAACTATCCGCTTCTGTTTTATCACGCGCCAAAAAACGGGCCATTCCTTGAAAAAGATAAAAAACCTTCGCTACTTTGGCAGCCAACCTTGGCCGTTTCCGAATTCCTTGATGATTGCCTTTCTCGCCGAATATGCCAGCGGAGAACTTAATGTGAATTATGATGAATTGGAAGAAGCTGGTTGGTATAACGCAGACAAGTTGCCGCCTTTGCCACTTCCTCAAAGTATTGCGCGGCGTATGATAGAATCATTTTTAGCCACTTTACTTAGAAAGACTTAACTTTTATGACACTAACGAATCCACAAATCCGTCATCTTCGCAGCCTTGCCCACCATTTAAAACCGGTCGTGATGATTGGTGGAAAAGGCATCACTGACAACCTGTTAGCCGAATTAAAGCGTGCTTTAGAAGACCATGAATTAATCAAGGTAAGTATTGCCGGGGCCGATAAAAAAGAAAGACGCGCACTGACTGAAGAACTTTGTCAAGCCAGTGGCGCAACACAGGTGTAAATGATTGGCCGCATTAGTGTTTTATATAGGCCCAATAAAAAGCCAAAAATTGTGCTATAGTTAATTTCAGTGCTCACTGATCAGGAGTCCAAACTTTAGTTTGGCAGGCGTTATAGCATTTTCCGCTTGAGTGAAATACAAAGCAATAACATAACTCCCCAACCCCGAAGGGGTTGAATATGAATAGCTTAAGGAAAACCTGGGGAAAAATATAAACAACGCCCCAACCCCAAAGGGGTTGAATATGAATAGCCTTAAGAAAACCTGGGGAAAAAAATAACCTCGGTTTGGCCTTTTTTTGTATTTAACCAAATCGGAAAATGCTATAGTTTGGCAGTGCCCTTAAATCCGTCCAAACTTTAGTTTGGTAGTGCCAGAGACAATGCCATTAAGTTAAGTAACAAAACACCTACAAAAAGTATGACTAATGAAGCGGACTGAGGGCCATAACTTGATTTGAAAGCCTATTTTATGGCCCTCAAATTATAAGAATAAATTTGTGCATGAAAGGGCATTGGTTAGGGCAATGCCATTAAATTAAGTCACAAAACACCTACAAAAAGTATAACTAATGAAGCGGACTGGGGGCCATAACTTGATTTGAAAGTATTTTATGGCCCTCAAAATCGATAGTCCAAATAACAATAAAAAAATTATGTGAATAGCCAGCGTATCACTACTCTGCCAGACTGAAGTTTGGACGAGTGTTTGGACGACTGCCTTCCTTACGTTTGGACGACTGCGCGTGAGGCGATAAATCGCCTACTACAAACGGGCCTTTTCCGTAGGAAAGTGGGCGGATGTAACACATCTTGTTACATATCAACTTTTCGGGCGGTAAGAGCCTTACGTGAAATAATATACCCGCTTTATCTAAACTAAAATCCCTTATTATATACAATCCTTGTAGTTACAGTTACTTTAAAATGATGTTAATGTAGTTAGCCTAATTGTGATAGTTGAGTGGTTAACACATCAATCGGTTTCGTCAGAATGTCATTACAAATAATTAGACACTCAAGTCATTCTTTAAGCAAAATTCCTCACCATTTCTTGATGTTCTTGGCTCAGTTCGCTAATAACGTCTTTTTCCGTTGGGGTTAATACATATTCATAAGGGATTAATTGCTGTTTTTTGCCTTCGATAATATATACACGTTGCCAAGGTTTATATTCTAAGTGAGTGGCTTCTATCATTTCTTCTGCTGACGTGTTGTGGTATTGATTGGCCTGTTGTTCCATCAAACGAAGTTCGCGCTTGCTAAAGTGACTGGGGTCAAATTCGGCAATAGGCTTAATGTTAATCATTAGGCCATTTTTAACGGAAATGGATTCAAACTGAACGCGACTCAGCATGTCGGCCGCTGGGACATCAAACTCTGCGTATAAATCCACCGGTACTGGCCCCATCGGCCAAGCATAGTAATTTAAACCCGTGACACTACGTCCAATTTGTCTATAATGTTCAAAATCCAGGAAATACATCAACTTAAATAATTTGACCTTGCCACACTTTTGGGTATTTTGAGCAAAATAAACCATCACATTAATGAGCTTTTCACGCTGATGGTTTATTAGCAAGCCGTGATTGTTGTGTTTAAGCATGTTATTGATCTCGAAGCTTGGTGTTTAGAGGGATACTCATCGTTGTAACGGATGAAAGGGGAGACAAAAAATAAGGGAAGTTTTTCATCATATCAAAGGGCGAAAACTTAGAAAAGCCCCTCGAAAAATTTTTTGTATCTTATTGATATTTAACATAATAATGTAGGGATATCTCGTGTTCGCCCTCGCCCCGGACAGAAGTTACAATCAGAATAATTTTATGCCAAACTGAAGAGTATTGCTTACTTGGAAGTTTGGGATAGAACGTTTATAGTTTAACAAAATGATCAGGATAAAGGAATTGATGAAAATGGGGCCCTTGCAAACAATGTTGGTTGAGGTTGGGTTACTATAGATTTTCAGAAAAATAATTATCGAAGGCAGCCAACAGCTAAAGCAGTTGTCTGAAAGCGAAAGTCCCCTAAAGGGGACTGAATAATTATCTACGTGAGTTCGACTTTTCAATAACTTATATAAATATTATGTTAATCAAGTTGTTGATTACAATTAATTGATTAAAAACACATTTTTATTACATAATATACCCTTAGCATTAATACGTGAATAACCCTTATTTGTGGGCCATCAACTGGAATGAACCAGTACAGAACTGATTGATAATTAAGTCATTATCACTAAATAATTGATATAACTAATAATTTTATAACCGGCCTTGATATTTAAAGTCGAACTCACGTTATCTGAAAGTCTATAAAATAATCTGTCCACCGGGCGCAACTTGTGATCAGTTTCAGCCTTACCCTGGCCCTATGATGACGAGGGTTTTGGGTCAGGGGACAGGTAATTGTGCTAATTTATCGTGCCTTGAGCACCTAAAATAATCTGTCCACTGGGCGCAACTAATTGATGGCTGAATGTGGGATGACTGGCTTCGTCATAAATCGGCGTTTGGCTATTTGTTAAACTTAAATCTCCACCTGTTAGAGATAAAGTTTTAGTCCTGTAATTGTTAGAACTGATAATGGTTTCTACCATTGCACTACATTGATAGTCACGGCTTGTGAAATTATTTTTATGAAAAACTATATCAAATCAAAGATTTGTCGTGGATATTCGCATTCATTCTGTAACGCTCTAGCAATCCATTGATTCGCAATACTTAATACCATCTTGTCTATCTTAACCCAAGCTATCTCACCAATATCACCTTCCCCATTTTGTGTCGATTTTGAGGTTTCAAAAACACATCGAAGATAAGCACAACGCAGAAAATCAAAACCAAGATGACCATGACAAATCCATCTGACAATTTCTACAGTCGATTGTTCAGCCAGCCGGTAGTATGCATCATAATAGTGTTTCAGTGTTGCTATTTGGGTATTGGAAAACCCCCGGTTATCTACTAACTTTTTAGCCCACCGATCAAACCGAAACCTGACACTAGCCGTTGAAATCTCTATGAATCGCCATTCCATTGTTGCGTTTATTCGTTGGATAACTTGTAACTTAGCCGCCGCTAAACTAACTGCACAAGCATAACGAAGCACGGCATCGAAAATGTGTTGGAACTGTTGCAATGCTTGATGAGCATAAGGGGTTGTGGAAAATAAACTCAAAGGTTTTTTAAATGTTTTAAATTCAAATAGATAGTTTTCAATAGAATGGCCTCGCGAACGTACAAGCCGTCCTTCAATATCGTGGCACTGTAGATGATCTTGTAAAATATCAGTTTCTTCCCAACTAAATTGATACAATTCCCGATCAATAAAACCGACAAACTTTTTAACGTAGGTTTTATCGCTCATACTCTCGCAAATATCTTGCACCTTTTCTCTATTATTGCCAGTACCAGAAGGGAAATTCTTAATCTTTTCAGCCGTATCAAAGACAATTTCCTCTATTTTATCTGATTTACGGGTATGAGCCGCGAAGTCATGCCATAACCGTTTGAGGATTTTCCTATCATCTTTACCTTCTACTAAAATGTGCTTTTGGTCACTAATTTGTACATAGCGACGATAGCTTGCCGGATCAAATTGTGACATTAATAGGCCCCGTCTTTTACAAAATCATTAGCCGAGATAGCGGATAATTGGCGAGTTGTTGGCTTTGGTTTAAAAATAATCACTTTATCATCGTCGTAGTCAGCACCGATTACCGGGGAATGGGTGCAAACAATAATTTGTCGATGACCCATTTGTTTTGACATTTCTTTAATAAGTGACCGTTGCCAGTCCACATGAAGTGATATTTCCGGCTCATCAATCAGGACAACTTGTTTTTGACTCATCTGCGTAGCCATATATAGGAGTGTCAGAATCTGTCTCTCACCCGATGACAGCAAATGGCGAACCTTATTTGACGGCTTGCTCCCATCATTAAAGCGGATCACCAACTTCGGTGTGCCGGACGATTGAGTCTCGGCGGAACTCATGGCGATATTTTTGTCCTCCAAAAAATAATTCACCGAAGCTAAGAATTGTTCAATAGCGGAAAAAGATTGCTCTTGAACGCAGACTATTTGTTCAAGTGCTTGAAAATACAGGTATAACACCACCGCTGCCAAGTGTTTATCAGTGCTATTCAACGGTTCCATGTATTCATGCCAATTGGTTTGCATAAGCGTCACCGGCACCGGGTAGGCAGCGAGTTTCTCAGAAAGTTTATCGATTTTTTTAACAAGCTCCGCTACGTTGTTTTTTTCAATACCGACTTTCTTTTGAGACAAGGCTTTTAGAATATTGCTTGGTACCTCAACAACATATTTGCGATCAATTTGGGCGACATTCATAATTGCCTCGCTAATTTGCTGTTCTAAAGTCGATTCAATTTCAAAAATTGACGGAAAATCTAAACGAGGTACGAAAGCACCAAACAGTTGACGTGCAATGATGGTGTGTTGATTTTCTTTTCCCCCTTCGTTGGAATCATCGTATTGGCTTGGTGGGTTAGCACTTGCTGCCCATGCTTCAATCATGGTTCTAAAAGAGGGAAAATAAGCGGCCGGTACTGGTGATTGCAACCGTTTTTGAGCCACGGCTTGAAGATTTCGATTTTTAGAGGCTATCAGTCCAATACGCCCAAACGACTTATCACTATCAATGTCACGCGGAGAAATATTTTCAAGGATTAACTCACCATTGACATAAATATCGGTGTAAACATGACTACCCCTTCGATGGCGATTTTTAGCGGCTACCAAAATACTATCACCATCACTGAGCACCAGCTGAATTTCATTAAATTTTAAACAAGCAAAACGCTCATAATCACCATTGAGAATATTAGCTAAGATATGAAGCAAGGTCGTTTTACCCGTGCCATTCTTGCCATAAAGTATATTCAGATGTTCGTCAAAAGTGAGTTCAATATCGAAACGCCCGTGAATACCGATTGCTGTCACGCTTTTTACATGTCTACTGTTCATTATCAATTTCACGTCTTTGTATTATTGGTTATTGGGTAGTTAAAAACTTTTTTTTCGGTGAAAAAGAAGATTTAAGAAAGAATATCACTAGAATTTTTTTTATATTATATAATATTTTTGATATAATCACAAGGATTGTTTATGAAAATATAACTACAAGGATTGTTTGCTTATGAAAGGATAAAGCAATAACTACAAGGATTAGTTATAAAAACGGATAAAGCAATAACTACAAGGATTATATATAAGAAAGGATTCTGCTTCCAACGCTGAACTAAAAGCAGAAATTTGTAATCCCTTTTTATATACAATCCTTGTAGGCACGCTTTTAATCCCTTTTTATATACAATCCTTGTAGGTACGCTTTTAATCCTTTTTTATAACGAATCCTTGTAGGTACGCGATAAATCCAGGCGACACCCCGTCATCTTAACGGCCACTTTTGGGGCCGATTGCCCAGTGCCCGCTCCGAAAAGGCGAGGCGAGGTTTTTTGAGTCGCCCGCTCTTCATCCGGTAGCAACACCAACCGATTCGATTGCAAATCATCTGGCGACGGAGGACTGCCAGCAATACGCTTAACCACAAAACGGTTCTTTGCCACTCGTGTGGTTGCACAAGGAGCTGGCAGTTGGCCGCTCGCCTCAATATAACCGCCCGGCAACATCACCAAAAAGTCGTCCAAATTCACCGTCGGTGATTCAATCTGCACGTTGCCATCTAAACCTAATCTTGACGAGGCACTGACTAAACTGTCAGGAGAAGCAATCAATTGGTCAGATTGAATGCGAATATTGCCGCCACGGCCTTCATCGGCCGTGGCTCTAATCTGACTGTTGTCTAAGATGACAAAAAGAGGATTTCCGAGAGTGATATTGCCACCATTGCCTTTGCCACTTGTCACACTGGTTGTAATTCGACCTTCTCGTAAATACAGGACATTTGGGGTTGTGAGGCTAATATTGCCACCCCCAGCATTTTTGGCCGAAGCTGTAATGAGGCTATGATCGAACAAATGGAGTCTTTCTGCTTGAACAGAAATAGAACCTGCATTACCCGCATTCAATTCGGCACTGGTTGAATGACTAAACAAGCCACTAATCCCGGTGTTACCTTCTTGAGGTTCGGTATGCTTAAAATGACCAAACGGATCGGGCTGAAAAGTTCCTGACAGGGTGCTTGAGATTATCAAACTCTCAGAAGCCTTTATCACAATAGAACCACTATGGCCTGGCCCTTGGGAAAAACTACTTATTCTGGCCCCATCACTCAGGACTATTTGGCGAGCTTCAATGTCAATTTGCCCACCCTCACCGGCACTGTCAAATTGTCCTTCTGTGCCAGAAAAAATAAAACTCGGAAAACCGTTGTCATGTTGAACTGATAAGGTTAAAGTCTCTGTGGCTTTAATAATTATTTGACCACCCTGTCCTATTCCGTGAGTATCGGTGGCAATTTCTGAACCTTGTAATTTTAACTGTTCTACCTGAATATTTATTATACCACTGTCTTTATCGACGGAATCTCCTTCTAACTCACTATTCTTTAATTCAACGTATCCACCCCGAATGAAAAGATCACCCGCGCCATCACCACTCACTCCTATCCAAGTATTATGAACCGTTATATTTCCCGCTTTTTGAGCATTCATCACCAGTGATGATTGGGTGGGGATAACTTCACCGCGTGAAGCCAGACTGGCGAGATTGATTCGTCCAAACTCGGAAAATAGCTTTGAAGTATAATCAGGATGAAAAGTCTCAAATGGATCATCTGACGGAAAATCGCCCTTCATTAATAATTCTCCGCCGATAAGCGACAACGTTTTACCGGTGGGTACAAACAACTGACTACTTTGTAGAGTAATTGGGGCTGGTGTCTCGGTTAAAAAGCCAAACGCTTCAATGGGTGCAACTGTTAATAAACTGTCATTGGGCAGACGCGCATCAAAACGTCCACCATCTTGTAAACGCAGATAATCAGCTGTGCTGGCATGGAAACTTCCTTGCACATCCAGCCGTGCATTAGGCCCAAACATGATCCCATACGGATTAAGGAAATATACATCCGCGTTAGGGATGGTTGAGCGTAAGAGTCCGTCAATGTGTGACGGATTGCCACCCGTGACGCGGCTGAGGATGTTTTGGACACTGTTTGGGCCAGAAAACGTTGCGCTTTCGTGGCTGCTCAGATTAAAGTCACGGAAACTGTGGAACAAATTAGGGCCATGTTGTTGTCCCAAATTGGCCCCAATTTGAAAGTTCGGGCCTGATAAGTTGATAGATGTGCCTAACGTGCCGTCGGTGGTGATTTGGGCCGTGGTTGGTAAGGCTATGATTAATAAAGTGATTGTGAGTAACGCTGGTGATTTCATTTCAGTTTCTCCAACAAGGATTGCATAATGCCAAGGATTTTTTTTGCATAGAAATCAGATTTTTCATCAAAAATCGGATTTCTTTACCTTTATATACTTAACTAGCCCACAAACTAAACTGACAAAAGTCCCGACGATCCCTTTGATCGGAGGGAACTTGAACTTTGTGCCGGTGCTGAGTCTAACTACAAGGATTGCATAATGCCAAGGATTTTGCCAATTCAGATTTTGTGGCTCGAATTAATTTCTTTGATAACAAATCCGATTTCTTATCTCGATCCAATCCCTTCTTATATACAATCCTTGTAGTTATGTTTTTGTTAAATTAAGGATTCTAACTCATCAATAGACAAGCCGGTGGTTTCAGCAATGAAAGCATGGTCAAGTCCTTTTGCCAACAAATTACGGGCAATTTCTTGTTTTTCAGCCATTCGTCCCTCTTCCCATTCTTTACGCCGCATGTTGTTGTAATCTCGTTCATCCAGTATTGACAATCGTTCTTGGGGCGTTAATTCATCATCATCAATTAACTTAGCCGCTTTTTGTATAATTGGGCGATTGAGATTGATTTTTGGATGAGTGGGATTATTGACACTTTCAACCACTAAAGTCATCCAGTCTTCTAGTCCTTGGGGCGTTTTTTCGTTCAGGTAAAACGGGTTTAGAAAAAATAACTGGTGGGGATACAGTATCATGGATTCGTCTTGTTCTGTCTCAGAGATTTGACGAGTTGTTATCAAGCTTCGTTGGTATTGTTTTTCACGCACTTTGCGGGTAAACCAAACGATGGTATAGACAGTGCGTTCTAACTTGCACTCCTTATGGCTTTTGACCAATTCTAACTGCGAGGCTATATGATAATGCCAAAAACGGTCAAAATCGTAATCGTAACGTTCTCGCTGAATTTCAATTACCACCCGATGGGTTGGATCATCAACAAAAATATCAATCTCAATATCAACCCCACCAATCGGTGGAACAAACTTTTTTTCGACTTCGATGGTTTGGGGAGTGAGGTCAATATCCAAAAAGTCTTTGATAAAGGCTTTCAGGATTTCTTCATCCGACAGCAGTTTTTTAAAAACGACTTGGTTGTTTAAGGGTGCGATTGGCATGATTTATCTCCTTATTTGAGTCGGATAAGTCGCGCTTTCAGGGCGATTCAGGTTAAAGGCTTGAAAGCTATGGAAAAGATTGCCACTGTGTTGGCGGCCCAACTCGGCCCCAATTTGGAAGTTCTGTATTAAAAGTTGATAGAAGGGCCTAATGTGCCGTCGGTTGTGATTTGGGCCGTGGTTGGTAAAGCCATGATTTCATTTTATTTTATCAAAAAAAGGAACGAATTACAAAGATTGCATAATGCCACGGATTTTTCAAATTCAGATTTTGTGGCTCGAATTAATTTCTTTGATAACAAATCCGATTTCTTGTCTCGATCCAATCCCTTCTTATATACAATCCTTGTCGTTATTGCCGAACAGTTGGCGTTCTTTTTTCCAATTCGGTCCGCTTCAGTTCTTCTGGCACCGGAACGCGGCTTGGCTGTTCAAACTGGGTTGGGATAATATGAGTATGTATCCGTTTTCCCTGAATGAACTCTTCTGAAAACAGTTCATCTTTCTCGGTATGTAGGTTGCTGAAGACAACATAATATCCTTCCGAAAGGCGTTCTGATTTCAAATACTCCGCCAGTTGTCCTTTGCCTCTTTTGAAATAAGTATTGTCGGAATAAATTTTGGTTTCGATGAGGTTTGATTGGCCTTGATAACGAATCAGAATATCGGTTCTTCCTCGTCCCGAAGGCACTTCCACATAAGTTTGCCCACCGAGACGTTGAATAAAGAAATAAATAAACCCATCTAGGGAGTAGTGCCAAGCCCCTTCCTTCAGATGTTCAGTATCAAAAGCCCTAAAACCTCGCCGACGAACATAAGCCCGGTATTCTTTAAGCAACTCATTGACATTTAACTCACCTGTTGGAGTCAGATATTTGTTGATCGTTTCATGAGGCGAGTTGATATAATATTGAGTTTCTCCGTTTATCAATGGACGAAACGCGGTAATAAGTGCCTTTTTGTAAAGTGGTACCAAAATGTCAGTGTTTCCATTTCCCTTGTCAATCACACCATTAGCATACAGCCATGCCATATCGGGATCGTGAATGGAGAAAGGCAATGGCTCTTCGTTGAAAAGCAATTTCAGCATGAAAGCTCTTTTTTCGCGCGCTTTTTGAACGATATTGATGATATTTTTATCAAACCGTTCCGTTAGAAAATGCTGTTGTGCTTGATAATAGTGTTCCATCGTCACCGGTTGATGCCGATTAGTCACTAATTTTTCCACCAGATAAGAACACAAAGCACAAACCAGTCCAGGTTGTCCGTTGGTATTCTCATAGATGGCTTTTATAACCGCTTTCTCAAACGGTTGCCCCGATTCTGCAACATACTGCTTGAGCAGTGAATTGACTTCTTGGAAAGTGAAATAAGGAATCTGTAATTCTTCGGCAATATTGAATGGAGAAGCCGACGAAACAACCAACTCAGCCAGCGTACTCACTCCGACTAAGCAAAGAGAATGTAGGCAATGATATTCTTTTTGATGATAGATTTTCCTGAACGTGTGCATGACTTCGCTTAAAACCGCGTCCGGGATACCTTCAAATTCATCAATCACTAGGACAATGGGTTTAGACTGATTCGGCGGTTTTTCAAAAAAATGACTCAGGCTAATTGAGTTATGGATTGTTAGTTCAGATTGAATCTCGTGTTTGGAAAGTCCACGGTGAAGTTCGTGGTTTAACTCTTGATAAAATTCCTCTTTTGAGACGGTTTTCAGATTTTCAAAACTGATCCAGACCGTTGTAAAGTCCTTCTCAAGCTCGTTCAGCAGCAATTTGAAAAAGGTGGTTTTGCCAGATTGTCTTGGCGCAAACAGGGTAAAAAAGCGGCCTTTTTTCACCTTTTTTTGGCCTTCGAGCATTAAGGCTTCACGCATGACAGTGTAATGTAAGGCCGGATCACAGGGGCCACTGGTGTTAAATTCACGCATGTTATTTCTCCTTTGATAAGGTTTTGTCCCTAAAGGCAACGGTGGAACAAATTGGGGCCATGTTGTTGGCCCATAAGGGCCCCAATTTCAAAGTTCGGGCCTTCTAAGTTGATAGAAGGGCCTAACGTGCCGTCCGTTGTGATTTGGGCCGTGGTTGGTAAGGCCATGATTTCATTTGATTTTATAAAAAAAATGAACGAATTACAAAGATTGCATAATGCCACGGATTTTTAAAATTCATATTTTCATATTTTGTGGATCGAATTAATTTCTTTGATAACAAATCCGATTTCTTGTCTCGATCCAATCCCTTCTTATATACAATCCTTGTCGTTATTGCCGAACAGTTTGCGTCCTGTTTTCCAATTCTGTCCGCTTCAGTTCTTCTGGCACCGGAACGCGGCTTGGCTGTTCAAACTGGGTTGGGATAATATGAGTATGTATCCGTTTTCCCTGAATGAACTCTTCTGAAAACAGTTCATCTTTCTCGGTATGTAGGTTGCTGAAGACAACATAATATCCTTCCGAAAGGCGTTCTGATTTCAAATACTCCGCCAGTTGTCCTTTGCCTCTTTTGAAATAAGTATCGTCGGAATAAATTTTGGTTTCGATGAGGTTTGATTGGCCTTGATAACGAATCAGAATATCGGTTCTTCCACGTCCCGAAGGCACTTCCACATAAGTTTGCCCACCGATACGTTGAATAAAGAAATAAATAAACCCATCTAGGGAGTAGTGCCAGGCCCCTTCCTTCAGATGTTCAGTATCAAAAGCCCTAAAACCTCGCCGACGAACATAAGCCCGGTATTCTTTAAGCAACTCATTGACATTTAACTCACCAGTTGGAGTCAGATATTTGTTGATCGTTTCATGAGGCGAGTTGATATAATATTGAGTTTCTCCGTTTATCAATGGACGAAACGCGGTAATAAGTGCCTTTTTGTAAAGTGGTACCAAGATATCAGTGTTTCCATTTCCCTTGTCAATCACACCATTAGCATACAGCCATGCCATATCTGGATCGTGAATGGAGAAAGGCAATGGCTCTTCGTTGAAAAGCAGTCTCAGCATGAAAGTTATTTTTTGCCGGGCTTTTTGAACGATATTGATGATATTTTTATCAAACCGTTCCGTTAGAAAATGCTGTTGTGCTTGATAATAGTGTTCCATCAAAACCGGTTGGTGCCGATTGGTCGCTAATTTTTCCACCAGATAAGAACACAAAGCACAAACCAGTCCAGGTTGTCCGTTGGTATTCTCATAGATGGCTTTTATAACCGCTTTCTCAAACGGTTGCCCCGATTCGATCACGTATTGTTCAATCAGCAAAGTAACTTCTTCAAAGGTAAAGTAGGGAATCTGTAATTCCTCGGCAATGTTAAATGGCGAGGCGGAGGAAACGACTAATTCGGCAAGAGTGCTTACCCCGACTAAGATCAGTGAATGGAGACCATAATATTCTTTTTGATGATAGATTTGCCGAAAAGTGTGCATGACTTCGCTTAATACACCGTCCGGGATACCTTCAAATTCATCAATCACTAGGACAAGGGGTTTAGACTGATCGGAAGTTTTTTCAAAAAAATGGTCCAAGCTAATTGAGTTATGGATGATGAGTTCAGATTGAGTCTTAGGTTTGGAAAGTCCACGGTGAAGTTTATGGTTTAATTCTTGATAAAATTCCTCTTTTGAGACGGTTTTCAGATTTTCAAAACTGATCCAGACCGTTGTAAAGTCCTTCTCAAGCTCGTTCAGCAGCAATTTGAAAAAGGTGGTTTTGCCAGCTTGTCTTGGCGCAAACAGGGTAAAAAAGCGGCCTTTTTTCACCTTTTTTTGGCCTTCGAGCATTAAGGCTTCACGCATGACAGTGTAATGTAAGGCCGGATCACAGGGGCCACTGGTGTTAAATTCACGCATGTTATTTCTCCTTAGAAAATGAGTCCCTAAAGGCAACGGTGGAACAAATTAGGGCCATGTTGTTGGCCCATAAGGGCCCCAATTTGAAAGTTCGGGCCTTCTAAGTTGATAGAAGGGCCTAACGTGCCGTCCGTTGTGATTTGGGCCGTGGTTGGTAAGGCCATGATTAATAAAGTGATTGTGAGTAAAGTTGGTGATTTCAGTTGAGTTTGTCCTCAGTTGATGGTGATCGATCTCCGAGTCAAGTTGAAAGATTCACACCTTTGGGGTTGAGGTCTTATTGCTTTCCCTAGGTTTTCCTTAGCTTCAACGCGGAGATAAAATCCATTATGTTCTTCACTTTAAAATGATGTTAGTGTCATTAATCTCATCGTGAGAGTTGAGTGGTTAACACTTCAATCGGTTTCGTCAGAATGTCATTGTAGTTAATTGTACACTTAAGTCACTAAAAATCCGAGGTATTAAAGACATCGGATTTTTTAATTGAGTAAACAATGCCTTTGCTATAGCTTGGTTGAGGTTGGGTTGCCAGTCGCTTGCCAGGCCGGACAATTCAATGCCTGTATTTAAAATAAATGACTTATCGCTACCATTTGTGATCAGTTTCAGCCTCACCCTGACCCTATAACTGAAAGGAATGCACGGGTTAGGGGGAAGGAAAAAATGGCAATCGTTCAGCAAATACGTGAGTAACAGAGACTATCCCTTTTTAGGACAGTATCCGCCGCGTAGTCCCGGCCAATCAATGCTACAAGCTTAGGCGCTAAAGCGCCTACTACAAACTTAGGCGCTAAAGCGCCTACTACAAACAGACTTAGGATCGAAGAAAAATTAAATGTTTAGTGCCCTTTAGGGTACTTTAGCTATTAGACAATTGTTCAGGCTAAAGTTTTTCGGAGAAAAAAAACTTTAGCCTGAATAGCTATTGGCGTAAGTTATTTATTTGCTGATCCTTAGTTTGCCTCATCAATCCAAGCCGCCTGAACCGCCTCAAGAATTTTCTCCCCACTATGTTTAGGGTCATCATCAAACGCCTCAAGTTCCAAAATCCAGTTGTACATGTCAGGAAAATTCACATACTGCGGATCAACATATGGGAATTTATCGTACAGTTCAATGGCAATCTCTTGTGTATCTGTCCACTTTAAGGCCATGATTTATCTCCTTTAATGATTTCTGATAATAACTTGTTTTGTTTAAAACTCTAACGGTATGAATTTTCAGAGAAGTTAAGCAACAAAACACCTACAAAAAGTATCACTGGCGCGACAGAGGGCCATAACTTAATTTGAAAACATTCAAAGTGTTTTATGGCCCTCAAACAAGATAGCCCAAATAACCATCAAAAATATAGGTTAATAACAGGGCCAGCGTCTCACTACTCTGCCAAACTAAAAACGTCGGCAAAAAGTCTGCCAAACTAAAGTTTGGACTCCTGCCAAATTGAACGTCTTCGTTCTCCGATTTCTTCAATGCAATCGGATTTCAATGATGTTCACTCACCTGATTAATCGTATAGCGTGGAATTTCTATCACTAGATTTTCATCAGCCACTTTTGCTTGACAACTCAAGCGCGATTCTGATTCCAAACCCCAAGCAAGATCTAATAGATCTTCCTCTAGTTCACTGGCTTCCTCTAAAGAATCAAATCCTTCTCGAAGAATAACATGACAAGTTGTGCATGCACTTTGTTGATCACACGCATGTTCAAGTTCAATGCCATTTTCTAAAGCGGCCTCTAAAACAGAAGTTCCTTTGGGAACTTCAATCGTTTTTTGTTCCGGGCAAATTTCTTCATGGGGTAAAAAAGTCAGTTTAGGCATGGTTAACTCTCCTGTGTAAATTCATCAACACGATGTCCTTTCATGGCTTGGCGGATGCTGGCATCCATTCGCCGTGCTGCAAATTCTTGCGTGACTTCGTCTAGTCGCTCAATGGCGCGTTTTATTGCTTGGGCATCATTACCTTGCTTGACTTTTAACAAGTCATCCAGCACATCATTAATGGTCATAAATTCGCTGTGTTTAAGTAAAATATGCCCATCGGCTTTGAGGGCGGCACGTAGGGCGTTAATAACGCGATCTGCTTCGACTTCTTGTTCACGTAAAGTTCGCGCTGCGACATCTTCTTGGGCATGTTCCTTCGAGTCTTTTAACATGCGTTCAATGTCGCTGTCGTGTAAGCCATAGGAGGGTTTGACAGCAATTTCGCTATGAACGCCGCTGGTTTCTTCTTTGGCGGAGACGCTGAGTAAGCCATCGGCATCGACTTGATAAGTGACGCGAATCCGCGCGGCACCTGATACCATCGGTGGAATACCCCGTAGTTCAAAACTGGCTAGGGAGCGGCAATCCATTACTAATTCACGTTCTCCTTGGACAACATGGATAGCCATGGCTGTTTGTCCGTCTTTAAAGGTGGTAAACTCTTGCCCTTTGGCAACCGGAATGGTGGTGTTGCGAGGAATGACTTTTTCTACTAAGCCGCCCATGGTTTCAATGCCTAGCGATAACGGTATTACGTCGAGCAGTAGCATATCATCGTCAGGCTTGTTGCCGGCTAAGATATCGGCCTGTATCGCGGCTCCTATTGCCACCACTTTATCGGGATCAATGTCTACATGGGGTGGCCGTTTGAAAAAGTCGCCGACTTTTTCACGGACACGCGGCATCCGAGTAGAGCCGCCAACCATTACCACTTCATTGAAGTCATCAACCGTTAGGCCGGCATCACGTAGCGTCCGCCGACAGGGTGCAATGGTTTTTTGAATCAGGGGATCGATGAGTTTATTGAGTTGTTCATGAGTTAATTCGCCTTGCCACTGGGTGCCATCGTCAAGTTGGATATCTAATGGGGCCGTTTCTTGGTTGGTTAACGTTTCTTTCGCGGTACGGGCAATATCTAGCAGTTCCCGAATGTGATGATGTTCTGCATCATCGGCAATATTGCCTTGTTGCATTATCCATTGGGCAATGGCACGATCAATGTCGTCGCCGCCTAGGGCGGAATCGCCGGCCGTTGCCATGACTTCAAATACGCCGTGGTGTAAGCGCAAGATAGAGATATCAAAGGTGCCGCCACCTAAGTCATAAATGGCGTGAATGCCTTCTGCGCCTTTGTCTAGGCCGTAAGCGACGGCCGCGGCGGTGGGTTCATTGAGTAGGCGCTGCACGTTTAAGCCGGCCAAGGTAGCAGCATCTTTAGTGGCTTGGCGTTGCGCGTCGTCAAAGTAGGCGGGAACAGTGATCACAACGCCAGTGAGTTCGCCACCCAAGGTGTATTCTGCCCGTTTTTTTAGGGTACTGAGAATATCGGCCGAGACTTGTACCGGACTTTTTTCACCAGCGGCGGTGTTAATCATCGGCATACCTTGGCCTTCTTTTTCAACAAAGTCGTAGGGTAGGCGTGTGCCGGTGGTTTTGACATCTTTTAGGCCGCGCCCCATTAGGCGTTTAACAGAAGCAATGGTGTTAAGTGGATCGGTATTGGCACGTTGTTTGGCAGCATAGCCTACTTGCGGTGTGTTTTCTTTAGTATAGTACACGATTGAAGGTAGTAAGTGATGGCCTTCAATATCGGGGAGCGTTTCTGCTATACCGCTGCGTACTGTGGCAACTAAGGAGTTAGTTGTTCCTAAATCAATTCCCGCTGCGAGGCGGTGTTGATGTGGGGCGGCCGATTGTCCAGGTTCACTGATTTGTAATAGTGGCATACTTATCCTTGCTGATTGTTCGGTTGTTTCGGGAAATCGCTAGTTGCTCTTCACATTCAAGCCTTTCAGGGTTGGATCGTTGGTTTTTCTTCCCCAGGTTTCACCTGGGGCTATTCATATTCAACCCTTTCAGGGTTGGGCCGTTGGTTTTTCTTCCCCAGGTTTCACCTCAATGCCATTAAGTTAAGATATAACCTATTGATTTTTAATCATTTTTTGTTTGTGTTAGGGTGGGGTACCTGGTTTTTTACTTTCAATAAAAACAATGACTTACGACCCCACCCCTATATAAACATAAGGCACGACCGGGCGTTTTTTAATAAAAATATAGCTTTCATCAAAGAGTTCCTTAACTTAATGGCATTGAGGTTTCACCTGGGGCTATTCATATTCAACCCTTTCAGGGTTGGGCGTTGGTTTTTCCGTCCCTGGGTTTCACCCAGGGCTAATCACATTCAACCCTTTCAGGGTTGGGTTGTTGTATTATTCACATTCAACCCTTTCAGGGTTGGGCCGTTGGTTTTTCTTCCCCAGGTTTCACCTGGGGCTATTCATATTCAACCCTTTCAGGGTTGGGCCGTTGAGTCGTGCAGGGTAACTTGGAATGAAGGAGCCTTGGCGTTTTGGTTGGAGACTAAATAAGTTCTTCTTCTAGCCTCTGGGCTTCTTCATGTAGTCGCACGAAAAACTGAAACTGGCGTACAGTTTCGCTGGCATCTTGGTATTTCTGTTTTGCACATTGTAGGCTTAGGGTGTCTATCAAGCGTTGTTGTTCTTTTTCAATGCGACTTAAAAAGGTATTTAAAGCCTCAATGGGTTGCGGTTGTTGCTTGATGTCGGCCAGTTCTTCGCGCAATTCCATTTGTGCCATTAAAAACTCGTTATCCATCGCTGTGTTGTTATCATTGGTGTCTATTCCTTGCAATTGCAAGAAATAAAGTGCGCGAGAGAAAGGCGCTTTCAGGGTTTGAAAGGCTTCATTGATTTGTGTCGCTTTTTGCAGGGCTAAACGACGCGCTCTCTCTGGCGCATTGGCAAATTTATCGGGATGGGCGACGCGTTGTAATTCCCGATAGCGTTGGGCGAGGGTGTTGGTATCTATGTTAAAAGATACCGGTAAGTCGAAGACTTTAAAATGATTAGCTTTCAGAGACATTTTTGTTATCTATCTGGTTGTCATTCAGTTATCAGTTTTTGGGGATTTGAGGCAATACCCGGTTCTTTCTACATAGCTTGTCATTTCTTTGCTCTGATAAATCTTCCTCAAGTTCAAGTTCCCTACGATCAAATGGACTCGAAATGACAAAAGCGCATAATTGTGAACGAGGCAAAAGTTTTGGCCTCGTTCGGTGTAAAGTCTAAATATTTTGGTTAAAACCTTGGTGGTTTAGGCGATAAATCGCCTACTACAAACTACAAACTACAAACTACAAACGTTTTGAACTATACGTTGAAGCTTTCGCCGCAACCGCATTGATCTTTGACGTTGGGGTTGTTGAATTGAAAGCCTTCGTTGAGGCCTTCTCGCACAAAGTCGAGTTCTGTGCCGTCAAGGTAGACGAGGCTTTTTGGATCGACGAGGATTTTAATGCCTTGCGATTCAAACAGTTGGTCTGTTTCCCTCTTTTCATCGGCAAATTCTAGGGTGTAAGCCATGCCTGAGCAGCCGCTTGTTTTTACGCCAAGGCGTAAGCCGAGGCCTTTGCCTCGATTAACGAGGATTTTTTCGACGTGTTTGGCGGCTTTTTCGGTGAGTGTCAGTGCCATATTAAATACTCCTCTTAATCTAAATTAATTTCAGATGGCTAATGTTAATAAATAATATGCTTCAAGGTGATGAATTTTATACTGAAAGTACAACGGATTTTTTGAATAAACGGATTTTTAAAGTAGTTGAGTTTAAAATAAATAGTCAAGCTAATTGAATCCATTATTTAATAATTTTCACCTTTTTAAAGTACGTTCCGTATATAAACAAAAAACGTTATATGAAACGAGTTTTTCAGGTTCAATTTGGAATTTAATTTTTATAAAGCAAGAACTATAAGGATTCGTTATAAAAAAGGATTAAAGCATACTAGGCTTTAAATGGCATAACTGGTGTAGGTTTTTCCAGTATTGTTGGCACCACAGAGAATGGTTAAGTCGCCTAGTTCTATCTCAGTTTTTTTTTCTAACGCGCCGAGTTTTTAAAATTGGAATTTCATATTTGGTTCATTCTCCTGATTTTTGTTGTTGGAGTATTTATCGATGACGTCCAAGATAAATCTTCGACTCCTTTAGGTGAGTTTTGGGAATGACGCGAGAAATTCTCGAAACAACAAAACAAGAATTCGTACAAACTAAAGTTTGTATTCCGTTTTCTTATAGAGTTTGTCAGATAAATAATTTCAATAAGAGTAAGGATCAACGAAAAACTAACTTTTCAGGCTTTCAGGCTCAAGTTTTTTTTCTAAAAAACTTTAGCATAAAACACAATTCACAATTTATAATTATAAAAAACCTAGTATACCGTGTCCAGTATATCTTTTAATCAATTAACAATTAACAATTTAGAATTCGCAATTCGAAAAAACCGAAAATTTGATCGTCCAGTGTCAATTCTGAATTATTAGTTGTTATACTCAAGAAGGGAACAAATTTTTGAAAAACAAAAATAACTTAAGTAACTACAGGAAAGCCCCAACGGGGCGATATTAATATAGCCTAGGGCAGCGCCCCAGGAAATACCGGAAAGCCCCAACGGGGCGATATTAATATAGCCTGGGGGCAGCGCCCCAGGAAATCCAAGTTCCTAATGATTCTTCTTGTTAAGTTAAAAATTCACAATTTATAATTCACAATTTATAATTCACAATTTATTTAACTTAAAAATCATTGATTTACAATAATCCAGAACACCTATTATCATCCTATATTGCGTCATTCACAATTCACAATTCACAAAAAGCATTTAGCAAATGACTTTCAGTGAAAGTGTAAACCACAGAACGTCTCCTTTTTAAATTTTTTTTTCGCCCATTCCTTGATAAATCTTTTTATTAACCTAATTATATATAGAACGTTAGTTAGATATAATTTTTAATTATGGCTAAATCAAAATTTTTAAACTCATCCGATGCTGTCAACACGATCATTAATGAAGCGATTCCCCGGTTTGCGAAAGCCGGATTTAGTGGCGTCTCAATGCGTGACATTGCGAAAGCCGTCGATATTAGTACGGCGACGTTGTATCACCATTTTCCCGATAAACAAACTTTATATTTACGCAGTATGGCTCAAGCGTTTTCCGATAAAGCCGAAGGCATTTCTGCCGTGTTAGCGGAAAAAGGGACACCAGAGCAACGATTGACTCAGTTCATTGCGCGTTTCACCAAGTTGATGAGTCAAGATAGTCATTTTCGCATTTTGCTACAACGTGAACTATTAGACGGAGATGAAACGCGCCTACGTTTGCTGGTGGAGCAAGTTTTTCAAAGCCAATTTGCTAATGTTGCTGAATTAGCTAAGGAATTGGCGCCCAACTGTGATGCCCATTTAATGGCAATTTCAATCGCTGGTTTAGTGTTATTTCATTTGGAAACGACACCACTGCGACAATTTTTACCGGGCGGATGCGCCGAACATAATGATCCAGATATCATAGCGCAACACGTTACTATGTTACTACTAAAAGGAGTAAAAGGATGTGGATAATCTTATGTCGTTTAATTCCCTCCTTTATTAAAGGGGTGCTCTGGGGAATTTTCTGTCTATGGCTAAGTGCCTGCACCGAGCCGTCTGCTCATAACTTGCCTTCACCAAAACCATTAACCTTTGATTTACCCGTGGTTAAAGCACAAATGCAAACCGTGCCACGCTGGTATTACGCGCCTGGGCATATCGTGGCAGCACAGCGCATTGAAATAGCGGCTAAAACCAACGGATTTATTCAAAAAATTTCCGTGCAAGAAGGAGAAATCGTCAAAGCCGGGGCATTACTCGCGCTAATTGATAATGCACCGGTGAGCAATGCCATCGCTCAAGCTAAAGCCGCTTTGCAATCCGCACAGGTTTCTGTACGAGATGCTATGCAGGATGTCAAAAACTATCGACGCTTGAATAAAAAGAAGGTGTTATCCGCCGAAAAGTTGCGTAAGGCTGAATTACGCCTATCGCTTGCCCAAGTGGCGGTTACTAAAGCGCATGCTTTGTTAAAGGCGCAACGGGCTGAGCAAATCTACTTGCGCCTAACCAGTCCCGTCAAAGCACGGGTTATTGAGCGTTTGGCGGATGTTGGCGATTTAGCCAGTCCGGGTGTACCTATCTTACGTTTGGAAGCGTTACAACCCTTGGAATTTGAAACGGCTATTCCCGCCCAATGGGTTCGTTCGCTACAGCGCGGACAAAGCGTACCCATTCAATTTGATGGTTTACCTAAAGCGGTTAACGGAAAAATAACCCATATCATTCATGCCGCCGATCCAATAACCCAAACTTGCAAAATCAAGTTGACTCTGCCAGCAAAACAATTAACCGGCCTTTTTGGTAAAGCACTATTCACCGTGAATACCGAACGATTATTGACGATTCCCGAAAATGCACTGATAGAACGGGTTGGGGTGACGGGCGTTTATCAAGTTGATCAAGACAAAAAAACCTATTTTGTCAGTGTTCAGGTTGGCAAACAATGGCAACAACAACGGGTTATTTTAGCCGGATTGAATTCGGGGGATATTGTAGTGCAAACACCGCCTATCCAACTGCATGATGGTAGCAAAATCAGATAGCGACGCTTTTATTATAAAATTAATTTAAATTCAATGGGTTAAGTTCCAATGGCATTGAGCTAAATGTAGGGTGGGCAAGTCTTTTTTTGCCCACCATTAAATAGCAATGGGTTACGTTCCAATGGCATTGAGTTAAATGTAGGGTGGGCAAGTCTTTTTTTGCCCACCATTAAATAGCAATGGGTTACGTTCCAATGGCATTGAGTTAAATGTAGGGTGGGCAAGTCTTTTTTTGCCCACCATTAAATAGCAATGGGTTACGTTCCAATGGCATTGAGCTAAATGTAGGGTGGGCAAGTTTTTTTTTGCCCACCATTAAATAGCAATGGGTTACGTTCCAATGGCATTGAGTTAAATGTAGGGTGGGCAAGTCTTTTTTTGCCCACCATTAAATCTTTTTTTGCCCACCATTAAATAGCAATGGGTTACGTTCCAATGGCATTGAGTTAATTTTATATTGTAACCCATAAGTTAACCGGAAAATACATTATGCCTTCTCCTAAAACTCGTTTTAATCTCGCAGCTTGGCTGGCTCAACAATTTATTGAATCACAATTAGTAATAATACTCATTATAGGATTCTTATTGTTTGGCTTACTGGGTTTATTTTTTACGCCCCGTGAGGAAAATCCCCAAATCATCGTGCCGGCTGCCGAAGTGGTTGTCACGATGCCGGGGGCTGAACCCCTTGAAGTTGAACATTTATTGCTCACACCCTTAGAAGGCCGTTTGAGTGCCATAGATGGCGTCAAACATACGTATGGCATTGCTGCCGAAGGTGTCGCCAAAATACAAGTGGAATTTGAAGTCGGTGAGGATAAAACCCAAGCCGTTGTCCGCTTGTATGATCAGGTATTGCGCTTTCGTGCTGATTTGCCACCTAACGCTGGAGAACCCTATATCCGTGTGATTGACGTGGATGATGTACCAATGATGACGGTAACATTGGCTTCGGCACAGTATAGCGAATATGAACTGGGGCGTATGGCAGAGCGCATGGTAGAAAGATTGCGGAGCCTGAAAAGAGTCGGGCAAAGCGATGTGGTTGGGGCGCAGCCCCGTGAAATCCGTCTTCAAATTGATCCAGCGCGATTACAAGGTTTTAATTTGAGTTTGGACGCTGTACGTCAGGCAGTGCAGGGCGCAAATTTATCCTTACTTTTAGGCCATCAAGTCCATCAAGGCGAAACATTTCATCTCCGCGTAGACAATTTATTGACCCAAGTCTCTGAAATTAACAATCTTATTTTGCGTAGCGATGGCGAAAAAATCGTACGATTGCAAGATGTGGCCGATGTGATTGACGCGCCACCAACAGAACGTACCCAAATGGTTCGCTTTAGCTTTGGGCCAGCGGATTCACGCTTTTCAGCGACTAACGGAATGCAGATGGCAGCAG
>Ga0190343_1000031_pt1 | contig 74430 bp, 48 predicted proteins | sample 48721312_MG_FD_161664 | JGI IMG/M metagenome (GOLD analysis project Ga0190343, IMG submission 161664) | Hydrothermal vent microbial mat bacterial communities from Southern Trench, Guaymas Basin, Mexico - 4872-13-1-2_MG | ecosystem: Environmental > Aquatic > Marine > Hydrothermal vents >... | reverse complement strand
TACGTTTTACGTCAATGCCATCAACATCAGACATTATTTGAGTCAGTTTGTAGTAGGCGATTTATCGCCTCTTTTTCAGGTTCCTACGTTTTACGTCAATGCCATCAACATCAGACATTATTTGAGTCAGTTTGTAGTAGGCGATTTATCGCCTCTTTTTCAGGTTCCTACGTTTTACGTCAATGCCATCAACATCAGACATTATTTGAGTGTAAAAGCGACTACTACAAACCGACTACTACAAACCGACTACTACAAACGGACTACTACAAACGGTACAAAGTATAATACAACGGATTAAAGGATTAAACGGATTTTTGAAGTGTTTATCCTTCGTCAATTTGTTATACTTTTTATGAAATCTAACCTTAATTAATGTTTTTTGTAAGGTATTAAAACATTATCCAACATCGGAAAATGCTTTTTGTTCAGTGTCACTAACCGATACCCACGTAATTTAGCCGTTGCAGCAATCAAAGCATCTACCAATCCAACCCCATGACTTTTGCCATAGTCGCGCCGATACAACCCCCCAAGTTCCGCTATCTCTGAATCAATATCACATAAGATATAGGTTGCCAATGTCTGTTCCAACAATTCTCTTTCCTCGCCTTCCCGCACCCCCGCATATAACTCTGCTACAGTCATTGAAGATATCCAAAGCACCAACGGAGCTTGTTGAATAAATGCAATGGCTTGCGGGTTTCCACGCAAATAATCAATGACGACATCAGTATCTATCAGCAACGGCTCTGATGGATTCATTTCTGTTCCTCTCGTAGATGAAAACGTTCAGCAGAGCCGCGCATTTCACGCAAATCAGGTATATCATCACGATCCCGCCAAATCCCCGCAGCAGCCATCCTATTTTTTCGCAGCGTCTCTTCGTCAAATTGATTAAGCAGCTTAGCCACCGCCTCTTTAATCAGTTCATTTGGCGTTTTGCCCATTTGACGGGCAAGGAATTGTAAAGACTCGCTTTCTTTTTCAGTGAGAGAAATGGGTGTCTCGATCATATTTAACCTCAAAGCGTTTGTAGTAGGCGATTAATCGCCCAAGCGTTTATAGCGTTTGTAGTAGGCGATTAATCGCCCAAGCGTTTATAGCGTTTGTAGTAGGCGATTAATCGCCTAAGCGATTATAGTGTTTGTAGTAGGCGATTTATCGCCTAAGCGTTTGTAGTAGGCGAGACTTTAAGTCGCTAAAGCGACTACTACAAACGGACTACTACAAACGACGAACATTAAGTCGCTAAAGCGACTACTACAAAGTTCCTTTCCTTGAGAAAGTGAAATAAGTTGACTCAATTTGTCACTAATATCCGAGTATTGCAAATGCCACGCCCTAGTATTTGAATAGAACGCTTGCCAAGTTATTCCATGTTCACCGTGATCAATATCAGCAGTAGAAATTTGGGACTTCTTAAAAAAAACGCGGCATTTGACATTATCAATGAGCCATTCCATCTGAGCATACTCGGTACGTTTCAGAATCGCTTGGAGACGATTGTCTATTGAAGCCAAATCAGTCGTAGAATAAAATTTTAACAACTCAGCTAAGGCAAAAATTAATTCCAAGACAGTCGTTTTACCACTCCCATTCGCACCGCCTAAAACAGTCACCGGTTGAAGTTGCCCAGTTGTATCAGTCAAATCTATTTTGATGTCTTTTAATGCGCCGCAGTTTTTCACTCTCAGTGACGATATTTTAATTTGCATTATGATCTCCATTTAAATAAACTTAACCACTTCATAAATTGAAACAAGATCACTAAAAAAAGCACAACACCGCTAACCCCTCTATCGAGGTGAATAAGCGTTTTTAAGAAATCCGATTTTTTAAAAAAATCGGATTTCTCTTTCTCATGTTGTAAAGTACAGAAAAGCAGAAGTTTAACTTGCGAGAGCTTCGGTTCCATACCACCGCCAGCGAGGGCCTCATGACTAGCCGGGCTCGGCCAAAGCCGACTGAACTCGTTAGAGTGCCCTTTAGGGTACAGTAGCTCTTAGACAACTGGTGAAAGCTGTTGGCTTTTGGTTTTGAAATTTTCTGAAAATCTATAGTGTGAGAGTGAAAGTTCTCCATGTCCAATATCATCGTCTGGTTGCGCCGCGATTTACGTTTACAAGATAATCCCGCTCTATATTATGCCCTAGCAACGGGGCATACAGTGATTCCTGTCTATATTTACGCACCCGACGAAGAAGCGCCTTGGCAACCAGGAAGCGCGAGTCGGTGCTGGTTGCATCATAGTTTACAGGCGCTGGATACTGCTTTACGCGCCAAACAATCGGCCCTTTTATTTTACAAAGGCCGTAGTCTAAGAATTTTACAAGCCCTAATTAAAGCGACTCAAGCCAAGGCCGTCCACTGGAATTCTTTATATGAACCCTCTCTGCTTAAACGTGATCGTTTTATCAAAGCCACTTTACACAAAAGTGGCATCACTGTCCGTCGTTTCAAGGGAGCCTTACTGCATGAACCTTGGGCGATCAAGAATCAAGCCGGTAAACCTTATCAACTCTTTCTACCCTTTTGGCAAGCCTGCCAACGCTTCCCTTTGGAACGATTACCCTTAGCTGTACCAGATACATTTAAGGCCCCGATAAAATGGCCTAAAAGTTTGAATTTAAAAGAATTAAATATTTTAGCACACCAAAATAGCCACCCCAAATTTGCCAACATTTGGCAACCGGGCGAAGCTGCTGCATGGCAGCGTTTACACAAGTGGTGTCGCGGTGCGTTGAGCGAATATGCTAAACAACGTGATTTTCCTTATCTGGACGGCGTATCGCGCTTATCGCCATCACTACATTTTGGTGAATTATCGCCGCGCCAAGTCCTTGGGGCCGCCAAATATGCGCTCTACCACTTACACGGCCATACCAAAGGGATTGAAAGTTACGAGCGTCAACTGTATTGGCGCGAGTTTGCTTACTATTTACTGTATCACTACCCTAAAATGACCGAGCAACCGTTAGATACTCAATTTCAAAAATTTCCTTGGCGCAATAACTCTCAAGAGTTACTCACCGCTTGGCAACAAGGACAAACCGGCTATCCTTTAATAGATGCTGGAATGCGTGAACTGAGGGCAACCGGATGGATGCACAACCGGGTACGGATGGTCGTGGCCTCCTTTTTAACGAAAAACTGCGGCATTCCTTGGCAAGAAGGCGCTCGCTGGTTTTGGGACAGCTTGGTTGATGCCGACTTAGCCAACAATACACTCGGCTGGCAATGGGTAACCGGTTGTGGGCCAGATGCGGCCCCGTCTCATCGTATTTTTAATCCCTTGCTGCAAAGTAGCAGATATGATCCGCAAGGACAATATTTACGGCGTTGGCTACCAGAAATAGCCCATCTACCCATACCCGAAAGACATAAGCCTTGGGCAGCGACACCAAAACCGAATTATCCTGCCCCGATAATTGAGATGTCTAATGAAATTACAACGGATTTTTGGAATAAACGGATTTGTTCTAGGCCTGTTTGTAGTAGGCGATTTATCGCCTCTTTTTCAGGTTTGTAGTAGACGATTTATCGCCTCTTTTTCAGGTTCCTACTATTACGTCAATGCCATCAACTTAAGACATTATTTGAGTCAGTTTGTAGTAGGCGATTTATCGCCTCTTTTTCAGGTTCCTACTATTACGTCAATGCCCTCAACTTAAGACATTATTTGAGTCAGTTTGTAGTAGGCGATTTATCGCCTCTTTTTCAGGTTCCTACTATTACGTCAATGCCATCAACTTAAGACATTATTTGAGTCAGTTTGTAGTAGGCGATTTATCGCCTCTTTTTCAGGTTCCTACTATTACGTCAATGCCCTCAACTTAAGACATTATTTGAGTGTAAAAGCGACTACTACAAACGACGAACTTTAAGTCGCTAAAGCGACTACTACAAACGGTTAGACATGACTCGCCGCTTCTGCTTTCACAACTTCCGCCAACTGATGAGCAACTGTTTCTACTTGTTGCACGTCAAGGCCTTCAACCATCACTCGAATCAGTGGTTCCGTGCCTGATGGACGCAGTAATACCCGCCCTTGACTATTCAGTTGTTGTTCGGCTTCTTGCACTGCGGTTTGTACCGATGGCAGAGAGCTAATCTCTAAACCCGGCGTAATAGGTACGTTAATCATGCGCTGAGGGCATTTTTGTACACCTGTTTTTAAAACGTGTAAAGGTAAACCGGTTTGGACACTAACCGCTAACACTTGTAAGGCGGTGATAATGCCATCCCCTGTGGTGGTGCGCTCAAGGCAGATAATATGCCCCGATGATTCGCCACCTAAGTTGCCACCCTTTTGTTGTAGCATTTCTAAAACGTAGCGATCTCCCACCGCGGCCCTTGAAAATGAAATGCCTTGCTTTTCAAGTGCTTGTTCTAGTCCTAAATTGCTCATCACGGTGCCCACGACTGGTTCCTGTAATCGGCCGGTTTTGTGACGGGCTTGGGCAATAATGAACAAGAGCTCATCACCATCCACTAGATCGCCCTTGGCATCAACCATCAGGACGCGATCACCGTCGCCATCTAAAGCAATGCCTAAGTCAGCATTTTGATATAAAACCGCGTTTTGCAGTGCTTCTGGTTGAGTGGCACCGTAACCGGCATTGATGTTTAAACCATTCGGTTGGGTGCCAATGGTTTCAACGCTTGCGCCTAATTCCCTAAAGACACAGGGCGCAACGTGGTAAGTAGCACCGTGAGCGCAATCGACAACGATTTTTAACCCTTTGAGGGTAATATCAAAAGGAATCGTGCTTTTGCAAAATTCTATATAGCGGCCGGCCGCATCGTCAATACGTTCCGCCTTGCCCAACCTGTCAGGAGCGACAGTTTGCATAGGCCGTTCCATTTCTGCTTCAATGGCAAGTTCCACTTCATCGGGCAATTTAGTGCCCTCGCCGGAGAAAAATTTAATGCCATTGTCTTGAAACGGATTATGCGATGCACTGATAACAATGCCAGCAACGGCATGAAAAGTCCGTGTTAAGTAAGCAATCGCAGGTGTAGGCATGGGGCCGAGCAAGCGGATGTCCATGCCAGCGGCCGATAAACCCGCTTGCAGCGCGGATTCAAACATATAGCCAGAAATACGAGTATCCTTACCTATCAGAACTTTGTTTTTGTTGTATCCATTTTTCAAAATTCGGCCGGCAGCCCAGCCTAGTTTGAGTACAAAGTCAGGGGTAATCGGTGGCGTACCGACAGTGCCTCGGATGCCATCTGTTCCAAAATATTTACGTTGTTGTTTCATCAAAAATTCCTTGAGCTTTTTCACCTTCATCCCAGTCCTCTCCCTCAAGAGAGAATTTTTCCCTCACCCTGATTTGAGTTTGCCGGCGTCCAAACTTTAGTTTGACGTCCAAGATAAATCTTGGACTCCTCCCCAAAACTTTAGTTTGACGTCCAAGATAAATCTTGGACTCCTCCCCAAAACTTTAGTTTGAGGAGTCGGGGGTGTGTTAATGTCAGAGGCTGAGAGGAGATTGTTTAGAGATTATCAGTCTGTTGCAAGACAGCGTGAGTCATTTTCAGCGTTTCCACTGTCGCGGCGACATCGTGGGTACGAATCACCGCCACGCCTTTGCTGACTGCTAACACTGCCAAAGCTAAACTACCATATAAGCGTTCCGTCACCGGTTTGTTTAAAACCTGACCTATCAATGACTTACGCGAAACACCCACCAAAACAGGATAACCTAGTTCAATGAATACTTGTAATTGCTTCATCAACTGCAAATTATGTTCCACCGTTTTGCCAAAGCCAAAGCCCGGATCAATTAGGAGACGGCTTGAAGCAATACCAGCTTCCAAACAAACTTGCACTCGCGCCTGCAAAAACGCCTTAATTTCATTGACGACATCATCATAATGTGGATTTAGCTGCATGGTGCGTGGTTCGCCTTGTAGATGCATTAAGCAAACTTGCACCTTATTGGAAGCAGCAACGGCAGCCAAGCTACCTTCACCACGTAAAGCCATCACATCATTAATCATATCGGCCCCAGCAGCAATGGCTTCACGCATGACTTGTGCTTTGCTGGTATCAACAGAAATTGGAATGGGCAATTCGGCGCGGATTTTTTCTAGCACCGGGATGACTCTATCAAGTTCTTCTTCCACAGAGGCAGGTTCTGCGCAGGGGCGGGTGGATTCGCCGCCGATGTCGATAATATCTGCGCCTTCGGCCGCCATCTGGTGGGCCTGTTTCAAGGCCGCATCCCTAGAAAAAAAATGGCCCCCGTCAGAAAACGAATCGGGTGTGACATTGAGGATTCCCATGACTTGGGAGGCGGGAACGATATTTTCTGGAGGCATAGTATAATCGGTAATTGGTAATTGGTAATGCGAATTCAGAGTTCTCAGTACACATTAAAGAAATCCGATTTTTCCAAAAAATCGGCTAGAGCCGATCTCGATCTCATATTTTTCCCAAAAATCCGATTTCTGGAACCGATTAAAAAATACGATTTTTCCCCAAAATCGGATTTCTCATTGTGTCCAAATCTTTCCTCTGTCCGAAACAACCCATTATTGGTAATGCCGATTCAGAATTAGGGACTTTGAAAAGCTTACGTAATCTATTCATTTTTAATTTTTCATTGGTACAGCACAGTCAATTTGGTAATGGCCGGTTCTGGCACCGATTACCCATTACCAATTACCGATTACCCAAATTTAGTGGGAACTGGCCGGATCGCCAATCTTTGGTTTGAGGGTTTGCACCTTCGCGTTATTGTCCTTCTTTTCGACTTTGTCATCGCAGCTGCCGTTCTCATTCCAATCTTTCGGCGGCCTTGGGGTTTTTCCAGCTATGACGTCGTCGAGTTGCTCGCTATCGAGGGTTTCATACTTGAGCAAGGCTTCTGCCATTGAATGCAAAATGTTCAGGTTTTCTTTGAGCAAGCGTTCCGCACGGACGTAATTGCGATCAATTAAGGAACGAATTTCTACGTCAATCACATGCGCAGTTTCATCAGACACCAGTTTGTGCTGTGTGACACTATGGCCCAAAAACACTTCGCTGTCGTCTTCACCATAAGTGAGTGGCCCCAAACGCTCTGACAGGCCCCATTTGGTAACCATCTGACGCGCAATCTCAGTCGCCTGTTTAATGTCTTGGCTGGCACCATTGGTGACAGACTCCGGCCCAAAAATCAGTTCTTCGGCAATTCTCCCACCAAACATCGTAGAAATCTTGCTTTCCAAGGTTTGCTTGCTGTAGCTCAGTCTATCGTTTTCCGGCAAAAACATGGTCACACCCAAAGCACGGCCTCTGGGAATAATGGTCACTTTGTACACCGGATCATGGCTGGGCACCAAGCGCCCAATAATAGCGTGTCCAGCTTCGTGGTAAGCAGTGAGCTTTTTCTCTTCTTCGGTCATCACCAGCGACTTGCGCTCGGTGCCCATCATAATTTTGTCCTTGGCCTTTTCAAATTCTTCCATTTCTACCAAACGCTTGTTGGCGCGAGCCGCAAACAAGGCCGCTTCGTTGACAAGGTTAGCCAAATCGGCCCCAGAAAAGCCGGGCGTACCGCGTGCAATCAAGCTCGGTTTGACATCATCAGCAATGGGCACTTTTCGCATGTGGACTTTGAGGATTTGTTCACGTCCCCGAATATCAGGCAAAGGCACCACGACTTGGCGATCAAAACGACCCGGACGCAATAAAGCCGGATCCAACACATCTGGGCGGTTAGTGGCCGCAATTATAATCACGCCTTCGTTGCCTTCAAAGCCGTCCATTTCAACCAGCAATTGGTTGAGCGTTTGTTCTCTCTCATCATGTCCACCGCCTAAGCCAGCACCACGATGGCGGCCTACCGCGTCAATTTCGTCAATGAAAACAATGCACGGCGCATGTTTCTTGGCTTGCTCGAACATATCGCGCACCCGTGACGCACCGACACCGACAAACATTTCTACGAAATCAGAGCCAGAAATCGTAAAAAAGGGCACTTTCGCTTCACCAGAGATGGCTTTTGCCAGCAAAGTTTTACCTGTGCCCGGTGAGCCTACCATCAACACGCCGCGTGGAATTTTGCCACCCAAGTTTTGGAATTTGCCGGGATCGCGTAAAAATTCAACCAATTCAGTGACTTCTTCCTTGGCCTCATCAACACCAGCAACGTCGGAAAAAGTGATTTTGACCTGATCCTCTTCAATCAGCCGGGCACGGCTTCTGCCAAACGACAACGCACCGCGCCCACCGCCACCTTGCATTTGGCGCATGAAGAAAATCAGCAGCCCAAACAGTAACAGCATGGGAAACCACGAAATGAATATCTGCATCAACAGTGATTGCTGTTCGGGCGCGCGTGAGACAATTTCCACGTTGTTTTTCAACAAGTCCCCAATCAAGCCGGCATCACCCGGATTGTAGGTGACAAAATCTTTACCATTGTGCCGGGTGCCTTTAATGGTGCGACCTTCGATGACCACTTTTCGCACTTGTCCCTGTTGAACATCGTTGATGAATTTGGAATATTCTACCGTCAGGGGAGACGGCTGTTTGGGCCCAAAATTATTGAACACCATCATTAAAACTAGGGCGATGACCACCCATAATAAAAGGTTTTTTGCTATCTCGCTCACGGAGGTGTGCCTTTTGGTAATTGGTGATTGGTGATTGGTGATTGGTAATTGGTAATTGGTAATTGGTAATTGGTAATTGGTAATTGGTAATTGGTGAATGAGACTGCCGTAATGATCTCGCGTAGCGAAGCAACCAAGTAACTTCCGCTTCAAAGTAAACTCGTAAATCGACAATAAACAGAATAACTCAATTGAAATCAATTTCAATCACTTAATATTTATCTATTCTAGTAAAAAATCAAGGGCCTATTTACCCACATTTATTATGCAATTTACCAGAACATTTATTTTTGACTAAACAATATAATGCTTGGCAAGCACATAAACTTCAGATGAACGGGAACGCGAGGCCTCGGGTTTGCGGATGACCACTTGCTTAAAGTAGGGCCTTAACCCTTTAATATAAAAATCAAAACCTTCGCCTTGAAACACTTTAGTCAAAAAGTGCCCTTCGGCGGCCAGCACCTCAAATGCCAAGTCTCTCGCTAATTCGGCCAACAACATAGCACGCGGCTGATCAATGGCTTTCATACCGCTGATATTGGGTGCCATATCGGACATTACAAGACTAGCCTGTTGTTCACCTAATTGATTCAACAAGTTATCCAACACCGCTTGCTCTCGAAAATCGCCCTGGATAAAGGTAACACCAGGCAACGGTTCCATGGGCAAGATGTCCAAGGCAAACAAACGCACTTGATTATGCAAACGCTGTTTGACCCATTGTGACCAACCCCCGGGGGCTGCCCCTAAATCAATAACAGTCATATTGGGATAAAACAAGCGATCACGGGCATCAATGGGTGCGAGTTTATAAACCGCCCGTGAACGATAACCATGCAATGCCGCCTGTTTGACATACACATCCGATCCATGTTCTTTGAGCCAGCGTTGACTGCTTTTGCTAAAACGCTTTTTACTCATGTTTGTAGTAGTCGCCGTTTTGTAGTTTTGTAGTAGTCGCCGTTTTGTAGTAGTCGCTTTAGCAACTCAAAAGTTTCCTTAAGGTTTGTAGTAGTCGCTTTAGCGACTCAAAAAGTTAAACTATTTTAAGCGGCCAAACTAAAGTTTGGACGCCGGTATTTTTTACTCATGCACATTGCTCAGTTTTTGAAGAGGTTTTAGAAACGGCACCAACCAGCAATTGCCGAAGTTGGGCAAGCAATTCATCACGACTGTACGCACCTTTTTGAAACACGGTATCCACACGATTGTTGAGCCAGAGACGATCTTCAACACCAATGTCCTTAGCAGTCAATACCACCACCGGTATCGAAGAATAGCTCTCGTGTTGCCGCAGATGGATAATAAATTCAAATCCATCCATTTGTGGCATCATCAAATCCAATAAAATTAAGTCCGGCCTCACTTTTTGCAAGCGTTGCAAGGCGACTTTGCCGTTATCGGCCTCAATGACTTGCCAACCCACTTTATGGAGCATGCGTATCATCATTTCACGAGTGATACCATCATCTTCCACCACCATCACGATACAAGGGCTTTTTTCGGTGCGATACTTACGCAATACCTTGATTAATTGAGAACGGGTAACCGGTTTGGTCAGATATTCAGCGGCCCCCAAGGAATAACCTATATCTTGATCATCCATCATTGTCAACATAAGGACCGGAATATGCGCCAACTCTGGATCGGCCTTGAGTTTAGACAGCACTTCCCAGCCGTCCATGCCCGGCATCATCACATCCAAGGTAATGGCATCAGGACGCAGTTTTTTTGCCAATTTCAAACCTTCTTCACCGCTGGTAGCGGCTGCCACTTGGTAGCCAACTTTACTCAGATAAGCTTCTAATATCTCACGCGCCGTCTCATCGTCGTCAATAACTAAGAGTACCCCACCTTCCACCGGTGAGTCTGGAACCCGAACTTGTGTCTCATCACCTTTGGTGCTGGGTTGCGGTTCAGGAACCGTCAGATGTTTTGGTAGACGCGCCGTAAAATAGCTACCTTTACCAAATTCACTCTCAACATTGAGAGTGCCACCGAGCATCTGCGTAAAGTGTTTAGTAATAGCCAACCCTAAACCCGTTCCACCATATTTGCGCGTGGTAGAGGCATCTGCTTGGGTAAAGACTTGAAATAAATTGGCTTGTTGTTCGTGCGTCATGCCAATCCCATCATCACTGATGCAGAAGGTAATCCAATCGCCGTTTTCTTCCGTCTGTTGCTTCACCTCTAGCGTGATGACACCTTGTTCCGTAAATTTTGAGGCATTACTGAGTAGATTGAATAGAATTTGCCTCACTTTGGTCAAGTCGCTGTGCATCTCACCCAAGTCATTGTCATACACTGATTTTAGGGTATTCGCTTTATTCTCTATCAAGGGCAGAATTGTGGTGACAGTATTTTGGATCATGGTTTTCAAATCAAAGCGTTCTGCATATAAGTGCATTTTGCCAGCTTCGATTTTGGAAATATCAAGAATGCCATCAATGAGGCCCAGTAAATGTTTGGCAGCCGCATGAACGTTTTTGACATCGTGCAGCAAATGGGAGCGATCACTTTCTTTTATTTCTTCTTCAAGCATTTCGGTGTAACCGACAATGGCATTCATGGGTGTACGCAATTCATGGCTCATATTGGCAAGAAATTGGCTTTTAGCGAGATTCGCTTCCTCGGCCTTTTGTTTAGCATGCTGCAATTCGGTTGCTACCCATTTTTGTTCGCTCATGTTCTCGACATAAGACCACGCATAGTATTCCCCTTCTTTTTCTATAATGAGGGCGGATAATCTCACCGGCACATAGTACCCATCTTTATGCCGATATTCTTTTTCTACGGGCCCATAGCGTTCGCCGGCTTTCAAGGCTTGTAATTGTGCTTTTTCAGCAGTAACCTCTTCTTCTACAACGACATCGTCCCAATAATTAAGCACGCTAATCTCTGACGCTTTGCGACCAATCATTTGCGCGTAAGCCTGATTGACGGTAACAAACTTACCATCAATACGCCATAAACCAAGCCCTATCAGCGCCGTGTTTAGCAAATTCTGAGTAATTTGTTCGCTATCGCGTATGCTTTTATAGGACTGGCGCAGACGATTAATAGAATTAACGAGGTGTTCTAATTCATCAACCTTACCATCATCACGGCTGGGACGATCTAAATGCAGTACCGTGTCTAAATGTTCAGAATCAAGGCGTATTGCATAGTCAGCCATTTTATTGAGATGGCGAAACACCATTCGATGAACAATCCATAAAATGAGTATGGCTAATAAGCCAATATTTGCCACACCTGTGATTAAAATCACCACGGGATTGAGACTGTCTTTGTAGTAGACATGCAACAGCCCATATGTGGTTAGTAAGGTGAGCAAAGTACCCATTAATAGGACATAAAGAGTTAGTTTATAAGCCATTTTATTTTTTAACATTTTTTTTCAGTTATCAGTTATCAGTTATTGGTTAAAGAAATCCGATTTTTATAAAAAATCGGATTTCTATCCTCACATTCCCCAAAAAGGTATAGTTCTTCTCCCCTCTTGCAAAACACATCAAAAAAGGCTACTTTTGATGTGCGAATGGCGAAACTCAAAGCCCGACAACAGTGATCACTGATTAACCGTGATCAGGCAACTCCCAAATAATAATATACCAGTTTGCTACCCTTCAATTATCGAGAAAATGGGCTCATCAAGTGCGATTGCCCCATCCAATCGGGTGGCATGTAGGGGAAATCCCACATGCAAAGCCCCATTGGTGTTTTTTGGAGTTGCCTCAGTGAACAGTGATCACAGAAAAACAGTGATCACTGTTCACTGATAACTGTTCACTGATAACTGATCACTGAAAGAACTGAGAACTGAAGAATGACATCCCAAGAAATATTACGCAACGTATTTGGCTATCAACACTTTCGCGGTGAGCAAGAAAATATCATCCAACATGTTTTAGCCGGTGGCGAGGCACTGGTGTTAATGCCAACCGGCGGTGGTAAATCGCTATGTTACCAAATTCCCGCCCTAATTCGTCCGGGCGTGGCGGTAGTGATCTCGCCCTTGATTTCTTTAATGCAGGATCAAGTCAGCGCCTTGCAACAGTTTGGCATTCGTGCTGCTTGTCTCAATTCTAGTTTAACGCGAGATCAAGCCCGTGCGGTATCAGGGCAACTACGCCAAGGCGAATTGGACTTGCTCTATGTTGCTCCCGAAAAATTGATGACGCCGCGCTTTTTGGAATTTCTGGATACCACTCAACTGGCTTTATTTGCCATAGATGAGGCCCATTGTGTGTCCCAATGGGGCCATGATTTTCGACCAGAGTACACACAGTTATCTATTTTACCTCAACGTTTCCCCACTATTCCACGTCTCGCACTCACGGCCACCGCCGACGGCCCAACGCAGCGAGATATCATTGCCCATTTAGGTTTGCAACAGGCCAAAGTGTTTATCGCCGGTTTTGATCGGCCGAATATTCGCTATCGCGTTATACAAAAACAAAATGCTCGTCATCAACTGTTGAACTTTCTCACCGACGAAGGACATCGCGGCGATGCTGGCATTGTTTATTGTTTATCGCGCAAAAAAGTGGATGAGATTGCAGCGTGGTTAACCACACAAGGTTGGCTGGCATTGCCCTATCATGCCGGAATGGACAAGGAAGAGCGAAAACACAATCAGATGCGATTTTTACGCGAAGAGAGCGTGATTATTGTGGCGACTATCGCTTTTGGCATGGGTATTGACAAACCCAATGTCCGCTTTGTCGCTCATTTAGATTTGCCCAAAAGTCTGGAAGCCTATTATCAGGAAACCGGACGGGCGGGGCGCGATGGACTGCCGGCCAATGCGTGGATGGCGTATGGTTTACAAGATGTGGTTATGTTACAAAAATGGTTAGATCGTTCAGAAGCCGATGAACAACATAAACGAATAGAGCGGCATAAATTGGAATCCATACTTGGCTATTGTGAAATGACAACTTGCCGCCGTCAAGCTTTATTAGCCTATTTTGGTGAACATTTGCCCAACCCTTGTGGAAATTGTGATACTTGTTTAGAGCCGGTGGCAACCTGGGATGGCACTGAAGCGGCACAAAAAGCATTGTCTTGTGTTTATCGTACCGGGCAACGATTTGGCGTTCATTATTTGGTTGACGTGTTATTAGGTAAAACGAATGAGCGCATAAAAATGTTTGGGCATGATCGCGTTAGTACCTTTGGTATCGGCAAAGAATTGAGCATGGAGCAATGGCACTCCGCCTTTCGGCAACTGATTGCTGGGGGGTTTGTGACAGTTGATATAGAAGGTTACAGGGGTTTACAATTGTCCGAAAACGCCCGTCCATTGTTGCGCGGTGAACAGCGTCTTTACTTGCGTAAAGACATTAAGCCCCAGAAAAAAAACCAGAACAAATATAGCCGCTCTTCAAGGGTGTCGTTTACGGACACTGATAAAATCCTCTGGGAAGCCTTACGCGAAAAACGTATGGAATTGGCGCTCGCACAAAATGTGCCCCCTTATGTCATTTTCCATGACAGCACGTTGGAGGAGATGGTGCTAAAGCGTCCTCATACCTTAAAAGAATTGGCGCAAATTCCGGGGGTGGGCACTCGTAAATTAGAACGTTACGGTCAAAATTTTATTAACGTGTTGGATGAACATGTCTTGCAATACGGCGACACATCACCCACAAACGCCGTAACGCCCACCAGTAATGAGGACATCATACTATCCGATTCGGCCGAAATCACTTTTGAGGCCTTTAAACAAGGACTAACGGTGGAGCAAATAGCGGCGCAACGCGAACTTAAACCATCAACGATTTATGATCACCTATCCCAAGCGATTGAAGAGGGGCAACTAGAATTGCGCCAAGTCATTAAACTAAAAGAAGAAGAAATACACGAGATTGAAGACACACTGTTAGAGAGGCCCGCAGAAGAACAACACACCTTAAAGTCGGTTTTTGACGCGTTTGGTGGCATGTATGATTATAGTATTTTAAAGTGTGTTAGATCTCATCTTTGGCGGCAAGTAAAAGAACCCGCTAACAGGTGAATGGGTAAAGGGGCAAGGAATAAAGGGAAAATTGAATAGACTTGACACCATTTGAACTTTTAATACACCGTAATCGTTTGTAGTAGTCGCTCGTTTGTAGTAGTCGCTCGTTTGTAGTAGTCGCTTTAGCGACTTAATCGTTTGTAGTAGTCGCTCGTTTGTAGTAGTCGCTTTAGCGACTTAATCGTTTGTAGTAGTCGCTTTAGCGACTAAAAGCGAACGCTCGCCGAAGAACCTGCCCACTAAAGGCGAGCAATTATTTTTAGCATCATTCTCAACGACTGAGTTTGGCAGTCGCCAAACGCAAGGACTCCAAACTTGAATTTGGCAGGTTTGTTTATACTCAAGAAGGGAACAAATTTTCAGGCAACTTTTTCAGAAACCAAAATAACTTAACTCCCTTTAAGCCCCAACGGGGCGAGATTAATATAGCCAGGGGCAACGCCCCTGGAAATATCAGAAGTGTTTTCCAAGACAACAGGAGAATCAACATGAAAAAAGGGTTACCCATTATTCTAACCATCTCGCCGTTATGGCTGACGGGTTATACAACGCCGGTTATCGGTGGTGACAATAACATGAACAACACTGACGGCGTTTACATCACCGAAATCGCTGATTCAAAACGTTACCGGGCTGAATTTGTTGAGCTCTTTAATGCCGGCTCTCAGGATGTCCCGCTTTCCGGTTGGCTGCTTGAAGAAATCAGAAGCCATTCTCAATCAGCCGGCGCAACCACAACCACTCAACTGGAAGGCACGATACCTGCCAAAGGCTTTGTTATCGTTGCTAGAAATGACTCCAAAAGTGCTTTTGAAAAGTACTTTGGTGTTTCGTTAGCCAGCAACGTTATCTATATTAACAGTAAAAACCGCCTCATTATCAACAAAACCTATCAGAAATTCAGCTTAAAAAAAGGCTCAACCCTCGTTGATAATCACGAAGGCGCATTTTTGCGCAACCGAAAACGGATTGCCGTCAGAACCCATTTCCGTCAATTTAACAACTCGGCCTTTGATATGCCGCGTTTTGCGGTCAAGCGGGCTTCGCCCGGCTTTCTTTCCAAAAAACAAGCTGCTCTCTTCAACGCCGCGGCTGGAAATAGCCGTGGTAAACCCAAAATGACGGCCGAACAGCCGGCCTCTGTGAGCCGCGTTAATGAAGCCATGCGAACTTATTATGCTTCAGCCTATGGAAAAACCGCTCAACAACTCAAAGCGGCACTCAATAAAATCATCAGAGGCCATAAAGCCTTGACTTACTGGGCCGTTTGGAATGCCTTAAAAGACACAGATGAAGCGCCCAATAACCCTAACAGTGTTATTCTCCTCTATAGGCAAACCGTTCAATCCAAAAACTCAAACGGGAAAGGCGCCAACCGCTGGAATCGTGAACATGTCTGGCCGAAATCGCATGGTTATTTTGGCACTCGCAAAGGGCCAGGTACCGATCTTCACCATTTAAAACCAACTAACGTGAGAGTCAATCGTGGTAGAGGCAGTTTGGATTTTGACAATGGTGGAAGAATTGTCCCGCAAGCACCGCTTTGTCGAAAGGATCATGATTCTTATGAACCGCCCGATGCCGTTAAAGGAGACATCGCCAGAATGTTGTTTTATATGGATGTTCGTTATGAAGGTGGAGATGGATATGTTGATCTTCAATTGGTTGATTATACTGGCACCAACGGGCCCCTGTTTGGGAAGCTTTCTACGCTTAAACAATGGCATAAGGATGATCCGGTCAGCGATTTTGAGAGAAGCAGAAATCAAAAGATTTACAACTGGCAGCGCAATCGAAATCCTTTTATAGATCACCCTGAATGGGTTCAGGAAGTCTGGTGAAGCAACTACAGGGATTCGTTATAATAACGGATTAAAAAGCAACTACAGGGATTCGTTATAATAAAGCAACTACAGGGATTCGTTATAATAAAGCAACTACAGGGATTCGTTATAATAAAGCAACTACAGGGATTCGTTATAATAAAGCAACTACAGGGATTCGTTATAATAAAGGATTAAAAAGCAACTACAAGGATTGTATATAATAAGGGATTTTAGTTTAGAGTCATTTTATCGAATTTGGTCTGCTCATTGCTAAATTTTCATTGCAAGTGATTTTATAACTCTTTGTTCATTCGACATAATTAATCTAATCTATAAGTCATTTTTAATTTGTCATTGTTAATTAACCTTGAGGGCCAGGTTTTCAAATTGATTCGCTTGATTTGATTGATGGCCTTCTTGATAAAAAAGTTTTAATAAAGGATTAAAAAGCAACTACAAGGATTGTATATAATAAGGGATTTTAGTTTAGAGCAATTTTATCGAATTTGGTCTGCTCATTGCTAAATTTTCATTGCAAGTGATTTTATAACTCTTTGTTCATTCGACATAATTAATCTCTCTTTTTAATTTGTCATTCTTAATTAACCTTGAGGGCCAGGTTTTCAAATTGATTCGCTTGATTTGATTGATGGCCTTCTCGATAAAAAAGTTTTAATAAAGGATTAAAAAGCAACTACAAGGATTGTATATAATAAGGGATTTTAGTTTAGAGTCATTTTATCGAATTTGGTCTGCTCATTGCTAAATTTTCATTGCAAGTGATTTTATAACTCTTTGTTCATTCGACATAATTAATCTCTCTTTTTAATTTGTCATTCTTAATTAACCTTGAGGGCCAGGTTTTCAAATTGATTCGCTTGATTTGATTGATGGCCTTCTCGATAAAAAAGTTTTAATAAAGGATTAAAAAGCAACTACAAGGATTGTATATAATAAGGGATTTTAGTTTAGAGTCATTTTATCGAATTTGGTCTGCTCATTGCTAAATTTTCATTGCAAGTGATTTTATAACTCTTTGTTCATTCGACATAATTAATCTATAAGTCTTTTTCAGGCTAAAGTTTCGCGGAGCGAAACTTTTGCCTGAAACACAATTCACAATTACCCAAAAGGAATATTAACTTGGAACAAGGTTCATTAACCATTGTCGGTACTGGCATCCAATTAGTCGGCCATCTCACCAAAGGGGCCGAGGCTTGGATTCAGCAAGCCGATAAAGTTTTATTTGCGTTGGCCGATCCCGTTACCGCTAAGTGGCTGAAAACGCTCAATGCCTCGGCCGAGACCTTACCTTATAATACTAATAATCTGCGCCGCAGAGAGACGTATCGTGAGATGGTTGAGCGCATGTTGGCTGAGGTTCGCAAAGGCATTAATGTTTGTGCGGTTTTTTACGGCCATCCGGGTGTATTCGCTGATCCGGCCCACAATGCGATTAGGCTGGCGCGTCGGGAAGGTTTTCGGGCGCAAATGTTGCCGGGGGTTTCGGCCGAGGATTGTTTATTTGCTGACTTGGGCCTTGATCCGGGCAAAAATGGCTGTCAGAGTTTTGAGGCGACCGATTTTCTTATCCGTCGCCGGCGATTTGATCCGCATAGCGCGTTGATTTTGTGGCAAATTACGATGGTGGGCAATTTGGGTTTCTATCAAGAAGGGGGCCACAGGCGGGGTTTGAAGGTGTTGGGCGAGGTTTTAGGGGAAACTTATGGGCCAGAGCATGAAGTGATTGTGTATGAGGCAGCGGTTTATCATCCCGTCTGTGAGCCAGTGATTCAGCCCTTGCCTTTGTCCAAACTGGCCGAGGCTAAAATGACGGCGGTTTCGACACTTTATGTTCCACCTCATGCTGAGGCACCGGTGGATAATGAAATGATGGCGCGTTTGGGGATGGCACTTTAAAGGATTGCCACAGTCATAAAAAATTTTATCTTAATGAATAAATGGGTGCTGGACGAGCCAAAGCTAAAGCTTTGGACTCCAACTGCACACCGGGGCGTGTGTTATCATAAACTTAATAGTTACGATAAGGCCCAGCTTGACTTGGATCAGGCTATTGAACTGAACCCTAACTATGCTTGGGCATAAGCCAGCCGATGTCATAGCTATAAACAAATGCGTTGGCCGATTTTGTTCGAGCGATAGCACTTGAGAAATCTATTTTCAGGACTGGCTCAAACTCAACCCCAAATTGATAAAGCGCGTACCGCGCTACAATCTTTGGTGCAAAAAGATACGACGGGTGCGGTTCTTTATCGGCTAGGTGGTTTAGCGGCCCTTGAAAAAAAGGCCGAAGAAGCGTTGCACTATCTACAAGAAGCCATCTTTAAAAAGGGTGGTCGATTTTTTGAGACGGCACCTCACGACCCAGCATGGCGTGAACTGCGTACTAACTCACGCTTTCAATCGTTAGTCTCTGAAAACACGGAGATTTCATCAATCACCTCCCATTAAACATGATGGCCGTGACGCGCCAGAGTGGGAACGATAAACAACTTTCCAAGTTGGATGATGTGATTATGCGAATTAAGGGTTGAATTGAATCAGAAAAAATCAATGACTTATAAACACGTCGTTATTGAAAGTTATTTTAAGTACAGATGCTGAAATTTTCAGGAATTTTATTCGAGGTGACATTGGTGTTTTTTCAAACAACTTAAGTTTCTAAATACCCGATTATTTATGCACAGGTACTTATAAATGCGAATTAAGAATTAAAAATGAAAAATGTAGAATGAACAAAGAGTTGTAAAATAACTGTCAATCAAGACGTTTTTATAACTCATTGATTTTTTATGAGTTAATTCAACCCTTAACTCGCATTATAAGTATTTGTTCATTTTTCATTTTTCATTTTCCATTCTTAATTCGCATTAACATTGTCGGCACCGGCATTCAATTAGTCGGCCATCTCACGTTGGCGGCCGAGGCTTGGATTAAACAAGCCGATAAAGTCTTATTTGCCTTAGCCGATCCCGTCACGGCCAAATGGCTCAAAACGCTCAACGCCTCGGCCGAGGCTTTACCTTATAATGCTAATAATGAGCGCCGCAGAGAAACGTATCGTGAGATGGTTGAGCGGACAATGACTTTTGTACGTCGGGGGTTAAATGTTTGTGCGGTGTTTTACGGCCATCCGGGCGTGTTCGCTGATCCGGCCCACAATGCGATTAGGGTGGCGCGTCGTGAAGGTTTTCGGGCGCTTATGGCCGGGGGATTTCGGCCCTGGCGTTTATTTGCTGATTTAGGCCTTGATTCAGGTCGCAATAGCTGTCAAAATGAGCGCCCTATTTTTTCATCCAGTCGCCGCCGCCAATATGGCCCACATAGCGCGTTGATTCGATTGCAAATTGCAAAGGATGGTCATCTGGGCCCTTCTCAAGAAGGGCCACTAACGGGGTTTTCGGGAGTTGGGCGAGGTTTTAGGGGGGGCTTATGGGCCAGATCCTAGGGTGGTGAAAATTGTGAATTGTGAATTGTGAATTGTGAATTGTTAATTGTTAATGAAAAGTAACTTCCGCAAGCGAGATCACTTTTGATTTAAAAAAGAACCTGATTTTCGCCGCCCAGCCGGATATTGAAATGATTGTGTACGAGGCGGCGGTTTATACTGAAAGTACAACGGATTTGGGGAGTAAACGGATGCGTTACGTTCCGCCCAAAAGCCCCGCACTGCGGAGTCATGAAATAGAGGGCGCGTTTGGGATGGCCCGTTGAAGGCGGTTCCAACGCTCAGAAAAAAGTTTTTCTGTTAATTTTTAACTAGATAAACGCTGTGAACCGAAAATAATTCTCTGGGAGGGTTTATGCATAGTAGAACTTTTGCTAACAAATATTAACAAACTCTAACAAAAATAAATATCAAATGAAATATAGAGTTAAATCTTTTCTTGACAAATTAGAAATATTTTTAGTATAATGTCCAACAGCTAGAGTCAAAGGACTTTAGCTCAAGTGGCAGGTATTTGGTTCAGTCTGTAAAGTTAGACTGGTAAAACCTGAGACTGGCAACCATATTGGCGAGAACCAAGTCATATTGGGTTGTACAAAGCGATCCTCGAAGATTTTCGAGGGTCTTTGGTAGATTCACCCTCTCTAACGGGAGCTATTGTTAACGTTTGTTAATATTCGTTAGGATTTGTTAACATAAATGAATCGGTTTGACTGTGTTGTGGCAAGATGATAAAGTGCTTGTCTTCAAGTGCGGTCGGGTTTAAATTAATCCCGTTAAGCATCCCAAAACATAATATAGTTTAATGCAAATACTATTCCATAAATTAAATAATCTCTGTGAGTATAAAAGAAATTTTAGCAGAACTCAACAAGGCCTTGCCCAAAACCCTTTCGACAGCCCTCGCCAACTGAGGCGGTAAAGCTTATTTATGGGCCGTTATTCGGAGGAGGCGTTGGCTGACTACTTGTCCACTATCAAATAAAAGCCTTATGTAAAAAAGGAGTCAAAAAAAATTGGAAACCCGTTCCATTCCAAAATCAAAGACAGAAGTTTGTCTGGTGCAAATGCCTTATAGCCCAATTCACCAACCGTCCGTGGCTTTATCACTTCTAAAAGCCGCTCTCAATGCCAATCAAATTACAGCAACCGTTTTTTATGCAAATTTTCTTTGGGCGGAAGAAATTGGCCTCCATCTTTATTCTCACCTCTTTGAGAGTGAAAGAGCATTTGAGTTGGTACCTGAGTGGGCATTTTCTGGAGTAGCCTTTCCAGATTTTAAACCTGATCATAATGAATATTTTCGAGATGTTCATCTCAGTTTGCAAGACTTGGAACACTTTCTTCAATCTCTTGATGAATATAAGGGTGCTCAGGAAACACTCTGGAAACTTCGTCGGTTAGCACCTAAATTTATTGATCGTGCAGCGCAGGCTATTCTTAACATGCAACCGCGCATCGTGGGTTGTACTTCAATGTTTTTCCAGCACTGTTCATCACTGGCTTTGTTAAAGCGAATTAAGGAATTAAATCAGGACATTGTGACGGTGATAGGGGGGGCAAATTGCGAAAGTTCTAGGGGCGTGGTCACTCACAAAAAATGTTCTTGGGTTGATTTTGTGGTTTCGGGTGAAGCCGATATGATTTTTCCAAAATTGTGTAGGCAGGTACTTGCCTCGGGCCTTGACTTAAGTCTTGCTGAATTACCAGACGGTGTGTTGGGCCCAGCCCACCGTTACCATGAAGGAAGGGAATATGTTCTATTGGAACAATTTCCTCCTAAAGTTAAAATTGAGAACATGAACGATGTCCCTACACCTGATTATGATGATTATTTTACCAGCTTGCAAGTCTCTTCCATTGGTGACATGATATTCCCGGGGCTTCCGTTTGAAACATCACGAGGCTGTTGGTGGGGTGACATCAGTCATTGTGCCTTCTGCGGCATAAATGATGACAAGATGAACTATCGTTCTAAAGAGCCAGAACGGGTAATTAGCGAACTTGAATTTCTATCACAACGATATAAAACAAAAAATTTTCTCATGGTTGATAACATCCTTGATATGCAGTATTTTAAAACAGTTATTCCGACTTTAGCGAAACAATATCCAAAATATAACATTTTTTATGAAATTAAAGCCAATTTAAAACGCGAACAGGTACAGAAAATGGCCGAGGCTGGAATACGATGGATTCAGCCTGGAATAGAGACGTTGGATAATACTCTTCTTAAAAAGATGAACAAAGGCACCACAGTTCATCAAAATATTCAATTGATGAAATGGGTTCGGGAAAATGGAATCTATAATAGTTGGATAATGGTGTATGATATTCCGGGAGAAACAGACGATATCTACCTAAAACTCATCGACTGGTTGCCCAAAATTTCACATTTGCAACCGCCGTATCGTCTGACTTTGTTTGAATACCATCGTTTTAGTCCTTCTCATACTCAGCAGACGCTTTTTGGTCTTAACCTGTCACCACACCGTTCTTATTCGTATGTTTATCCTTGGGATGAACAAGCCTTGGAAAAATTCGCATACTTTTTTTATGACTCTACAAAAAAGCGGGAACAAATTGACAGGTTTGACGACACCGGAGTGCAACGGGTGGGACTACGTGCGTTACGGAATGGGATCAAAAATTGGCGAAAAGAATGGAATACCGAAGGTGAAATCTATCTGCCTCAACCGGGGGTAGAACCAGCGACCTTGGTTATGAGTGATGATGGGGAAAAAATAGAAATCACTGATACGAGACAGTGTGCCGTCCAACCTAAGTTTTACCTAACTGGCTTGTCTCGAAAAGTTTATGATATCTGTGAACAGGCCCATAAACAGGAAGGTATCCTAAGGAAACTTCAATCAAAATATGATGTGAATAGTACTTGGGAGACTATTGAACCGATTGTTCGAGAATTGTGTGAAAAAGGGTTATTACTTGAACTGGACGGATATTTTTTGAGTTTGGCCTTACGGGGGCCATTGAAACCATTACCAAGTCTAACCAATTACCCGGGTGGAAACATTGCGAGTATCGGCTCGGCCAAAATAAGAAAACTGCTAGGAAATTCAAAGTAGTGAATATAACACCAAAGCAAGTACAGATATCCTTGTCGGACTGGTAAAATTGAACACTCAGGTTGGTTTTCATGCCTATTTTTTATGAATCAGTTATTTATGAATCCTATAGAAGGATACCAAAATACACTAAAAAGGAAAATTCGCTATGCTGAAGGACTATCAAATCATAGATGCAGATTGTCATGTAGTTGAACCAACCGACTTATGGGAAAGGTATTTGGAACCGGCGTTTAAAAGCCGTGCCCCCTCGTCAGACCTGAAAGTTGAAGGCGAGGAAATCGTGAATAAAATATCTGATGAAGTCAATGTTGAAGGCTTCAAACAGATAATGCAAAATAATGCTCTCTCTGTACTCCAAGATTTTAATGCAGATTCTCAGGTAAGAGTAATCAAAGAGATGGGAATTGATATCGCGTTTCTTTATCCTACGCGAGGACTGTGGCTTTTTGCGGTCGATACCATGGAGCCAAAACTGGTTGGCGCATTTATCCGCGCCTACAATAATTGGTTACGAGATTTTTGTAGCTCATATCCGCAAATTTTCAGAGGCGTGGGTGCGATTAATCGTCACGAACCCAACGAAATGGTATCTGAATTGCGTAGGATTGCCGAGTTTGGTTGGAAAGCAGTTGTTGTACGACCCAACCCTATCAAAGGGCGACTGCTTAGTGACCCCGCTTATGAACCCTTTTGGAATGAGTGTGAACAGCTAGGGATAGCAGTTAGTATTCACGAAGGCGCTCATGCCCGCGTGCCTAGTACAGGTGCGGATCGATTTGATACCCGTTTTGCTATGCATGCCTGTTCTCATCCGATGGAACAGATGATGGCACTCTTGGCACTCATTGAAGGCGGTGTGCTAGAACGCCACCCCAAGCTACGGGTGGGTTTTCTGGAGTCAGGGTGCGGTTGGGTGCCTTACTGGCTGTGGCGGCTTGATAGGGAATATAAAGACCTAGCTTGGGAGGTGAAAGACAATGTCAAGATGAAACCATCAGAGTATTTCCGTCGTCAGTGCTTTGTCGCAATGGAACCGTCGGAGCCGTATCTGCCTGATGTTATCAATTACATAGGTACAGATAACTTAATTTTAGGTTCTGACTACCCCCACATGGATCATGAACCTAACATTATAAAAGATACTATCGCTCTTGAGGATAGGCTCTCCAAAAAAACAGTACAAAAAATTCTTTGGGATAACCCCATGCGTTTTTATGGTTTGGACTAATCATAATCGGTCTAGTTCCGTAGAAAATGTCCATATTAAAATACCTGTTTATTCTTGCACCGGTACTTAAAAAATATATTTTTATCAAAAAATTTCGCACTGTACGGTTAAAAATATGAGGTTTTATAGATAATGTAAAATCAATAACTTACAGAAAGACTGCCGACTTCTGCACGGTGCTAAATAAACGCACAAAGCCATCAGACAGTCGGGCGTATTTCAGTGAACCATTTTTTAATCGTACAGCTCGAAAAATTTGATATTGATACAAGAAATTTTTTTCATTCATAATCAACGGAGGCAGTTAAATAATGCTAGACTCAAATTGGCAGGAAACGCTTAAGGTTATGGCCAAAGCCATTGCCAAAGGATGGTTGGATGATGACTTCAAAACCCAACTTTTGAGAAATACTCAAAAGACTTTTGAACAGGAAGGAGTTGAGCTCCCAGAAGGGGTAACCATCGAAATTGAGGAAGTTGAGGAGGGAATTTCTACATCTTGTTGGATAATTAAGCCCAAATCAAATAGCCTGTCTTCTAATAAGGCAGTCATTACCATACAACTACCTCCAAAGCCTGCGGATATCAGACATGAGGACTTAACCCAATGGGTTGAGGGTAAAACGGCACAACAGCCCCGCTGTTTACCCAATTGTTGTTAGCGTTCCACCTCAGACGATTTGTGTATGATGCTGGGGTGTTCAATTTGAGCTATTTTGTTTTTTTTTCACCCTAGATTGGATTTGTCGGGTGGTGTTGCTAAGTACTTGGAACTCAAAAAATACCACCATCTCAAAGCTTAGCAGCCCACCATCCAGGCTCCTTCATTTCATAAAATAAAAAATGAACTAGGAAATTAGCTTATATTTAACACCCCAGTATGCCAAAGGCGCGTGCAACATTTTAAGAAAGACTGATTCCGATTTTTCCTTCTCCAAATTGGTTGAGAAGGTAGGCTCACGGGTTAAGGAATGGTTGCACTCGTGTAAACGGTATTTTCTTTCAACAAGTAAGTAACTCCAAGCGTAGGCGAGGGAATAAGGGGGAGGTTACGCCCGTGTACACACTTATAGACAGGTTTTATAGACATGTCTATAAGTGTCTACTTTCATTGTAACCTAACGTTCAGTCGGGCGCATTTCTATCTATTTTCCTGCTTGACTAGAACCAACGCCCCCAACCCCTTCGGGGTTGAATGTGAATAGCTCTAGGTGAAACCTTTCATCGTTAGACACAAGTATTTAATTATCTGATTTAAAAGTAGTTTTTTGTAGGGTGGGTTTCGCTCTCGCTCTACCCACCCTACAATTGTTGCTTGGAAACTTGTGTATAAACGAGGGTGAAATCGAGGGAAAAAGTGAATAACCCTATAGTCTTTCTTTCAGAAAAATAGGGGTCCAAGATTATCAATGATGTCCAAGATAAATCTTGGACTCCTCCCTAAATCTTTATCTGAACATATAGAGGTGAAACCTAGTACCTTGTCAGCTTTCTTTTGTCGGGTAATTTTCGTTCTTCGCTGTGGTGGGTTTCGTTCCACTCTACCCACCCTACAACCCGACAAAATAAAATTGACGGAGTACTAGGGAAAAAGCAATGCCCCCAACCCCGAAGGGGTTGAATTATTGCCAAAGAACCGGGTTTTTTCAAACACTCGCTAAGAAAAATCCTCTCAAGATGTTCATCACCCAAAATCCAAATAAATCAGTATGCTCAATCAACCTCAATTTAAACGTTGTTACCATCTGGAGACAGTAGAACCAGAAGGTGTTTTTCTATTATCGGAAAACCAATATTCTTTGTTGAAGGGTTCTCTTTATCAACAGTTAGCGCCTTTAATTGATGGTCAGCATACCGTTGACGACATTGTTGACTTCATGCGAGAACAAGCGTCAGCGGCTGAAGTTTACTATGCGTTGATGCAGATGGAACAGAAGGGCTACCTTATCGAAAACAATGACAACTTGCCCACAGCCGTTGCCGCATTCTACGAAACGTTGAACGTTGATAGCCACGAAGCTTTCCGGCGATTACAAAGCACCAAAGTGACTGTCAGTGCCGTCGGTGCGGTGGACATTGAACCCTTTATTTTCACCCTTGAATCGCAGCATATCCAAGTACAGGCCGAGGGAGATATTGAAGTCATATTGACTGATGATTATATCCAAAACGAACTTGAGGCTTTCAATCAAAAAGCCTTGCAATCTCAACGTCCTTGGATGCTGATTAAGCCCGTGGGAACAAAGATTTGGATAGGGCCCCTCTTTCAATCGGGAAAAACGGGTTGTTGGGCATGTCTAGCGCACAGGTTGCGAGCTAACCGTCCCCTTGAAATGTTTATTCAGAAACGGAAAAATATTTCAACACCATTTCCTACCTCCGTTTCGGCCCTTCCTACTACTTTGCAAACAAGTTTTAATTTAGCAGCCACTGAAATTGCCAAGTGGATTATCCAAGGTGAGAACAAAAAACTGGAAAGCGGGCTAGTCACCCTTGACACGCTTTCTTTGGAGACACAAAACCACATTCTCACTCGACGTCCCCAATGCCCAAGCTGTGGCAATCCCTTTCAACATGCCCAAGCAAAGCAGGTGGTTTTGGAAAGTAGGCGAAAAACTTTCACAGCTGACGGTGGACACCGTTGTGTGTCACCCGAAGAAACGCTCAAAAAATATGAACATCACATCAGCCCCATTACTGGCGTTGTCCGAGGATTGATATCAATCTCCCAAACCGAAAAGGGGCCAACGCCTATTTATATTGCGGGTCATAATTTTGCTTCCATGTTTGATGAGTTATACTTTTTGCGACAAAATATTCGAGGTCGAAGTTCGGGTAAAGGGAAAACGGACATTCAAGCTAAATCCAGTGCTTTTTGTGAGGCTATTGAGAGATATTCTGGCATTTTTCAGGGAGACGAAATTCGGCAGAAAGGCTCTTACCAAGCAATGGGAGATGTTGCCATTCACCCTAATGCCTGTATGAATTTTAGTAAAGCGCAATACCAAAATCGTCATAACTGGGATGTTAATTATTCTAGCTTCTTTAAAAAAGTGCCAGAACCCTTTGATAAAGAAAGAAAAATTGAATGGACACCTGTATGGTCTTTAACCTATAAAGAATTTAAATATTTACCCACGGCTTACTGCTATTACGGCTATCCTAAACCACAAAAGCCGGACTGTTGGGCAGATTCCAATGGTGCAGCGGCGGGCAATACCAAAGAAGAAGCTATTCTGCAAGGTTTTATGGAATTGGTGGAACGAGATAACGTGGCTTTATGGTGGTATAATCGTATCAATAGATCGGGCGTGGATTTAGACAGTTTTGATGAGCCGTATTTTCAAGCCCTGAAGGATTATTATCAAACACTCCATCGTGAGTTTTGGGTTTTGGATATTACCAGCGATCTGAATATTCCCACGTTTGCGGCTATTTCTAGGAGAACCGATAAAGAAAGAGAAGATATTACTTTAGGGTTTGGTGCCCATTTTGACCCAACAATCGCTATTCTTCGTGCCGTGACGGAAATGAACCAGATGCTTCCCAGTGTTTTCCATGTTGCCCTAGATGGGAATGCCGAATATGTCTCTGATGATCCCTCGGCCATCAACTGGTGGAAAACGGCAACCTTGGACAATCAACCTTATTTAGTACCCGATAACACGACCAAAATGAGTTCTGATTATCCCCAACTTTGGAGTGATGATTTGTTAGAAGATGTAATGACTTGTGTGAAGATCGCTGAAAAACACAATATGGAAGTATTAGTTTTGGATCAAACTCGGCCCGATATAGGGCTGAATGTGGTTAAGGTTTTCGTTCCTGGTATGCGTAGCATTTGGAATAGGTTAGGCTTGGGACGGCTTTATGAAGTACCGGTTAAGATGGGTTGGTTGGTGGAACCATTGAAAGAAAATCAACTTAACCCAGTAACGGTTTTTTTCTGAGGGAAAAAAAATCCCCGGTTGCCTTCTCTCTTTGATAAAGCAAATGGGGATAATTTGTCTAAATAACCATTTAATAAATTGTATTTTTCCAAATCAAGTCACTTTCAAATAGGGAACTGTCCAAGTCAAGCTGTTCCCCCGAAAAAAGGGATTTCATGCTCAATAAGCCAAAGTTTAAACATTGTTTCCATGTCGAGACGGTCGATCCTGAAGGAGTCTTTCTACTGTCGGAAAACCAATATTCTTTGTTGAAGGGTCGTCTTTATCAACAGTTAGCGCCTTTAATTGATGGTCTGCGGACCGTTGACGAGATTGTTGAGCTCATGCAAGAACAAGCTTCTGCGGCCGAAGTGTATTATGCGTTGATGCTCATGGAACAGAAGGACTATCTTGTCGAAAATGATGACAGCTTGTCCATCACCACGGGCGTTGCTGCTTTTTACGAGAATTTGAACATCGATACCCGCGATGCAATTCGCAGATTACAAAACACTCAAGTGGCTGTCAGTGCGGTCGGCTCTGCTGTAGCCCTTGAACCCTTTATTTCCGCTCTTGAATCGTTAAATATCCAAGTACAACAAGCAGAGGGAGATATTGAAGTCATCTTGACGGATGATTATCTTCAAAATGACCTTGAAGCTTTCAATCAAAAAGCCTTACAATCTCAACGTCCTTGGATGCTGGTCAAACCGGTGGGAACCCTGATTTGGATTGGCCCCCTCTTTCAGCCTGGTAAAACAGGTTGTTGGGAATGTCTCGCGCAACGTTTACAGGCCAACCGGCCAGTTGAAACCTTTATCCAGAAGCGCAAGGATATTTCAACGCCTTTTCCCATTGCCATTTCTATCCTGCCTTCTACCTTACAAACGGGTGTGAATTTAGCGGCCACTGAAATTGCCAAGTGGATTATCCAAGGTGAGAATAAAAAACTGGAAGGACGGCTAGTCACTCTTGACACCCTGTCTCTGGAAACACAAAACCACATTCTCACTCAGCGTCCTCAATGCCCATGCTGTGGTAATCCTCTTCAATACACCCAAGCAAAATCGGTTGTTTTAGAAAGTCGGCGAAAAACTTTCACGGCCGATGGTGGACACCGTTGTGTATCGCCTGAGGAAACCTTAAAAAAATATGAACACCACATTAGCCCTATTACGGGCGTGGTACGAAGACTCAAGCAAGCCTCTCCAATGGAGAATAACTTAACGCCTCTTTATCTGGCCGGTCATAATTTTGCCAACATGTTTGATGATTTGTACTTCTTACGGCAAAATGTGCGGGGCCGAAGTGCAGGTAAAGGAAAAACTGATATTCAAGCAAAGGCCAGCGGTTTTTGCGAAGCCATTGAAAGATACTCAGGCATTTTTCACGGAGACGAGCTCAGGCAAAAAGGCCGTTACCACGCCATGGGAGATGCCGCTATTCATCCCAATGCCTGTATGAATTTCAGCGAAGAACAATACCAAACCCGTCATGAGTGGAATGCCAAAAGTACTTTTTTTCAAAAAGTGCCAGAACCCTTTGATGAGGAAAGAGAAATTGATTGGACACCGATTTGGTCTTTAACCTATAAAGAATTTAAGTATTTGCCCACTGCTTACTGCTATTATGGCTATCCTAAGCAACCAAAGCCAGATTGTTGGGCAAACTCCAATGGGGCCGCGGCGGGTAACATCAAAGAAGAAGCTATTTTGCAAGGTTTTATGGAAGTAGTGGAACGGGACAGTGCAGCCTTATGGTGGTATAACTGTATCAAAAGACCTGTCGTTGATTTAGAGAGTTTTGATGAACCGTATTTTCAAGCCATAAGGGATTATTATCAAACGCTTCATCGTGAACTGTGGGTTTTGGATATTACCAGCGATTTTAATATTCCTGTTTTTGTGGCTTTTTCCAGAAGAACGGATAAAGAAGTAGAAGATATCACCTTTGGTTTCGGAGCCCATTTTGAGCCTAGAATTGGTATTCTTCGAGCCTTGACAGAAATGAACCAAATGTTACCGGCGGTTTCGTCGGTTGCCCCAGATGGGACTACCCAATATCCCGACAATGATCAATCCATCGTGGACTGGTTAAAGACAGTTACAGTGGCAAATCAACCTTATCTGGTACCAGATAGCCGCATGGCCCCCAAAGTATCTTCTGATTATCCTCAATTGTGGAGTGAGGATATGCTAGACGATGTCATGAGCTGTGTGAGGATAGCCAATCAACAGGGTTTAGAGGTGCTTGTTTTAGATCAGACACGCCCTGATATAGGACTGAATGTAGTCAAGGTTTTTGTTCCAGGTCTGCGCCATTTTTGGAAACGATTCGCGCCCGGACGACTTTATGATATTCCGGTGCAATTGGGTTGGTTATCAGAACCGCTCAAGGAAAATCAACTCAATCCCATACCTATTTTTTTCTGATTTTTTTCTGAACTTGACTCATGGCACTGGTTCAGTTCAATGCAGTCCTGATGGCAAGAGACGCTTTCATTGCCTTGATTTTAAAGCCAATTACCCCGGTTTGACGGTGTTTAAACTGTTGATTTTTATAGTTTTTACACTGGACTGAACCCGTGCATGACTCATTGTTCCAAGTTTATCAATGTCATGACAGTGTTGCCTTATAACTCAAGGAGTTTTTTATGCCAGTTTTTGTTAAACGTCAGTTTTTTGTAAAAACACCGAAAAGGTTATCATCTTTCAGTGTTGCTTTATGCGTAGCTGTTTCTGGGATATTCCCACACGACGCATTGAGTAGTGGTACCAAACCCGCTCCCTCATATGAACATAATTGTACTCATCCCAATTATGTGCTTGCTAGTCATACAAAAATTTATCGAATCGTCGTGAAATTTCACGAGGGTTCGGGGATTCGATTTCGAGCCGGGGCATTGAAAGTAGAGGAGATTGATAAGGCAGAAATTTCTCGTTCTCTTCCACAATTCAATCCCTCCTTGCTAACTGAAGATTTACGTCGCATCACGGAGACAATCCGGAAAGAAGGTCACCAGATACAACCTCTTTTCAAAGTAGACGAAGCGAAACTTGCCGAGCTAAATGCTTCGGGAGAAAGACAATCTGGACATCGGTTGGCTGATCTCAGGTTGTATTATGAGATTACTCACCCAGTAAAGGGGGCGACATACAACAGCGTGGTTAATATGTTAACTGATCTTAACAGACTCAAGTCTGTAGAGATTGCATACGCTGAACCGATTCCTGAACTTGCTGTTGTATCATACTCTGTAAAAGAGGTATCACCTGCTGACTTTACACCAACACCTAACTTTGAGGAGATGCAAGCTTATCTGGATTCTCCTCCTTTCGGTATAGGGGCCCGTGATTGTGCGTGGACTGTTCAGGGTGGACGGGGTAGCGGTGTGAAGATTGTTGATGTCGAAGTTGGGTGGAATACAACCCATGAGGATCTGCCCGCTTTGTTTTTCACTCATGGAACACCGGTCTCATGGGGGATCAATCACGGTACGGCTGTTTTGGGAGAGATAGCCGCTGTAAACAATGGTTTTGGCATTACGGGTATCATCAGTAATGCGAAAGTGGGTTACGCAAGTGCATGTTCTCCGCAATATGGAGATAATTGTTTCCCTGAAGATGAAGAAGAGACGGATTTTAACGTAGCCAACGCGATTTTGGAAGCCGCCAATGGGGTTGGGGAGGGCGGTATTGTCCTAATTGAGTTGGAATTTCCGGGACCTAAGAATAGCTCTCCTTGCACCTGTAATAAAGAACAGTGTGGTGACTTACCAGTGGAATACTGGCCGGCATCTTTTGATGCCATCCATCACGCCACCACAAATGGGGTGACAGTGGTTGAAGCGGGAGGTAATGGATCATCAAATCTTGATGATCCCGTTTATGACGGCTGTTTTGACAGACAGGTACGAGATTCTGGCGCTATTCTGGTTGCGGCAACTGATGAGCCAACGTTGGGGGTTCCAGCATGCTGGACAAATTGGGGAAGTCGTATTGATGTCCATGGGTGGGGATCCAATGTGACTACCCTTGCTTACGGAACCTTGTTCAATGGCGGGGATAACGATGAAAATCGCTATTACATTGCTAACTTTGGGGGGACTTCCAGTGCATCACCCATTGTGGTTGGTGCCGCTGGGAGCGCACAAGGCGTTGCGATGGCACGACATGGGCAGCCACTGGAACCTTTGCATTTACGTGAATTACTTGTTAGCACCGGGACACCTCAACCACAACCCATTAATAAAAAAATAGGGCCCTTACCCAATCTCTGTAATTTGATTCCTCAAATAGAGAAGGGGGCGGTTGATTAAACAAACAGCTTGCTGACTACTTACTACTGGAACTAAAATAGAACAAAGCCTGAGAGGCTATTATTATTAATTACATTGTAGCTTCTCGCAGAGCTTCGTTTTCTTAGTTGTTTCGTTCATCATTCCGTAGTGATGAACGAAACACCGACTGCCGCAAAATTTAGAGGCAAGAGTTGTTGTTAAAAATTTTGTCGAAGGCGTGCCTCATTCCCGAAACCTCAAAAAGGGGTTTATGGATGGACACTAACTAGAAAGTCTGATTTAATTCATAAATCCTATTGTGAATAATTAGACTTTATTTATATTTGTTGAAATTTAAGGAGAGCAAGTAAAAATGATCTCAGTTTCCGGTTACCAAATAACCGAACAACTGCATGAAAGCGCTAACTCGTATATCTATCGCGCACGTCGGCTCTCCGACAATCAAGCCGTTGTTCTGAAAATCCTGAAACAAGACTATCCGCCCCCGGAAAAAATCGCGTGGTTCAAACGGGAATACGAAACCACCCACAACTTGAACGATATCAAAGGGGTGGTGGATGTCCACGGCCTAGAAAGCGACCAAAATCGCTATTTCATCATACTGGAATATTTTGGGGCCACCTCTGTTGATCGCTTAAAATTGGCTGGGCAAATGCCGTTAACGGACTTTTTGACGCTGGCTATTTCCGTGACGGAGATTTTAGGCCAACTGCATCAACGCTATCTGATTCATAAGGACATCAATCCGTCAAACATTCTCCTGAATAGCACCACCAAGCAACTCAAACTGATTGACTTTGGTATTTCAACGGTGCTGTCCCGCGAAAACGCGACCTTTAGCAATCCTAACCTGTTAGAAGGGACGTTGGCCTATCTTTCCCCAGAACAAACCGGCCGAATGAACCGCGCCATAGATTACCGAACCGACTTTTATTCCCTCGGTGTCACGTTCTATGAATTACTAACCGGTCAATTACCCTTTCCGATGCCAGACGCGCTGGAAGTCGTGCATTGTCATATCGCCAGACAACCGGTACCACCACACACCATCAAACCTGATATTCCTCAACCCATTTCAGACGTGGTGATGAAATTGATGGCGAAAAATGCCGAAGATCGTTACCAATCCACCTACGGATTAAAAGCCGACTTGGAGGAATGTCTACGGCAATGGCAAACGGCCGGGCAAATTGAACTGTTCCCACTCGCTCGTGCCGATGTGTCGGATCGATTTGAAATACCCCAAAAACTCTATGGACGTAAAGAGCAAATTGCTACCTTGATGGCGGGTGCTGAACGAGTTAGCCAAGGCACCAGTGAAATGATGCTGGTGGCCGGTTATTCCGGCATCGGCAAGTCCGCCCTGGTGCAGGAAATCTATAAGCCCTTGACACGCCAGCGTGGCCACTTTATTGCAGGGAAATTTGACCAATTTCAGCGCGATATTCCGTACGCGTCGATCATCCAAGCCTTTCAGTCATTAATGCGCCAATTGCTGACCGAAAGTGAAGCCGCTATCGCCACTTGGCGGCAAAAACTGGTTAAAGCCTTGGGGTCAAATGGACAGGTCATCATTGAAGTCATCCCCGAAGTGGAACGCATTATTGGCCCACAACCGGCTATTCCAACCCTTGGCCCAACCGAAGCCCAAAACCGCTTTAATCTCGTTTTTCAAAACGTCATCAACGTGTTTACCCAACCAGAACATCCGTTGGTCATGTTCTTGGACGATTTACAATGGGCCGATGGTGCCTCACTGAAATTGATTCAACTCTTAATAACGGCACCGGAGAGTCACTATCTCTTTTTAATGGGGGCCTATCGGGACAACGAAGTGTCGCTAGGGCATCCGCTGATGCTGACATTGGAGGACATCAAAAAGGCGAATGCCACCGTTAATCAGATTACGCTGTCACCATTAACCTTAGCACACCTTACCCAGTTGCTGACCGATATTTTCCATTGTCAGCCCAAGGCCGTTAAACCACTCGCTGAATTGGTGCTGACCAAAACGGGTGGTAATCCCTTTTTCGTCAATGAGTTTTTAAAATCTCTGTATGCCGAGGCCTTAGTCACGTTTGATTATCAACAAGGTCACTGGCAATGGGACTTGGCGAAAATTCAAGCGCAACAAATCACCGATAATGTGGTGGCATTGATGGCGGACAAAATCCAAAAATTGCCGTCAGCAACGCAAGCCGTGTTGAAGTTAGCCGCTTGTATGGGCCACCAATTTGAGTTGGAACGGCTGGCGATGGTGTCCGAACAATCACCACGAAACACGGCAACGGAGTTGTGGGCTGCAATCGCTGAGGGCTTTGTGTTACCCCAAAGCGATGCTTACAAATTAATGGAACTGGAGGTGGAAGGTCTGTCAGAGCAGGTAGCGGCTTCCTACAAATTTGCCCATGACCGAATTCAGCAAGCCGTTTATTCGCTCATTGCGGAGGCCGATAAACCTGCGGTGCATTGGCGGGTAGGACAACTGTTACTGCAAAATACGCCGTCCAAGGAACTTGACCAAAAACTCTTTGAAGTTGTCAATCAATTAAACCAAGGCCAAACGTTAATTGAGCAACCCACAGAACGGGAGAATTTGGCCCACTTAAATCTTCGGGCTGGCAAAAAAGCCAAAGCCTCGACCGCCTATCAACCGGCATTCAATTATTTGCAAGTCGGCCTCAACCTCTTAGAGGAAAATCACTGGCAGCTGCAATATGATCAGGCCCTGGAACTCTATTTAGAAGCAGCTGAAGTGGCCTATCTCAGCACCCACTTTGAGGAGATGGCGCGTCTAACGGCGAGCGTTCAACAGAACGCTAAAACTCTGCTTGACCAAATCAAGGCGTATGAGCTTAAAATCCAGTCAGACATCTCTCAATTCCAGATGCAATCTGCGATAGATACTGGGGTGGATGTTCTAGAAAAACTGGGCATCTCTCTGTCTAAAACCCATGGAAACATCACTATTTTAGTTGATAACATTCAGAAAACCTTGGCTGATACTAACCAACAGATTGAGGATTTAGTCAATTTGCCCGTCATGAGTGATCCATACAAACTAGCCGCTATTCGGGTGTTACTGGTGCTTATGCCAGCTTCAATTATTGCGAATCCGGCGTTAGTTCCACCAGTGGCATTTAATATGGTTAATCTCTCTATCAAATATGGAAATCCACCCACAGCGGCCGGGGTATACGCGAATTATAGCCTGTTATTGTGTGGGACAGGATATATTGATTCTGGTTATCGATTTTGTAAATTAGCCCTATGGTTCGTAGATAAATGTGATATCCCAGAAATTAAAGCTCAAATTTTACTTCTCTGCTACGCATTTGTCATGCATTGGAAAGAACCCCTACGAAACACCATAGAGCCATTGTTAGAGGGCGCTAATAGTGGACTGGAAACGGGCAATATTGAGTTTGCTTCCTATGATGTTCTCAGCTATTGTGAACACCTTTTTTTTACCGGAACTTCTCTTGAATCGGTTGAACAGAAATATGTTCAATACACAGATTTAATTGTTAATACCAAACAGCAATATTCTATTTATTACATCAATATTGAGAGACAAACAGTCTTAAATTTGCAAGGAAAATCAGCAGATAAATGCCGTTTAGTCGCTGAGGGTTTTAATGAATCCGAATTTTTGCCGATTCTTCTTGAAAAGAATAACCAGCCTTTATTGTTCATTGCCTATTTTGCTAAAACCCTTCTGCCGTATTTTTTTAAAGATTATGCACAGGCAGTTGAAAATGCTCGGTTTGGGGAAAAATATGGCAAAACTATCGGTGGAATGCAAATTTTTGCCCAGCACAATTTTTACTATTCCCTTGCCTTGCTCGCCCACTATCATGAGGCTGATGCCAGTGAACAAACCCAATACTTTACCGAACTGGAAGCCAATCAACAGAAAATGAAGCTTTGGGCTTCTCATGCGCCGGTCAATTATCAGCACAAGTACGATCTTATCGAGGCCGAAAAAGCGCGTGTGTTGGGGAAGGTGTTGGAAGCGATGGCACTTTATGATAAGGCCATTCAAGGTTCGCGGGAACATCCCTATCCCCATGAAGAAGCATTGGCGTATGAACGGGCGGCCGAATTCTATCTGGCGTTGGGCAGAGAAGAGTTTGCCCAACTCTATCTGAAAAAGGCACATTATGCTTATGTTCAGTGGGGAGCAACCGCTAAGGTTCAAGACTTGGAGGCCGAATATCCACACTTACTGTCTCAACCCATTAGCACTTCTAGCAATGATCGTCTTTCTAGCACGACGATAACCGGCACTAGCTCTGGCGAGGTACTGGATTTAGCCACGGTGATGAAAGCCTCGCAAGCCATTTCTGGCGAAATGGTGCTGGATAAGTTACTGAAAAACTTGATGAAAACCGTTATTGAGAATGCTGGCGCTCAAAAAGGCTTTTTGATTCTTAAAAACGCTGAGGGCGAGTGGGTGATTGAGGCCGAAGGCGTGGTCGATTCAGATGACGTCACGACGCGGCAATCTGTTCCGATTGACTCGGAAGAACTGTCGGCCGCGATTGTGAACTATGTAGCTCGTACTCAAGAATCGGTCGTCTTAAATGATGCCGTCAACGAAGGTGAATTCACCGCCGATACCTACATTATCGCCCAGCAGCCCAAATCGCTGCTTTGCACGCCACTGCTTAACCAAGGAAAACTCAGCGGCATCCTGTACCTCGAAAACAACCTCACCACAGGGGCCTTTACCGCCGACCGCTTGGACGTCTTGCAACTGCTGTCTTCTCAGGCCGCCATCTCTATCGACAACGCCAAACTCTACACCGAGATGGCCGAACTCAATGATGAGCTAAAAGAAATGGATCGGCTCAAGGACGATTTTTTAGCCAATACCTCCCATGAGCTTCGCACCCCGCTCAATGGCATTATCGGCATTACCCAATCCCTACTGGACGGGGCCGGTGGGCCGTTGACGGACGAGCAAATCACCAATCTTTCTATGGTCGTTTCCAGCGGCAAGCGGCTGGACACCCTTGTTAACTATATACTCGACTTCTCTAAACTGAGAAGACAGGAAATAGAATTGCAACGAAAACCGGTGGATTTCCGGCAACTCACCCAACTGGTTATGACGCTGTCCCAGCCGCTACTCAGTGGCAAACCGCTCGAACTGAAAAACGAAGTTGCCGAAGACTTACCGCCGGTTTATGGCGACGAGAATCGCTTACAACAAATCATGCACAACTTGGTGGGTAACGCTATCAAGTTTACCGCCAAGGGCTTGGTGACTGTGTCTGCGGCCGTCAAAGAGGATAGAGTCGAAATCACCGTCGCCGACACCGGCATTGGTATCCCCGAAGACAAATTTGACGACATCTTCAAATCCTTTGAACAAGTGGACGCGTCCACGGCCCGTGAATACGGTGGCACCGGCCTTGGGCTGTCCATCACCAAACAACTGGTAGAACTACACGGCGGCACCCTCAGCGTGGCCTCCGAATTAGGCCAAGGTTCCCAATTCACGTTCACGTTGCCGAAAAGTACCGAGGCCGTTATGCCAACCGCACTCACCGAATCCGTCACCAAAGTGCGAGAGGATGAACTCTCACAGCGTGTGGCAGCGCAACCGTTGGCGGCCGAAGGCGACTACACCATTCTGGCGGTAGACGATGATCCAGTCAATCTACAAGTGGTTAGCAACCTGCTGTCCTTAGAAAACTACGCCATCCAACAAGCCAACGGTGGGGCTGAAACCTTAGCCATGATTGAAAGTGGGCCACGACCCGATCTGATTCTGCTCGATATTATGATGCCGAAAATCTCTGGCTATGAAGTCTGCGAAAAGTTGCGCGAACAGTATTCGGCCACCGAACTGCCCATTATGCTGTTGACAGCCAAAAATCAAGTGTCCGATTTGGTAGAAGGCATGAATGTCGGCGCCAATGATTATATCACCAAGCCGGTGTCTAAGAATGAACTGCTGGCACGCATCAAAACCCATATCAACCTCAGCCGCCTGAGAACCGAAAATATCCGCCTCAGTGCCGAACTGGATGTAGCTCGCCAACTGCAACTAATGCTGTTACCTTCCGAACAGGAACTCAATCAAGTTGCCGGCCTAGAGATTGCTGGCTTTATGGAACCGGCCGATGAAGTCGGTGGCGACTACTACGACGTGCTAGTCTCCAACGACCGCATCAAACTGGGCATTGGCGACGTGACGGGGCATGGCTTGGAAAGCGGCATTTTAGCCATTATGGTACAAACCGCCGTGCGGACGCTGCTAGAACACGGTGAAACCGATCCAGTGAAGTTCTTAAGTACCATCAACCGCACCATTTACGAAAACGTCGAGCGGATGAAGGTTGAGAAAAACATGACGTTGTCCTTGTTGGAATACGCTGAAGGTGGCAAGCTGAAACTGAGCGGGCAACATGAAGATATTATCTTAGTGCAAAACGGCGAACTGGAATTGATAGATACCTTTGACTTAGGCTTTCCGGTTGGGCTAGAAGAAGATATAACTGATTTTGTGTCCGAAAAGGAAATCACCCTCAACCCAGGCGACGTTGCCGTGTTCTACACCGATGGCATTACCGAAGCCTTCAATATGGAAAAGAAGGAATACCAGATTGAGCGACTCTGTGAAGTCGTCAAGCAAAACTGGCAACTCACTGCCAATGAGATTAAACAAGCCGTGATTGACGACGTGCGGCAGTATATTGGCAAACAGCAAGTGTTTGATGATATTACGTTGTTGGTATTGAAACAGCAGTAATAACAACTACAAGGATTCGTTATAAGAAAGGATTAAAAAGCAACTACAGGCCGATTCGTTATAATAAAGCAACTACAGGGATTCGTTATAATAACGGATTAAAAAGCAACTACAGGGATTCGTTATAATAACGGATTAAAAAGCAACTACAGGGATTCGTTATAAGAACGGATAAAGCAATAACTACAGGGATTTTTTAGAATTAAACCTCCAAGGTTTTGGAAACAAGGTTTTGAAAACCTTGGCGGTAGTCCTTCACGAATTTGTTATTGAGTCTGCCAATGTGGTGGCATAAGGAAATGATTTTAATGTTCTGAAAATACAGAAATTCCCTTAACGGAACAAACTTATGACTCGCTACAAGCGATTACCAAGCAAACGGGAAAAACCTCAGAAGAACTCATCATCGAAGCGATAGTCTCATACCAAGCGATTTTAATTGAGACTGATGTTTTGATTGATTATACGGAACGTACATTTGGAGCCCAAACCTGAAGGTTTGGACGTGCCAAAGCTAAAGCTTTGGACTCCATCTGCCACGCGTTTTTGGGGCCATGTTGTCATTTTATTCAAATCAGATTTCAAAGAAATCATCAAAACGACTCAGTTTGCAACAAGCTATGCGAATTAAGGTTCTCAAATCAATAACTTATAAAAACATCCTCATTGACCGTGATTTTATAAGTTTTAACCGACAGAAAAACCTAATTCGTTTATCCGCGTAATTCGTTGTACTAGACAAACATCAAAACGACTCAGTTTGCAACAAGCTATGCGAATTAAGGCTTAAATTGAATCTTCTCAAATCAATAACTTATAAAAACATCCTCATTGACCGTGATTTTATAAGTTTTAACCGACAGAAAAACCTAATTCGTTTAGTAGCAATATTCGTTGTACTAGACAAACATCAAAACGACTCAGTTTGCAACAAGCTATGCGAATTAAGGTTCTAAAATCAATAACTTATAAAAACATCCTCATTGACCGTGATTTTATAAGTTTTAACCGACAGAAAAACCTAATTCGTTTAGTAGCAATATTCGTTGTACTAGACAAACATCAAAACGACTCAGTTTGCAACGAGCGAGTCACGCGTTTTTGGGGCCATATTGTCATTTGATTCAAATCCGTTTTCAAAGAAATCCTATTTTTTTAAAAATCGGATTTCTAAAACAAACAAGATTACCATTTAAGGAGTTGGGAAATGATTTCTAAAGCACTTAAAAAAGTCGTTCATATTATTTTGAGAGTCCACCGATAAATTTTTCAAGAAAGTCCAAGCCCTCAGAAACTTCAAAAATTGTGTTATTACGCACAAGGACTCTACATGGCTACCCATAACGGCGCCAAATTATTTGACGAAGATTTTGAAGCATGGACATTCGGCCCCGTTATTCGTAACTTATATAATGAATATAAGCATTATGCGTGGAAAAGCATAGCAGACGAAGTTGAATTACCAGACATCGAAGCCGAAAAATTCGAGTGTCTCAAAACGATTGTTGAAAGTTATGGACGATATGACGGTGCGGCTTTAATGACGATGACACATCGCGAAGAACCTTGGTTAAAAGCTAGAAAAGGACTAGCTGAAATAGAAGGCTCAAATCAATTAATAGTCAAAGACTCAATGAAAACGTTCTTTGAACGGAAATTGGCCGCTTATAGAGACTTACAATATGACTAAAAAGACATTTTCAAATATCGTCAAAAATCTGGCACAAGAGTCTCATAATAAAGCAACAAGCAACAAACTCAGAATCTCTTTTGAATTTATTGATTGGGAATCAGAAGAATTTTTTGTCCACGGATTAACAAAAAAATATTATGAACAACTATTTGATGCGTTTGGTGATATAACAAAATCCACTGCTGACGACATTAAGCAACAGACGCACCCACGATTGAAGCCCAAATACATTAATTGGAAAGGTGATAGTACCATTACAAAACGAGCCTTCCCAGATAAAAACTGATTCCACAATGTGGCAATAATGAAGAGGAATTACAAAAACAGTTTGAGGAAATGACAAGAGATTCTTTTGAACTCAGGGTGGCGAAAGGATATGGAAGACTTCACGGCTTTCTCTTTGATGAGACGTTTTATATTGTCTGGTTTGATCCAGCTCATAACCTTTTCCCGGGCAAAGATGATAAGGGAAGAACTCAAAAAATAAAACTTCCGGAAGAAATTGCCGTTGTAAAAACTTTTTCTCCAAAAGAAATTAATAGAATCAAGCAATTGAATAGCTCTCTTTATGCAGAAAATCAGAAAATTAAAAACGAAAATAAAGCGTTAATGGAAATGCTTGAAATAAAAACGAATCCTTCAATTTAACTAATACTTGATAATAAAATTTTACACGCTCGCCAGTAACTTGAGCTACTGACTAAGAGCTATTAGCAAAGTTTCAGGAAATCGCTCGGCGAATGCACGAAACAACAGTCAACGGATTTTTTATGAATTTCAAGTATAACCAATGCAACACCTTTCCAAACATGATGAGATAAGATGAAATATTAATAACATGGCAACAATAACTGAATTAAGAACTCTAGCAAGGGCACGTCTGAAAGAGGCACAAATTTTGTTTCTAGCAAAACGGTATGATGCGGCCACCTATTTAGGCGGTTATGCCGTTGAACTGGCTTTAAAAGCCAGAATTTGCAAAACGTTAGGATGGACGAATTTTCCAGAAACCAATAAGGAATTTCTACGATTGACTTGTGAAATTGCTGAAAAGTCTCAAAAAAGTAAACGATTTCGTAAATTATATGATATAACCCCCAATGATTTTTGTGGAGTGTACGAAAAGTATTTTCAAAATCCTAGATTTTTGAAAGTACATGAGTTAGAAACCTTACTAAAATTTTCAGGTATTGCGAAAAAAGTTAAAGTTCATTATCATAATGAATGGACATCAGTTTCCAACGAATGGCGTTCAGAAAACCGTTACCGAAAAGTGGGTACAGAAACCAAACAAACGGCACAAGAGATGCTTGGTGCTGTCAAGAAATTATTGACAATCTTATGAACGAAAATCACACACTGTTAGAAAAGTACGCGACGATAGCGCAGACGATTACCGTCGATAAAGGCCCATTTAAATTATTTGCGCTTTTTAAACGAGAATATTTTCCTTGGGAATGGGATGTAGTACTTTCGGCACCGTGGTTGCCGGGAGACAAAAAAAGGGACGCTTATCGATTTATTTTCGACAAGATTCGTGTGATATTGAATCATGAGGAATTTATTAATATCTCAAAATTGGTTTTGCTCGATATCAATGAACCTTTTGTCAAAGAACTTCAAAGCTTTCTTGAGGAACATCATAATCCCAAAACGTTGGCAAATATTGAAATAAATGGCGTGGAAATCAGAGAAGGACTTATGATTATCTCCCCAGTAAGTCCTCTTCAACAAGAAATTTTGCCGGATTCCCCAGAACTGTTGACTAAAGCCTCGCGATGGATTCGTAAAGCAGCCACCCAAGGAGACAGTGAAGCACAATATACCCTTGGACTGATGTACTTAAAAGGTGAAGGCGTCAAAAAAAATGTGCGCCTTGCCAAAAAGTGGTTTCGTCAAGCCGCCGCACAGGGACATGCACCGGCACAACAAAAGGCCCAATTAATAGTTAATGATTAATTGTTAATTCTCCTTCGGGGAGGCCTAATTAATAAACATTTGGAATCCAACCCTTCATATTTGGACGAACGAAGGAATCCAACCCTTCAGGTTTGGACGAGCGATGCCACGCGTTTTTGGGGCCATGTTGTCACCTGATTCAAATCAGATTTCAAACAACTCATCAAAACGACTCAGTTTGCAACAAGCTATGCGAATTAAGGCTTAAATTGAATCTTCTCAAATCAATAACTTATAAAAACATCGTCATTGACCGTGATTTTATAAGTTTTAACGGACAGAAAAACCTAATTCCTTTATCCGAATTCGTTGTACTAGACAAACATCAAAACGACTCAGTTTGAAACAAGCTATGCGAATTAAGGCTTAAATTGAATCTTCTCAAATCAATAACTTATAAAAACATCGTCATTGACCGTGATTTTATAAGTTTTAACCGACAGAAAAACCTAATTCGTTTATCCGAATTCGTTGTACTAGACAAACATCAAAACGACTCAGTTTGCAACAAGCTATGCGAATTAAGGTTCTAAAATCAATAACTTATAAAAACATCCTCATTGACCATGATTTTATAAGTTTTAACCGACAAAAAAACCTAATTCGTTTATCCGAATTCGTTGTACTAGACAAACATCAAAACGACTCAGTTTGCAACGAGCTATGCGAATTAAGGCTTAAATTGAATCTTCTCAAATCAATAACTTATAAAAACATCCTCATTGACCGTGATTTTATTTTTCAATTTTCATTCTTAATTACAACGACACTTCGTTCTGGAACGCCAATGACGGGTATAAACAAATTGTTCTTTTGATGCTCGAAAAGAGAACGAGGGCAGCTTGATTTGATATCTTCAAGAAAGTTGTCTTCACACACATGGATTTTAACGGACAGAAAAACATAATTCGTTTAGTAGCAATATTCGTTGTACTAGACAAACATCAAAACGACTCAGTTTGCAACGAGCTATAAATATTCAGATAATTAATTTAGTCTCCTTTAGGAGACAGTAGCTCTCAGCTGAAGCCCTCAGAAACTTCAAAAATTGTGTTATTACGCACAAGGACTCTACATGGCTACCCATAACGGTGCCAAATTATTTGACGAAGATTTTGAAGCCTGGACATTCGGCCCCGTTATTCGTAACTTATATAATGAATATAAGCATTATGCGTGGGAACGCATTGAAGATGAAGTTGAATCACCAGACATCGAAGCCGAAAAATTCGACTGTCTTAAAACGATTGTTGAAAGTTATGGACGATATGACGGTGCGGCTTTAATGACGATGACACATCGCGAAGAACCTTGGTTAAAAGCTAGAAAAGGACTACCTGAAATAGAAGGTTCAAATCAATTAATAGTCAAAGACTCAATGAAAACGTTCTTTGAACGGAAATTGGCCGCTTATAGAGACTTACAATATGACTAAATTTTCAAATATCGTCAAGAATCTGGCAGATGAAATATGCCAAAGCAGCAAGCTTTGGACTCCATCTGCAAAACGGATTTATAGTAAAATATTGAAAAAGTTAGGCTATCAATTTCAGAACCTGGCCCACTTTTTTCAAACCGAAAAGCGTTATAAATATATATTAGGGTTTTTTAGAATTAAACCTCCAAGGTTTTGGAAACAAGGTTTTTAAAACCTTGGCGGTAGTCCTTCACGAATTTGTTATTGAGTCTGCCAATGTGGCATAAGGAAATGATTTTAATGCTCTGAAAAAGGAGTCAGTTATGATTAATACACAAATTATTCTAACGGAACAAACTTATGACTCGCTACAAGCGATTACCAAGCAAACGGGAAAAACTTGCGAGCCGCCCGATGAATGTGGAAAGATCGTCAAGATTTACCTGACTTTGAACAAATACGTCGCTCGTGGGAGCGTTTAAATGTGGAGAATCGGCTAAATTAAACCTCCAAGGTTTTGGAAAGCTTGGAGGTTTTTTTTGTACCCACAAACTGCACTTGTTCTTATACATAAGTTTTAAAATAATTGATTTTTATGGATTTTAAAGAGTAGGCCCCACGTTGGGGAGCCATTAAAAATATCCGTTTATTTCGCGTATCCGTTGTACTTATCAGGAATACACCCGGTATCCAAAAGACTTATGTATAACGATGAGCAAACTGCAAGGGTTATTTGCTTACGAAAGGATAAAACAGCAAAACGGATTTATAGTAAAATCATAAAAAAGCGAGGCTATCAATTTCAGAACATGGCCCACTTTTTTCAGGCAAAAAATTCACCGGCCAAAAATCCGATTTTTTCAAAGGATTTTTCAAAACAACTCAAAGTCTGTAGGATAAGTGGGATACTTTTACCCATTATCATTTACTATTAATCATTTACCATTTTTCAATGACCAATATGGAACAACTCACAGTCACTGGCCGTCATTTAAATAAAACCTATCAACAAGGCCAAGTCAGTATTCCCGCCTTAGTTGATGTCAGTTTAGATATACCCAAAGGCGATTTTGTCTGCCTGTCAGGGCCGTCAGGCTCAGGCAAAACAACCTTGCTCAATATTCTCAGTGGCTTGGACACCCCCACCCATGGCGAAATCGAAATTGATGGGCAACGAGTGGACAAAATGAGTAAAGCCGACTTGGCCGACATGCGTCTGTCTAAAATCGGCTTTGTCTTTCAAGCCTATAATTTAATCCCCGTCCTCAGCGCCCAAGAGAATGTCGAATTTGTGATGCAATTACAAGGCGTTAGCAGCGCTGAACGCGCCAAAAAGGCCCGTGCCATTATCAAAGAAGTCGGGCTAGAGGGACTAGAAAACCGCCGTCCGGGCGACTTATCGGGTGGACAACAACAACGAGTTGCGGTGGCCCGCGCCATTGTTTCTGAGCCGAGCTTGATTTTGGCCGACGAACCGACGGCCAATTTAGATTCTCACACCGCCGAATCTTTAATGGAACTATTACGCACCATGAACGAAGAACATGGCGTAACGTTTTTGTTTTCCACCCATGACAAATTAGTCATGGATTACTCCAAACGCCTAATTAAATTGCACGATGGCCGTATTGAAAGTGATAATCTAAACAGTGATCAGTTATCAGTTATCAGTGATCAGGCGTCCAAACTTTAGTTTGGTAAGTTTAGCAGGAGTCCAAACTTTAGTTTGGCAAGTTTAGCAGGAGTCCAAACTTTAGTTTGGCAGTCGTCCAAACTTTAGTTTGGCAGGAGTCAGGAGTCCAAACTTTAGTTTGGCAAGTTTTTAGAGTGCTAAAAATCCGATGTCTTGAAGACATCGGATTTTTTGAAAGAATTTTGGTAAAGTCTATTAAACGTCCAAAGCTGAAGCTTTGGACTCCATCCATTGAAAGTGATAGTTATGTTTAAAGTTGAAGTGTCCAAAGTTGAAGCTTTGGACTCCATGCAAAGCATTGTATATTTATTGGGTGGCTTACTTGTCTTGTGCAGTAGCATTGTTGCGGCTGACGAGTGGTCTTTTGATGGACATATCAAATACCATATCGCGGCCACCCACTATGAAAGTGATAACATCATCGCCCAATATGGGGAACAGTCGCCGGTGGATAATTCCATTGATTTTCGTTTGATGACCGAAAATAATTGGGGTGCGTGGGACACTAAAATCCACTATGAAATCTTAGCCCTCTACGGCGATACGCCTGAAACACAACAAGCGTTGGCCGCTACCGGCTTGGATGCCGCCAGCTTCGGTTTACCCAAAGATGATCGCCGGTTGTTTAATTTAACAGGTGAGTGGGGCGATGATGACAAACTAGACGCGGTACACCGTTTAGATCGATTGTACCTTGGCTACAATGGCGAAGAACTGGTGATTCGTGTTGGCCGCCAAACCGTCAGTTGGGGCAACGGCCTTATTTTCCATCCGCTTGATATCTTTAGCCCTTTTTCGCCCACCGATATCGACAAAGACTACAAAACGGGCGATGACATGCTCTATGGACAATGGCTATTTGAGAATGGTAACGATATCCAGATGATTCTACTACCGCGCCGCAATCCTGAAACCGATGAGGTTGAAAGCGAACAAAGTAGCCTAGCCCTCAAATATCGCGGCCGCTACCAAGATAAATGGGATTATGATTTACTGGCAGCGCGTCATTTCGATGAAAACGTGCTTGGGCTAGGGCTAAGCAGAGATGTTTGGGAGGCCATCTGGCGTTTCGATATCAGCGCCACTCGTTTGAAAGAAGGTGGCACGGCCGTCTCTTTAGTCACTAATATGGACTACTCATGGGAGTGGTTTGAGCATAACTTTTACGGCTATCTCGAATACTTCCGCAACGGCGTCGGCGAAACTGAACCTGCCAATTACCTGACTGCTGACACCGCCTTACAAAAACGCGTCCAACGCGGCGAAGTTTATACGCGAAGCCGCGATTATCTTGGTAGCGGTGTACGAATCGAACTAACACCCTTATTTAACTTATACAGCAGCTGGATTGGCAACTTACACGACAACAGCGGTATTTTTCAAATACGCGGCATTTACGACTGGGCGGAAAACCTACAACTGGTAGGCTGGCTAGATTTACCTTATGGAAACAAGGACACAGAATTTGGCGGCCTTGAAGTTGGAGAAAGCAGCCAATACCTTGCACCGGGGCATAGAATCTACCTCCGCCTGAGCTATTATTTTTAAACCATTATCAAATATATGATTCTAAAGTTATCCGGAGTCCAAGATTTATCCGGAGTCCAAGATTTATCTTGACTGCCAAACTAAAGTTTGGACTCCTTGCCAAACTAAAGTTTGGACTCCTTGCCAAACTAAAGTTTGGACTCCTTGTTAGGCGATGAATCGCCTACTACTAACCAACTAACAAAAGCAACTGCAACAACGTTGGGTGGTACAAAAGAACGTTTTTAGTTAAAGGGCATTGACTCTTGGAACTCGCTGCCCAAAGCCGTTTCCGTTAGGCAATCTGGTCTTGTTTGGCTTGTTCAGTGAAGCCATGCCTGGCCATTTTCACCACCCAGCTTTAAACTTCGCCATAATGCCAGCCTTCTTTCAACCACCGCCCTATCAACAACGGACACTGCTCTGGTTGTTCTTTAAACAATATCTTGCCGGCTTCTACAATATCGTCTAACATGATTTTATCCCGTTGCCAGTCAACAACGCGGAAATTCAGCACACCCTTTTGGCGCGTCCCCAAAACTTCTCCCGGCCCTCGGATGTCTAAATCGCGTTGTGCAATCACAAAACCGTCGTGATTGTCGCGGATGGTGGCGAGGCGGGATTTGGCAATTTCTGATAAAGGCGGTTGATAGAGCAAGACACAATAACTTTGTAACGCGCCGCGGCCGACACGGCCTCGTAATTGATGCAGTTGTGCTAATCCCAGTCGCTCGGCATTTTCAATGATCATCAAACTGGCGTTAGGGACATCCACACCGACTTCAATCACCGTCGTTGCCACTAATAGATCTATCTGCTTGGCCTGAAATTTTTCCATAACGTGTTCTTTTTCTTTAGATTTTATGCGTCCGTGGACGAGGCCAATCTGTAGATTTGGCAACGCATTTCGCAATTGCTCGGCCGTGTCTTCGGCCGCCTGAAATTGCATCGTTTCGGATTCTTCTATTAAAGTACACACCCAATAGGCTTGACGGTCTTCGTGTTGACACACCTGATTAATTCGTGCCATGATTTCCTCACGGCGCGTATTGGGAATAATGACGGTATTAACGGGAGAGCGTCCGGGTGGCAATTCGTCGATGATAGAGGTATCTAAATCCGCATAAGCCGTCATTGCCAACGTGCGCGGAATTGGGGTAGCCGTCATAATCAATTGATGGGGATAGAGGCCTTTTTTACTGCCCTTGTTACGCAAAGCTAACCGTTGATGTACGCCAAAACGGTGTTGTTCATCAACAATCACCAAGCCTAACTTGGCGAACTCAACCTCTTTTTGAAATAGGGCATGAGTGCCTACAACTAATTGCGCTTGCCCGGAGGCGATCTTTTCTAAGGCTTGCTCACGTTTTTTCTTAGTTAAACTACTCGTCAACCAAGAAACTTCAATTTGCAATGGCTCAAGCCATTGCATAAACGTGCGTTTGTGCTGCTCCGAGAGCAATTCGGTGGGTGCCATCACGGCGACTTGATACTCGGATTCAATGGCTTGCAAGGCACTGATGGCGGCGACTATGGTTTTGCCAGAGCCGACATCGCCTTGCAAAAGGCGTTGCGTGGGATGCGTTGCGCGTAAATCGGCGGCAATTTCGACCACTACCCGTTGTTGAGCTTTGGTGAGTTTAAAGGGCAATTGTGCTAACAAGGTTTGAGTTAATTGCCCGGCATTATCCAAGCCGGGAGCATTGTGACTGCGGGCACGTTGTTTTACAGCATATAAACTCAAGTGATAAGCCAACAACTCTTCAAAAGCCAGCCGTCGCTGGGCGGGATGTTTAGCTTCTCGCAAGGCTTTGAGAGAGACATCGGGCGGTGGATAGTGCAAAATCTGTAAAGCCTCTACCAAAGGCAATAAGTTAAACTGTTTGCGTACCGTCTCCGGGATATAATCAACAATCTCATGTTTTTGAAATATTTGCTTGATGAGAGAATGGAATAGCGATTGATTTAAATTGCTCTTGCTGGGATATATTGGTGTCAAGTGTTCTTCTAACAACGGCGCTGAACTTGGGGAGTCAATACATTCATATTGTGGATGCACCAATTCAAAACTCTGAAAACCTTGGCGCACTTCACCAAAGCAGCGCAACTGAACACCCGGTTTTAATTGTTCTCGTTGCGACGAGTAAAAGTTAAAGAATCTGAGCATGACGGTGCCAGTGCCGTCACTGAACGTACAGACTAAAGTGCGCCGTTTACCGAATTTTACTTGAGCGTCTTGGATAGTGCCTTCAATCAGCACATTCTCTGATATTTTCAAGTCGGCTATCGGCTTAATCTGTGTGCGATCTTCATAGCGCAATGGTAGGTGAAATAGCACGTCTTCTATGGTATGTATGCCCAGACGTGCTAATTGATCGGCGACTGGTTTGCCGACACCGTGCAGAGTGGTTACAGGTGTAGTCATCTGGTTATTCAAAGAAAAATGAGAACGGATTCGCGGCAAAATATACTGATAGTATAACGGATACGCTTTCCGAAACGGATGTTTTATCGGCTTCATTTTCGGATTGAAAGTCAATAAAAATAACCAAACGGGTCAATTTTTATTTTCACCCGCATCTGTACATTCCGTATAATTCAAGAAAAAAAATTTGCCGCGAACGGAGAAAGGGGAATGGACAAACTAACAATAATTTCTAGACTTTGCACCATCACAAATTGCGCTTTTGTCATTTCGACAGATACGAAATCTGGTTTTCATGGCTCAATTTCTCGCGGCGTGAGACATGACAAAAAACTCAAGGATGTGTCTAGTATATCTATATGATGTCCTACGCGAAAGCTGATGACGACAAAGTTGGGCTGGCTTCAGTCCAAACCTTTAGGTTTGGAGTTAAAAATGGGTAATGTGCTCTAAAGGTTTTCTGTTGACTACAACCTTTACCAATTACTTGGGGTGGTGAAAAAGAGGTTCCGAAGGCGCATAAACGTGATCCAATTTTTATTCCGCTGGATTTAATTATTACTAAAAAATGACTAAAAAACAATGAGTTACTTATGTTTTTTTAGTTAACAATTAGTTATTAACGACGCTTCGCGTAGTTACTTCGTTTCACAATTTTCACCACCCCACCAATTACCCATTAGCAATTACCGATTAGCAAAAGGCTGAGTATAAACAACAATTCCCAGTTTTTCCAGCCCCTTTCCCCTATACCCTTTAACCTGATTGAGGTTGGTTTATAGTAATCAATTTATTAACTGATGTTACGCACTCAGCTTCCACAAGCCTTGGGATAAATCCCAAGGCTAAAAGCGTTAGGAACCTCTAGCCTCCTAAAACCAACTATAGACGTTCAGAAAAATATTTAGGGCAAAACCGTAAAGCGTTTCCAAAACGCTTTACGGTTTCTAACTGAAATTTGTTATCTGAAAAACTAGAAATTATTTATCTGAAAAACGATATTAGTCGGCTTTAGCCTCCTGTCCGCTCTTAGCCTTGGGATTTATCCCAAGGCTTGGAAGTTCAGTGCGTAACATCAGTTATTAATAAATTCTAACAAAAGCTAACAACAGACACTCTAAAAAGTTGACAAACTGTCGTTGCTAAGATAACATGCCCGGCGGAACATTCATTGTTCTAAAGCGGCAGGTATCTGGTTCAGTGCTCACCCTGGAGTACGGGTTTTACCTGAGACTTACAATCTATCAATTTGCTTTTCCCCAAGCGAATTCAGATTGTATAAAGCGGCTATCTCCCATTTTCGGTACGCGATTAGTAGATTCACCCACTCTTAGGAGTGCTATTGTTAACTTTTGTTAACATAAATGAATCGGCAATACTAAAATGGCATCCATTTCCACCGCCACGCCTTTAGGCAAAGCCGCCACACCGACGGCCGCTCGTGCTGGATAAGGCAGCTGAAAATATTCCGCCATGATTTCATTCACTAACGCAAAATGACTTAAGTCAGTCAAAAATATATTGAGTTTGACAATATCCGCCAAGTCGCCACCGGCCGCTTGCGCTACCGCTCGCAGATTGGTAAACACTTGACGAATCTGTGCGGCCATGTCGCCGCTGTGCAACTCCATGCTATCGGGTACTAAAGGAATTTGCCCAGAAAGATAAACGGTGTTATCGACTTTGACAGCTTGTGAATAGGTACCTATCGCTTGCGGAGCGTTAGGTGTATTGATGACATCAAAAGGCATAAACTTCTCCGGTAGGGGCCGGCAACGTTGTTGCCCACCATCGTCGTCTAAAAACGTTCTGTATGGATTTATTCGTTACGATATGGCATTGATTCGTAGAGGGCCGATTACGCTACGCTAATCGGCCCCCTTTTCGATGCCTTGGTAAGGAAAATTTATTTTAACCCAAGTTGCTACTCATCAATAACTGATTGATTTCATTATTCTCAACCCACTCGACGTGATGAGCAACATCGTTTGTAAAGCGTTGATTGACAAGATATTCAAAATATTTTATTGAATTATAGGTGGCAATTTAGGTTATTTTATGAAACTATAGACTATAAACGGTTAGAGTTTGGACTAAAAACACAGCCTTGATCACAAAATATTGCGTTGCCATTTATAGTGTTCCAGAAAAATAACTTGGAAAACACATCCTCGTAAAGCTAAACATCGGATGTGTTAATAAGAAAATGACTAATTACTAAACCATAAACAAATAAACTAAAGAGAGAGACCAAAAAATGGCACGTCTTACTGTAGAAGATTGTTTAGAGCATGTTGATAACCGTTTCAATCTCGTGTTACTTGCAAGTAAACGCGCCCGTCAAATCGCCATGGGCGCTGCCCCTTTAGTGCCTCCTGAAAACGATAAACCGACAGTCGTCGCATTGCGAGAAATTGCCGCCGGCAAACTCACGCAAGCCAATGTTGAGAAACTTCTCGCAAACCCAACCTATAAGTGAAGTGCCGTTATGCCCGTTCCGCTAGACACCCCTGACCGATTAGCAAGTGATCTGTGTGAGTTGCTTGAAACTTATCTCCCGGCCCAACAGGTCAAAGAGGTTTCTTGTGCTTATATATTCAGCGCCCAAGCCCACGAAGGCCAAATGCGGAAAACGGGCGAACCTTATATCGTTCACCCCTTGGCTGCGGCGCATATTTTAGGTCAAATGCACATGGATGCTCAAACACTGTGCGCCGCACTTTTACATGATGTCATTGAAGATACAAAAATATCCAAGGAAAAACTGGTCTGCGAGTTTGGCGAGCCGGTGGCCGAGTTAGTTGATGGTGTCAGCAAATTGTCTTCGATGCAATTTGAAACCCGTGAACAAGCGCAGGCTGCCAGTTTTCGCAAAATGCTACTGGCGATGAGCCGCGATATTCGTGTCATTATCGTCAAACTGGCTGATCGCTTGCACAATATGCGGACGTTGGGAGCGATGAAGCTGGCCTCACGGCGACGTATCGCCCGCGAAACCTTGGAAATCTATGCACCGATTGCCCACCGCTTGGGCATGAATACCGTGCGTATCGAACTGGAAGAACTGAGCTTTGCCGCGCTCTATCCAATGCGCTACCAAGTCTTGGCGCACCATCTCAAAAAAGTGTACCGCAAGCGTGCCGACATTTTCCGCACCCTTAAAACCACTATTTCCGAATGTCTCGCCCAGATGGATATCAATGCCCAAGTACACAGGCGCGACAAACATTCATACAGTCTCTATTACAAAATGCGCGAAAAAAAGGGGGCAACCTCGGTTGACAAGAGAAAAACCTTTTCCCAAGTCGCCAACCTCTGTGCATTACGAATTATTGTCGATACTGTCGATGACTGTTACCGTGTGCTTGGGGTAATACACCGTCTCTATAAACCGATATGCGAACGCTTTAAAGATTATATCGCTATTCCTAAAATCAATGGCTATCAATCCCTACATACGGTGTTATTTAGCCATCACGGGTTATTGATCGAAATTCAAATTCGTACCGCTGACATGCACGAACTGGCGGAAAAGGGTATTACGGCACATGGCTTGTATCAATTAGGCAAGGAATCAGATTCAAAAGAAGACGCGACTAATCACCTTGCCCACCAACGCGCCAGAGAATGGTTACGCGGTTTGCTGGAGATGCAAAAAAGTGCCAGCGATTCGCTGGAATTTTTAGAGCATGTCAAAACGGATTTGTTTCCCGAAGAAGTCTATGTCTTCACGCCCAAGGGCAAAATCATGCAATTACCTAAAGATGCAACCGCCATTGATTTTGCTTATGCGATACATAGCAACGTGGGCAACCAGTGCATTGCCGTTAAAGTTGATAATCAATATATTCCCCTCTCTACGCCATTATTCAGTGGTCAAACTGTAGAAGTATTGACAGCAACATGGACACGGCCTAATCCAAGTTGGTTAAATTTTGCCGTCAGTGCCCGCGCCCGTAGTTACATTCGGCACTTTTTGAAAAATCTCCAATACGACGAAGCAGTGCGTTTGGGTAAACGCATGTTGGATAAAGAATTGGCAGTCTATTGCTTATCTGTGGACAAACTGAGCGAAGAACAACGCGCCCAGTTGTTGGAAACCTTTAAAGTCGATAGCCTAGACGCGCTGTTGGCCGAAATTGGTCTTGGCAACCGTATCGCGTTTATTGTCGCACATCAATTTGACCCGACGCCAGAAGCGTCAGTTAAGCCTCCTTCCGTCAATAATAAACCTAAACCTTTGATTATAAAAGGAACAGAAGGTATTTTAGTGAATTTTGCGCGTTGCTGTCGGCCTATACCTGGCGACGAGATTGTCGGCTTTGCCAGTGCCGGCCGAGGCCTTATTATTCATACCGCAGCCTGTAGACATGTTGGTGAATACCGTCATCAACCGGAAAAATTACTAGCGGTGGAATGGGAAGCCGGGATTTCTGGCGAATTTATAGTCGATATTTGCGTTGAAGTGCATGATCGACGCGGTGTTTTAGCCACCGTCGCAGCCGGCATCACCAATATGGGCAGTAATATCAAACTGGTTTCCAATGAAAACCGTGACGGACACAGTACACTGACGTTTTGTCTCTCGGTGCGAAACCGAGTTCACCTCGCCGCTGTCATGCGACACCTGCGGCGATTAGAGAATGTGACTCGTATTCAGCGTAGCAAAAACTAAGGAACAACTTTTGGGTGAGACACGATATGGCATTGAGGTGAAACCTGGGGAAGACAAAGAGGGGCCACAACCCCGAAGGGGTTGAATATGAATAGCCCCAGGTGAAACCTGGGGAAGACAAAGAGGGGCCACAACCCCGAAGGGGTTGAATATGAATAGCCCCAGGTGAAACCTGGGGTGGGGCAAAGAAGGGCCACAACCCCGAAGGGGTTGAATATGAATAGCCCCATGTGAAACCTCAATGCCATTAAGTTAAGATATAACCTATTGATTTTTAATCATTTTTTGTGTGTGTTAGGGTGGGGTACCCGGTTTTTGACTTTCAATAAAAACAATGACTTACGACCCCACCCCTCGATAAACATAAGGCACGACCGGGCGTTTTTTAATAAAAATATAGCAAAATCAAAGAGTTCCTTAACTTAATGGCATTGAGGTGAAACCTGGGGAAGACAAAGAGGGGCCACAACCCCGAAGGGGTTGAATATGAATAGCCCCAGGTGAAACCTAGGGAAGACAAAGAAGGGCCACAACCCCGAAGGGGTTGAATATGAATAGCCCCAGGTGAAACTAAGCAACAAAACACCTACAAAAAATATCAATAATGAAGCGCGATTGGGGGCCATAACTTAATTTGGAACCTTTCAAAATGTTTTATGGCCCTCAAATTAGATAGTTCAAATAACCCTAACATTTTTAGGCGATAAATCGCCTACTACAAACTACAAACTACAAACGATAAAATGTTTTGAAAAGGATATAATGTGGAAGAAATTTACGAACCGCTCAATAATTCTTTACAGCATGTCGGCTCTCTGATGGATGCCGCTGAAGCACATGGCATTTTATGTGGCTTATTATGTACTTCCCAACCGTTTGAATTAGACATGTGGTTTAGACACGTTTTCGGTGAAACAGCAGTTGAGGACGGTTTAGCTTCCGAATGTCAGCAACAATTGTTGCTGGTAAAAAACTACACCTTAGAACAATTAAATTCTCCTCAGTTTCAATTTGTGCCACTATTGCCCGGTGATGACATCCTTTTGTCAGAGCGCGTTCAAGCATTAGGCGGTTGGTGTGAAGGATTTTTGTTTGGGGTAGGACTGGCGGGCATTGAAATAGAATCTCTGCCCGATGATGCCAAAGAATTTATAAATGATGTCCTCTCTGTGTCACGAGTGGCACTCGCTGATGAGAGTGAAGAAAATGAAGACGATTATATCCAAGTTTTTGAATATATAAGAATTGGCGTAATAAGCTTCTATGAAGAAATGAGTCAAACGGACGGAGAATATGGACAACAGTGAATTTAAAAACCGCCGTCAAAAACTCATGGAGATTTTATGCGAAGAGAGCATGGCGATTTTACCGGCCGCCCCAGAGCAACTCCGCAGCCGTGATGTGTATTATCCTTATCGCCAAGACAGTGATTTTTACTATCTCACCGGTTTTCCTGAACCCCAAGCCCTTGCCGTCATCATTCCGCAACGCGAACAAGGACAATATATATTATTTTGCCGCGAAAATGACAAAAACCAAGAAACTTGGCATGGTAGCCGCGCCGGTTTAGAAGGCGCTTGTGAAATCTATGGTGCTGACGATGCGTTTCCCATCACTGATATTGATGACATCCTACCTGGTTTGATGGAAAGTTGCCATCGCTTGTACTATCCAATGGGCTACTATCAGGAATTTGACGATAAAATCATAGACTGGATGAATCAACTGAGAGGACTTGTCCGCTCTGGCGTGGTTGCCCCCACTGAAATGGTTGCGTTAGATTCTATTTTGCACGAAATGCGTTTGCATAAAAGCGAAGCAGAAATACAAGCCATTCGTGCTGCGGTTGACGTTGCCACCCGTGCCCATAAACGCGCCATGCGATTTTGTCGCCCCGGCTTGTATGAATACGAGCTAGAAGCCGAAATAGTCCATGAATTCTTGCGTAGTGGTTGCAGTTCTCCGGCGTTTCCTACCATTGTCGCCAGCGGTAAAAATGCTTGTACGTTTCACTACACTAAAAATAATCAAGTACTTGAAGACGGCGGCTTGGTGCTCATTGATGCTGGGGCCGAAGTTGATTATTATGTGTCTGATATTACTCGCACTTTTCCCATCAATGGGCATTTTACCAAGCCACAAAAAACCATTTATGAATTGGTACTCAAAGCCCAACGGGCGGCACTTTCTAAAATTTATCCGGGCAACAAATGGAATGAACCATACCAAGCGGCGGCCCTTGTTATCACGGAAGGACTCAAGGCGCTGGGCTTACTCGTCGGCAAATCGGATGTTTTGATAGAAGAAGAAGCGTACAAACGCTTTTATAGACAACCCCATATTGGTCACTGGCTAGGCATGGACGTACACGACGTAGGCTTCTATAAAGTTGATGAAACCTGGCGAGAATTAGAACCAGGCATGGTGATGACAGTCGAACCCGGTATCTACATCCCAGAAGCTGAAGACATCCTTGACGAATGGTGGAATATTTGCATACGCATAGAAGATAACGTATTAATAACAGAAGGAGGACACGAAGTACTAACAGCAGAATTGCCCAAGACGGTAGCAGAAATTGAAGCGTTCATGACCGAAAAAGGATAACATCATTGGAGTCCAAAGCACCTTTGGAGTCCAAAGCTTCAGCTTTGGCTGGCTACCTATCGGTAGAAAAGCGCCAGCAGTCAATTTTGAAATGATTTGATTTGCGGAGAAATATCGACTCAACCATAACGGCTTGTTCGATAAAGTTTAGGAATCGATGCCTAGCGCGAATGCCATTGGCGCTTGCAGTGGTGGTGGGAATGGGGCCGTGTTTTTGGGGAGAGTGGTATACTAATGAAAAATGAAAAATGAGAAAATGAAAAATGAAAAATGAAAAATGATTAAATTAATGATAAGTCGATAATTTGGCTAGGAATTTTCTTACCCGTTCCTGCATGTCATTTATCACGGATTTGAAGTACATTCCATATAAAAAAGCTCAATTACCAATCTACCACAGATTTGGCGAACGTGAATTAAAAAACGACGACTTCCCTATGGGGTACTGAAGGAGCCGCGCAAAATTTCAATCCTTGTTGCAGTGGAAATAAATACCCCGCGCAAGTCGGCAAAGCAAGTAAGCCACTTTTGTCTGCCGCGTTTGACCACTTCGCTACCAGAATTATTCTGGGTGGGACTCGAACCCACGTACTCTTAGAGAGCAGATTCACAGTATGTATGCTTTACGCATCAGGGCGCGGGGGCAAAACTTGTATTTCAATCCTTGTTGATTTCAATCCTTGTTGTAATGGATTTATGCGCCATCCGTCATGGCACGAAAAAATATAATCAAAATGCCGCGCAAGTCGAAAAAGCTTTATCATCTGTCGGGTGCTCTACCAACTGAGCTACGGGGGCATCGTTTTCACCCCCGATAGGATTCGAACCTATGACCATTCGATTAATAGTGTATGTAAGCTTTTTCAGTCAGGGCGCGGCGTAAACCTTTAATCAGACACCGCATCAGGCCTTACAATGAGGCCGATGGTTAATAACCAAACTTATTTTACAATGACTCATTCATTAAACACTCACACTTAACGCCAATCTTATTTTCAAGAACATAGCGACTTGTGGCTAAAGATTCGTTTTTCAAAGGCGAAAATGCCAAATAGATAATAAAAATGCCGCGCAAGTCGAAAAAGCTTTATAACATGGCGCTCTACCAACTGAGCTACGGGGGCATCGTTTTCACCCCCGATAGGAATCGAACCTACGACAACCCGATTAATAGTCGAAAATGTATGTACGCTTTCTCAGTCAGGGCGCGGCGTAAACCCTTTTATAAAGAACGTTGTAATAAATAGGCTTAACACAGGAACAAACAAAGATTTTGTGCACTTTTATAAAAACTGGGGCGTGCGAACAAAATCCGTTTATTCCCAAAATCCGTTGTACTATTACTATAGATGATTTTTTGGGATATGCCAATAGTCGGTCAAAAAAATCCGTCTGAAAAAATAGGAATTCTAAAGGAAGTTATACCGGACGTACTTCAAATCCCTGAAAATGACGAAGCCAACCTATCATTAAATTGACTGTAAAATGATCGACTTGCTTATGTAATAGCTTCATTTTTCATTTTACATTTTACATTTTTCATTAATTAACCGTACACCGCCTCTGGCCGTACAATGATGTCACCGCTAGGACGACGATCAACGACATAAGATTGGACACGATCCAATCCTATATCAAAGTGCCGGGCGACACGCGCCTTGATATCTGCATCACTACTGGTGCGAGTCACGCCCAGAACACGCGGGGTGAAATCGCTCGAACGGCCCTCAAAACGTACATGAACCATTTATCACCTCCTGTGTAGATAGCATTTCAGGTATTTAAAATTCGGTCAAATTTATCAGGTAGATAAATTTGGAGCGCGGTATTCTAACAAAGTTTTTTAAAAATGCAAATCTATTTTATAAAAAATTTGGCAATTTTTTTACTGAGTACAGCGACGCAAACGCGGATAAACGAATTTGGATTTGAACTGAGTACAACTAATTACTGAGTACAGCTAATTACTGAGTACAGCGAATTACGCGGATAAACGAATTACTGAGTACAACGAATTGCGCGGATAAACGAATTTGGACTTGGACTGAGTTCAATTCATTATTGCTGAGTACAACTAATTACGCGGATAAACGAATTTGGACTTGGACTGAGTACACTTAATTGAACAACACGTCGGCCGTCTTGAAGTCCTTTGGCAAGGCTAATCAAAACGAACGCCTGAGTTGTACTTACATCTGACTAGTACAACTGATTAGCGGATTTAACGGATTGTGGGCCATTCCGACTCATTGATAGATAAGTACTTAGGATAATCTCGCGTAGCGAATGACTACGTTTAGCGGATATCACTCAACGCCCGACTTAATTGGACAACACGTCGGCCGTCTTGATATCCTTTGGCAAGACTAATCGAAACGCCTGACTTAATTTCATCCTTTATTATAACGAATCCTTGTAGTTGCTTTTAACGAATCCTTGTAGTTGCTTTCATCCTTTATTATAACGAATCCTTGTAGTTGCTTTGGACAACACGTCGGCCGTCTTGATATCCTTTGGCAAGACTAATCGAAACGCCTGACTTAATTTCATCCTTTATTATAACGAATCCTTGTAGTTGCTTTTAACGAATCCTTGTAGTTGCTTTTAACGAATCCTTGTAGTTGCTTTCATCCTTTATTATAACGAATCCTTGTAGTTGCTTTGGACAACACGTCGGCCGCCTTGTTATCCTTTGGCAAGGCTAATCAAAATGGACAACACGTCGGCCGTCTCTCATCGTTATACACAAGTTTATTGGATACCTGGTGCATTCCTGATAAGTACAACTGATACTCGAATCGAAAAGAAGCTTTGCTAAATGATATTTCTAATGAAGCCCCGATATGGGACATAGCCTTTAAAAACCATTGAAATCAACTCGTTAAAAAATTATGTCTACCGATGAAGGTGAAACTTGTGGAACGGCCGTGGAGGGGGAGAATTAACAATTTGGACACTTATGGATAAAAGTAAGTACTACACAAAAGGAGGCGATAAAAATGCCCAACATAACCAATAAGATGGGGCGAGCGAAGCAAAGAACAACGAAGTTAAACCCTTCAGAGGCCACTTTTGAGGCCCAAAAAAGGGCCACGGAATCAGACACCAAAGCCGACGAGCGTGATTTCGGTCATGATGCGGCCACTTTTGAGACTCAAAAAAAGGCAACCGACTCAGACTTAGAAATCACGGCCGAAGTGTCTGCCTTTGAACAATGGCTTAAGGCCGATAAACAACAATACTATTGGGTTGCCAAAACAAGCTTGTTCCTAATTGTGGTGCTGCTATTTCCGCTGATGTTTGGTGGAGAATTATCGTGGTACAGTCTGCTTATTTTGTTAGGTGTACTGATGCTGCATGAATCGGGACACCTGTTAGGAATGCGACTGTTTGGTTATCGTGATTTATCACTCTTACTGATTCCACCGTTAGGAAAGGCCATTCCAGCCAACAAAGCAACCTCCGCCCAAAGACTCATGATTTATCTATTAGGCCCACTGCCAGGCCTAACACTGAGTTTTGTCGTATTGGGCATCACGGATAATCCGCTATGGTTTGAAATCGGTGTCATTGCCTTTGCGTTCAATTACTTAAGTTTGTTGCCAATGAAACCTTACGATGGCGGCTACATTATGGAAACTTTGCAACGGATACGCTTTCTCTCTTTTTTATTCGTAGTCGCCAGTATCCTGATTTTGACATGGGGCGTGTGGCTAGTAAAAAGTGCTATCTTAACTTTACTGATTCTGTTACTGAGTTTGAGTCTTGCCTTGCAGTGGCGTTGGAGTCAGGTAGCGGCCCAAATTGCCAAAACATTGCCCCGTGATGCAGATCGACAAACACGGTTACGTGCCATTTTACAAGTACTACGACAGCCACCTTTTCACAGAAAAACCATAGCGATGCGGTTTGACATGGCCAACAATCTCTTACAATACTTGGCCCAATCTGTTCCAACCGTCAAACTCTCAGTGGTTGGCGGAATGATTTACTTCGTTGTGTTAGCAACACCCGTTTATTTAGCCTATTCTCTACCCGGTTGGACAAAGTCGGATCCATTCGTTGCGCTGTTTAATAGAGGCACCACTTCTTGTCGATACCGCGAACCTGAACCTAACTGGGATGCTCAACTAAGCCAAGCGGAATCAGAAATAGCCCGTTGGGAAATTTTCATGGCGGCCGGCAACTGGCAACTTGAAGCAACCAATTACCGGAGAGCTTACCAGTATTATCAACGTGCTTTGAGTATTGCGGAACAGTTTCCTCAGACTGATGAACGCGTGATCGATACCTTGATACAATTAGCAGCCAGTGCTAATAATACCAAAAAAACCCAACAATATTACACCAAAGCCTTAAGTTTACTTGAACAACACCATAGCCCGAACCATCCGCGCATAGCAGACATTTTTGACCAATTGGTATGGGCACCGAATATCACGGCAACTGAGCAAATTGAACGACTGAAAACCGCGTTACGCATCCGCGCTCAACACGGATTAAGCCAAACGGCCAAAAACGCGGCCACTTGGAAAAGACTCGCCGATTTTTACAGACATGTTGAACGCTTGGCAGAAGCTGAACACTCACTACAACGTTCGTTATCTATTTATCAATCTCTGTCAGCGAAACAATACCCAAGTTATTTACTCAGTGGCGTGATTCACTCCCTTGCCACTTTATATTTAAACCAGCAGAGGCCCCAACAGGCTCAACACTTTTTGCAAAAGCATTTGGTGACACCGCAAAACCACTTTTCTGAAACTGAAACGGCTCGTTTATTCTCTTTATTGGGATGGGCTTATTTAGGACAAGACAAACTCGCCGAAGCTCAAGAAGCCATTAAACAATCCCTAACCTTACTTCAGCAGCAATGTGGCCGTTGTAATGGTGCCACCTTAGCTTATTGGTTAGATTTAGCTTACATTGAACTGCGTTCTCAGGACTTCAGTGCATTCAATCAGCATTTCGCTGAAATAGAACAAACTTACACCGAATACTACCAAAGCACTCTAACCGAATATGCCCACCAATTACAGACAACACTACAACAGACAGCCTCAAAAGTCTCAACTCGGCACTTGATAACACGCACAAAAGCACATTTAGAAGTGTTACAATACGCGCCTCCCAAGAAAGTCATTTAATGACACACACATAAATTACCTGATGAAAACGGATTTTTTTGAGACGTTATCAACGCGCCAACCCCAAAAGAGAATTAACAATTAACCATTAATCATTAATCATTAACTATTAATTAGGCACCAACCCCAAAAGAGAATTAACAATTAATCATTAATCATTAATCATTAATCATTAACTATTAATTACCGCTTGTTTGACCGTTATGGGCCCTCCGTTATCAGTCTAGCCATTTTAGGCGACGCTGAGAGCGATTGGCGCCCCAAAAAATATAGCTATGGATTAGCGGGTCTTAAAGATTTTGGAATGTCGTTCCGATTTCCCATTGTCAAACTGATAGACTATCGGAAAAAATGGAAGACACTCGAAAACTCCCAAAATCCCTTTGCCATTGTGGTACGAACCCACCTCAAAGGATTGGAAACGCGCCGTTCCGCCAAAAAACGGTTTGACGAGAAGAAGGAACTGTTTAAAGCCTTGCATGAGGCCAACTACAGCGAACAGCAAATACTTGATTTGTTTCGCTTTATGGATTGGGTATTAGGTTTACCCAAAAGATTAGAGCAACAATTTAACGACTTTGCAACGCAATATGAGGAGGACAAAAAAATGCCCTACATAACCAGTATCGAACGGCTTGGGATGGAAAAGGGTATCCAAGCAGGTGCTTTGCAAAAAGCACGGGAGTATGTACTTGAGATTTTGAAAGTCCGTTTTAAACGAGTGCCTCAATCGCTGACTAAACTCGTTCAAGCTATTGAGGATGAACACTATTTGTCAAAACTGCATAGAGAGGCCATTTTGGTTGATTCTCTCAAGTCTTTTAGACAAGTCGTTGAAAACGCCCAAAGCTAAAGTCAAATGTTGGGTGGGTAGAGCGAAGCTTCGCTTCCTTAGCGAAGCTAAACCCATCTATACTTAGCAGATATCCGGAGTCCAAACTTTAGTTTGGCAGGAGTCCAAACTTTAGTTTGGCAGGACTCAAACTTTAGCTTGGCAAAATAAGAATACGCGAGTCCCAGTATTTACCTAGATTTATTATGGTTATTGAAACGATTTGAGGGCCATAAAATACTTTGGAAGCTTTCAAATCAAGTGATGGCCCCCTGTCGCAGAGCGCCGGAGTCCAAACAGTCGTCCAGAGAACAGGAGTCCAAACCTTACCACCTATCAGTTATTTTTCATCACAACAGCATTGGAAATAGGTTAGCATTATTCGTTTATTTCTCAATTCGCTGTACTCTGGCTTTATTCGTTTATTTCTCAATTCGCTGTACTCTGGCTTTATTCGTTTATTTCTCAATTCGCTGTACTCTGGCTTTATTCGTTTATTTCACAATTCGTTGTACTTTCAATAAGTTTAGACTCTGTTGCCAAACTAAGGGCTTATCACCAATCACTTTAGTACAACGAATTTATAAATTAACGAATTAACCAAAAAATCACAAGAGGTATGACTAAAATGACTGACTTAATATTACCCGTACTCGCCGCACTTTTAATTGCCCTAGCCGTCATTAAACTTTTTCAGTCTAGCATCACTTGCTTACGGCTCATGAAAATTCCTCTAAAATCATGCACTAACACTCACTGGGTTAAACAAATTGATCGTTCAGACATTCCAATAGAAATAGAACAGATTCTTGCCAAAGCCGAAGCACCTTTAACCGCGTTGGGTTTTCATTATGCGTTTGCTGAACGGCTAGAAAGTTTTTCTACCAGCGATAAAGAACCGTTCTATTGTCATGTTTATTTTCATCCTGACACAAGTACTTATGCCAGTGTCTTACCTTCAGTGTTACCAGAAACAGGGCAACTCTATTCGGTCGAATTAACCACGTTTTTAAGCTCGTCCGAGATCATTACTACCATGAATGGTTTCTCTCACTACCAACTTTCAACACCCGCTTGGTATCATTGCCACGATCACTATGTTGCCACCTTGGAACAACAATGGCAAAATCATTGTCAAACCCTAAACAACACACCAATTCAACCAAAGCAACCCCGTGTTGATGACTACATAGCCATGCAAAACCGTTTTTATAACGAGCTATTAACAACATGGCGTGAAAAAGGTTGGTTAGTGGCAACCCGCGATAATCTCTGGCGTTATAGCTTCAGGGCTGCACTTAAATTAACCTTCAAAATTTCAAAAGGCCATCGAAAAATGCAATTAGTCCTCAAAAAGAACCGCCCAAAAACCACTGAGTCTGACATAAACACCCAAATAGCGACTGAAGTACAGGCCTTTGAACGCTTAGTGGCGGCTGAAAATAACCAACAACAATCAGGTTGGCTCGTCAAAACGCTGGTGTTTATGATCAGTGTACTCGCCTTTTCTGTGGCTTTTGGACTGGTTTTTTCATGGTACACGGTGTTGATTTTACTTGGTGTATTAATGGTGCATGAATTTGGACACCTGCTCGGAATGCGGCTGTTTGGTTATCGCGATCTCTTTATTTTATTTATTCCTCTACTTGGGGCCGTTGCTACTGGCAAGAAAGAAGAAGCCACGCCCACTCAAAAACTGATTGTTTATCTACTGGGGCCAGTGCCGGGCTTGGTATTTGGTTTAGTGGCCCTCCAATTAGGCCAACTCACCCATCATTCTCTGTGGATGGAAATCGGTTTAATCGCAGTGTTACTCAATTATTTTAATCTATTACCGATTACACCATTGGATGGTGGGCGCATTATGGAAACACTGTTCTTTGTGCGTTTTCCACGCGCCCAGTTTGTGTTTGTATTGGCCAGTATCCTGACACTGGCCGTCGGTGCCTGGTGGCTAGAAAGCATTGTACTCTCCATACTGGTTATCTTGCTCAGTTTTATTATCCCGGCGCAGTGGCGTTGGAGTCAGGCAGCAGCCCAGATTGCCAAAACCTTGCCCCGCGACGCAAATCGAGAAACGCGATTACGCCTGATTTTACAAACCTTGTCACAACCACCTAATCACCGACAAGCCTTTACAACGCGGTTTCATACTGCCAAAAGTCTGTTACAACATTTTTCTAATCCGTTACCGACGCTAAAAGTATCCGTACTCGGCGGACTGATTTATCTATTAATCCTAGGGATGCCAATTTATTTGGTCTTTAACCCGTTACCCAGTTGGTTAAATATTAACCCGTTGGTGGCCCTATTTGATACAACGGCCTGCGGAAAATACAGCGAAGAACCGGATTGGGAGGCGCAACTCAGCCAAGCAGATTCAGACGAGGCCCGCTGGGAAATATTAATGGAGGCAGGACACTGTCAACGTGAAGTCTGGGACTACCAGAAAGCACACCATTATTATCAACGCGCGATGCGTATTGCTGAGCAATTTCCTCGCTCTGATGAACGCGTAGTTGAGACGTTGGTACAATTAGCGGCCCATAGTGATAGCACAGAAGCGGCCCATCAATATTACAGCAACGCGTTAACACTGCTTGAACAACATCATGGCCCCAACCATCCGCGCATAGCAGACATCCTGGAAGCCGCCAGTCTGGAATTATCTGCTACCCCAGAAAAAAAGATTGAACAACTGAAAAGAGCCATACGCATTCGTGCTATTAATGGCTTAGAGCAAACAGCCAACAATGCGTTAACTTGGGAAAGACTGGCTTATAGTTACGCGCAAGCGGGACAAATAGAGGCGGCTAAACAAGCTTTGCAACGTTCTTTTGCTATTTCTGAACCCAATGAAGCAGCGAGTCGGCATTTATTAATGGCGATTGACTCATTAGCAACCTTCTATTTAAACCAGCAACAGCCCGATGGTGTTCAACAACTGTTAGAAAACCATTTGGTACCACCAGATCAGTTTAACAACCAAGACACAACCCACTTAGTCTATCTGTTAGGGTGGGCTTATCTGTTACAAGATCAACTCCCAAAGGCACGCGATGCGTTTGAAAAAGCCCTTGCCGGTGCGATACAACGGTGTGAAACCGCTGTAGGTTCTTCTATACGGTCTTATTTTAAGCCGAAAACCGGCTGTGATGCTTCGGGTTGGTATCTAACCGATTACTTGTTCAACTTAGCTTATGTTGAATTGCGACTCCAAAATATCGAAGCCCTAGACAGGTACGTTGATGAAATCAAACAGACTTATGAATATGACTATCAGTCTATGGCAAGCTATGCCGACTATTTACAGGGAGTGATCGCACAAAGCGATCAACCAAACAACAGTTGGTTGTTTAAACGTACAACCGCCCAATTGGAAGTTTATCAATATATTTTGTCAAAAGAACAATGAATGTTGTTCAACGTGAAAGCTTTGGGAACCAATAACTAGTGCAAGAAAGCGGAAGTACCACCTCAGCCAACAGCTAAAGCAGTTGTCTGAAAGCTAAAGTAGGCTAAAGCCTACTAAGAGCGTGTTTTAAAACTCTACTTAACTCATTGTTTTATAAGCAATAGACTATTTTATAAGTGATTGATTCTTGGAATTTTCAAACACGCTCTAACTCTCTTATAGTGCCCTTTAGGGTACTTAAGCTTTTAGACAACGGCTTTAGCCGTTGGCGTTGAGGTGATATGGAAACTTCCGCCTTAGTGTACTAGCTATTTTCGTTCCTAGGGAACGATCACGACTGGAGTGGTTCACTTGCACGAGCGATTTTCGTTCCACAACGCGCCGGCGTTGAAACGCATTTCCCAAGCGTGCATCTATTTCCGACGCGCATGCGTCATTCATTCTAAAAACAGGAAGCGCCTCTTGCAAAACGTTATTGACACTTGCCAAACTCAGAACGTTGCCAACAGTCTCTACAAGGATTGTTTCTAATACTCGATGATCAAGTTTTTTCGTGCGCCCAAACGCCCAAGGATTGTATATAAGAAAGGACTGATTCTAACGGATTTTGTTGATAGCTTATCAACACGCAAACCCCGAAGGGGTTGAATGTGAATAGCCCCAAGTGGAACATGGGGAAAGCAATATCAAAAAGGCCTCAACCCCGTAGGGGTTGAATGTGAATAGCCCCAGGTGGAACCTGGGGAAAGCAATATCAAAAAGGCCTCAACCCCGTAGGGGTTGAATGTGAATAGCCCCAGTGGAACCTAGGGAAAGCAATAAGGCTTCAACTCCAAAGGGGTTGAATGTAAATGGTAAGAATATTGATATAATATGAAAAAATTAGTTTTCAACAGTTATAATCAAAAAAATGATTTCTTCGCTTAGATAAGAGAATTAAAAAATTCGATAAAACTTTAGCTTTCCTTGGAAAATAAAATCGAAGTTAATTAACTATTCCCAAAGCAAATGCTTATTCAACGAAAAAACGAGAGTGATTTGAGGTTCTAAACTAAGTACCCGTGCAGGGAGTTAAAAAATAAACCTAACAAAAACAATTACTTTTGTATCCATAAACCTTTCAAACTTTTGCACGGCTACTTAAAATCCCTTCTTATATACAATCCTTGTAGTAGTTATTATTGTCAGACTAAAAACGTGATCATCGAGTAATAACTAAAGGATTAATAGTGTTATTAGGGCAACGCCGTATGGGCAAAACAGAAATCTTCAAACGTGTCGTGAACCGGTTGTTTTTTGAGCAAGATCATCAGGAACCAAAGGCGGTTGTACCCGTCTATTATTCTTTTCCAGAAGAAAAGCAGGTTCGGTGGGAGTTTTCGAGCCGATATGTGGAAAACTTTGTGCGCTGGTATGCCGCTTTTCGGCTCCGTGATCCGTCTTTGATTTCCAAATCAGGCATCCGCCGTCATGAGTTAGCCGATTATATCAAAGCCAATATGAAAGTCTCAAAACCCTTTGCCGGTGCGTTAAACTTTATACAGTGGCTTGAAGAAAAAGATGTCACGATTCCAGAAATGATGCGTTGTCTATTCCAAGGGAAGTTTCTGATCGTGAGGACAGCACTATCGCAATGTTTCTGGACGAATTTCAGAATACCCACCTACCACAGTATGACTTCCGAGTCGTGGGCTTTATGCAGGAAGCCGTTGAATCCAACACCTGTCCACATTTTGTGACAGGTTCAGCGATAGGAATTCTAACCTACATACTTGGCCGAGGGGCCTTGTACGGACGATTTATGAGTGAACCTATCGAAGCATTAACCGATTACTATGGTGAAGAATTGGCCCTACGCTCGGCCAGATATTATGGAGCCATCGTGGCCGATGAAATGGCCCCAATTGTTTCAGAACGCTGTGGCGGCAATCCCTTTTACATTTCTGCCGTGGTTCGACAAGCCGCCAGACAGAAAAAAGCCTTAAACAATGAAGAAAGCCTGAATGAAATGTTGGCTGTTGATCTCTCGTCCGGGTTTATCTGGGAAGAATTGAACGAACAAGTGACACGCTGGATAAACCGAATCAATGATCAAAGTATCACTAAATGGATTCTGTATCTCGCCGCCCTAGAAGAAGGCAAATGGATTGATTTGCCCAGAATACAGCGACAACTTCTGGAACGAGAAGGCCAAGAGGTTGAATTGGAAAGCATCAAAGACGTACTCATCAAACTTTCTCATGGCGATTTAATTGAATACAGTCAACTCGGCAACTGGTTCCGCAAAATAAAAGACCCTATTTTAAATGAGTTTCTAAAAGTGTGGGGCCGTATCAAGGTAGCGGGTGAAGCGGCCCGCGAAGTGAGGGATGAAATTCGTCTGAAATACCAGCGTTTACAGAAAAAATTTGCCGAACACAAGGGCTATCTGGCTGAAGTCTATCTGATTCAGATTCTCTGGAACAGTCAACGACAGGTTCTGCCAGGCAAGTATTTTCACTCCGTCGAGGATATTCAAGTCCCAGACCGTTTTAGTTATATAGAACACCGCGGACGGATGGGGATAGGTTTAGGCATGGAAGTTGATATTTATGCCGCCGCGGGGATAGAAGGTTGGATAGCCGAAAGCAAATGGTGGGAAGGGCGAAAGGTTGGTGTGAAAGTGGTTGAACAACTCCAGGAACAAGCACAAAAGCTCAAGGAAAAAAAGGATTTGGATATCCTGCGAGTCTGGCTATTTGCTTACGATGGCGTGACGGAAGATGCCGAAGTGTTGAGGCAAAAATACCAAATATTGTGGTCAACCCGAGCTGACTTGGATGCGTTATTGACACTTGCTAAACTCAGAACGTTGCCGAAATTGTCGCAAATAATAGTATAATGGTTTAGTCTCATTCTCGGATTAAATTGTAGGCACTACCAAGTTGTTGCTAAAAACTTGGTTTATTTCCAATAGCACTTGGAAAATCCTAACCCGTTTAGTTATTATCTATTTGATAAATAATTTTTTTTGAGTTAAGCAATTTTAATGCCAATAGTTTAACAGGCGCAAGCGTCGGATGGGGCGGGTCAACGAATCCTTCATAATCCAAAAACGGTGGGGTTCGCTCGCTCTACCCACCCTACGCTTTGGACGGAAACGCGCAACGAAAAACCCCAAAGCTAAAGCTTTGGACTCCAAGAGGATCACTATGTATTCTAAATCAATCAGATATTTGGTACCTATTATAGCTTGCGCTGCCATGCCGGTTGGATTGGCACTTGGGCTGGATGCCACCGCTCAAACATCGGTAACTCAGAAAAAGCAGGTAAAAGAGTATGTAGGCTCAAAAAAATGTGCCAAGTGCCATGAACAGCACTACGAAGGCTGGAAGTCTACCCTCCACACTAAGATGGAACAAAAAGTCATAGCAAGCGGTTTTGACCAAAATGTCTTTGGCGACTTTTCGAGTCATGATCCGTCATGATCCGTCATGATCCGTCATGATCCTGATCTCACCTTCACGTTGGATGAGGTAGACATGCTGGTAGGCAGCCGGTTCAAGCAGCGATATGCAAAAAAGATCGGTGACGACTACTATATGCTGCCCGCGCAGTGGAATGTCGAGACGATGGAGTGGGTACCATACAACCCCAAAAAGGATTGGTGGGCGGCCGAAAAAGGTCTCTATCCTAAGGAATGGCACAAACGCCCCAACTCCAAACTCTGTGAAGGCTGCCATACCACCGGGTTTGATATTCAAACCAAGAAACCAGTCGAACAGAATATCGCCTGTGAAGCCTGTCATGGGCCGGGCCGTCTTCATGCCAAAACTGAGGAAAATGCGGATATTATCAATCCCGCGAGACTCAGCCATGAACGCGGCAATATGATCTGTTTTCAGTGCCATATAAGAGGTAGGCCGCCCAAGGGTGAATTTGAAACTTACGCCTGGGCAGTTGGCTACAAACCCGGAGATGACTTGAGAAAGTACTGGGTTTACAGCAAGCCAAGCGGTAAAAATCAATACGGCCTTTGGGCCGATGGATACGCACGCAAGAATCGTGTTCAGGGCAATACCTTTATTCAAAGCAAGATGTACCACAAAGGCGTTCGGTGCTATACTTGCCACGATCCCCATGGTACCAGACATACCGCCTTTACGGTGAAATCAGCAGAGACCAACTCTCTTTGTCTTTCATGCCACGGCGAAAAGACTCAAAGTGCCGTCTTCAAGAACGACCTTTCAGAACACACGCATCACAACGCGACCAGTAGTGGCAGCAAATGTATAGAGTGCCACATGCCTAAGACGGGGAAAAATGCGGTAAAGTGGGATTCAAGAGACCATAGCTTTACATTCATCTCCCCGTTGTCAACCATCAGATTTGGCACCCCCAATGGATGCAACAACTGCCACACTGACAAAACGCCAGAATGGGCATTAAAAGAAGTCACAGATTGGACATTTCTCAAGTGAATTGTGAATTGTGAATTGTGAATTGTGAATTGCGAATTGTGAATGAAAAAAACGATGTCACGGTTTGGACATTTTTCATCTGAATAGCCCCAGGTGCAACCTCAATGCCATTAAGTTAAGATATAACCTATTGATTTTTAATCAAATTTTGTGTGTGTTAGGGTGGGGGAGCCGATTTTTTACTTTCAATAAAAACAATGACTTAGAACCCCACCCCCTATATAAAAACATGGCACGACTGCTCGCTATTTAATAAAAAGATAGCAAAATCAAATAGTTCCTTAACTTAATGGCATTGAGGTGCAACCTGGGGAAAAATTGCCCCCACGCCAACCCCGAAGGGGTTGCATAAGAATAGCCCCAGATGGAACCTCAATGCCATATCGTACCGCTTTTGGGTGAGGGCAACCATAAAGGATTGCCCCTACATTACATGACGGTTTGTAGGGGCAATCCCAAGGGGAAAACCCTTAACTTAATAGCATTGAGGTGAAACCTGGGGAACCAATCAACCCAACCGCACAACCCTGAAAGGGTTGAATGTGAATAGCCCCAGGTGAAACCTGGGGAAAAATTGGCCCCCCCACGCCAACCCCGAAGGGGTTGAATATGAATAGCCCCAAGGTGCAACCTGGGGAAAACTATAGCGAAACCCACCGTTTTGGTTTGGGAATTACTGGGATAAGTGACCAATTGCTCTGATATTAATTCGTTTATCCCCGTAATTAGTTGTACTTAATATCTAGCATGAGGTAATAATTATGAAATGGGTGAAAATACTTGGTTTTGCTCTATTGAACACGATACTTGGAGTTATCTTACTTTATACCCTAGCTTGGCTGCTTCACAAATATACCGGACAGTATTTGGATAGGGTGAATTTGAGTTCTATCGTGGCATACGGCGTGTCCGTTGCAACCGTCATTGGAATAAGTCTTCTCGAATCATGGAAGGCTCGCCTACCTTTCTGGAGGATCTTGATTGCAACGGTCGTTTTCTTAATACTTGCTGGCCTAATGTTGGCCCTTTTGTTTCTGTTCATTGCCGCAAGCATAGGAGTATAGGATAGAAGTGTTTCTAGGAGTCCAAGATTTATCTTGGACTTGGACTCCTACAGCTTTGGTTATAATTTTAGCATGAGGTAAAGGTAATAGTTATGAAATGGATAAAGATACTTGGATTTGCTCTGTTGAACGCGATACTTGGAATTATCTTATTTTTTAGTTTAGCTTGGCTCCTACCCAAATACACCGGACAGCAGTTGCAGTTGGGTAGTATTGATTTTTACTCTCTCGTGACATACGGCGTGCTGGCTGCAACCCTCATTGGAGCGTGTATTATCGAATATTGGAAGGCTCGCCTACCTTTCTGGGGGATATTGATTGCAACAGTCATCGCCTTCCCAACACTTTTTGGTCTAACGTTGGCCCTTTTGATTAGCCTATTGGCAACCTAACGCCGGATAGAAGTGTAGCCCACCGTTTCGCTATCGCGAACACCGTCACGGTTTTCTCGTTCCCAACCTCTGCTCAGGAGTCCAAGATTTATCTTGGACAAGTGCCACTCCTGTAGCTTTGGTTATAATTCAAGCATGAGGTAAAGGTAATAGTTATGAAATGGACAAAGATACTTGGATTTGCCCTGTTAAACGCAATACTTGGCGTTATCTTATTTTTTAGTTTCGCTTGGCTCCTATCCAAATACACTGGGCATTTTAGCTCTCTCGTGACATACGGCGTGCCGGTTGCAACTGTCATCGGAGCATGTATTATCGAATCTCGGAAGGCTCGCCTACCTTTCTGGGGGATATTGATTGCAACAGTTGTTTTACCAATGCTTGTTGCTCTAATGCTCATGTTTATGCTCATGCCAACCAGCCTAAAATAGAAGTGTAACCCACCGTTCGCGAACACGAAACCCACCGTCACGGTTTTTGTTTGGCTTTGGATTTATATAGGGGTTCAAATAAATCTGCTTGGAGAGAGTTGATAATTAGTAACCAATAATGTGAGATAATGTGAGCGAATGTGTCCAGCATGAGGATACTTTTAAGATGATCGTTTTAAGTCATAAAATTCAGATGTTAAATCCAACTTATAAGCCATCGGCAGTAGTACTTCCGCCAAGCTTGTGGAACAGCTCGTTTTGCATTTAATTGGGGTTTAGAAGAATGGAAAAAACAGTTTGATGCTGGTTTAAAGCCAACGGCATTAGAAATTAATAAAGCTTTTAATGCCAGAAAACATCTTGATTTTCCTTGGGTGTTTAATGTCACTAAGTGTGCCGCTGAGCAAGCATTTACTCCGGCAAGGCTCGGCATTTAAACGTTTTTTTAATAGGCAATGCAAATACCCAAAGTTTAAAAAGAAAGGTGTACGTGATTCCTTCTACTTGTCAAATGACCAAATCAAGGTGGCTGAGAACCGAATTAGGCTTCCAAAGCTGGGTTGGGTGAAATTAACAGAATCACTCCGTTTTTCTGGAAAAATTTTGTCAGCAACCGTTTCTCGCACGGCTAACAAATGGTTTGTAAGCATTAGCGTCCAGTTAGAAAAATCACCCGTTTTCGTCAGTGAGAACCAAACTGATGTTGTTGGTGTTGATTTAGGCGTGAAAAGTTTAGCGACCCTTTCTAACGGAGAAACGATAGAAGGTAGGAAGCCATTAAAAAAACTGAGCAGCCGTTTAGCCAGATTACTTAGGAAGCAAGCTTCATTAACTAAGGGGTCAAAACGCAACGACAGACAGAAGCTGAAAATATCAAAGCTTCATTACCGTATTCGTTGTATTCGTCAAGATAGCTTACATAAACTGACTCATCATCTTTGCCAAGACTTTAAGGTAATTTGCCTTGAGGATTTCCCTGGAAAAGGAATGTTGAAGAATCACAAACTTGCGAAGGCAATAAGTGAGATCATGGGTTTTTATGAATTCAAACGGCAAATTGAGTATAAGGCCATTCTCTTTGGAAATTGGATTTCGACTGTTTCAAAATGGTTTCCTTCTTCTAAAACGTGTTCTAACTGTGGATCAAAGAAAGACAAATTGAAGTTGTCTGAACGTTTTTACCATTGCGAAGCTTGTGGAATGAAAATAGACCGTGATTTAAATGCGGCAATCAACATTGAACGTGAAGGCATACGCCTTTTAGCTTAACGTTTTGAGTACCGGGGGCTAACCGGGAATTAACGCACGGGGACAAGACGGCTCTAAATTGAAGTTGTCTGAACGTTTTTACCATTGCGAAGCTTGTGGAATGAAAATAGACCGTGATTTAAATGCGGCAATCAACATTGAACGTGAAGGCATACGCCTTTTAGCTTAACGTTTTGAGTACC
>Ga0190343_1000030_pt1 | contig 74809 bp, 47 predicted proteins | sample 48721312_MG_FD_161664 | JGI IMG/M metagenome (GOLD analysis project Ga0190343, IMG submission 161664) | Hydrothermal vent microbial mat bacterial communities from Southern Trench, Guaymas Basin, Mexico - 4872-13-1-2_MG | ecosystem: Environmental > Aquatic > Marine > Hydrothermal vents >... | reverse complement strand
CGCGCAAGTTGTAGTCGGCCGAGTTTTCCTGGCTGCCAAAGCCATTGTCCGACATCGCCAGAAAAGAACCGTCGCCATTGGCTAACACGGCCGAAAATCCTTGCACGGGCTGTTTATCGACGAAAGGTACATTGACACCGTTAATGGAGCCTGTGCCAAGATGAGTGCCAGAAGTGCTCTGTTCTGCAAAAGTCGCGGCGGGTAAGATGGCACGTCCAATCAGAGTCGCATTATCGGAAAAGACGGGCAAATCACTGTCATGACTATAACAATAGGTAGCCGTGAATAACAGTGAGAGATTCCCTAGCACTAAAACTTGTTTTAAGTTCATCGTAAAAAATTATTCTGTAAAATAAATCTATTGAAACTCGTAAATAAAGTCCAAACCTGTCAATAAAGTCCAAACCTGAAGGTTTGGACTCCATGTCCAAACTCTCGTTTTAAGTTCATCGTAAAAAATCCTTAGGTAAATTCAGTAGTTGAGAATGGCTCCTTCAAGGCGCTAAAGCGCCTACTACAAACGCAAGGCGCTAAAGCGCCTACTACAAACGCAAGGCGCTAAAGCGCCTACTACTAACTTGGGCGCTAAAGCGCCTACTACTAACTTGGGCGCTAAAGTGCCTACTACTAACGCAAGGCGCTAAAGCGCCTATTACAAACTAAGGCGCTAAAGCGTCTACTACTAACTTAGGCGCTAAAGCGCTTACTACTAACTTAGGCGCTAAAGCGCCTACTACAAACTTAGTGTCTGTTAGACTAAACCGTCAAACGGTTCTACCAGCACTTCGCTACCTGCTGCTACATTGCCACAGTCTCTTGGCAAAATAATAAAGCAATTCGCATGACTCATTGAACGGAGGATGCCTGAGCCTTGTTTGCCAGTCGAGCGCACCACTAAATGGCCTTGTTCGTCGTATTCAAGAATACCGCGTTGAAATTCCATGCGGCCGGGCGTTTTTTTCAGGGGTGATAGGCAGGGCACGGTGAATCGTGCCGGCGTGGCTTTGTTTTGTCCCATCATGCGGCGCAAAGCCGGTTGGACAAATTGATAAAACGTTACCATAACTGAGACTGGATTGCCGGGGAGTCCAAAAAAGACAGCTTCTTGGATTTTGCCAAACGTCAAGGGTTTGCCCGGCTTCATGGCGACTTTCCAGAAATTCGCTTTACCGAGGCGACATAAAGTGTCAGTGACATAGTCCGCATCTCCCACAGAGACACCGCCAGAGGTAATAATGGCATCGCTGCAACTTGCCGCTGACAGAAAAGCGTTTTCTACGTCTATCGGCGTGTCACGCACGACACCCATATCAACGAAGTCAACGCCTAAGCGAGTGAGCATCCCGTGTAGGGTATAACGATTGCTGTCATAAATTTGGCCGGGCTGTAGCATTTCACCAAGAGCGCATAATTCATTGCCTGTCGATAAAAAGGCGACACGTAGGCGACGAAAAACTTTGACTTCGGGAATACCTAGCGAAGCGAATAAACCAATATCGGCCGGCTGTAGGCGTTTACCGGCCTTTAACACGACTTGCCCAATAGTAATGTCTTCTCCGGCGGGGCGGACATGTTGTCCGGGTTTGTGTTCTGCACCGATGGTGATAGTATCGCCTTGTTTTTCAACATGTTCTTGCATAATCACGGTATCGGCACCGGTAGGCATGACGGCACCGGTGAATATTCTGGCACTTTGCCCGGCTTGAATGGTTTCAGTGCAAGGTTGCCCCGCCAATGAGGAGCCGACTAGCGTCAATTGGGTTTTACCTTCTGTCGGTAAATCGGCCCCGCGCAGGGCATAACCATCCATAGCAGAGTTGTCATGCGGTGGCACGTTAATTTTTGATAATACATCTTCAGCCAAAACGCGGCCTAATGCGTTGCGGATTGCCAACTGCTCTTCACCGCGTATGGGTTGTAAATCGCGGTCAATGCTGCGTAGGGCTTCTTCAACGGATAAGGAATTTGGATCGTAATCGTCGCAAGAATATGTTTTCATGGTGTGTGGTTTTTTTTATCAATGAAGTAGAGATGGATGGATTATATACTAATGAAAAATTAAAAATGAATTCCAGGCAAAAGTTTTTCTCCGAAAAACTTTTGCCTGGAAATGAAAAATGAAAAGATTACATAACTAAGTACCCGTGCATGTATCAAAAAAATAAACCTAACAAAAACAGTTACTTTTTGGTCGAAAGAAATCCGATTTCTTGAAGAAATCGGATTTCTCTTTTGGCCGAATGCACATTCAACCCTTTCGGGGTTGGTGCGTCTTTAATCTCTTTTCGACGCGCCACGTTGTTTGAATGTGAATGAGTAGAGTATTGATATAATAGAGTTGTCCGAAAATAAGGGTTTTGTGAATTTAACTATTTGTTTTTATTAGCTAAAAAATTATTGACGGACAAGTCTAATATATAAAATTCAATAAAAAAAGTTACAATCATAAAAAACAGTATAGTAAAGGTGGATTCGCGGAGCAATATCCACCACCCGACACAACTCTTAATCCATGCCAAGGTCGTCTACAAAACAGGCCGATTCAACCACGTCTTCAGGTTTGACAGCCAATTGTTCGACAATTAAGCGTTTGAGAGATTCCCATACTTCTTTGTCGTCGTTCCATTGCTTCACCGTAGAACTGGCTTTTCTAAAATTAAACCGCACGACTTCCTTCGTCATTTCACCGACAGTGGTTATTTCAGGTGCCCAATAGACAGCCAATGGCTCCGACAGTCTATAAGCGCCCCAAGCAAAAATCAGCGATAAAATGACTGAAATCCAAGTGAAAAGTGGTGTAAAGAAGCCGATAACGCCTCCTAAGAGTGAGCCGACTAACCAAAACAAAACGCCAAAAGTGAAGAACCTAGAAAACCATTTTGGCCGTTGTAATTCTGGCAAGCGGAAGTTAAGCTGTTCTGCAAGCGCCTTCCATTGGGCACGACGGCCTTTTTTAGGAAGAATTATTTCCATTTCTTGTTTAGGAAAAAGTTGAAGTCGTTGTATACCTAATACTTTAATTAGGGTTCGACGCAATCTATAAAATGTATAGCTTGTTAAACAACGTACCCCGCGAAGTTCACCTAACTTTGAAAGAATCAGAGAATATAAATCTCCAACTGTACAAATTTTCGAGGCTTCCTGATCATTGACGGTGATTTGGAATTCCTCCTCAGTTGCCATTAAGAGTTCTACGCCATCTAAACCCATATTCTTCGTTCCTCTTTATCAAAAAAGTGTCAACCTAATGTGCGACATTTTATATCTAGAGATTTTCAAAAAAATAATTTCTTTGGCAGCCAACAGCTTTCGACTGTTGTCTGAAAGCGAAAGTCCCCTAAAGGGGACTAAATAATTTCAAAAAATAATTTCTTTCATAGCCAACAGCACAAGCCGTGACGCGATAGCGAAAGACGTAGTTTGTCTAAAGCGCTACTGTAGCCTAAAGGGGACTAAATAATTATCTGAATATCCATATCAGATTTGACGAGTGGAAAATGAGCGAATAGAGAGTTCAAAGCTAAAGCGTCGGATGGAAATATCGCAATCCAGAAATGTTGTTTCGGTAATGAAGAAGGAATTCCCGATTCCACTGATTGAAAAAGGCATTTCTGGAATAAAACCGAATTTCCTTACATAGCAAGGGGTAGGGTTTTTTATTTTACGTCCCTAAGTGTATTTATACTCAGCACCGTTACAAACTCAAAGAAAGCGAAGCGAGATAATAGTAGCTCTTGACACAAGGCGGCACTAAAAAAGCGCAAACTTCGTTACCGAGCGGAGCGAGATCACTTATGACGGTGTGCAGTATAAAACAGCGGCGAGTCCCCGAAGTACAGGGGATGCAAGGGGTATGTTAATAGTAACAAAAAACGCAAATTATGACAGTGTGCAGTATAGTCCAAACTTGGGGTGGTGAAAATCAGGTTCTTTGAGCCACCAAAAAATTGAGAAAAATATCTTAAAAAATAGTCAGTCAAATAATCTAGGACTTACGCATTGACAAACTTAAAATTTTGTATTCACGATTAATATCAATGAGTTATGAATATTTTACCAATGGCTAAATTGATGAAAATTGCCCAAAAACAACTTTTCAGGTTTTTGGAAAAAAACTTTAGCCTGAAAACAGAAATTTCTAATTCCTTGTATTTAAAATGACTCATAAATATTTTAATCTGTCAATGCGTAAGTCCTATAATCCTATTTTCATTAGCAATAAACGTCGCTTTGCGTAGTTACTTCGTTTCACAATTATTACAAATTTCATCACCCCAGTCCAAACCTAAAGGTTTGGACGGAAAATTCTTACTAAATATCCCTCAATAACTCATTCAATCCCACTTTACTCCGCGTTTTTTCGTCCACTTGCTTGACAATCACCGCACAATAAAGCGAGTATTTGCCGTTCCGCGATGGCAAATTGCCTGACACCACCACCGAGCCGGGCGGAATATAACCATAAGCCACTTCACCAGTTGCGCGGTTATAGATTTTGGTACTTTGTCCAATATATACGCCCATAGAAATCACTGCGCCTTCGCCAACAACGACACCTTCAACAACTTCTGAACGTGCGCCAATAAAGCAATTGTCCTCAATAATTGTGGGCCCCGCTTGTACCGGTTCCAAGACTCCGCCGATGCCCACGCCACCCGACAAATGCACGTTTTTGCCAATTTGGGCACAAGAACCGACAGTCGCCCACGTATCCACCATCGTGCCACTGTCTACATAAGCGCCGATATTGACATAAGACGGCATTAATACCACGCCAGGCGCAACGTAGGCCCCTTTACGGACGGTAGCCGGCGGCACGACGCGCACACCGAGGTTTTGAAACTCACGCGAGCTAACGTCAGCATACTTGGGGGCCACTTTGTCATAATAATTGGTAAAACCGCCCTTGATTAAAGCATTGTCCTCAAGGCGGAACGATAACAAGACGGCTTTTTTGGCCCATTGGTTGACAACCCATTTATCTTGTTGTTTTTCCGCAACACGTAACGTGCCCTGATCGAGTAAACCAAGCGTTTCAGTCACAGCGTCTTTAATTTCGTGACTGACATTGTGTGGATTGAGTTCGGCACGGTTTTCAAAGGCCTGTTCAATAATGCTTTGTAAATTATTCATATCAGTTATAAGTTATTAGTTATCAAATACACAGAAGGACACAGAGGGACACAAAGGTACACAGAAGGACACAGAGGAACAAATACACAGAAGGACACAGAAGGAACACTTCAGCGGTGTGCCGATTGCTCTCTCTCTGTGTGTCTCCGCAATCATGGGGCTAAAGCCCCCATGCATCGATATCGAAACGAAGTAACGAGCTTCGCTACGATAAACCATAACTGGTTATAACTCTTAGAGTTTTGATATCGATGCCCTAGGCAGCAGCCCTTGGCTTTTGCTTAACTTAACGGCGGTGGTGTGTCTCCGTGTAACTGAAGAGAACTCTGTGTAACTGTCGGTTCGTTCAAATGCTCTAAGTTATTGATTTTAAATGAGCATTATTTTTGCATATGTAAATGATTGAATTTTAAAAACTTCCAAAAAAATGAACGAACCGTGGGTTATCAGTTACCAGTTATCAGTTTTGCATAATCAGTTTCACTGATCACTGAAAACTGTAATAACTGATAACAGATCACAGATCACTGTTCACTGAAAAGTACGCATCCGTTGCGCTGCTTCGACACACTCATCTAGCGGCGCAACCAAAGCTATCCGAAGACGATTTTGCCCCGGATTTACGCCATGAGCCGTGCGCGACAAAAAACGACCCGGTAAAACCGTGACATTTTGCTGCACAAATAACTCGCGGGCAAACTTATCATCGGCCATCGGTGTTTGAGGCCACAAATAAAAACCGGCGGGTGGACGAGTGACGGACATCACTGGCGCGATAATTTCCATCACAGCATCATATTTTTGTCGATACAACTCTCGATTGGCTTGCACATGGGTTTCATCTTCCCAAGCGGCAATGCTCGCGGCTTGCGCCGCTAACGACATGGCACAACCATGATAAGTGCGATACTGCAAAAACTGGCGCATAATGTCAGCATCGCCGGCCACAAATCCAGAGCGTAAGCCCGGCGCATTGGAGCGTTTGGAAAGGCTGTTAAATACGACGCATCGTTTAAAGTCCAACCTTCCGGCGGCCGCGCAAGCTTGTAATAGTCCCACCGGCGGCTGCGTTTCATCGGCATAGATTTCAGAATAACACTCGTCGGCGGCTATGATAAAATCATACTCGTCTGCACGCTCAATCAAACTTTGCAATGTGGGTATATCGAGCACCGTGCCACAGGGATTATTCGGTGAACAAATATACAACAATTGGCAACGCGCCCAAACCTCTTCGGGCACTTTGGCAAAATCGGGCTGAAAGTCAGTCTGTTCTAAACAATTGACAAACCAAGGTTGTGCCCCGGCCAACAAAGCCGCGCCTTCATAGATTTGATAAAAGGGATTGGGCATTAACACTAAGGGTTTTGAGGCCCCCCGGTCAATCACACACTGTGCAAAGGCAAACAACGCTTCACGAGTGCCATTGACGGGCAAAATATGCCTATTAGGATCAAGACTGTCAGCCGGCAATTTAAAACGGAAACTTAGCCAATTTGCTATACTATGACGCAAGGCATCGCCACCTTTGGTGATTGGATATTTGCCAAGCCCGTGTGCTAAAGCCGTACTCATCGCATTAACCACCAAGTCCGGCGTCGCATGTTGCGGTTCACCGAGGAAAAGATTGATCGCACTTTGGTGTGGGGGTGGCACACAGTCTTGTTTAAGTTTAACTAATTTTTCAAAGGGATAGGGTTGTAGTGAGTGAAGATCAGGATTCATAAGCTTATAAAACTTGTGTATGTAACTATTTATAGTATTCCAGATAAATATTTTGGCAGGACTCCAAATTTTAGTTTGGGAGAGCCAAGATAAATCTTGGACTCCTGACCAAAATATTTTTATAAAACCACAAAACTATTGATAACTATTGATATTGGCTGGAGATTATCTAAAAAAAGTTGACATTTTTTTTATTTTTAAAGTAACATAAGGGTGCTTGAGGTGGTTAGCCTTCCACGTCAAAAAAATGGACTCTCAAGCATTAATGTTACCCTAAGCTTTCATTAGGCGAGGGGATAAAGGGCTGATACTCCCTTATTCACATCAACTTGAACTATTTACATAAACTGTAACATGTCAATAGATGTCAATAGAATTGTTATCTAAACAAATATTTATCTGAAAAACTATATATAAGTAGGTAGAGGCTCTTGCAAATTTAGCAAAAGTTTTTCAGGAATTATTTATTTTGCCGTGTGAGCCAATAGCTTTTGCTATTGGCTAAAAATTTTTTCGTTAGAAAAACTTCTTAATGGAAAAGTACCCTAAAGGGTTCACTTATAGTAAACCATTCATTAACACATACTCAAAAATAATTCATTTGCCCCAGTGTTTTTCTTATTTAGAATCCTTACGATTTTTCATTAAGCGGCAAGTAGGGGAGTACAAAAAGACGGGTCAAACTTGAGACTGATATATCGATAAATTTGCGTTTCCCCAAGCAAATAAGGATTGTACAAAGCGGCTATCTCACAATTCTTTCATGGATCGAATAATGTGGTAAATTCACCCTATCGATGCAGTGCTATTGTTAACTTTTGTTAATCTAAATGAATCGGTACTATTGCTTAATAGCGCGTAGGGTGGACAAAGAGCGCGTCACCCGACGAATTTATTCTGAGGCTTTGAAAGATTTTGCAAGAGGCTCGGTAAAAAAAAGTTTTTTAACCGTTTGTAGTAGGAGCAATGCGACTACAAAATCCACCGATACGTCGCGTAAGCAACTACTACGAACAAATATTTTGGCAATATTGGCTACAAAAAATGTTAAAATATTTATGTGTACCTACTTAAATAAATAAGTGATGAACGAAATAAATGTGCGATTCAAACCGGTGTGGGTAAAAAACCCCTGAGGGTTTTTAGGATGGGCCTTGTGCCCATTTTTTATTGGTTTAAAAGGCGCAAAAGGTGTTGACGGCATTTTGAGAAAAGGAAACTTAAAACTTTTAACTGATAAGGGACTTCAAAAAAAAATAACACACCCCTTGCATTCCCTGTACTTCGGAGACTTAACCGTAACCGAACCGCGGTTTTATTCACATCGATAGAGGGGTAGGGGTGTGTTGTGGGTATATTATTTTTTTGGGAGGCCCTAACTAACGAAACTTTGTTTCGGACAAAAATTAACTCATTGAAATCTCATTAAATTTATTACAGACGTTTTTTACCCGTAAAAATATAACTCATAATTTATTTTTTTGAGTTATCAACAATATATGCAAGAGCAAGATAAGAAACCCTAGCTCGGCTCTCTAAAGATTTCTTTGGTGTTTTATTTTTACAACCTATTTTTGATCCCGATCAGAATTTAAAAATTTCCACAGGTGCGGTTAAACGCAAAAATGTTGCGCGTATCCACCTTGAGTTCACAAAAGTGGTGGGATCGCTTAGCGATACCCACCCTAGCGGATATAACCGCACATAAAATTTTTGCGCCGGTATTCCGCTTTTATTATAAAAATTTTTAATAAAATGAATTTGTTAGATAACGATTTACAACAATTGCTCGCCCCGGTTGTCACGGCGTTGGGCTATGAGTTAGTGGGTGTGGAACGTCTTATGCGAGGGGCACGTACCGAACGATTGCGCGTGTATATTGATAGTCCTAGCGGGATTAGTCTTTCTGACTGTGAACGAGTCAGTTATCAGGCGAGCGGAGTATTAGATGTCCAAGAGTCGATACCCGGACACTATACTTTGGAGGTTTCTTCCCCCGGTTTGGATCGGCCCTTGTTTACGCTAGACCATTTTAGACGCTTTGTAGGCTATAAAGTGAAGGTGCGCCTTACTGGGCCTCAAGATGGGCGATGCCATTTCACCGGGATGTTGCAACGAGTACAGGATCGTAACGTGATAGTGGTGGCAGATGGGGAGGAATATAGCCTGCCTTATGAAAAGATAAACAAGGCACATCTTGTGCCTGAGGAACCACACTTTTGATAAAAGACAATAATTGGTTTTAAGGGGTGGTGACTATGAATAAAGAAATTATCTTGGTCGTAGACGTGGTCTCTAACGAAAAAGGCGTGAGTAAGGAGGTTATTTTCAATGCCTTGGAATGTGCGATAGCGAGTGCCACCAAAAAACGTTACAACAATGAAATCGACGTGCGCGTCGAAATTGATCGGCGCACTGGTGATTACAGGGCATTTCGCCGCTGGCAAGTGGTCAAAGAAGGCAGCGTGGAACACCATACCCAGATCAGCCTGACAGAAGCGCTAGTAGAGAATCCCGACATTGGTGTTGAAGAATGGATTGAAAAACCGATAGAATCAGTGAGCTTTGACCGGATTGGCGCACAGACAGCCAAACAAGTGATAGTGCAAAAAATCCGTGAGGCCGAACGGGCACAAATCGTTGAAGCCTACAAGGATCGGCAAGGTGAGTTGGTCAGTGGAGTCGTCAAGCGCGTAGAACGCGGCAATGTCATCCTTGATTTGGGGAATAATGCGGAAGCGCTGATTGGGCGTGAGGAAATGATTCCCCGCGAGGCGGTACGTCCGGGTGATCGTCTGCGTGGCTATTTACAAAGTGTACGTCCTGAGCCACGGGGGCCACAATTATTCCTCTCGCGCACTGCACCGGAATTATTGATTAGGTTGTTTAATATGGAAGTCCCTGAAATTGGAGAACATTTTCTTCAAATCGAGGGGGCGGCCCGTGATCCGGGGTTACGTGCTAAAATTGCCGTGAAACCTAAAGACCCCCGTATTGATCCTATCGGCGCGTGTGTGGGAATGCGTGGTTCACGAGTGCAAGCTATCTCAAACGAACTGGCTGGTGAACGGGTCGATATTATCGTGTGGGATGAGAATCCCGCACAGTTCGTTATGAATGCCATGGCACCGGCGGAAGTGGTGTCTCTAATTGTCGATGAAGAGACTCACAGCATGGACGTTGCGGTGCGCGAAGATCAACTGTCTATCGCCATAGGGCGCAATGGGCAAAATGTGCGCCTTGCTGGTCAGTTGACCGGTTGGACTTTAAATGTTATGACCGAATCGCAGGCGGAGGAAAAACATGAGCAAGAAGCACTGGCGGTGCTAGAATTGCTCATGGAGGAATTGGAGGTTGATGAGGATATAGCCAGCATTTTAGTGCAAGAAGGATTTTCCACTCTTGAAGAAGTGGCTTATGTACCGCTCAATGAAATGCTTGAGATTAAGGAATTTGATGAAGAGCTTGTCAAGGAATTGCGTACCCGTGCCAAGGATGCACTGCTGACACGCGAGATTGCTAGTGAAGAAAAATTAGACGAAGCAAAGCCGGCCGAAGATTTGCGTACCGTGGCGGGTATGAATGATAAATGGGCGCAAGCACTTGCCAGTCGTGGGATTGTTAGTCTCGATGATCTGGCTGAGCAATCGGTTTCGGATTTGATGACTCTTGAAGGGATGGATGAAGTGCATGCCGGTCAACTCATTATGACCGCACGTGAGTCTTGGTTTCTGTAATCAGTTCGAGGCGAAATTTTCTTGTCAAAATTTCGCCTCTAAATCAGTTATCAGTTATCAGTGAAGAGTTGTTCACAGTGACTATTTTGTTATCAGTGAACAATAGAAGGTTATAGATTTTCGGATAATTATTTAGTCCCCTTTAGGGGACGAAAGCTTTCAGACAAACGCGGTAACGAGCGGAGCGAGATAACTGTCGGAAGCTGTTGGTTGCCAAAGAAATTATTTTTCTGAAAATCTATGTCAGTGAGCCGTGAGTAATTCTACTGGGTCAGATTTTATGTAACTCATTGTATTTAATAAGAACTGCCAAAATAGGCCCTCTATATATACTGCACACAAGTTGCGCTTTTTTGAGTACCGTCACACACCCTAGGCATCCCCTGACGTAAGGGGACTTAACTCCCCGGATCGAAGGGGTAGGGGGGTGTGTCAAACTGATCTCGCTTCGCTCGGAACGTAGTTTCGTTCTTCGTTACGCGAGATCAAAGCTCAAATTGTGATCGAGGCAAAAGTTTTTTTCCGCAAAAACGGATTCCGAGATCGGTGCTAAGTATAAATCAATTGCTTAGGTATAATGTGACAAAGTAGAAGTCATGAAAACGGGTAATTGATAACTGAAAACTGAAAACTCTGAAAACGCCGCGTTCTGCAAAACGACGATATCCCAGAATCTAGGGAGAGGGGGTCATAACGAGTTTGGCAGCGGCCTCAACTGATAACTGATAACTGATACTGATAACTGATAACTGATAACTGATAACTGATAACTGATAACTGATAACTGAATAATGGCTGAAGTGACCGTAAGACAATTTGCCGATGTGGTGAGGATTCCTATTGAACGTTTATTGGCGCAATTAGGCGATGCTGGGCTGTCTGCCAAAGGTGCCGATGACAACATTAATGATAAGGAAAAATTACAGTTGTTGACTCATCTGCGCCATCTTCATGGCAAAGAGACTGAAAAAACGACAACGGCGATACCCAAAAAAATTACTCTCAAGCGTAAAACCAAAAGTGAAATCAGGGTGCCTAATGCGGCTGGGCGTGCTAAAACGGTGCCGGTTGAAGTGAGAAAAAAACGCACCTACATCAAGCGCGGTATCGTCGAGAGCCAAGGCTTAAGTAAGGAGGGTGAACGCCTCGATCACCCAGAACGAAAAGTCGAAGAAGAAATCCATCGTCAGCAACAGGCACCGGTCGCCGCGATACCCAAAAAAGGGGAGGTCGCGGTGCAGAAAGCGGCGGCCCAACCGAAACGCCGCACAACGATGGGTGCCCAGAAAGAAAACAAAGAACACTCTTCGTCTGTCCAACCTATTGATTCAAGAAATAAAATCAATGCTGACACCCCGTCTAGCAAAGGTGGCGGGCCAGTCAAAGAGAAAAAGCGCCAACCGACTTCGGCAGTGAAAGCAGACACGTTGGGAGCACCCGTCGATTCCAAGCCCCAACCCGCTCAACGGCCGACAATCAAGTCAAATACGGCCGTGATACAAATCAAAACCAAAAAGCGCCAACCCACTGCGGCTGCGGCCAAGTCGGACACGACGAGTACGGTAAAAGTCAGAGCTAAAAAGCGCCAACCCCCTAAAACGGGAGCGAAACCCCCAAAGAGTCACACAGCACCGCGTCAAGCGACGGGGGCTGCAGCGGTCAAATCGGACACTCAACAAAAAGTCGAGACATCCTCTGCGAAACGTAAAAGCGAGGTGGCTAAACCGGCTCTCGATAAAAAACGCCAATGGGCCACGTCAACAAGCGTTGATGGTTCGCCGAGGACGTTTCAGGCTCACAATGCGGCGAATGCGGACAAACAGCGTAAAAAACCGACTAAACGCAAGGGAAAGAGTCAAACTGGCAAAGACAGCAAATCCGCTTCTCACGAACGGGATTACGATTCCAAGTTGGCCAAGCATGAGCGGCCGGAAGCGGATTCCAAAAAAGCTAAGAAAAGGAACAAGCAAAAGGCCGCTAAACCTCCAGAAAAACCGCAGCACGGTGCTTTTACCAAGCCAACCGCACCGATAGTGCGCGAAGTGACCCTGCCAGAAACCCTTACGGTTGCTGAACTGGCGCAGAAAATGTCAGTCAAAGCGGCTTTGGTCATCAAGACCATGATGAAGATGGGTTCAATGGTAACAATCAATCAGGTGATTGATCAGGAAACGGCCGCCATTGTCGTCGATGAAATGGGGCACATTCCTAAATTATTGAAAGAAAATGAAATTGAAGAAAGCTTAATCAAAACCGGTGAGCAAGCGGGTGTTCGGGTTGCCCGCGCCCCGGTGGTCACCATTATGGGACATGTTGATCATGGTAAAACGTCTTTACTTGACTATATTCGTGTGACAAAAGTGGCGGCTGGCGAAGCGGGTGGGATTACTCAGCATATTGGTGCCTACCATGTGGATACGCCCAAAGGTACTATCAGCTTTTTGGATACACCCGGACATGCGGCATTTACCGCGATGCGGGCCCGAGGCGCAAAAGTGACCGATATTGTGGTTTTGGTTGTGGCGGCTGATGATGGCGTGATGCCACAAACTATCGAAGCCATTCAACATGCCAAGGCGGCTTCGGTGCCGATAGTCGTTGCTATCAATAAAATTGATAAACATGGGGCCGATCCAGAACGGGTTAAACAGGAATTGGTTGCCCAAGAAGTTGTCCCAGAAGAATGGGGCGGCGATACCATGTTTGTGCAGGTTTCTGCGAAAACAGGGGAAGGTATTGACGAGCTGCTGGATTCCATTTTATTGCAGGCAGAAGTGCTGGAATTGACCACGGTTGCAGAAGGCTTAGCCACGGGCGTGATTATTGAATCACGCTTGGATAAAGGACGCGGCGCGGTGGCAACTTTGCTGGTCCAAAGTGGCACCTTACATAAGGGCAATGTCCTGTTGGCAGGCAAAGAATATGGTCGTGTGCGGGCCATGCTAGATGAAAATGGCAAGCCAATAGAAAAGGCTGGGCCTTCAATTCCGATTGAAGTGTTAGGATTGTCTAGCGTTCCCAGTGCCGGTGATGAAGCGGTCGCGGTGCCCGATGAACGCAAGGCGCGGGAAATCGCATTATTTAGGCAAGGAAAATACCGTCAAGTCAAACTGGCGCATCAGCAAGCCGCGAAACTGGAAAATATGTTTTCGCAGATGCAAGCTGGCCAAGTCAACACCCTTAAGATTGTGCTGAAAGCTGATGTCAATGGTTCGGCAGAAGCGTTGAATGATGCCTTGCTCAAGCTTTCTAACGATGAAGTTAAGGTAAAGATTGTTGCCAGTGGAGTCGGTGGCATTAATGAATCGGATGTGAATTTGGCGGTGGCTTCCGGTGCGATTCTGATAGGCTTTAATGTGCGAGCGGATGCCGGTGCTAAACGCTTGATTAACGACGAAGAGGTGGACTTACACTATTATAGTGTCATTTATGAGGCGATAGACGAGGTTAAACAAGCCCTCAGTGGCATGCTCGCGCCAGAAATCAAGGAAGAAATCATTGGTTTAGCAGAAGTACGCCAAGTTTTCCGTTCCCCCAAATTTGGTGCTGTTGCTGGCTGTCTCGTTGTAGATGGCATCGTTAAACGCAATAATCCTATCCGCGTGTTGCGCGATAATGTTGTTATTTTTGAAGGGGAACTGGAATCGCTGCGCCGCTTCAAGGAAGACGTTTTGGAAGTTAAAGCGGGTACGGAATGCGGTATTGGCGTCAAAAACTACAATGATGTCAAAACAGGTGATCAGATTGAGATTTATGAAAAAACAACAGTGGCTCGCACACTTTGAAATTGGTAATTGGTAATTGGTTTCGCGGCAAAGAAAAACTTTTGCCGCGAATTGGTAATTGTATTCCATTCGATGCCAAACAATTTTTTATTTTTTTGAGCCACAAACGGCAAATTTTTTTATAAAAAAACTTTTGCTGAGGAAGCCATTACCCATTACCCATTATGAAAGAATTCAGTCGTACCCAACGTGTAGGTGTGCAAATCCAGCGCGAATTGGCCGACATCATCCGCCGAGAAATCAGTGACCCAGGTTTGGGAATGCTCACCGTTTCCTCAGTAGATGTCTCGCCAGATTTAAAATATGCGCGTGTTTATGTGACAGCTCTTGGCGGTAGCTTGAGTATTGAACAAACGATTGCCAAGCTAGACGCGGTCGCTGGGCGGTTGCGGCATCATTTGTCCCAACGCTTAACCACGCGCACCACACCACGCTTGCAGTTTGTGCATGATAGTTCTATTGAATATGGTAGTCGCTTGTCGGCATTAATCGACTCAGTAGCACCGGTGAAAGAATGTGAAAAGTGAGCGTTATTGCTTTTAGACTTAAGATGGTCACAAATTTTACTAAAAACATACACAATCCCTCTATCGAAGTGAGTAACTGCCTTAACTGTTTGAATTATGGGGTGCGTTAAAAGTTTAAGTTATGACCATGCGAGGTATAATTCACGCTTATCGCATCAAGGTAAAGGCGCTACGGGGCTTTAATTTCTACTGCGAACGGGCGTGGTTAATAAGTTTTCCCCGAAAAAGTCCAAATGATTTCCGTTTGCAGCATAACTCCATACAAGATGCGAATTAAGGGTGGAATTGATTTAGGTAAAATCAGTGAGTTATAAAACACTCTGATAAGAGAGTGATTTGGTAAACTGAATTTAATTTTTCATTTCTAGGCAAAAGTTGTCTTTTGCGTTCAATTAATTTGACATTTGACATTTGACATTTGACATTTGACATTTGACATGGCTAAACGACGAACCGGTCGCGATGTACATGGTATCTTGCTGTTCAACAAGCCCGTTGGCATCAGTTCCAATGCGGCTTTACAGCGCGTCAAACGCTTGTTTCAAGCACGCAAGGCGGGGCATACCGGCAGTTTAGATAACCTTGCCAGCGGCTTGTTGCCCATCTGTTTAGGCGAAGCGACTAAGCTATCGGGTTTTTTATTGGAAGCCGATAAGCATTATCGAGCCACTTTTACCCTTGGTGTTACCACAACCACCGGGGATGCGATCGGCGAAATCTTGCAAACTCGCCCGATAGATAACATTGACAGAAAACGGATTGATGAGGTTATTCAATCGTTTATAGGCCCTCTTCAACAAGTACCCCCGATGCACTCAGCCATTAAACACCAAGGACAGGCCCTCTATAAATTAGCCCGTCAAGGCAAAGTTGTGGAACGCCAAGCTCGCCCCGTTATGATTTATGCCCTCACCGTGCAAAGCTTTGTTGAAAACGGTCTTTCTGTAGAAGTAGATTGTTCCAAGGGCACTTATATCCGTACTTTAGCAGAAGACATTGGCGAGGCACTGGGATGTGGCGCACACGTCAGCGCCTTGCATCGTTTTGGGGTGGGGGATTATCGGGACATGCTTGATTTTGAGACACTGGAACAGCATGCCGAGCAGGGTTTGGAAGCTTTAGATAACTTGCTAGCGCCCATGCACACGGTGCTATCGCACTGGCCTTACGTCAAATTGACGGCTGAACTGACTTACTATGTGCAACAAGGGCAAGCGGTACAAGTACCAAGGGCACCCACGAGCGGCCGGGTCAAATTGTTTGCAGACGATGATCGCTTTTTAGGAATTGGTCAAGTTTTAGACGATGGTCGTATCGCCCCTCGGCGGCTAGTTAATTTATAATGGGTAATGGGTAATGGGTAATGGGTAATGAAGAATGAAAAATTAAATGGACAATGGACTTTATCGGTAATAAGCCTTCTATTTACCTAAGTGTTTTTTTTAGATTATTATACTTGTCCTTTAATAATCATTTTTTGAACTGTGATTTATGTGATTTATGTGAAAAATGTGTTAACTAACGCTGATTAATGAGAGCTAGGTAGTTACACTGGCTTTAATAATACGCACCAAAGGGGCTAGGTTTTAAAGCCCCCTTTGGTACGAGATTAATATAGCCAAGGGCAACGCCCTTGGAACTTTCATAAAAATCACCAAAATCACCAAAATCACCCTTAAAATTATTAAGGGACAAGTCTATTATTTTAAATAAGCGTTGTAGTCTATAAGTAGTTGTTTTAATTCGATTAAAAATATCGATAGTTTTCGATAATGTCTAATAAATTCAAGCAGAGCGTCGCATTACCAATTCGCGGCAAAAGTTTTTATTGAATTGTGTTGCTGCGAAACCAATTCTGGTAGATTTTTTTTTAAACTTCTACCAGAAACCAATTACCCAATTGAAAAATGAACAATAGCTTACCAAATACGTCTGTTTTGATAGGGTTTCTAAGTCACTGATTTTATGAACTCAATTCAACCCGACCTTCGTATTACCAATTTGCGGCAAAAGTTTTTTATTTTTTAGCCTAAAAAAGGGTTTTGCCGCGAAACCAATGACCAATTACCAAACTGTTAGGATGACTCGCTTAATCCACTTTTATCTCTCTGTCAGGAGCATTACATGTTAAGCACCGAAACCAAGGCTCAACTGATTAAAGAACATCAAATTTCCCCCAACGATACCGGTTCAACAGAAGTGCAAGTAGCTCTGTTGACTCGCAACATCGCCAGTCTTTCTGGACATTTTAAAGTTCATAAAAAAGACCATCATTCCCGTCGCGGCTTGATTAGAATGGTTAACCAACGACGAAAGTTGCTTGCTTACATCAAAAGAGAAGATGTGGGTCGGTATCAAAATTTGATTGCCAAATTAGGGCTACGCCATTAATCAGTTGTTCCGTTATCAGTGATCATTTTCACTGATCAGTGAGAAGTGATCGTTCTAAAAACTGATAACTCTGATAACTGATAACTGATAACTGATAAACTGATCACTGAACACTGATAAACTGATCACTGATCACTGATAACTGATAACTGATAACTGATAACTGAATATGAGCTCTCATAAAAAGACATTTCAATACGGCCAACATAGCGTCACCCTTGAAACGGGTGAAATCGCCCGTCAAGCCGACGGCGCGGTAATGGTTAGCATGGGAGATACGGTGGTTTTAGTCACCGTCGTAGGCGCTAAGGAAGCCAATCCAGAAAAAGACTTTTTTCCACTCACGGTAGACTATCAGGAGCGCACTTATGCGGCGGGCCGAATACCAGGGAGCTATTTCAAACGCGAAGGCCGCCCCAGCGAAAAAGAAACACTGACGTCGCGGCTTATCGACCGTCCACTGCGCCCACTCTTTCCCAACGGTTTTAATCATGAAGTGCAAGTCATTGCCACCGTCATGTCTTTGGATCCTGAAATCGATCCCGATATCCCCGCTTTGATTGGGGCTTCTGCCGCCCTCGCTATTTCTGGCATTCCCTTTAATGGCCCCTTGGGGGCCGCACGAGTCGGTTATATTAACGGGGAGTATGTACTCAATCCCACCTTGAGCCAACTCGATGACTCCGCTTTAGATCTCGTCGTTGCCGGCACAAAAACCGCTGTATTGATGGTTGAATCCGAAGCCAAGGAACTCAGCGAAGATACTATGCTAGGCGCGGTATTGTTTGGGCATCAACAAATGCCGGTTATTATTGATGCTGTCCGTGAATTAGCCACATCTGTCGCAAAACCTGTTTGGGATTGGCAACCAAAACCAGTAGACGAAAAACTGACTCAGCAAGTCGCAGAAAAGGCCGAACAACGTTTACAGGAAGCTTATAAGATTCAGGACAAACTTGTCCGCCGTGACAGTGTGGAAGGGATTCGTCAAGAAATTGCCACACTTTTGTCCAGCCTAGAAGCGGAAGAATGGACTTCCAATAAAGTCATTAAAGTCATAGAAAAACTTGAAAAAGAGATTGTGCGGGGAGACATTATTGCTGGCAAACTCCGCATTGATGGACGCGATACTAAAACGGTACGTCCTATCACTATTCGTACTAGCGTCTTGCCGCGCACCCATGGTTCGGCCTTATTTACACGCGGAGAAACCCAAGCTTTGGTTGTTACCACGTTGGGTACGGAGCGTGATGCCCAAATCGTTGATGCGCTGGAAGGGGAATACAAAGACGGATTTATACTGCATTACAACTTCCCACCCTACTGTGTTGGTGAAATTGGGCGAATAGGCTCACCTAAACGCCGTGAAGTGGGGCACGGACGCTTGGCACGGCGCGGCGTACAGGCGGTGATGCCTTCGCTCGAGGAGTTTCCTTACTCCGTGCGCTTAGTGTCAGAAATTACCGAATCCAACGGCTCTAGTTCAATGGCGAGCGTCTGCGGTTCCAGTCTTGCCTTGATGGATGCGGCCGTTCCGATTAAAGCCCCCGTCGCCGGGATTGCCATGGGGCTTATCAAAGAAGGAGAGCAATTTGTCGTCCTTTCTGACATCATGGGCGATGAAGACCATCTTGGCGATATGGACTTTAAAGTGGCGGGCACCACCGAAGGTGTGACGGCATTGCAAATGGACATCAAGATTGATGGCATTACCCGTGAAATCATGGAAACTGCCCTGGCGCAAGCTAAAGAAGGCCGTCTACATATTTTAAGTGTGATGCATAAAGCGTTGGCTAAGCCACGCCAAGAAATGTCAAAACATGCGCCGCGCATCATCACTTTCCAAATTAAACCCGACAAAATCCGCGAAGTCATTGGCAAAGGAGGAGCCACCATTCGCGCTATTACCGAAGAAACGGGAGCCAATGTGGACATCAACGACGAGGGACAGGTAAAAATTGCTTCCGTCGATTTGATGGCTGCACAAGAAGCGCGTCGTCGGATTGAAATGATTACCTCCGACATTGAAGTCGGGCTAGTCTATGAAGGTAAAGTGGTCAAATTAATGGACTTCGGTGCCTTTGTGACGATGCCTTCGGGTAAAGATGGCTTGGTTCACATATCACAAATTTGCCATGAACGAGTTGAAAAAGTCAGTGATAAATTGAAAGAAGGCGAAACGGTACAAGTTAAAGTGCTTGAAATAGATAAACAAGGGCGGATTCGTTTAAGCATGAAAGCGGTTAACGAATAAAACTTGAGAATTAAACGCTTTTGTAATGATGAAAGAAAGGGACGAAAAAGTCCCTTTTTTTAGCTTTACAAAGAGGAGTGCTTAGCGATCCTTGCACGATAAAAGATGTGGAAAACCAATCTAAAGAAAAAGCGATCATTGGTTGTTTGCTTGGCACCGCTATCGGCGATGCGCTGGGGTTAAGCTATGAAGGTTTATCGAAACAACGCTTGATTAAACTCTATCCCGCCCTTAACCAATACCATTTCATTTTCGGCAAAGGTATGGTGTCTGACGATACCGAACATACTTGTCTGCTGGCACAATCTCTTATCGCTTCTCTAGGCGATGTTGAAATCTTCAAAAAAAGTTTTGCTTGGAAATTGCGTTTTTGGCTACTTGGATTACCCGCTGGCGTTGGATTTGCCACTTTGAGGGCCATTTTAAAATTAGGGTTAGGCTTTTCGCCCGACAAAAGTGGCGTATTTTCGGCCGGTAATGGCCCCACGATGAGAAGTGCTATTATTGGCGTATGTTACGGGCATGATGTTGAAAAATTATGTCAATTAGTTAAGGCGGCAACGCATATCACTCATACTGATCCAAAAGCAGAATTCTGTGCCTTAGCGGTGGCACTGGCGGCTTATCTTTCCAGTCTCAATAAACTTGTCTCTCCTCAAGAATATCTTGAAAAACTTCAAGAATGGCAAATGGCGAAACTTCGTTCGCGTCAGGTTTATGGCGAACAGCGAATAGCGAAACTTCGTTCGCGTCAGGTTTATGGCGAATGGCAAACTGCTGAAGAATTGATAGCCCTTATCAAAAAAACCATTGAGAGTGTTTGGAAAGGAGAATCAACCGCTGTTTTTGCTGAAACATTGGGATTGAAAAACGGTGTCAGCGGCTATGTTTATCATACTGTGCCGGTGGTTATTCATGTTTGGTTAAGAAATCAAGATGATTATCAATCGGCGATTCTTGACATTATACGCTGTGGCGGTGATACCGATACAACGGCGGCTATTGTGGGCGGCATTATCGGTGCAAGGGTAGGTAAACAAGGCATTCCCAAGCAATGGCTTGACAACTTATGGGAATTTCCACGGCATATCAAATGGATGGAAAAATTAGGCATGCGGTTAAATCAAGTCTGTTGTTTTGGTTTTAAACAAAAGGCCTTGCCCATTTCTATCATCGGAGTTTTGTTACGCAATTTTATTTTTATGATTATTGTCTTGTGGCATGGATTTCGGAGATTATTGCCGCCCTATTAATAGAGTTTGAGCTAAGGGATAGCCAAAAAATAAATTGTCCCGTTAACATTTTTAATTGTCTGAATCAGAATTGACAGAATTTTAGAATTAACAGAATGACACTTTTTAACCTCAACATAATTCCGTTCATTCTGAAACGTAGTAACGAGCTTCGCTAATCAAATTCTGATTCAGACATTATTGGGATGATTATTTTTTTGGAATTCTCTTGTTATCTGAATCAAAATTAACAGAAACTTCGTTACCGAGCTTTGCGAATGACATTTTTTGACTTCAACATAATTCCGATAGACTTTGCACCGCTATAAGTTTATTTAGAAATCAGATTTCTTCAAGAAATCGGTTTTCTACTTAGCACTGTCACAAACTTCGTTCTGTGCGATATCACTTATAACGGTGTGCAGTATCTTTAAGCCAAACCCTCCCATTCGTTTATTTCCTAATTCGTTGTACTCTGATTTCAAGAAAAATGAATCAAAAAACACTCACAACTTGGATAATGGCAACTCGCCCACAATTTTTCACCGTTATTATTTTGCCGATTTTATTGGGCACTGCTATCGCGTGGCACTTGCAGGGTGTCTTTTTGCCGCTGTATTTTGGTTTATCGCTGGTGGCTGGTATCTTCACTCATGCTGGCATCAATGTTCTCAACGATTATTTTGATCACCTTAATGGAGCTGATGACTTTAATCAAACACCACTCAGCCCGTTTGCCGGCGGCAGCCGTATGATTCAAAAAGGCATTTTAACGGCCGCTGAAACTTACCGTTATGGACTGTTATTGCTTTCAATAGCGGTGGGTATCGGCCTATTTTTAGTTTGGGCGCGGGGCTTGCCGCTGTTATGGATAGGATTGATAGGCGTATTGTGCGGTTATTTTTACTCCGCGCCACCGTTTTCATTTCACAGTCGCGGCTTGGGCGAAATGTTAGTTGGTTTGAATTTTGGCGTGTTGGCAGTCTTGGGGGCTTTTTATGTACAAACGCAAACTTTGAGTTTAACGGCAGTGATAGCGGCGTTACCGCTTGCCTGTTTAGTTGCTGCAATTTTATATATTAATGAATTTCCAGATTATGCTGCGGATTTTAAGGTGGGTAAAAACACTTTAGTGGTACGCTTGGGGCAAGTCTCGGCTCGCCATATTTATGTGTTGTTGATAGGGCTGAGTTTTATCTCGGTTGTTTTGGGTGTGATGTACAAGAGTTTACCCTTGTTGAGTCTTGTCAGTTTATTGGCGTTGCCGCTGGGCTTTTTTGCCGTAAAAACGCTGTATGCCTTTTACGAAAAACCTACCGCCTTAATTCCGGCTATTAAAAACACGATTATGCTGCATACGTTGGTGAGCGTGTTGTTGATTTTGGCGTTTGTAATTTAAGCAAGCTCCGAAGCCCATTAAATAAACGGATAAAACCCAATAAAACTATCCATTTATTTCGCCAATTCGTTGTAACGAAGTAACGAGCGAAGCGAGATAACGAAGGTACCCAAACAACGATATTTTCACCACTCTAGTAGTCTGTCAACATTGTTTTGACGGGTAAAATACCTCTTAAATCCGTCCAAACTTGAGTTTTGCAGTGCCAAAGAGTGTTTGGCACTGCCAAGTTAAAACGGCTCTACGACTAAAACCCGTCAATTGAACATTGACAAAGTACTAGTACAGCTAATATTGCTCCTAAACGAATTAGGTTAAACTTGGGCTCAGGTTGCCAAACTAAAGTTTGGGCTCCTGCCGCCAAACTAAAGTTTGGACTCCGCCAAACTAAAGTTTGGACTCCTGCCGCTAAACTAAAGTTTGGACTTCTGCTGCTGCCAAACTAAAGTTTGGACGGATAAGTTTATATTAATCAATTGGTTGAAAATAATTAGTTGATTAAAAAATATTTTTTGACAAGTAAACCCTTAACATTAATACGTTAATAACCCTCTAATTGTGGGCCTGCGAGTGGAAAGCTAAGTTTTGCTTTTTTGTGTTGTTTTTAACTTATTTAGTTAAAATTAATTATAACTAACTATTTTATAGCATTAATAATTCTATAAGTCACTGATATTTAAACTAGAACTCACGTTATTAACCATTGTCTTTTTATGATAAAAGATAAAACAAAATGTTTAGCAACCTCAGCTTAGAAAACATGGCAGCTTTCCAAAAATTGGAATGGCAATCGCATGAACGGCTCAACCTTATCATTGGCGAAAATGACACCGGTAAAACACAATTGTTAAAACTGCTTTACTGTGTTGCCAAAAGTATTGAAGAATCCAAAAAACGCCAAAATAGTGATCCTTCAGTTTCATGGCAAAACGTTCTCGCAGAAAAATTACGCTGGACTTTTCAACCGCCGGCTTTGAAACTCGGTAAACTGGTTCGCAAAGGTGAATCTCAACTCACCGTCACCACCCAATTGGCAGCAGAGGAGGCGAGCACTCTGAGTTTTACCTTTGGTGACAAAACGACTCGAAAAATCCTGAAATTCACGCCCTCTTTATTATCCAATTTTTCCCCCCTCAATGCCCTGTTTCTACCCCCAAAATAAATTCTGACTGTCATAGAAGCTATTGATGCCACACGCTCTCAATTACAAATCATTGGTTTTGATGATACTTACATTGATTTGATTAAAGCACTACGTTTGCCGATAAGCAGAGGTAAGCTGCCTTTACAGTTACAAAAAGCGGTGGAATTACTGGATACACAGATGGGGAAAGGGCAAATTGAGGTAGAAAAAAATGAATTTATTTTTAAACGCGGGCATGAAAAATCTGCTATGTCCCAAACGGCGGAAGGCCTCAAGAAAATTGGTTTGTTGGAGAGACTGATTTGTAATCGTATGCTAAATACTAATTCTATTCTATTTATTGATGAGCCAGAAGTGAATTTACACCCAAGGGCAATCGTCACGTTAGTGGATACACTGTTCCAAATGGCTAAAGCGGGAATTCAAATTTATCTCGCTACCCATAGCTATTTTGTTCTAAGACGCTTTGAATGGCTGGCTCGAAAACATCAGGAGTCTATTCCATTATGCGCTATAAGCCGCAGTCCAAAAAACGGGGTTTCCGCCAAGTTTCATAATCTACGGGATGGGATGCCCTCCAATCCGATTATAGAGGTTTCTATTGAACTGTATGAACAAAATGTGCTATTGGATTTTGAAGAATAATGACTTAATATGAACTACAAGGATTGTATATAATAAGGGATTTTAGTTTAGAGTATAAAATCACGTTAGTTCACTTTTTCTTCAATGAAGTTCCAAGGGCGTTGCCCTTAGCTTTAATAATACTTACCGAAGGGGCTAATGCTCGATGTTCATGTTTTTAGTCTGACAATAATAACTACAAGGATTGTATATAATAAGGGATTTTAGTTTAGAGCATCAAATCACGTTAGTTCACTTTTTCTTCAATGAAGTTCCAGGGGCGTTGCCCCTGGCTTTAATAATACTTACCGAAGGGGCTAATGTTATCGAATTTGTTCATTGCGATAAATTAGCGAAAAAATTCAGTTTTATAACAATTCTTGGGCGTTTGAGTTTAGAAAAACTTGTTCATCGAGTAATAGAAGTTAACAAGTTAGCCCTTTTGGACGAGATTAATATAGCCAGTGTAATTACCTGGCTTGGCGCTGAATATCTATAAAAAGGAAGGACATTTTCTCTATACCGAAACCGCCTTCTGTGTTTCTGGAATTAGCAGCACTGATCTTCGGTTCGTTCCCAATGAACGAAACAACTTTCCGGATGGAAACTATAACTAGGAAATCTGTTATGTCAAAAAAAATACCCGCAATTATAGGCGCTTCAGCCGCTCTCAAAGGAGGAGCAGTTATATTTTTGATTGCCCACACCCTTGGCGGTGCAGTGGCAGGGGGTACTGCAGTCGGTGTAGGTACCTTTTATTTGGTGAATAAATTTATCGTTTCACGAAAAAAGAATAGCGAGTCAAATCCTAATCCTAACGTGACATGAATGTAGAGTACAATGAAACTTCGTTAAGAACGCCTATCTCAGAAATAAACGAATTAAGGACAACAATTAGCTCCCAATCAATCTGTTCATTTCGTAAATCCGTTGTAGTGATTGATGTGATTTATCTGATTGATATATGACAACGCTCCGTTCCAAAAATAATAATTAATAACCACGCTTCTAATTCATTGAAGGCTTCAATTAAATGGACGCGCCCTTCAAATTCTTTTAATTTAAGAGAAATGTCTGTTCGTAGTAGGTGATTTATCACCTATTTTTGTTGATTGCGTGAGGCGATAAATCGCCTACTACAAACGGTATGATAATCTTAAGGCCTAGCGTTTCCAAATTGGTCAGCAGCCCGATTTATGATGGCAATTTGTTCAGTTGATTTGTCATCAAGGTATAGCTTTGTCAGGTTGCTCAACGGCCCGATTTGTGGTGGAAATTCTGTTATTCACCTTACTTGAAAGGTTAAGCGATGTCATACCATTCTTGGCGGCTTGTTCAATCACTTGGAGCCATTTTTCGTTTGTTTTGTTTTCAAAGCCCGTTTAATGAAGTCAGTTTTAAACTAGATTATAACAATTAAGAAGGATTTCATGGCTGTCGTTTGTAAGATTGGGTGCCCAAAAACCGCTGATGTTTGGTAACATTCTACGGTTTATCCCAAGTCTTTTTCTGGAATACTATATATTTAATCCGCCGAATATCGTTGCCATACATTTGATTGACGCTCAGCAAAGAAATGGCTTGCAACAAAGAAGACTTGCCACTCGCGTTTTTCCCCATCAGCACCGTCACTGGGCGAATTTATAGCGCTTGGAAATGTTTAATCGCTTTAAAGTTTTGTAAGCCAAAGTGAGTGATCATAATGTTTGTAGTAGGCGCTTTAGCGCCTAAGTTTGTAGTAGGCGCTTTAGCGCCTAAGTTTGTAGTAGGCGCTTTAGCGACTTAATCTTTATGTGAGTTGTGGCTATACTGGGCACCGTTATAAACTGAGTTTTTTGTCATTTCTTCCAGTTGATGGCCCACAAATCAGGATTATTGGCACAAAAATTATAAGGGTTTAATTAAAAAAAATGTCTTGTTAATCAAACCATTGTACTGAAAATTTCGTTATAATGACTCAATTATCAAGTTAAAAACAAAACCCATAAGTTGTACTGACTTCTTCCAGTTGATGGCCCACAAATCAGGGTTATTGACTCACAAATGCTAAGGGTTTAATTTTAAAAAATGTATTGTTTAATAAAGTCATTGTACTAAAATGATTGATTAATCTATATATTATATAACTCGATAATCAAGTTTTTTATGGTTAACCCAAAATGCTTGGGGATAAATCCCCAAGCTAAAAGCTCAAGTCTGCTAAAGCAGACTGGGTGGACACCGAGCGTAGAGAATTGCTTGGGGATAAATCCCCAAGCTAAAAGCTCAAGTCTGCTAAAGCAGACTAATCTATCAATCAGTTAAAAAAAAACCCATAAGTTGTACTGACTTCTTCCAGTTGATGGCCCACAAATCTTCGGTTTTAACCCACAAATTAAAAAATGTCGTTTTTATCAAGCTTGGGGATAAATCCCCAAGCTAAAAGCTCAAGTCTGCTAAAGCAGACTAATCTATCAATCAGTTAAAAACAAAACCCATAAGTACTAAAATGATTGATTAATATATATTATATAACTTGATGATCACGTTTTTTCGTGCGCCCAAACGCCCAAGGATTGTTATAAAAAAGGATTTCTTCGCTAATTTCTCGCAATGACAAAATTCGATAACATTTTAGCTTTCCTGCATGAAATCAACTCGAAATAAGAAAGCTATTCAATCAGCAAATGCTTAATTGAACAACAAGTTGACTGACGTGATTTTATGCCCATTTCTAAAATCCCTTATTATATACAATCCTTGTAGTTATTCCCCTAAGCCAAAAGAGAAATCCGATTTCTTCAAGAAATCGGAGTTTTTCGACCATGTCATGGCACAAAACGTCGAATATTTCCATAAACGCGATAAAATCCGCCACTAGAGGCTTCTCTAATTTCATCAACCACAAACAGAGCGTCTTCTTCGCGTAGATTACGGGGAAATTGGACATTCCAATCATGATGATAGGCTTCTGAAACGACCAGTTTTAGTTGTCCATTTTCTTGAACACATTTAACCACATCAGATATCACACGTATCCGTAATTTGCCTTTAACACGGACACATTTTACAATGACTCCTTCACTGGGATCAGAGGTTGTTTCTAACTCGTTGGACTGAGAAACGGCAATGGGCTTCGGTGCTTTAACACTTTTACTTTGAGGAATCACGCCCGTTTGCGCGGCTTGGATCGCTTTGGCACCAGCATCAATACAAGCCAAAGAGCCATCTGTGGTGACAATATAAACTCGTTCGTTGAGATATTGCATGGAAAAAGCCGAACCACAGCCGGTGCCTAATTTCCATAATCTTTCTCCCGCTTTATTAAAGCAATACACGGAGGAATAATTATCACCGGCAAACACATATTCACCTTCCTTAGCGGCGGCACAGGAATACACAGCAGCATCACACTGATAGATTTGTTCAACTTTACCCGTTTTTTTGTTCAGCCCATAAACTTTGTTCGTCCCAGTGCCGGCATAAACGGTTGAGGTTTCTTGCCAACCAAAAAGAACTTGCTTGGCGGCCTTCACATGCCAAAGGATATTGCCATGTTTTGAATTGGAATAAGCCGTCACGCCGCCATGATGACCGTGATAAACTCTTTCATCATCGCAACGTACCATCCAGCCAGTATCGCCCTGACTTTTTCTTTGCCAAAGTTCTTCGTTTTCGTGATTGGCCGTCATAATCGTGCCGCCGGCATCAGAGACACCTAACAAACCATTGTTGATATCTATCCAAAAAATATCGACATTTTCAGAAATTTCATAGGCCAAACGGGGTAATTTGCCGGTGAGATCATAAACACAACCATCATCACAGCCAACATAAACCCAAGGATTGTCAGCGACAATACATTTCACGCCGTCGGGCAATCGATATTGATTCAAAATGTCAGCTTCATGGTTTAGTACAAAAACACTGCCATTTTGATTACCCACCCAACAATGGGAGTCCGTAATGAAGATACCAAAGGCTGGGGCACCGGAGTTGAATTTCCATAAAACGGGCGCTTGTTTTGCCTTTGATTTTTGACTGTCAATCTGTCGCCGAGTGAGCGGACGTTTTTTACGCACACCCATAACCGCCGGTTCGTACCCTTTTTTGAGTTTTTCTTTGATTCTTTTGTTGGCTTCAGCAAGGGCTTTTTCAGGGGTGGAATAAGTTTTGGTTTTGGTTTGGCCATTCGTGCCAATACGACCATAACTAGTCGTGACATCGGTGCCGTTGATTGTCACTTCGTAGAATTTATGTGAAACACCGTTGTCTTCAGAGTATTCAAGATAGGTTTTTTCGTTTGACATGTTGATAAATCTCCCTCATTTTGAAGCGCGGATTTTACTGATTACTATGTAAAACACCGTTGTCTTCTGAGTATTCAAGATATAGATGTTCAGATAAATATTTGGGGAGGAGTCCAAGATTTATCTTGGATGTCCAAGATTCATCTTGGACTCCTATTTTTCTGAAATACTATAGGTTTTTTTGTTTGATATGTTGATATACTTTGCACGGCTAAAAACTGAAACTGATCTCGCTTCGCTCGTTACTTCGTTTAAAATTAAAAAAAAGAGTATTTCTTGTTACGACACAAGCGCGGATAAACGAATAGTACAACTAATTAAGTAGTACAACTAATTACGCGGATAAACGAATAGTACAACTTATTAAATAGTACAACGAATTACGCGGATAAACGAATAGTACAACTAATGACTGGGATGAACGAATAGTACAACTAATTAAATAGTACAACGAATTACGCGGATAAACGAATAGTACAACTAATTAAATAGTACAACGAATTACGCGGATAAACGAATAGTACAACTAATGACTGGGATGAACGAATAGTACAACTAATTAAATAGTACAACGAATTACGCGGATAAACGAATAGTACAACTAATTAAATAGTACAACGAATTACGCGGATAAACGAATAGTACAACGAATTAAATCTAAGTACCAGACAAAAAAATTAAGCAGCAGTGTAATTCATTGTTTTTATTTAATATCTAAGTAATCTATTTTAGATAAAACGTAATCTTTACGGACTTTTGTCCTGTGCACAGATAACCAAGGAGAAATCCCCGGCATGTAAGAACTCGACATCGTTATTTGGAATTATTTTGACCATGATTTTTGTAGGGCTATTGGCACTGGTTTGTGGGCCATCAAACCGTTTTTAATAGTTCAAACTTTATACAGAACAATTTATTTAAGTCATTAATTGTGGAAAAATTATTGAAGTAAGTCATTGATGGTAATATTTTTCGCATTGCTCGAAATGACAGTAGAAAAAGCTTCGCCTCTCAACGAGGTTGAAGTACAACTAATTACGCGGATAAACGAATAGTACAACTAATGACTAGGATAAACGAATAGTACAACTAATTAAATAGTACAACGAATTACGTGGATAAACGAATGGTACAACTAGATAGTACAACAGATAGTACAACGAATTACGCGGAGAAACGAATACTACAACGAATTACGCGGAGAAACGAATACTACAACTAATTACGCGAATCAACGAATAGTACAACGAAACAGGAAAAAATTTTTAAGCGGCACTGTAACTAATTGTTTTTATCTCAATGTTCAAGTTTTTTTAACACCAGCAATAACTACAAGGATTGCATATAAACAAGGATAGGACTTATTAACCGATGGTTTTTATGATCTGTGAGGCTCACGAGACATCATCCAATTGACGATCCGTTTTATTTTAGGTTTATCCTTGCTTATATGCAATCCTTGTAGTTTGTTTTTGGAAACTTGAACATCAAGTTTATTTGATCAGCAATATATCTTAGATAAAACGTAATCTTTACGGACTTTTGTCCTGTGCAGAGATAACCAAGGAGAAATCCCCGGCATGTAAGAACTCGACATCGTTATTTGGAATTATTTTGACCATGATTTTTGTAGGGCTATTGGCACTGGTTTGTGGGCCATCAAACCGTTTTTAATAGTTCAAACTTTGTACGGAACAATTTATTTAAGTCATTAATTGTGGAAAAATTATTGAAGTCATTGATGGTAATATTTTTCGCATTGCTCGAAATGACAGTAGAAAAAACTTCGCCTCTCAACGAGGTTGATATCGCTCAAACTCAACGAGGTTGATATCGCTTCACTCTCAACGAAGTTGATATCGCTCAAACTCAACGAAGTTGATATTGATATCGTTTCGTTCTCAACGATGTTGCTCTCGTTTTGTTCTCAACGAACGATGTTAGTTAATATCGTTTCGTTCTCAATGATATTGATATCGTTCTCAACGAGATTGATATCGCTTCGTTATCAACGAGGTTGCTCTCGCTCAAACTCAACGAGGTTGCTCTCGCTCAAACTCAACGGGGTTGCTCTCGCGTCGTTTTCAACGAAGTTGCTCTCGCTTCGTTCCCAATGATGTTGATCTCGCTCAAACTCAACGAGGTTGCTCTCGCGTCGCTCTCAACGAAGTTGCTCTCGCTCAAACTCAACGAAGTTGATATTGATATCGTTTCGTTCTCAACGATGTTGCTCTCGTTTGGTTCTCAACGATGTTAGTTAATATCGTTTCGTTCTCAATGATGTTGATATCGTTCTCAACGAAATTGATATCGCTTCGTTATCAACGAGGTTGCTCTCTCTCGCTTCGCTTTCAACAATGTTGCTTGCTCTCGTTTCGTTCTCAACGATGTTACTCTCGCTCAAACTCAACGAAGTTGATATCGCTCAAACTCAACGAGGTTGATATCGCTTCGTTTTCAACGAGGTTGATATCGTTTCGCTCTCAACGAAGTTGATATCGTTTCGTTCTCAACGATGTTGATCTCGCTTCGCTCTCAACGAGGTTGCTTTCGCTTCGTTAGTTACTGCATTTCGTTATCTCGTTTCGCGAAAAACAAAGGGTGTGTCTGGGGTGGTGAAAAAGAGGTATCGAAGACGCAAAAACTTGATCCCATCTTTATTCCGCTGGATTTAATTATTAATAAAAAACAATGAGTTACTGATGTGTGTTTTCGTTAACAATTAGCAATTCACAATTCACAATTTTCACCATCACCACCCCAGGGTGTGTCCCAGTTGTCCTTTTAGACGTTTTTAGCCTCAAGGGCCTTCAATCAAATAAAGTGAATAAATTCGCCAACATGGCCCTAAAAAAACCGCCAACTTTTAGACACCTTGGTTTTTTATAATAAGCTATTAACAAAAGCTTACAAAATCTAGCAACGTCAGTTCGACTTTAAATAGGGCGCATTCCCATTTTCCGGGTACTTTGTTAATAACAATAACGAATAGAGTATCGATAAGGATTGATAAAAGCCAAATTTTCTGTTGAGTACTCAATTCGCTTATTCGCGCCTGTGTCGTTGCAGTAAATTCATTTATCCGCGTAATAGGCGTTCCGCCACTGCGTTTGGCGTTCCATAACGAAGTTTCGATGTACTAATCCGCGCAATAGGCGTTCCATAACGAAGTTTCGCTGTACTTACTAAATCCGTTTATTTCGCGTATCCGTTGTACTATCAGTATAATCCGCGCAATAGGCGTTCCATAACGAAGTTTCGCTGTACTAATTCGTTTATCCGCGTAATTCGTTGTACTAATCCGCGCAATTCGCTGTACTTACTAAATTCGCTTATCCGCGTAATTCGCTGTACTAATTCGTTTATCCGCGTAATTCGATGTACTAATCCGCGCAATTCGCTGTACTAATTCGTTTATCCGCGTAATTCGTTGTACTAATCCGCAATTCGCTTATCCGCGCAATTCGCTGTACTAATTCGTTTATCCGCGTAATTCGTTGTACTAATCCGCGCAATTCGCTGTACTAATTCGTTTATCCGCGCAATTCGCTGTACTTACTAAATTCGCTTATCCGCGCAATTCGCTGTACTAATTCGTTTATCCGCGCAATTCGCTGTACTTACTAAATTCGCTTATCCGCGCAATTCGCTGTACTTACTAAATTCGCTTATCCGCGCAATTCGCTGTACTAATTCGTTTATCCGCGTAATTCGTTGTACTAATCCGCAATTCGTTTATCCGCGTAATTCGTTGTACTAATCCGCGCAATAGGCGTTCCGCCGTACTGACTATTTTTTCACCCCCCTTATTGATATTCACGCGCATGATATTCGCACAGCCACAAGTAATGGCCTTCTGGAGTCAATACCTTTTTCAGGCCGCCCCAATGTTGTTGTGGGTCTTTTTTATCTAGCAAATAGCGCAAGACACGCAAAGCGGCCCCTTGGACACGCTCTGGCTCTTTGGTGTCTGCTAACGCGGATTCGTCGGCCTCTTTGATGTCAGGCCAATTGGCTAATTCTTTCATTAATTCAATGTCTTGCTGGAACAATTGTTCATATTCCTGCTGACTTATCGCCTCCAACCAAGGCCCAATCAGCGGTACAGCATATTTCAACACGGCCACCAACTTGCTCAGATAGGGCGCTATCTCTTTCAACCATTGCGCCGGCTCCTCAATTTGGTATAAACCACCCTCTTGGGTAGGATGCCAACAGCCAGGCGCTTGGCAGTAGAGTTGTAATTCCAAGGTTTGCCCGGTAATGGCTTTCAGCCAGCGGCCCTTGCCTCTTTCTCCTTTTCCCTTCTGAGGCCGTAACACAAAAACATTGGGGCAATGAGCATCAATGCTTGCTTGTTCGCGGCGGAACGCGTTGATGAATTCACGTTGCGTGAGTTCTCGTAACTCGTTTAATTCAGAGAGAATTTTCTCTTGTCCGGCCAAAATATGTGCTTGTCCCTTACCTAAATTGGCCTCTAATTTGTCCAGGCGCGACAAAACGAGGTTTTGGGTGCGCCAGTCCCAACCATATAGCAGTTCGGTGACAGACACATCTTCTAACTCCTCTGGACATTCAACGATGAGCCGCTGTTTTTCATATCGCTTGAGTAGTTGCTCATAGCTAAATTCGTGAGGACAGGGTTGTCCATCATGGCCCAAACAAGGTATTTTGCGTTGAATCTGTAGGCCGGGAAACCGTGCCAATGTCACTTCAATGCCATCCTTGAGTAAGGCAAAGAAATTCTGTGGATTTGGCCCCCGGACGGTTAATTGCAGAGAGCGATGATATGAAAATGCTTGTACCAAAGCCAGATGTTTGTCATAGGCAAATAATACCCCTTCACGCCAATGAGTGCCAATAGAAAAACGATGGGCGCGAGCAATGAACCAAGTGGGTATGCCTGCTGGCATGGTATTGAGTTTGAACTTCATGGTGATTTCTTTGCAATTGGGCATGGCCTTGATTTCATGCCATTGCGATTGGTAATCGGGCGGCTCAAAGGGAAGACGTTCTACGACGAGACTGATTTCGCGGCTTTCATCGCGGTAGGAGAGATCAAAACGCTCCATCAGGCGCAGAAAATGTTCGCGCATGGCCGAATCAAGTGCTTGCCACAGTCGATTCATCTCGTCACGGGTGAAAATACCGCGTTTTTTGATAACGTCTTCACTTTCTAGGACAAGACTGATATATTGACTAACCCATTGCGGCTTGAGGATAACAATGTCGGCCAGTTCTTGGTTGTCATGAAAGTAAAGGATATCGCCCAATTCATGGAGCCATTGCGTCAAGATGGGCCGTTTGCTGTCATCAACGCCTTGTTCCGTCATGATCTCCTGTACGGTTTGCGGCGTGATGTATTTTTCGGTTCGAGCGCGAATGGCATTAGCGGCTTTTAGCCAAGTCGTCGGCCAGATTTCTCCCATTAAAGGTAACTTGGCGGCCGCTTGGGCAATGGTTTGTCGCAGGGGCTTAAGGCCTTGGCCTGTTTTACTACTGATTTCACATTGGCCGATGATTTGGGGATAGTTGCGGCGTAATTCAGTGATAGGCAGTTCCGCATCTCGTTCATCAATCCAAGTCGCCACTAACAATACGGGTGATTCTGGCGCCAGGGCTTGGAGTGTGTCTAGCCAGTAATAGAGTTTGCTCGCCTCAAAGCCTAATCGGGCATTCCAAGCTAATAGAAAGAGAGAACGGTTAGTGAGAAAGAACTGATGGGTGGCGTGATAAATCTCTTGTCCGCCAAAGTCCCAAGTGTTGAGTTGCATGGTGATACTCGCTTCGCGAGGATGAGTGACATCCAGTGAACGGATTTCAATGCCATGCGTGGTTGATTCTTCGGCATTAAAGGCTTCGCCTCGCAGAACACGTAACAAGGAGGTTTTGCCCACGCCACCTTCCCCAACGATTATCAACTTAGAAACCCAGCGCTTCTGGCTTTCTTGCAAGCGGGCTTGGAAATAAGCTAAGAGGGCTTGTGTGCCTTGGGCGACCAGTTCTGGCGGTGGTGAAGTGAGTGGATTGCCGTCAAGGTGTAGTTCTTTTAGGTTGGTCAGTTTACCCAGTTCTGGTGGCAACTCTGTGAGTTGATTCCAGCGCAGATCGAGCGTTGTTAGGTGGTTCAGTTGACTGATTGCCGATGGCAAGGCGGTGAGTTGATTGCCACCAAGGCCCAGTACTGTCATATGAGTCAATTGACTGATTTCTGGGGGCAAGATTGTTAATTGGTTGCCACCAAATACGTCACCCAGAATCAGTTTGTTGAGTTTGGTCAATTGGCTTATAGTTGGAGGTAAGGCCGTTAGTTGATTATCACCAAGGAGCAGTACTGTCAGGTGAGTCAGTTGACCGATTTCTGAAGGCAAGGCTGTCAGTTGGTTGTAAGAAAGGTCGAGTTCTGTCATATGGGTTAATTGGCCTATTTCTGGGGGCAACACGGTGAGTTCGTTGTCGGATAGATCAAGCGAGGTGGTACCCGCCTTGGCGGATTGTTCAATCAGTTGGAGCAATTCTTCGTTTGTCATGGGTATCTCTCTATGTAGAACTATAATTAATGATTAATGATTAATGATTAATGATTAATTGTTAATTCCCGTTTGGGGTTGAAGCCCAATTATAGTGTTTCAGGTAAATAATTTCACAAAAGGGCAACCCCGATAGGGGTTGAATGTGAAACGACGTTCCGAACGGAGCGAGATAATAGCCCCAAGTGAAACCCTCATCGTTAGACATATCTTTTTAAGTATTTATATTTCAAATACTTAAATGGAAAAAGCGAACGGGGAAAACAAAAAGAAAAAAGGCGGTAATACCTTATATTATTTCTGGTTATTTTAGAACTCACCCAAACGGTTTAAAAGGATTAGCACGAAACCGCGCACACACTTTTCTTTTTCGTTTTCGCGTGTCCATTGTCCCTTTTTTCTTTATCCTGACGACTTGTGTATAACGATGAGAGTGAAACCTGGGGCAACTGTTTTATTTTGCGCTATTGCGATTAATGATTAATTGTTAATTCCCGTTTGGGGTTGATGGCTAATTATTAGAGTTGTCCGAAAATAAGGGGTAATTTAACGAGTTGTTTTTATTCACTAAAAATTTAGTGATGGATAAGTCTAATAGTTGTTAATTATTATTTCCCCTTTCGGGGTTGGGAATTTTATCGCCACTTTTCCACAGGTGTTATTTTGTCGTCGAGCATAGAATGACAGTAAAATTTGAATTATTGTTCTGGCCGATTTGCTTATAAGGATGACGGGGCTATTTTGGGGCTATTTTTGGGCGTAAAGCTGAACAAATGAATGGCATGATAGCACGTTTTTCCGTTTCTTATTATGATTAACTATTTATTATAAGAGGTAGTTTTAAAATAGCTGTCTATTGAACGATAATGTCTTGTTAAATTTTTGGCTTGTCTCGTCTCCATGGGATACCCCGTTGAAAATTTTTTAATTGTGAATAGTTATTCTATAACTGTTTATTTAAACATCAATTTTTTAAGTTTTATTGAAAATTGCGGCCTTTATGACAATTTAATCGTATTACAGTGTGTAATATTAATACACATTTTTATTAAGGGTATTACCAAAATACGCGGGGTTATGAGGGTGGCTTTTTTGCCTAAAAATCGTTATTTTTATATAAAGTACCGATATTAATTAATTAATATCAATAAGCGCTTATTTTACTCACTTAAAATTAGATTTATTAGAAAATTTACGGGGGTTATATTTTTTAATTTGTGTTTTTTTATATAACACAACTGATTGTTAAATAGGTAATTTTTAATATTTATTTGAAGGATAAAGGCCGTTAAGTCTACAAGGGTATGTGTTCGTCATGGATGGGCCACAATCCTTCTATAGGTTTTTCTTAAGGCGATTATATCGCTACGCTCGTTACTGCGTTTCAGATTCAACCCCTACGGGTTGGGGCCCCTTTTTCGAGTCCGTAATGAACGAAATTAGGACTAACACATTGACAAAATAAATTTATTAAGTATTGAATCATTCAATCAGTTACGTCTAAAAGGTCTAGTGCAGTAAGGCGGAAATTTCCATACCACTCGCCAACGGCGTTGGGCCGTTGTCTGAAAGCTAAAATAGGCTAAAGCCTACTAACCTTCTTATCCGAGTCTTGGGTAGTCCCCTTTAGGGGGCTTGAGCTTTGGGCCATGAGCACACGCGACTAGCGGAATGGTCTGGGGATTTTCGCCTTCTTGCACTAGTGCAAGAAAGCGGAAGTTTCCATACCATTCGCCAACGGCTAAAGCCGTCGTCTAAAAGCTCAAGTAGGCTAAAGCCTACTAACCCTAGTCAGTAGTCTGCTTTAGCAGACTTTAGCTTTTAGCCATGAGGTTGAGCTCATGGCTGGGTGGCACGGGGATTTCCGCTCTCCTGCACTAGGCAGGTATTTGAAAATTTTTAACCTAAAATCAATTGGTTACTTTGCTGAGTGCGTCAGTCCTAGAAATAAACCTCTAAGGTTGATCTCGCTCCGCAACTGTTTCCGAGCGAAGCGAGATCAGTTTGGCAAATCTCCGAGCTTCAGTCGTTGAGAATGAGGCTAAAAATAATTGATCGCCTTTAGTGGGCCAGTTCTTCGTAGACGAGTGATCGCTTGAGGCCATTTTCAACTGGTTTGGTTTGGAACAGAAAATTTTTGGACAATTATACGGAACGTACTTCAAATCCGTGAAAATGACATGCCGGAACGACTCATTAAATTCATCATAAAATTAGAGACTTACCAATAATTAAGTCCTAAAATCATTTTTCATTTTTCATTTTTCATTTTTCATTAGTATATATGGGGTGTGCAGAACTTCTAGAATTTCGTTTTCTCAGGGCATTAGCTTTAGCCAGGGGTGATGAAAAGGAGGTTCCTTTGGTTCTAAGACGTGATCCCATTTTTAGTCCGCTTCAGTATTTTAAAAACAGTCATTTAAGTCTTCTTTAATTCATTAATCATTAATCATTAATCATTAATCATTAACAATTTTCACCCCCCCAGTTTAGCCTTACTCGTTCTTTGTAGAGTCCAGCGGTTCTCTCTACTGTGCTTTAAGATAGGCTAAAATCGCTGGCGTTCCTTGCTCAACAATGTTGGGCGGTGGCGAGGTGAGTGGATTGCCGTCAAGGTATAGCTTAGTCAATTTCGTCAGTCGAGCCATTTCTGGAGGCAATTTGTTCAGTTTATTCCAGCGAAGATCCAACGTGGTTAAATTGGTTAGTTGATCGATGGCTAGAGGCAAGGTCGTCAACTGATTATCACCAAGGTGTAGCTCGGCCAGGTTGGTCAATTGAGCGATTTCTGTGAGCGATTCTGTCAGTGGATTACCACCAAAAACGTCACCCAGAAGAAGTCTTTTTAATTGGGTAAGTTGACCGATGGTTGGCGGTAAGCCCGTCAGTTGATTACCTCCAAGGTGCAGATATGTCAGGTTTGTCAATTGACCGATTTCTGGAGGTAGTAAGATCAGTCGATTGTTGGAAAGATCAAGTGTTGTCAGATTGGTTAATTGACCTATTTGTGGAGGCAGCGCCTTCAGTTGATTATCACTCAAGTCTAGCTGCTTGAGGTGGGCCAACTGATCGATTTCATCGGGTAATTCCTTCAGCCTCAGGTTTGAGAGATCAAGCGAGGTTGTCCCGTCCTTGGCTGCTTTTTCAATGAGTTGGCGTAATTCTGTCATGGGTATTTTTTCTCCTCAGTTAGTTTCAGTCGTTCAGAATGATGCGAAGGTTAGTAGCCAGCGATAGCTCGCCTTTAGTGGGCCAGCTCGTCATCGGCGAGCGTTCGCGTTTACTGGGCCAGTTCGTCGTCGGCGAGCGTTCACGTTTACTGGGCCAGTCCGTCGTCGGCGAGCGTTCGCGTTTACTGGGCCAGTCCGTCGTCGGCGAGCGTTCGCGTTTACTGGGCCAGTTCGTCGTCGGCGAGCGTTCACGTTTAGTGGGCGTCGTCGGCGAGCGTTCACGTTTACTGGGCGTCGTCGGCGAGCGTTCGCGTTTACTGGGCCAGTTCGTCGTCGGTGAGCGTTCGCGTTTACTGGGCCAGTCCGTCGTCGGCGAGCGTTCGCGTTTACTGGGCCAGTCCGTCGTCGGCGAGCGTTCGCGTTTAGTATTCATGCAAACAACCCGGCCCTCAATTCATCGGCCAACCGTGCAGAACTATCCGTTGGCAAGGCCCAATAAAACTGACTCGCCAGCGTCACAAAATGAATAACGGCCTCAAACACATTCAGATAATCCTGAACATAACGTTGCTCTGACTCATTCAAGCGTTCCAAAGCCATAAGAATTGGAAAAGGCCACCCGCTTTCAGCGATGTCGTATAAATGTATAAATCATAACCATATCAGGTACTTGCGCTAACATGGCCCCCAACTCGGCCACCTTCGACAGGTATCATCGTTATACATAAGTTTTTAAGTAGTTGATTTTAAAGATGTGGCATTTTTTAATCTCTCATCCTATGGCTAATAAAATAAATTACTTACAAGTATCCATAAGACTTGTGTATCACGATGAGTCGATAACTTGGGAACCTCGGCCATGCGCTTGTCCCAAGCGTCGGCCACTTTCTGATTAAGACGATCCAAATCGCGCCAATGCTCAAACAACACCTCCAAACAGACAGCGAGGCCTTCGTTATTTAAAATAGAACCAATTCGCTTATCCACGTCATCCGTTGTACTATACTGAGTACCAAAGACGAACCAATCCGTATATCCACGTCATCCGTTGTAGTTGCGTCATAGGCGTTCCAGAACGTGTACTTACTTAGAATCGATTCATAGCCCAACGTTTAAGTTTGTAGTTTGTAGTAGGCGATTTATCGCCAGAAGTTTATAGTAAGCAAACCATCGCCCAACGTTTACGTTTATAGTAAGCAAACCATCGCCCAACGTTTACATTTACGTTTGTAGTTTGTAGTAGGCGATTTATCGCCCGAAGTTTATAACAAGCAAATCATCGCCCAACGTTTACGTTCACGTTTGTAGTTTGTAGTAGGCGATTTATCGCCCGAAGTTTGTAATAACCAAATCATCGCCCGAAGTTGACGTTTGTAGTAGGCGATTTATCGCCCGAAGTTTGTAACAAGCGAATCATCGCTCGAAGTTGACGTTTGTAGTAGGCGATTTATCGCCCGAAGTTTATAGTAAGCAAACCATCGCCCGAAGTTGAATCAATTCGTTTATCCACGTCATAGGCGTTCCAGAACGAAGTTTCGTTGTACTTACTTGCGTAATAATTCGTTGTACTTACTTCAAATAAATCCGTTTATCCACGTCATCCGTTGTACTAGACTGAGCACCTAAGACGAACCAATTCGTTTATCCGCGTAATTCGTTGTACTTACTTAGAACCAATTCGTTTATCCGCGCAATTCGTTGTACTTACTTTGAACCAATTCGTTTATCCGCGTAATTCGTTGTACTTACTTAGAAGCAATTCGTTTATTCGCGCAATTAGTTGTACTAAATAGAAGAATTCGTTTATCCACGCCATGCGTTGTACTAAATAGAAGGTTTCGAGAATGAGCAAAGCTTCCCGTTGGTTAACCTCGCTTGCCGTCGGCTCGTCCATCTTGAACGAGCTCGTCAAGTTTTGCGCTCTAAGGGCTGAAGCAATAGCAGAACCTATCCTACTGTGCTTGAAGAGAAGCAAAAATCGCTTGTGTTCCTTGCTCAACAATGTCAGGCGGTGGCGAGGTGAGTGGATTGCCGTCAAGGTATAGGCGAGTCAATTTGGTCAGTTGAGCCATTTCTGGAGGCAATTTGTTCAGTTTATTCCAGCGAAGATCTAACGTGGTTAAATTGGTTAGTTGATCGATGGCTAGAGGCAAGGTAGTCAACTGATTATCACCAAGGTGTAGCTCGGCCAGGTTGGTCAATTGAGCGATTTCTGTGAGCGATTCTGTCAGTGGATTACCACCAAAAACGTCACCCAGAAGAAGTCTTTTTAATTGGGTAAGTTGACCGATGGTTGGCGGTAAGCCCGTCAGTTGATTACCGCCAAGGTGCAGATATGTCAGGTTTGTCAATTGACCGATTTCTGGAGGCAACGCTGTCAGTTGATTGTAGGAAATATCTAGTTTTGTCAAGTTGCTCAACTGACCGATTTGTGAGGGCAAGCCCACCAGTTGGTTATCACTCAAGTCTAGCCCTTCCAGATGGGTCAACTGACCGAGTTCAGGGGGCAATTCCGTCAGCCCTTGGTTTGAGAAGTCAAGCGATGTCGTCCCTTCCTTAGCCGCTTTTTCAATAAGTTGGAGTAATTCTGTCATGGGTATCTCTCTTTCTTTTTCAGGTAATCCTCAATAAGTAGTGATACTGATATCCAAAGCCTTCTGTTTCAAAGTCCAAACCTAAAGGCTAGAACGGAAAAATAACTCACTATAGATATTCAGATAATTATTTAGTCCCCTTTAGGGGACTTTCGCTTTCAGACAAACGTAGTAACGAGCGGAGCGAGATCACTGCTTTAGCTGTTGGCTGCCAAAGAAATTATTTTACTGAAAATATATATTTGAGGGAGTTGCTTTGGCACAGCAAGCCAATAGCTAAAGCGATTATCTGCGGAAGCGGAAGTTACTACGTTTGGCTATGCGCTTCCGTACCATAAAGGGCACTATGCCCGCAACCGGTTTAGTAGGCTTTAGCCTAGTAGTCTGTCAACATTGTTTTGACGGGTAAAATACTCGGTTTATGTCGTCCAAACGTAAGGCGGGCAGTCGTCCAAACTAACGTTCGGCAGTGCCCTTAAATCCTTTTAGAAAAATACGTCCAAGATAAATCTTGGACTCCAAACGTCCAAGATAAATAGTTCTACCCACCCTATAAAAGAACGTGATTTTTCTTATACGGGGCGTACTTTAAATCCGTGAAAATGACTTGCCGGAACGGGTAATAAAATTCCTAGCCGAATTATCTACTTATCATTATTCAGTTTTAATTTTTAATTTTTAATTTTTCATGAGTTGAGCCAGTTATTGTTTTAATATACAAGCAATTAACAATTGTGTCACCTGCCGCAAAAAAGTATAGTCTAGGGTATCTGGTGTATCCGTGAGCCAATGATAGTTGGGATTTCTAAATTCTGCGGTATCTGTCCACATCAAAGCCGATATTTTGGCTTGCCAAAACGGTGCATGATCGCTACGTTTTAAAACAGAAAAAATGTTTTCCAGCCCAAAATAAACCTTTAATCCGACAACGGGAAACGCTGGCAGGTAAGTTTTTGCCTTTTTTAAACTCGCATCCACTAAAGCATTAGAATATTGGTTGCCAATGATGCCCAAAAAATCGCCAGTGGTGGGAATACGCAGCGGTAAAGCCGACGGCACTTTCTGAGAATCGAGAGTATGTCGGCAATAGCCAACCATTTCCAAAATATGGGCATGAGCAATATTGATTTTATTTTTAGAAAGATAGGTTGTGACAAAATCTTTACTGCCCATCAATCCATCTTCTTCTCGATTGAAGGCGACGAAACAGACGGGCGTTTGGGCTGCATATTCAGCGATAGCTTTCGCACAAGCCAATAAAGCCGCCACTGCACTACCATTATCATCCGCCCCCGGCGTTTGTGGGACACTGTCATAATGGGCACCGATTAAAATGCACGGCGTTTGTGGATTATCGGGTGGCAGCGTTAAGATATTGGTATATTTTCCCTGATATTGGGTTTGATAACCGTAGGATTGCAATTGTTGAGTAATCCATTGGGCAACCCACTGATTATTTTTGGGTTGGGCATGGAAATGACGCGGGATGGAGATTGTTTCTACACATTCGCGTAGGTATGTCTGAGAGACGGATTTCAGTATTTTTTTCGTGTTAATGTCCACCGCCTCGGCAGACATTTTAGAGGCATGGCGAATAAGCATGGTAATTGGTAATGGGTAATGGGTAATGGGTAATTGTCTGGGGTGGTGAAAATGATTAGCGCTCTATGCTCCACCGATGAAAGGATTTTGGACGAAATGATTTTGGATTAAATCAGGTTTTTAATTAAAATACTTACATAATGAACAAAAACGGTCGCTCCGTTCGTTACTTCGGTACCCAAACAGCGAGATTTTCATAACGAAAGTAATTGTCTATACGGAACTTAACGAAAAATCCGTGAAAAGAACAGGTCATTAAATGACCTGTAAAATAGAGTCATTTTTCATTTTTCATTAGTATATGATCTCTTATTCCCATCCAATAGTATAAGACAGTTTGTAGTTTGTAGGGTTCCGAAGCGTAGCGTAAAGCACCCGACGTTTTGATTCTTTAGTCCGTCAAAGCGGAGCGATTCTGGAAGCTTTTGAGGGGAACTCTGACGGATGAGTGTACTATAGACTTTCAGATAATTGTTTTCCACAGATATACGGAATGTACAGATGCGGGTGAAAATAAAAATTGACCCGTTTTGTTATTTTTATTGAATTCAGCCGATAAAAAATCCGTTTATTTCGCGTATCCGTTGTACTATCAGTATACCATCCCTTTCCACCAATGGTATCTGTTTGCTCGCTGTATTATTACGCCTAATAGAGAATTAAATAACTTATAAAAATGACGCATTTAAAAATTAAATTAATCTCATATTTAGTTATCTACAAAATTATGTGTCGCTTATGCGAGTGTTATATCAATAAAATCAATTATTTATTGTTATTATTGCTGAAATCATAATTTCCATAAAAATAGCAAGTTATAGCAGCCTTTGAGGCTGAAAATAAACCTCATTGATTTACAAGAGTTTGCGAAATTAATTGGCCCATCAGCCGTTTATTGTCATCTGTTATATGTCCGTTGTTTTTACGCTATTTTTATGTAGACACGAAAAAATGACAGTCCACCTATTGCTCCGATAGCGGTACATCATTATTGCTGCTAACACCACTATGTAGATAAAAGCACCAAGCCAAGCACCTAACAAACCCGGTTCCACCAGTTTAGAGAATATTATTGCAGCAGGAAACATCACCCCGACAGCACAAGCCACCAGCAAAAGGGTTGGCACCAGCGTGTCCCCGGCGGCACCTAATGCTTCGCGTATAATGGTGCTAGTACCATCAAATATCTGGTACAAAGCCATGACTTTAAACATGAGTCCAGCTTGATACACCACTGCCGCGTCTGTAGTGAACAGACGAGCGATAGACTCTCCGAAGAACCATAATGGTATGCCCAAGACACCCATGTATATTATTCCTACTATTAATGTACGGTAGGTAGCTGTGCGTGCAATGTCTGAGCGGCCCGCACCCAGAAATCGGCCGGTGTAACTTGCTGCCACGATGCCAATGGCAGAAGCGGGTAGGTACAGCAACTGGGTGGCCTCTATGCCGATATTATTGGCCGCAAGAGGCACTTTTCCCAATCGACCAATAATTAGCATAAATCCCACCCACGCCAAATTCTCGAGGCCATCGCCAATACCTTGAGGCAAGCCAATGCGTAATATCTTTTTAAACCAATTAAAGTCTGGACGCGAAAAGACTCGCAAACCAAAACGTGCGCGTGTAGAGCCAACAAAAGAGGTTATCACGATGAACAAGGCACCGAATGCCTGTGCAAACACGGTAGCTAATGCACTTCCCTCCACGCCCAGAGCGGGCATACCGAGTTTTCCGAAAATCAGCCCGTAATCCAACACCACATTCAGAAGCAATACGCCCACAGACACCAGCATGGGAAACCGAGAATTACCCAACGATTGATAAAACGCGCTGTACAACATCAGCAACAGAGAGAAAGCGGCATCCCATACCCGTATTTTCAGGTAACACCAAGCGTAGCTATCTACTGCAACATCAAGTTGTGCGATGGCTGAGAACAGAGGCCAGCTTTGGACAAACAAACCTAGCAGAGGCAACCCCAGCAGTGCCAACAACTGATAATGGACTAAAATAAAGCCTATATTGTGGTATTTTCCGGCGCCGAATGCTCTGCCAATAAAGGCGATGGAATTACGCAACAAGCCTACCAACAGTATCCATCCAGTGAAGTACACCTCCGTTGCCAAGGGTATGGCTGCAAGTTGAGCGGTGCCCAGTTGTCCAATAAAGATGATGTCAATTAAACTGTTAAAAGCCGTCATCATCAATCCAAGCACCATAGGTACAGCAAAACGCAGGATTTCTCCGTAACTGGGGGGACTTAGATTTTTTGTCGTTTCCAACAAATTATGGTGAGGATGGGGGTTTAAGTCAATTCTCGTTTCGGTAGAATTGCCCGCCATTAATTTTCTCCAAGTGATTGATTTATATAAACATCTAAATGTAATTTCTTATTATAAATGTTATTGCTCTCTTATTGATTATTTCTTCGCGGAGCTTGGAGGGGAAAAAAAACGAGAACAAAATGCCTATCTCCCTAAAAAATGCTTGAGAGAGGAGTGTTGGACTTACGCATTGACAAACTAAATTTATGAACGTATTCAGTTAGTTACGTCTAAAAGGCCTCGGCCTTTATTTTGAAAGTTTTTAAATAAAATAAATTGGTTAGTTGCCTGAGTGCGTAAGTCCTAGACGGTTTTAGAAAAGCCGGCTTCGCCTATCTGGTCAATAAGTGTCCGGACATAAGTTTTGTGGTATTGGTACCGCTGGAAATCCCCTTACCCCTAACCCCCTTCAAGAGGCTTACTATTACCCACAAATCGGAAAAATAATAATCTTTCGTCAAGCTCAGTCTGACCGATAAGCCTATATCTCATTGAAAATTAGTCAATTTTTGAGTATCAGTCGAGAGGTTAATGAGGGCCCCTAAAGCACTTAAGTGACTGTTATCATTAATAATTACTAATTAATTGTTACATAAGCTAATTATTAATTTTCCAACTTGTGGGTAAAAGTAAGTTTCGTCAAGGGGGGGGGGATTTTCGGCCGCGTCCATAAAAATCGCGCATTCCCTGAGCAAACCTTTTTCTAAGAGCGTGGTTTAGAAGGGTTCATGCATAGTACCCAATTTATTAACAAATCTTCACAAACAATACCAATTCTTCGGCAGGTGCTGGAAAAAATGATTGACTTTTATGAAAAAAAAGTATATAATTAAACATTATAAAGCGGCAGGTATCTGGTTCAGTACTCAATGTCGTACTGGTAAAACCTGAGACTTACAATCTATCAATTTGCTTTTCCCCAAGCGAATTCAGATTGTATAAAGCGGCTCTCGATAATTTTCGGTAGCCTTTGGTAGATTCACCCACTCTCAGGAGTGCTATTGTTAACTTTTGTTAACATAAATGAATCGGATGCTATACTGAAAGTACAACTTCTTTTAGGAATAAACGGATTTTTTAAGTTTAATATTTGAGTTGAAAATCTGCTAGCTTGCTAATTCAATAGTTATCCCATTTTCACCGTTTTCAAGTACGTTCCGTATATCTGTGGAAAACTTTCATCGCACGACTGTACAGATACCATCCCTTTAAGGAAGGGTATCTGTGAAAAACCATTTTAGCAAGCATGAAGGCTGATACTGAATGCTTTTAAAACACGCTCTAAGGAACCGTCCATAAATAAGTTACTCATTTAAGGGTTAAAACCAGACAAGATCTAAATTAAAGCTTGCTCAAGATTTGAGCAAGTTATTTATGGATAAGTCCTAAAGAAAAAAATTGACATCCATTTGAAATGTCTTATTATTAAACATTAAGCACGACGTTGAAAACGTCGTTGTTGTCTCGCTCAATAAAGAACTTGGAGGAATCAATGCGAAAAAAACCCGTTATCCCGGTAGCCGTTACACTCTTATTAGTCTCAATGAGTCAAAGCGTCGTGGTATCAAGGGCCGCTTTTGCTGACGACTCTTTTGACGAGTATCAGTGCGAATACACGTTTGACTTATCCGAAATGAATGCTTGTGCTGTGAACGCTTATGTTGCCGCAGACGAACAACTCAAGAACGTCTTCAAAAACCTCCGCTCACAATTGAGTGTTGAAAAGAAGGCTCAACTTGAAGAGGCACAGAGATTCTGGCGGAAATTTTGTGAGGCCTATTGTGATTTTGCAGCATATCCGGTTTTCGATGAACCCGGTTATCCCTTTCACAAACACGACTGCCTTGGGCGCGTTACCAAGCAACACATCAAGAATTTAGAAGGATACAATGTTCGTGGTGCATCTACCGCTTCGGGGGCCGATGATGAACGACTCGATGAGAGCTATCAGGAGGTTATAAATCAGTTGTATAGTCAGGTGGAGAAGCTGTGGCTCAAAAATGCACAGGAAGAATGGCAGAAATTTCGTGAGGCCTATTGTGGCCTTACCGCTGACAAAAATGGCTGCCTTGAGCGCGTCACTAGGCAACACATTGAGAATTTAGAAAGGTATATAGAGGATTTAGATGTGTAATGGGTAATCGGCAATGGGTAATGGGTAATTGGCCTTATTGAGTCATTCTGAGTTAACTCATTGTTTTTATATATATTTTTTTCAATGCGGAATAAAAACAGGATCAGTTTTTGGGCAAAAATAACCTGATTTTCACTACCCCAGGGTGGGCCTTGTGTTGTGTCATCGGCTGCGAAAGGTGGGCGTGGCAAAGCTCACCAAAGACCAACTCACCGTGTAGTCAATTTCCAATTGCCGTACAAACCACTTTTCGTTCCCGTCTCGGCCCGTCAAACTCGCAGAAGAAAATACCTTGCCAAGTGGACAGGCCTAACTGTCCATCAATAATGGGAATGGTTTCACTGGGGGCCAACCAGTCCCGCTTTGAGATGGGCATCGCCATTGCCATCTTGTTGATCGTGTAGCCACACGAGTTTTTGCAGAAGATGCACCACATCACGGGGCACGCTGCTATCCCAATTTTCCTGAATCATAATGGCAGCGGTGGCCCCTTGTGCGTAAATGGACAACAAACCGTTTTGGATGCGCATGTCTCTGGCAACTTGTTCAATTTGTGAGGTAATATCTAGCAATTCTTCTCGCAGCGACGTGCCTAAGGTAATCACTTGTCGTCTCATCGCGCTTTATCCGGTAATTGGTAATTGGTAATGCGACGGTAGGGTTGAATGGAGTATTCGAGGCAAAAATTTTTTGAAAAAGGTTTTGCCTAGACTGTAAAATCAGTGAGTTAAGTGGGTAAACAAAAGTATTTTAGCATAACGAGCGGCTTGTGAGTCGCTAAAGCGACTACTAAGTACCTGTGCATAAATAATCGGGTATTTAGAAACCCAGTATTGTTTGAAAAAACGCTAGTGTCATCTCGAATAAAATACCTGAAAATTTATGCTTCGGTACTTACAAACCGTCACCAAATTTGTTAAAGGATTTATGCGTATTGCTTGTAAAAGGCTCTTCCAAGAAAGTGATTTAGTCAGCCTCTGTCCATTTTTTTAACTTTCCTTACGCATGGCTTTCCCCTTTCCCATTTACCCGGTTACGGGATTAGCTTCCAGAGAAACTTTTCATAAAAATCGCCCGGTGAATATCACCTAAACTGATCATCCCAACCAGTTTGTCCCCCTCTGCAACCGGAATACGCCGAAAATTGTGCCTCGCCATGACCGATACCGCCTTTAAAATGGGCATATCAGGACTCACTGTGATAGCGCCGGGAGTCATCATATCTGCCGCTTTTTTTTCTAGGATTTTTTTGTAATCGCCCTCCATACTATCAAAGTCGAGACTACTCATGCCTCCCATGACATCCTCAATACTTGGAAACAGGTAACGCAAGACATCTCGCTCGGCGAGAATGCCAAGCAGTTTGTCGTCGCCCTCAACCACGGGTAAACCACTGAAACGATGAAGACACATGAGAGATGCGACTTCTTGTAAGCGGGTTTCAGGGGTGATAGTCTTGACGGCACGGGTCATAATTTCTTTTACAAGCATAGTGTTTCCGATTCATTTATGTTAACAAACATTAGAATTGTTGCGTTATAGAGTTTATAGAGTTTGAGAGTCAACTCCCATTAAACTCTATAACTCATAAACTCCATCAACTCCATCAACTCCATAAACTCCATCAACTCCATCAACTCCATAAACTCCATCAACTCCATCAACTCCATAAACTTTTTCAAAAAGCAACAACTCTTTTTTACAAGAGTTTTTTATTTCGCAACAACCCTATTAACAATAGCACTCATGATAGTGGGTGAATATACCAAAGGGGCCCAAAAACACATAATGGATCGATTGCCGCTTTGTACAATCCTTATTTGCTTGGGGAAACGCAAATTTTAAGAATCTGTCAGTCTCTAGTTTGACCATAATTTCGACAGCCCCCGACTGGCAGATTGAAAAAGTCTAGAGATTCTTTTAAAGAAAAACAACCCTCGACGCAAACCAAAATCCACCATCTAATTTTGTTTTTCTATGAATATTCAATCAGTTAAAGCCACTTTTTGTTCACAAAATCGGTGAGCAAAAAATGACATTAACTATTTGTAACATAAGGAAAATTAAATTTTTGATGGTGGATTTAGGCAAAAGTACAGCTTCGCTGTACTTTTGCGTCGAAGACACCTCCGTTATGATTTCTGAGTGTTAATGAATGGTTTACTATAAGTGAACCTCATCAATTGATGGCACTTCAGATAGCAATTCTATTGATAACTATTGACATGCATACTTATCAAGAGTATGTCTTTCAACAATTAGGAATACTACGCAAAAGTTTCGCGGAGCGAATTAAGCGTAGTAGGGAGTATCAGCCCTTTATCCCCTCGCCTAATGAGAGCTAAGGGTAACATTAATGCTTGAGAGTCCATTTTTTTAACAAAGAAGGCTAACCACCTCAAGCATTTATAATGATACTTTTAAAATAACAAAAATGTCAAGTTTTTTAAGATAATGTCCAGGCAATATCAATGGTTATCAATATTTTTGGGCCGACTATCAAATCAAATATTTATACTGCAAACGCTTAGGATTTGGCCCCCTGACACTCTTACTAATAATTAATAATTAATTCTTAATAATTAATAATTAGTAAGTCCCCTCTGGAGAGGGAACGAGGCGTTTTTAGTCCAATTTTATTGAACTGCAAAGTATAGAGATTTTCTTGGGCATTCAGGTTTCACCACTGAAAATGATAGGTGGTCAGCTCTTAACTAGGGCAATCGCATCAATTTACCAATGATGACAGAGGGTTAGAAACACCAAGGTTTTTAAGGCCCACTTTGAGGCGGCTTTTTAAAAGGTTGGCTTTTAAATCCTTATGAAACATAAGTGATGGTTATTACCGTCTGTATTTCTTTATCCTTTTTGTTTTACTTTGGCTCATTAGTCATTTTTAACGTATTGACCTGAGCGATTGCCTTAGCTCTGGGCAGTTTTTCTCTCGCGCAAACGCCTGAAGACTTGTTATAATAATGCTTTAATCATTAACCTATTTTTTTACTCAAGGAGTTTATCATGGCAGAATGGCGTAAATTAGCGAAGGCAGCTATCTTGACAGACAATCGCATTGATACCCGTGAAGTCGATCTGTTGCGTGAAAATCTCTTTGCAGACGGCAAAATCAACCAATCGGAACTGGATTTTATGCAAGAGTTGCGTAACGATTGTAAAACTTCTGTCAAGGCATTTACCGAACTTTATATTGAAGCGGCAAAAAGCCATCTACTCGTCGAGGGTGTCATTGGCAATGCTCAGGCAAAATGGCTGCGTAAAACCATCACAGATGATGAAAAGGTGAAGCCTGATGAAGTTGAAAAGCGGTTGTTAGAAGAGTTGAAGGCCGAGGCCAAAAAAACCTCGCCGGAGTTTGATGAACTCTACAATGAATGTATGAGTCAATAGTGCCTCCGTCCCCCTTTCACCAAGGGGGGAGTTACAAGAGAGCCGCCGCAAATACCAATAATTTGATGTCAGGGCACGGTGAAGCCCATCAAGGGGTGAGGGGGCCTAAAGAGGGCAAAAGGCAATGGTGTTTACCAAGGCATAAAGCCGTTAGCAAACGACATGGGACGCGAAAAATTCGACAAACTGTGGTTCATCATCGTCAAATCTCGCCGCATTTGGTCGGTTGCCGCCGTCATCACACGCATCAACTGATCCATATTCTGCATCGACTCATCCATCGTCGCGATGGAACCATCCATATTCCCAATGGACTTATTCATCCGCGTCATCGACTTGTCCATTCGCGTCATCGACTTGTCCATTCGCACCATCATATTATCTATGTTCGACAATGACTGCTCCATGTTCCCCATTGAGTTATCTATCATCTTGATATGTTGTAGCATAGGCGGCAACGTATTTAGTTTGAGTGATATGTCACTCATGGTACGTGTCATCACTTGAATCTGTCCCGACATAATTTGAACGTGGTCGGATAACTTGATGATACTATTGGCCATGGTCTCCATGTGGTGCTCCATTTTTGGATCCATGCTGTCGGCCATATTTGACATGTCATCAGTTAAGCTGAAAATCAGGAAAAACCCGTAACCGGCCAGTACCACAAAGGCAAACATAGCTGGGTAAACAATGATCTCCCAACGCCGCGTACTTTGCTGGAAACTGCTGACAAATTGTTCCATCTGACCTCGAGAAATGGCCGCACCACACTCCATCATTTGTGGGGTTTGTCCAAAAGGGGGAGAAGACGGTATTTCTGTGCCCAGAGAGCCTGCGGAAGTTGTAGTCATAAAAGGTACCTCTATCAGTGATCATTGATCATTTGTTTTGTTACGTCACTTTCGTTCCTTGTGCATTGCTTCGCTACGCCGCGCACGGAAAAGCCGTCAATTATCGTATGATTGTGTACTAGGGCTATTCTAATAATACCTTTAAGCGTTGAGACTTAGGTAGCAACTTTGGTTATACTTTGTCGATTTTCGGGATAATAAATGTTAGTATTTCTCATTTATAGCGGTCTTAATCCAGTTTATTATGTTAATTGTAACACCAAAGTATTTGTCATATGTTCATGTAAGTCGTGATTGAGAACGTTAATAAAACCCACCAACCAAAAAAAACGATTCCTTGTCCTTCTAGTGGGCCGGCCAATCTTTTTAAGTACCTGATTTTAAGTACCATCGCGTCAAGAAACCGCTATTTTTCTCACACGAACCCCTTTGAAAAAGGGCGGGCTAAAGGGATTTCAATATCCGATAATTTCTGCTATGGTACTCTAATACGTCAATGCCATTAAGTTAAGATATAACCTATTGATTTTTAATCATTTTGTGTGTGTGTTAGGGTGGGGTACCCGATTTTTTACTTTCAATAAAAACAATGACTTACGACCCCACCCCTATATAAACATAAGGCACGACCGGGCGTTTTTTAATAAAAATATAGCTTTCATCAAAGAGTTCCTTAACTTAATGGCATTGACTCTAATACGTGGCTTATTATCACTATATTATAATACACTTATAGAATTTCAGAAGTATAGAGTGTCAGTGATCAGTGTTCAGTGATCAGTGTTCAGATTAAAACGCTTTTCGGTTTTTAGGATCAATAATCTAAGTATCGAGCGGTGCAATTAAACGTCAAAATGTCGGGTGGCCTAAAGGGTTACCACAGTGGTGGGTACGCTGACGCTTGTGGTGGGTACAGTATCTAAGAGCAGCGGTCGATCAATTGGGTCTTGGACAACCGAAAAGCGTTGGAAACGCTTTACCGTGTCGGGCTACAATTCTTCTGGATGTCTATATGTTTACTGCTTGGACATAAATTAGGATTTAGGTATTGACAAATTAATTTAATTTAAAATACAATTATTTATGTACACGCTGTTTTGCTAAGGGGGCGATTGATGTTAATAAAACTAGCCAATTGCTTTTATTTAAATAACTGAAGCGGTAAAGGCCGAGGCCTTTGAGACATAACTAACTGAATATTCAATAAATTTATTTTGTCAATGCGTAAGTCATAAGTTCGATCCAATTTTGGTGCCGCTTAAAATAACTTATTGAGTAATAAGGTATTTTATAAAAAATAAACCTTCAAAAATAAAACCTATTCCGGCCACAAAAGGCCATTTTCACCATCCCAAGTTAGGGGATTATAGGAGGCCAAATACTTTCTGTCCGGGCACTTATTAGTTGGAAGTTTAAGTGATAGGCAAGGGAGTGCTAAATAAATAACCTCTCCAATTTTTCTAATCCGTTCCTTCCCTCGAAACCACCGACTTTCTCTGGTGCTTTAGATTGTGGGGAAAATAAAAATTATGGAGTTTGTAGTAGTCGCTTTAGCGACTATGACAACGTAGAGCATTCCAGGCAAAAGTTTTTCCGTTGCCGAAAAACTTTGAATCGATTTTGCCGTTCACTTTACCCCTTTGGGGTAAAATGTGAATAGCCACAAGTGCAACTAAAGGTTTTGGCATCGAGGTGCCACGTTGTTTGAATGTGCATAAGCAACCGGTGTTCTTTGCTCCAGTTTTCGTGTACGAAAAACGGGAGCAAAGAAAAGTATCAAACACGCGCCACGTTGTTTGAATGTGCATAAGTGGGTAAACAAAAGAACGAACGGTAATAGTCGCTAAAGCGACTACTACAAACCAAGCGGGAAATAATGCTACACCGTCTGTCACGGTTTTAATCATAAGGATAAATTTATGGAAACCGAATCGTCTCATCAGCAAGAACTTCAGGTAGCATTAGACGCTTTTATTCAAACGGCTACCATGGAAGATGCACTTGAGGTTATTCAACAACATCCCGCTCTGCTCAGCGATCAAGCAGATCTCCTGCTCAGTTCAATTATAGACAGTGCCCGTAAACAAGGCCATGAGAGCACCGCCCAAGCGCTTGATGAGCGTCGTTATTTTATACGAAATGTACGACAAGAACAGTCAGAAAAGAAAGAACAGTCTGGGTAATTGGGTAATGGCCTTTTTAATTTTACCCATTCCCACCGAATGCCCAAATATTGTCGAATTTGGTTATTTTTTCCTTTTAATAAGATGGAGCCGCAACATGTTTCAAGGCAGTATGGTAGCACTGGTCACGCCTATGAATGAAGATGATAGCGTTGATGAGGCCAGTTTGCGTCGTTTGGTGGATTATCATATTGACAATCAGACCGATGGGATTGTCGCGGTAGGTACCACCGGCGAGTCAGCAACATTAAATCACGAGGAACACTGTGACGTTATCCGTATCGTCGTTGAGCAAGCGGCCGGTCGTGTGCCGGTGATTGCGGGAACGGGGTCTAATTCTACCGCTGAGGCGATTGAGTACACGCGCTGTGCCCAACAAGCGGGGGCCGATGCTGGTTTGTTAGTCACCCCATACTACAATAAACCTACGCAAGAAGGTTTGTATCAGCACTACAAAAAGGTGGCCGAAACGGTACCCATTCCTCAACTTCTTTACAATGTGCCGGGGCGCACCGCTTGCGATATGTTGCCGGCGACAGTATCGCGTTTGGCGAAAATAGACAATATCATTGGCATTAAAGAGGCCGTCGGTGATGTGACGCGGATGCGTGATTTGGTCGCGTTTGCTAGTGACAAGTTTGCTATTTACAGTGGCGATGATGCCACCGCGATGGAATTAATACTGCTTGGTGGCAAAGGCACGATTTCTGTGACGGCTAATGTCGCGCCGAAAGCCATGCACGAGATGTGTCAACTCGCTATCGCCGGTGATAGGGCGGGGGCTGAGGCGGTTAACCTGCGTTTAATGGGCTTGCATAAAAACTTGTTTGTTGAAGCTAACCCCATTCCCGTCAAATGGGCGGTGCATACAATGGGTTTGATTCCCGCGGGCATCCGTTTGCCGCTGCTACCGTTATCAGAAAATTACCACGAAGTGGTTAAACAAGCCATGCAGCAAGCACAAGTGCTTTAGTCAGTGATCGTTCACGTTCACAGTGATTTCTGTTTTTCAACCACATTTTTCAGGGTTTTAAGGTAGGTGCCTTGTATGCGTATGTTGAGTCAAGTAAAAACGTTCACGTTGTTGTTATTGTTGAGCCTCTTGTCAGGGTGTGGTGCGGCTATCAGACACCTTGATTCCACTTGGACTGATGACAAAACGGTTTACAACAAAAGCCAGCCGCTAGAACCTTTAGAAATTCCACCTGAGTTGAGCGAAAACCCGCCCGTTCCACCTCGGTATCCTCCCCCAGTGTCCCCCCCTTCAAGGGAGGATACCCTCGAATCAAAAGACGTGTCGAATCGAATCAACCGGGAGAAGATTGAGGTGAAGGGGGAGCCCATTTTATAGATGTCCAGAAAAGTGGTTGCCCCTATAAGCCTCCAAGGTTTTGAAAACTTTGGAGGTTTTAGAGGAGAAAACTGACTCTTTCAAACTAGAGTACCGGACAAAAACGAGAGTTTTATATGTAACTCATTGTTTTTATTTAATGTCTTAGTCAGATGCTCTGGGGCAATGCCCTTTAACTAAAAACGTTCTTTTGTAGGGTGTCGTCGGCATGCGTCGACACTTTTGCTAATAAGGGACATAGCAATAAATAACTTACGCAAGAAAACGCAACAGATACTATCCCTTTCTGGGAGACTGGACTCATGTATATTATTTTCGGCATCGTCCCTAACTCCTGGAGTTTCGCTCTTTGAGTGCAACCGCTTTAGCCGGGCACCGGGGGGACTTCTTTCCGAAGTGGTGTACTAGTACTCTGTCAATGTTCTATTGACGGGTTTTAGTCGTCGGCCAGTTTTAACTTGGCACTGCCAAACACTCAAAGTTTTTCCGCAACGGAAAAACTTTTGCCGACGCTGCCAAACTAACTCCTGCCAAACTCAAGTTTGAATTCCTGCCAAACTCCTGCCAAACTCCTGCCAAACGATTCCTGCCTTCCGTTTGGACGGATTATCGAGTATTTTACCCGTCAAAACAATGTTGATAAACTACTAGCCCTCTCCCCAGAGCCTCAATGCCATATCGTAACGAATAAATCCATACATGTAGGGTGCATTTGCTAGAACTCAATTTCTGACTCAAACCTAATTAATTATTCTTATTTCAGTCAAGTTTTAGAGTGAACGATTTTAACACTTGACTTTTTAAATCCTATCAAATAAAATTAATGCTGTCATCTGTCTGGGTGACACCATGACGGTGTCATGAATATGAGGGGCTCTGCAACCCAGAGTTGGCAAATTCATCCGTCAAGATTAGGTTAATCTTGACGGTGCGTTTTATTAGGCATTGAGTCTAAGAACGTCTGACAAGCATCCCCCATTAAGTCGCTTTTTTACAAGTTTTCAATAGGATGAGACAGCCCCCTAAAGGATTCCTGTTGTAACTTTTTTGCAGTTTAAACGGGAAAGCGAATTATCACGGATACTTGATCAAGGATGAGTAACTTTTTAGAAGCTGTTTGTCTGAAAAGCACTATATGGCTGCTCAACGCTTTATACTTAAATAGAGGGAGGAATTTATGGAGTGATTCTGTCAATTTTAAATTGACGGCTCCCTAAAGCCCCCACCCTCAGAAAGCAAAGCCTTGACTGGCTCACTCGTAGAGTTTGGCTCTATCAGGCTTCTGCGATAGCAGAAATCTATAAAAGCCGACAGATTGACAAGGTACTAGGGTGAGGGGAATTTCATTCAATCACCATCAATTTTTATGCCCCAATTCTAAGGTAATAGATGTGTCACACCTTATAAAAATGGCTCTTTCATATCTACTTCTCAGTGTCATGGTGGGATGTGGCACTGTTGATAAGGTTTTGCCAGATTACCGCTCTGACTACAAAAAAAGCACCACAGCGCCGCCCTTAGAAATCCCACCTGACTTAGTAGGTTCAACCGAGGTTGACGAACAAATGGCTGTGCCGGATGCACCACCCGGCAAAACCACCACTTTTTCAGACTACAACCGCGAGCGGACAAGTGGGCGAATGCAGCAACCGGGCGGAGTAAATGTTCTACCCGTCTCTCAAAGAGCGCAAATCAAACGGGATGGCAATACCCGTTGGTTAGTGTTACGAGGTGAGCCTGATACCCTCTGGCCATCAATTAAGCAATTCTGGTTAGAACAGGGTTTTACGTTGAAGATTGAAAACCCCAGCATCGGTATCATAGAAACCGAGTGGGCGGAAAATCGTGCGGATCTTCCTCACCAAGGTCTTCGTAAATTGTTGGGTAAAGTGTTTGATATGCTGCATTCCGCTTCAACCCGCGACAAATTTAGGGTGCGCTTGGAGCGGGGCAGCGTTGCGGGCACGACGGAACTTTATCTTACTCACCGAGGTGCAGAGCAAGTCGCCAAAGGCGACGATTTTGTCTGGCAAAGCCGCCCGCCAGATCCAGAACTTGAAGCTGAAATGCTCAATCGCCTCATGGTGTTTGTCGGCATCAAAAAAGAACGAGCCGACACCTTGCTGGCTCAGACAGAAGACGAATCTGTTTCGCGTGCCTTATTGACGCGCACCAAAGAGGGTAAAGTTAATTTAGTCGTCCATGAAGATTTTGCCCTGACTTGGCGACGCACTGGACTTGCGTTGGATCGCATTGGGTTTACGGTGGAAGATCGTGACCGTTCAAGCGGTGTGTATTTTATCCGCTATATCGATTCTGAAGCTGACAAAGGATTTTTATCCGGGCTTTTTGGTGGCGAACCAACACCAGACAATCAGGAATATCGCATTAGTTTGATTTTGGAGCCACCAATAACGCGCATTGTGGTATTAAATAGCGACGGGCAAATGTTGGCCGACAAAACGGCCGAGCGAATTTTGACGTTGCTACACGAACAACTTAAATAATTGGTAATTGGTATACTGCACACTTCGTAAAGCGTTTTTTATATCGCTTTGCTCTCTTTGAGTTTGAGAACCGTGATACACCCCTCCCCCTGAAGCGCCCCACTACCCCCCTCAAGGGGGGACTCCAGGGCATAAGCATCAAGGTAAGGTTTTTGCATACAAGCCCCCCCTTTAATTTGCACATATCAGCAACGACGAGAATCGACAGAAACGGGGGTGTGAAGGCATCTGTGTTTGAAATTGGAGGGATTGACGGGTAAAAATTGGAGGGATTGACGGGTAAAAATTTGCCCTTGGGAGAGCGGCGGTTTTGGAGCGTCTCAATTGCTAAAGCCGATTATTGAGTAGTACCCTGATACGTACAAAAGCTGTGAGCCAATAGCTAAAGCTATTGGCGATAAAGGAGTTTTGCAAGTTCCTCAATGATTTACAGAGTTTTCAGAAATTTTTATCTAGTATTCCAGAAAAATACTTAGGACAAACCTCCAAAGTTTAGCAACGCTTTGGTGGTTTTTGGTACCAAAATATTTATCTGGAATACTATAATTTGTAAGAATAATATTTTGGCAGTATCTAACCATAAAGCGTTGGGCAACGCTTTGAGGTTTTGCGCCTAGATTTTTCTGATCACTTTACACTGAACACTGATCACTGATTCTTGTTTTGGCACTATCTAACCATAAAGCGTTGGGCAACGCTTTGAGGTTTTGCGCCTAGTACTTTGTCAATGTTCTATTGACGGGTAACATGAGTAGCCCAGTTTTAACTTGGCATTGCCAAACACTCGCCAAACCTGCTAAACTAAAGTTTGGACTCCTGCCAATTTTCCCTGCCAAACTACGGATGATCACTGTTCACTGATTTTTCTGAACACTGATCACTGATCACTGAATCTTGTGCCAACGCACCGATTGCAACTCCAGACGAAACACGTCCCCATCCTTTTCGACATGTTCAACCTGCACCGGCAAATAATGCAAATTCGACGCACACCACAAAGTCGTGCGCCGTTTGCTGTTGGATGACTGACGTTCATACTTCACGGTTTCCAATTGACCTATGCCCGTATTAACAGACTCCCGGCCGATAAATTTTGGTCTATAGACGCGAATTTTGCCTTTGTTGGCAATTTTGTACTTAAGTCGCCGCTTGCCTTGCTTCAAGTCTTGCATCAACACCACTTGATAAACCAATCTATCAAGTGTGCCTTCTTCAAGCGGTATCACCTTGGTTTCACCTTTATACAGGCTTGTAGCCTTTTTGCGATACCAGTTAAATGAGATGCGGCTATATCGATCTTTGTGCCCAGTCTGACGATAGGTATATTTCGAGGGGAGGACTTGTCCATTCACTAGCCTAAACTCACTACGTTCATCAATACGAATATCTTTGAACAAAGATAAAAAGCCAGTGCTCCCAGCATGGGTTTCAAATACCCATTTGTTATCTCCCTGATGGGTTAAAGTGCGGGTACCCTCACCCACAGACCACCCTTTGGCATAAAGCCCATACGTGGCGGTAAACGGGGGTAGAAAAGAGTCGGCCGCATACAAGCCACCACTGAATAACAACAATAAACCAACAAAAACGTGTTTCATAAGCACTCCTTTAGTCTATTCAAAACGATATGAGGTTCGATTAATATTAATCTTTATTAAAATATATGAAAGCATTTTATTAAAATGTCTTCACAACCTTAAATGGTGCGAACCCAGCACCGGAATGAAGTAGCTCTATAAGTAAATCAAGAGCTTCTGGAACGACTTTTTTAATGATGCCTATCGCACCATTCAAATCGGCATTGATAATACCCTTAGACCATCGATACAATCCTCTGCTAATACGTTTACCGGTAAAGCTATGTGATTCACCCTCTTTATAAACTGGCAGTGGGTCATTGTCTAAATGACTTGATTTGGAGGTATAGGACTCTTCGGTAAAAACAACATCAATACCTTTTTCTTCGGCTTTATATTCAATCATCGCTTTGAATTTATCATAAGGAATTGAAACAAAGTTTTGGTTATTCTTTTTCCCTGTATTGATTTTCTGTTTCCAGTGTTTGTTTTCACCGATAATAATTAAACCACTGTTAGTTTCTACCGCATAATCAATAATGTTTCTACTCGCTTTATGAAGGTAATCATCCATTTTTTGCGCTCGTTTTTTTGACAGACGAGCAATTGAATGACTTGTACCTTTGTTACCGATAAACGACATCAGTTTAGCTTTCTTCTGATTAAAGTATTGATTGATGGATTTTAACGGTTTGCCATTTATCAAGTTATGATTCACATCTGGTTGATTTGAAACTAATGTAGCTAAGTTATTTAATCCAAGGTCAATACCTAAAACATTATCATGAGTTAATTTATCATTTGACACTTCTTTTTTATAAACAACTTCAATCACAAAATGCGGGTATTTTGGAATAATACGCACTTGTTGCAGGTTATTAACCTTTGTTTTTAATTCAGGCAATCCAGCCTTTTTGGGAAAACGGATTTGATGGTCTGTTAATTGACATTGTTGATTAGTAAAGATAACAATGTTCAACCCCTTTTCCTTGTCCTTATATTTGGGTAATTTAGGTCTCACCTTGAATTTATCTGGATTCTGTTTATACTCCTGATTTTATTTAAAAAACGATTTCCAATTTTTGGAAACTAATCTTAAAACTTGTTGTGAGGACTGTGCCGGCAAACCTTTATAAACTTCGGTATAATCTCGTTTGATTATCTTATCCATCAAACTATAATCAATAATCTTATGGTTTTTTATAAAATTTTGCCGCATAATAAATGTGGCACAATTATAGAGATTTTTCGAGGCATAAGATAAATCAATTAATTGTTGATTCATATCGACAATATGTCGTTCAACTCGAGGAACGATCATCTATTAATTCCTTAATTAATTTTCTTGAAAAGTTTCATTGAGGAACTTTGTAATAGCTTTAATACTTTCTGTTCTTTCATAAACAAAAAAATAACATATTTTATAATTATTACAACCTATTTTTTAATATTATTTAATATATTTGGTAACTATAAATTGATAGAAGTCCAGAAGGGCAAGGGGCAAAGGGAAAGGGTAGTGGGCAATGATCGTAGCTATTAGTTACTTAGGATTGTTACTGCTACCAATTAGTTACTCGCTTGTCAAGGCTCAAAATTACCCATTCTCGGAATCCGTTTTTATTGAATTGTTTTGCCTCGAACCCATTACCCATTACCCATTACCCATTTTTATGAATTCCGACATTCCCGCCTTTCAATCTGCTCACGTCTTAATTGTAGGTGATGTCATGCTAGATCGTTATTGGCATGGTGTCACATCGCGTATTTCTCCAGAAGCCCCCGTGCCCGTCGTTCACATCAACCAACAACAAGAACGTCCGGGCGGTGCCGGCAATGTCGCCTTTAATATCAGAGCACTGGGCTCAGATGTTACCCTAATTAGCGTCACCGGCACCGATGAGGCGGCCGAGAGCGTCAAAGCACTCTTGACAGCAAAAGGCATACATTGCGCGTTTATTCGGTTAGCCGATGTACACACCGTTACCAAATTACGTGTCCTCAGTCTTCATCAACAACTCATACGGCTAGACTTTGAAGACTGTTTCACCAAACTAGATACGCAGTTGGTGCAAACTCAAATGCAAATCCACCTCAAAAATGCCGACGTGGTTATTTTATCCGATTATGGCAAAGGAACGTTAGCTGATACACCCACAATAATTCATTGTGCCCGTGCTGTCAACAAACCTGTTTTGGTAGATCCTAAAAGCAACGATTTTAGCAGATACCAAGGGGCCACTGCCATCACGCCTAATATGGCGGAGTTTGAAGCGGTTGTCGGCCCCTGTGCTACACAAACTCAATTGGTTGATAAAGGCCAAAATTTGCGCGAACACTTGGGCTTAGAAGCCCTGCTGATTACTCGCAGCCAAGACGGCATGACGCTGCTACGGCAAGGCCATCCGGCTTTACACTTGCCCGCCCATGCGCGTGAAGTCTACGATGTGACTGGGGCCGGTGATACGGTGATAGGTGTCTTAGCGGCCGGCTTGGCCGCCGGACAGGATTGGGTGAGCGCTACCGCACTGGCTAATCTCGCGGCCGGATTAACGGTGGCTAAACTTGGCGCTGCGACAGTCAGTGTTGCCGAACTTGAACATGTCTTTTGGCCCCACAAGCAACATGGCAAAGGTGTGCATGATGCAACCACTTTACAAGCGGCCGTCAAAGCCGCGCAATTGGGCGGAGAAACGGTGGTGATGACTAACGGTTGTTTTGATATTCTACACGCTGGACATGTCCAATATTTAACGCAGGCGCGACAACTGGGTGATCGCCTGATTGTCGCCGTCAATGATGATGACTCAGTACGCCGCTTAAAAGGAAATAGTCGCCCAATCAATAACTTAGAAAAAAGAATGGCCGTATTAAACGCGCTTTCCAGTGTCGATTGGGTAGTGCCCTTTTCCGAAGACACGCCAGAAGATTTGATTTGTCAGATTTTACCGGATGTGTTAGTCAAAGGGAGCGACTATCAAGTACATCAAATTGTGGGCAGTGAGTGTGTACTGGCACACGGTGGGCGGGTACTGACTTTGGATTATTTAGAGGGCTGCTCTACCACCGATATTGTCGCTGGCTTGGGACTACTTGCAGAATAATCTACCGATTTTCTTAGCGAAAATGGCAGTGAAAGGACTTTGCTTCGCTACGCGCAGCGAAGTACTCCAAACGACCGTTTTTAGTCTTATGACGAAAAATTATTAGCGAAAATGGCAGTGAAAGCACTGAGCGAAGCAAGCTCCGCTTTGAACGGTGGACAAGCGGTTATACGGAACGTGCTTCAAATCCGTGTGCAGAACAAAGTGAACCTGTCATTAAATTCCTAGTTAAATTATCTACTTGCTTATGTAATCTATTCATTTTTCATTTCCAGGCAAAAGTTTGTCGCTTTAAAAACTTTTGCCTAGAATTCATTTTTCATTTTTCATTAGTATATACGTCATCACAGAAAAATTGACAGCAACGAAAATTTGACAGCAAGCTTTTTTTTCAAGGTTGCCACGGGTTTACCATTTACCAATTACCAATTACCAATTACCAGCTATGATTATTGTCACGGGCGGTGCTGGATTTATCGGCAGCAATATTGTCAAAGCACTCAATGAGCGCGGCTATACAAAAATTTTGGTCGTGGACAATCTAACCAAAGGTGAAAAATTTAAAAATCTGGTGGATTGTGACATTTATGATTATCAAGAAAAAGACGCTTTTTTAAAACGCATTGTGACGCAGGAATATTTTACCGCTCATATAGACGCATTCTTTCATCAAGGCGCCTGTTCTAGCACGACGGAATGGGATGGGCACTACATGATGACGAACAATTATGATTATTCTAAAACCATGCTCCATTATTGCTTAGCCCAGCATATACCGTTTTTTTATGCGTCCAGTGCCTCGGTTTACGGCGATGGCACAGTCTTTAAAGAAGATCGTCGCTTTGAGGCCCCGCTGAATATGTACGGCTATTCAAAATTTTTATTTGACCAATATGTGCGCAAAATTCTTGAAACGGCTACCTCACAAGTTGTAGGATTTCGTTATTTCAATGTATATGGTCCTCGTGAACTGCATAAAGGCAGCATGGCAAGCGTTGCCTATCATTTTAATCAACAATTACTAGACGATGGAGAAGTGAGACTCTTTGAAGGCAGTGATGGTTATGCCGACGGCAAACAACGCCGTGATTTTGTTTATGTAGGTGATGTAGCCGAGGTGAATTTATGGTTTATGGATAATCCAAAAAAATCCGGCATTTTCAATGTAGGCACCGGCCGCTGCCAGAGTTTTAACGACGTTGCCCGTGCCGTCATCGCTTGGCATGGGCGCGGCAAAATTAAATACATTCCCTTTCCTGAACATTTAAAGGGCCGCTATCAGAGCTTTACGCAGGCTGATATTACCGCCTTGCGTGAAGTCGGTTACGACAATTCTTTTAAAACCGTGGAAGAAGGCGTAAAAGAATACTTGGATTGGTTGAATGCTAAAAGAAACCAAGCTTCTTGAAGAAACTTGGTTTATCCCCACATACAAAGACATAAAAATACCGATAGAGGCTCCTCACGCTACGCTAAGGAGCCCTACCATTGCTGTTACTGCGGTTATAAATTCGTTTTTATAACGAACCGAAGGGAAGCTATGCTAATCCTTGTAGTTATACTGAAAGTATAACTTCTTTTAGGAATAAACGGATTTTTAGGATTTGAAATTTGAGTTGAAAATCTGCTAGTCTGCTAATTCAATCCCTTATTTCATTTTCACTCTTTTTCAAGTACGTTCCGTATGTGGTTAGAAATCCGTTTTTATAACGAATCCTTGTAGTTAGTTATTGCGGTTTATAAATCCTTTATTCTAACGAATCCTTGTAGTTATTGCGGTTTAAAATCCGTTTTTATAACGAATCCTTGTAGTTATTGCTTGCGGTTTAAAATCCGTTTTTATAACGAATCCTTGTAGTTATTGCAATTCACCCTGTTTCAATCCCATCACAGGAAAATCACCATGACTAAACCTTACAAAGGGCTCCTTTTCTTATTATTATTTGCCGCACTATCGGTATGGGCAGATGAAGCCACCAAGAAATCGGCCGCCCAAAACGCCAAGCCAAAATGGTACAGCACCGATACCGACGGTAAACCACGCATTCATCTCTACTTTTTCGGGTTGAAAAGGTGTCCACATTGCCGCGAGGCTAAACCCTTTCTGCCTAAGTTAACAGAAAGTTATCCGTGGCTCCAATTGCATCAATTGGAATTAATGGGAAATAGAGACAATATCAACCTCTACATCAAAATGGCTAAGAGTCTTGGCAAAGAGGCTCGAAGTGTGCCCGCGTTTTTGTTTTGCGAAAAAATGAGGGTTGGTTATGGCGGTGAAAACACGACGGGCGCGATGCTTAAACAACAATTAGAAGCCTGCTATCAACAACGCGCCCAACGCCTCAATCCCATGCCACAGAGAAAAAAAACCGAGTAAAGGCGAAATGGTTGATCGTTTGGTTGGTAAATGAAAAATGAACAATAACAAAATATCTTTCAGTTCACCAAGATGTTTTTATGATTGACTGATTTTACCTAATTAAATTCAACCATTAATTCTTATGTAATCTTGGAGTCCAAAAACCATTCTTTCTTGAAATCCAACTAGAGATATTCAGATAATTAGTCCCCTTTTGGGGACGAAAGCTTGTCTAAAAACGCAGTAATCTCGCTACGCGAGATCACGGCTTGTGCTGTTGGCAGCCAAAGAAATTAGTTTTCTGAAAATCTATAAAAAGTCCAAGGTAAACCTTGGACTGAAAAAACGAGTTTTCGTTTGGGAATTGGAGATTTAAGCGAAAGCGAAAAAAGCTCCCTTTGACAAAGAAGGGGAAGGAGGGATTGAGATTGACGAAAGAGGAAAAGCGGATATTTGTTTACAATGCGAATTAAAGTTGAATTGAGTTTTATAAAATATTTCGCAAAAGGTGGATTTATACTCAGCACCGTTACAATAATAGCTCTTTACACACCCCAGCCTCAATGCCATTAAGTTAAGCAAGGGCTAGAGCAACTTGCTGAGAGAGAGCTACTCAACCCTGACGGGTTGTAACTCGTCAGGCAACTAAAGTAGAGTTTTTTAATCGCAGCCTTGGCAAAAGCCAAGGCTTTTGCTTAGCATTGGCCCCCAAAAAAGCCTAGAATGTGTTGCTGCACTCAAATAAAGCGCAACTTATGACGGGGTGCAGTATAGTAAGCTATTGTTCTTTTTCATTCTTCATTCGCGTTTTTACACCTTGGGAATATTCTCCGAATAAAAAATTTCCGTCATTTCGCGGCGCAAGCGTCTCTCAATTTTATCCTTTTCATATTCAGACAAATCTGATGCCTGTATCTCAAAGAGATAATTGTCAAGCTCAAACTCTTTGAGCATCATCTTGGTGTGAAAAATGTTCTCTTGATACACATTCACATCTATCATCTGATAGCGTGCCCTAGTCTCTTTGGCAAGATAGTTTTGAATCGAATTTATTTTATGATCAATATAATGCTTGCGCCCACCCTTATCACGAGTAAACCCGCGCACCCGATAATCCATAAGAACAATATCAGAATCAAAACTATGTATCAGATAATTCAGGGCTTTTAGAGGTGAAATTAGGCCACAAGTAGACACATCAATATCAACACGAAAGGTGCTGATACCATTATCGGGATGGCTTTCTGGATAAGTATGCACGGTGAGATGACTTTTATCAAGATGGGCAACCACCGCGTCAGGCAAAGGCCCCGGCGCTTGCTCATTAGACAGGCGCAGTGAAGCACTATGCTCCTCACAAATCAGCAAGCATACGCTCGCCCCTTGCGGCTCATAATCTTGACGTGCCACATTGAGGATACTGGCACCTATAATATCCGCTACATTGGTCAAAATCTGAGTCAGACGCTCGGCATTATAAACATCGTCAATGTATTCCAGATAGCCTTTGCGCTGCTCATCAGTTTGAGCGTAGCAAATATCGTAAATATTAAAGCTTAAAGTTTTCGTAAGATTATTAAAACCTTGCAGCTTAAACTTAAATTTTTTGGGGTTTCTGGTCGTCACTCACGTCACACCTGTTATCAGTTATTAGTTATCAGTTATCAGTTATAGACTGTGAAGCACACGTACTGCCCAATGGGAGGCTACCAAAATAGAAAATAAAAAATCGCTGTCAAAAAACAATACCTTCGCTAAATAACATACCAGAATGTAGTCATCAGGCTGCATAAAGTCAAGCGACTCGCTTGTTTTGACAAGGGCCGTGCGCGTGGGTGTGATCCCTTTATGAAAAAATGGAGCGGGTTCGCGCACCGGATTGAAATTAATAAACTATTGATTTTAAATATAAAATTGATAGGTGGCTGGTAACGCCTTTGAACGGACTCATTTTTATTAAATTATAAATTAAAACAATAGTTTATACTATTGGCAAAGGAAGGTATTGAAAAAAGGGATGAGAAATCAATGGTACCGTCTTGCTATCTGGCACTTGGCAATAAAAACAGTGTGCGCCATCTCGGTGAGTGTGCAGGGCGGTAGTCCAGTCACACGCGGTTGCAACAAAAAGGCATACCATTTATCCACTTACCGGGGTGACTCAATAATAACCCAATCGAGATAGGTGTTGGGGGCCTGCAAGTGTTTTCAAAACGATGAGGTGAGAGATTATCAATGCCCGAAGTCAGACAAACATTATCCTCGTCCGGCGGTGGCCGCCACTGGCACTTTCATGCCCAACCAATTCACATTTCATGCGCACCAGCATCATAATAAATAACATGCGACATGAGACCACCCCAGAATGGGGTTGGCATGGCAAGCAAGAGGGGTGTATATCAAGGAAAGAAAAATGGTGGCTATGGGTGGACTTGAACCACCGACCTCGGCGTTATGAGTGCCGCGCTACTAACCAACTGAGCTACATAGCCGATGTGAATTATCGAAAGGTGCGCTATTATGAATAGTTCGCAAGAAGATGTCAAGCAAAAAAAAATCGCCTCAAAGCGCGTGATATAGATAGATGCCCAGAAAATGGTTGCTCAATCAATAAATTGCTCAGGACAATGGGGTATGTTTTGGCATGAGACTAAAAGCAAGAGGGGTATTAAAGCCAAGCGACTTTGGTGGCTATGGGTGGATTTGAACCACCGACCTCGGCATTATGAGTGCCGCGCTACTAACCAACTGAGCTACATAGCCGATATGAATTATCTAAAGATGGACTATTATGAATAGTTCGCAAAAAGATGTCAAGCACATTTTCATCCTCTCCCAGAAGGAAGACTTCAAGCGAGGTACCTTTTCCGCCAGCAAAGCGAATCTTTGCACACAAGTAAGTATGTGATTGTAAATAATCACAATGATGGCCTCGTTAATGAATGACTCACTTATTCTTTGAGTTATTTATACTGGGCACTGCTATAAACTGAGTTTGAAGTCCTGCACGAGCATAAGAGAAATCTGACTCGAAGGCCCCAAGATTTCTTAGCAATGCTCTTCATTCCAAAAGCGCAATAATAATTTGCTTATGTAACAATTACATAAGCTACATAAGCTAATTATCATGACTTGTGTGCTTATGGTAGCCAGCAGAAAGGTTGGGGTGAGGGGGTTGACACCACAAGCCTAATGTGATTCATTAGCAATGACCAATTATCGCTCTTCTACCGTTTCATAATCATGGGTAATTTTAGCCGCCTTACCCAACATTTGAGAGACGGAGCAATAGGTTTCAGCGGACAAATCAACGGCCCGTTTCACTAGGCTTTCTTTTAAATCACGCCCGGTGATTATATAGTGGACATGAATTTCAGTAAAGACTTTTGGATGTTCATCGCGCCGGGTACCCTCAACTTCTATCACGCAATCAGTGACATTTTGCCGCTGCTTTTTAAGCATGCTCAAAACATCCATCGCCGTACAACCGCCCAACCCCATCAACATCATTTCCATGGGACGGACACCCAAATTACGTCCACCGATTTCGGGGGCACCATCTATCACCACACCATGCCCACTGCCCGCCTCAGCTACCAAGCAAGCATTTTCTACCCATTTGACACGCGCTTTCATCACTCAAACGCAGCTTAAAGCCGCCCTCCCAATGTAAAAAAAAAAACCATATCCCGTAAAATAGGCTGAGCATTCTAACATAGCCGTAAACAGTTTGATAGACCAAAAACAAATCAAAAGGCTTGCCTCTTCTTCCCCTTTGGGTGAAAATGCTCAAAATTTTCGATGACGGTGACAACTAGAAATAATTAAAATTTATAAATCCGATTAAAAAAAATCTGATTTCTTTGACATTTATAAACTTCGTTAAATAACAATAAGTTAATAATTTCAGCAAAAGTTGTTCCGATATTGACAGGAAATAAAGCGCGTGGTGTAAGTACCGGTGCAAAAGTTTTCCAGTATTATGTTTTTCTTCAAAAGAGAGCGGAATAGTTTTTGCCTATAAATAGCCCCCTTTGCCAAACCGAATAAATGCAACACATCATCAACCGATTGCACACTTTTGTCGGTCAGTTTTTAACCACTATCACTCAACTCTCTGATAAGAAAGTGATTTTGTAAACTGAAAATGAAACTGAAGTTCATTTTTCATATCGAAATTCGCATTTTGAAACTTTCACCACACAGATTTATAACTCAATGTTCAAGTTTTCAAGAGAGAGAGTTCACCGTCTTAGCCTTGAAATAAATTTCAAAGCTAAAAGCGTTAGGAGGCTAAAGCCGACTGAAATTTTATCACTCACTGACGAGGCTAACGAGGCGAGTCACCTTTAGGTGAAGAAAGTTTTTAGCCTTAGAATTTATTCTAAGGCGAATAGGGGCACAGATTCATCGAAGTGGATATTAGATATTATTAGTATATTAGCAAATGCTAACTTAAACATTGAGTATAAAGGTCTTGCACTATTAATCTTGTAAAAATAATATTTTGGCCGGATCGATGGCGGCACCGAGCGATGAGTTACTGAAAACTGATATACTTATTTTATGAACGTGTTGGCGATTTATCGATATCACCGTTCAAGCTTTACAACAGATAACTGATAACTGATAACTTTTCCGGTAGCAAAGTCCAAGTGAGCACTTAGGTTATTTCTCTAATAAATTTTTATATTAAACTCGCTCTGTCGAACCATAACCCTTCCATTATTGAACCGGGTTATTGTTATAAAATTATGAAATTTAAAGACTATTATAAAATAATGGAGGTCTCATCAAATGCGAGCATTGACGAGATTAAGCAAGCTTATCACCGGCTCGCCCGTAAATATCATCCCGATATCAGCAAAGAACCCAATGCTGAAGCTAGGTTTAAAGAAATCAATGAAGCTTATGAGGTACTCAAAGAGCCACAAAAGCGGGCAGTCTACAACGCCAGCTTCAAGGTCATTCTACCTTATAGTTATGCTTGGTTCGTTGCCAAGAAAAATGCGTTCAGGCGTACCACGGCCCAAAGATATGCCAAGAAAAAGGCTCGCCGGCGTGCCAATTTTTTGGGGCGTAAAGCCAAAGTGCCTACTTATGCCCGGGCGCACACTCTTGAGGAGAGCAGCATGAAACCTACCAAAAAATTTCCCCTGATTTTAATGAGTGTCTTTGTACTTGTCTTGGTGGCTATAATTTTAGGTGTTTTTTTAGCCATGGAACACTTTGACAAGTGGCAAGACCATCAGCAAGTCATGGCGGCCATCTTACAGGGCGATGAAACGGCCATTGAAAGCTTTGAACGACAGGGTGTTGAAATCCAGAAACAAATTCTCGAAGGCGAGCATGTCAAAAAAGCCTTGGTTGATTATTACCTCCAACACGCTGATCGTCCAATTCTGGCACAATTAGAGACTTATGACGAAACCATTGAGACCGAGATTTTAAAAGATGACGAAGTTTATCGCGCTTTGAAGGCCCACTATTACCCCCAAATAGAGGCCGAACTTGAAGCCGATAATTTCAACCTTGCACACTCAAAGTTAAAAACGCTCAAGAATAAATATCCCCATTCGAGGGAATTGTCTGATAAATATGAGGAAATCGACAACCTGAAACAGCAGCGGTTGGCCGAATTGACTCAACAATATGCACAATGCCTAAACCAAACGCTCAAACCCCTGCTCGAAAGAACACACTGTATGGCGGAGGCACGGCGAAAAATTGAGCATGTCGGCATAGAGCATACCTTACCCAGTGATCCCAATTTGCCGGCGATGTATACTGAAGAAATCGAACACGCCTTGGCCGAGAAAAACTATGAACACGCAGAAAAAGTATTGTTAGATTGGCAAAATCTACTCCCCAAACCCTCAGAACAACGCGACGCGATGCAGGAAAAATTAACCCTTTACCGACAAGTCGAAAGCATCATTGCCGATCTCACTGGAACGAATAAAGAACAAATTGTCAAGAGACTCAATCAACTGACGGTCGATGAAACATTTCAAAAAGAAGTGCTTGGGCGGCCTGATGTCCAAAATAGTTTACTTCGGTATCACCTCGATGAGGCACTGGCGCTAGTCACAGCCGAAGAGGGTCAAGTTGATATTAATCCAAGAACGGTACTCAAGTTAGAACAAATCGTCACGGTAGCGCGTAAGGAAGAAAGTACACCACCACCACCAAAGTTCGTTCCGCCAACGCCTTGGTACGCTGATTCAACCTCGCAACGAAAACCAACACAACCGACGAGCCAAGTCGCTAACCTACTGCAAGAATGTCAAAGGCACTATGAGGCCAACCGCCTCACCACCGGCAGACAGGGTACCGCGCTGTCTTGTTATCGAACCGTCCTGAAACGAAACCCGGGTAATCGGGTGGCAAAAAAGGGATTGAAAGCGATAGAAAACCGTTACAAGCACTGGGCTGAAAAGGCCTTACGTTTGAACAAACTGGACAAAGTCCAAATTTATATAGCGGGCTTAAAAAAAGTGAGTCCAAACTCGCGGAGTTTAGCGCAGTTAAGACGGCGTCTAAAGGCCGCCAAAACCGCACCGAAAGCAACACCGAGGCCAAAATCAACGAAACCGAGGCCAAAGCCAAAATCAACGAAACCGAGGCCAAAGCCAAAATCGCCACCAGCCAGAGTGGTCAGAAAGCCATCGAAACCAAAACCAGTATCGGCCCCCCCTCCGGTACCTGTGAGTTGCGAAGGGTGCAATTGCTCTGACCTTCTCAAGCAATTGTCAATGGGAGTCAAGCCTCTGACACGGGCGCAACAGAATTATTTCCAAACCCGGTGTCGTTGAATTTGGATCAGGAGTCCAAACTTTAGTTTGGACTCCTGCGCGTGAGGCGATAAATCGCCTACTACAAACGGGCCTTTTCCGTACGGTATGGCATTGCCCCATTTGATGCCATTTATGGTTTGAGTCTCTCAAAACAGACGAGTTGTGATTCCGTCCAAAGCTTTAGCTTTGGATTCCAGCATCCCTCAAATTGAGTTCACACTCAGTTCAATTGTCTTTTCGCCATTCGGAAAACTTTATTTTGGTAGGAGTCACTCTCTATGTATCACACTAACCAATTGACTAAATTGGTTTTTTTTATATTATGCTGTGGAACGATGCTCGTTTCATGCGTCACGCCAAAAACCCAGCCGCCAAAAAAGGCACCGACCGATTTTGAGGTTGCCGTGCGTACCATGGCTAATGGCTTGCTGGAACAAGCCATCAACCACCCAAAAATATTGGAAAGTCAGGAGCAAACGTTGATGGTTATAGACAGGTTTGTCGATGCCAACAGCGGTGAGGTGGTCGAAAAAGTCAGTCGGCGGATTGAACAAATTATACTCGACGAAAGTCAGAAACACTTGGACCAATTGACTATTGTTAAATTCACGCCGCAAAATCTACAAAAAGCCCAATATATGATAAGCGGTGTCATTGATTTTAATAACCCTGAAAGGAAAGGTTATCATCGGGTTTCAGTCTCGATATCCAGTTTGGGGAAGACCGGAGAAATCCTAGCGGATTCAAGTAGTTTTATTTCAGCCAAGGATTTGGACTATACACCGACACCCAAGTATCAAGACAGCCCCATGTATCTTACCGGCAAACACTTTGGAGACCTTGCCACCCTCGCGGCGAGTCTGGCTGGAAAATTACCCCAAAAAGAACAGTATGATTCTTTAGACACCAATACCTTGATTGAAGAAGCGGAAACCCGTTACGATAACCAAGATTACGAAAAATCGTTAGTTTTGTATTACTTGGCTCAAAAACGCCCCGATGGGCAGTCGGTGAAAACTTATGCTGGCTTATATCAAACCACCCTCAAGTTGGTGGGACATCAGGCCGCGGCCGAAGAAGCCTTTGGTAAGCTCCTAGCGGCCAGCGTGAAGGAGAACAACAAGTTTAATCTGAAATTTTTATTTCCGAGGGATTCAACGGAATTTATTGACGATCAACAACTCAGAAATGAATACGCTTTTTGGCTACATCAAATAGCCAACTATTTTAAAAACAACAACCAATGCTTCCATATTGTCGGCCACAGTAGTCAGAGAGGAAATATCGACTACAATTACAAGTTATCCTTATTACGGGCCCAAAAAATTCAAAACCTGATTGGGACCCACTTTCCAGAAGTCACAAAAAGGTCAAAAGTGATAGGCAAAGGCTTTCAAGAAGGCCTTGCCAGTGTCACAGGCAAAGTAAAGAATACCATCGACCGTCGGGTTGAAATCGTTGTAGTTGACTGCTCGCAAATATAACAGTGAACAGTGATCAGTAAACAGTGATCATGAGTCCAAACTTTAATTTGGCAGGAGTCCAAACTTTAGTTTGGCAGTGCCCACAAAGGAGTCCAAACTTTAGTTTGGCAGGAATTCAACCATAGCGGTGACTTCGTATTGCTATCGTTCCATGCGGGAAAGGGACTTATGAGCTAAATGCCAAAATTGTGAGTCAGCGCAAACCGACAAAAGCTATTACTTTTTAACGCGACAGACATAGGGCCATACTTTAATTTGGAAGCTTCCAAAGTATTTTATGGCCCCCAAACAAAACTGGCCCAAATAAACACATAAATGGAAAATCGTCATCAGGGCTGGGCCGGGTTTGCAAGCAAGCCCAGCACGTTTTGCGTTTTTACCCTGCCAAACTAACTAACTTCGGCCGCCAAACTTGGAGTCCTGCCAAACGTTAGTTTGGACGACTGCCAAACTAAAGGGACACATTGCCGTTTTGTCCGATCTACCTAAAAAACTGTGTCGAACACACAGCGTGATCTACTCAGTCAAAAATTTGTCCGAACTGTTGTTATATAACAAATAGGAATATCTACTATGTCAAAATCACAAGTGGTTACTACAGCAGCTTCTACCGCTCTCGGAGGAGGATCAATTGTATATCTCCTTGCCCATCCCGTTGGCAGTGCCGTGGTTTGTGGTGTTTTAGTCGGTGTCAATAGCTATTATTTAATGAAAAAGATGTTCCAGAACAAGCGAGCCAAATCCTAAGCTGACATGAATTACATTTAGGCTTAATTGATACGAGTACTTCTTTTGAGATAAACGGACAACCTTCCGTTTCTTTATCAAGTTGTACTTGTTATTCTACCAATTATAAATAAAGGGTAGTTATGTTATGTTCGTAGTAGTTGCTTTAGCAACTTAGCTAGACTCAGTTCTCCAAGTGCCTACCAAAGCTAACAAGGGCCATGTCAGCGGCCAGCATGGGATAACTTTCGCAAACAATTCTTTGTACTACAATTTTGCCTACATTGGCCGAAAGTACAACTTATTTTGAGATAAACGGACAACCTTCCGTTTGTTTCTCAAGTTGTACTTGTTATTCTAGCAATTAGAAAGGGTAGTTATGTTATGTTCGTAGTAGTTGCTTTAGCAACTTAGCTAGACTCCGTTCACCAAGTGCCTACCAAAGCTAACAAGGGCCATGTCAGGGGCCAGCATGGGATAACTTTAAAAAACAATTCTTTGTACTACAATTTTGCATATATTGGAAGAAAGTACATTTTTTTTGGAGATAAACGGACAAATAAAACCTTCCGTTTGTTTCTCAAATAAGTTGTACTTCTTATTCCGCCACGTTAGGGTGATTATGTTCGTCGGTGAGGGGATAAATCGTCTATTACAAACGCTTAGGCGATAAATCGCCTACTACAAACATAAACTATCGTGGCTTATCCAACCGTAGCCGGTGTCTCCTGAATCTGTCTTTAATTTGAAATTGATCCCTGACTTTTGCAGTTCTCTTAGGGTTTGAATGAGAGAACGCAAGTCTTTTAAAATGTCTTGGAATTGCCCATAAGGAATATCGACTTCGATTAATTTATCGCCTTCAATACGAACAGCCAGTTTTAATTTTCTCTGGTATTCGCGGATATAAAAATCAAACTGATCCTCTTTAGCGATTTCTTTTATCTTGGCGATGATCGCTTGTTGTTTCAGTTTGTTGATCTTTTTGGTTTTTAATTCGCGCGTTTTTTTCTTGTCATGCGCCTCTTTCACGCGATCAATAAAGGAATAAATTTGTTCAATTTGATAAACTATTCCATAACTGTCAATGAAATCTTCTACAATCAGTTGATTTTGTTTATTAAATTTTATAGTAAATGAATCATCTCTATAATAATAGCCGGACGAGTCATCTTCCTCTTGAACCACAAAATGAACTTGTTCCAAGTCCTTGTCCAAGGACGAACGACGATGTGACATATCGACCCCTTTGATTTTTTTCAATTCGTCTTTGATAGACGAAAGACATTCTTTGTGTTCAAAGAGATTTTTAGTGAGATGCCTGTCACCGATAAAATGTTCCCGTAACATTTTGGCAATCGATCTGGAATTTAAAGACATGGTGTTCCTCGCGCTTGTAACTTAGTTCAATTAACATGGCCGACTCCTATTAACTCACTATAGGCTTCCAAAGGGGCCATGTCAACGTTCATACACGATAGGCTTCCAAAGGGCCATGTTAGCGGCCAGCATGGTATGAGAATGGTGTGGTGGGTTTAGCTTCGCGCAACGAAGTCTACCCACTCGACGCTTGCAGAGTTTGTAGTAGGCGATTCATCGCCTAAGCGTTTACAGTTTGTAGTAGGCGATTTATCGCCTAAGGGCTTGTCATAAAATAACCTAGTCAATTTTGTAGAGCAAATTCTAATAAAATTGATAAAAGTTGTTCAAGTTATTTTGTTACAGACACTAAAGCACCTACTACAAACTTAGGCGCTAAACAAATACTACAAACTTAGGCGCTAAACAAATACTACAAACTTAGGCGCTAAACAAATACTACAAACTTAGGCGCTAAACAAATACTACAAACTTAGGCGCTA
>Ga0190343_1000027_pt1 | contig 77809 bp, 71 predicted proteins | sample 48721312_MG_FD_161664 | JGI IMG/M metagenome (GOLD analysis project Ga0190343, IMG submission 161664) | Hydrothermal vent microbial mat bacterial communities from Southern Trench, Guaymas Basin, Mexico - 4872-13-1-2_MG | ecosystem: Environmental > Aquatic > Marine > Hydrothermal vents >... | reverse complement strand
TATAGCATAGTCATTATTATAATTTAAAACGCGTATTTGTGTCCGTTTCTACTCACAACGCCCGCCCCACCGTACCTCGCCGCACAAAACCCTTATGGTATAAGGCTGCTTAACTTAATGGCATTGATTTAGAGCCTGGGGATAAATCCCCAGGCTAACAGCTAAAGTAGGCTAAAGCCTCAATGCCATATCGTACCGCTTTTGGGTGAGGGCAACCATAAAGGATTGCCCCTACACGACATGACGGTTTGTAGGGGCAATCCCACGCGCAAACCCCTTTTGGGTGAGGGCAACCATAAAGGATTGCCCCTACATTACATAACGGTTTGTAGGGGCAATCCCACGTGCAAAGCCCTTAACTTAATGGCATTGAGGCTAAAGCCTACTCATCAAAGAACAGTACTTTAAGGTACTTCAACTTGAACAACCAGGCTATTTTTTATGACTCTGACTGGAAGAAGTCTTATGAGCCGCGGCAGTTTGCGCTCTGGATGCGAATCCGCCTTTGGCGACTTTGCCACTGTTAGCTTTTGCCTCCGCACTTTGAATACGAGCCGCTGCGGTTTGAGTCATTGGGGTTTTTGACGATTTTGCCATGATTTTCTCCTATTAAAGAAAGGGGCATTGCCCCTGCAAGCCCCAACGGGGCGATCTTAATACAGCCAAGGGCATCGCCCCTGGCTGCAATTCTTAATACAACCAAGGGCATCGCCCCTGGCTGCAATTCTTAATACAGCCAAGGGCATCGCCCCTGGCTGCTGTGAATTGCGACTATATAATACACATTCCATGCCAACAAAATATCTCTTTATAAATCAATGACTTACGTTTTAGTACGCGATAAATAGCGGAATAAAATTTCCTTCTACAGAAAACTTTTTCCGTTTCATTGTTTGAATAAGATTGCACACAGTTGCTATCAAACAACTATTCAAAAGCGGAAAATAAAGGAGGGGATATACAAAGGGGACTTAAAAATAAATAACTATAGGCCGTCCAAAGCAGCAAGCTTTGGACTCTATGTCCTAAATATTCCGTCATAAACAAATCCTTTCTAAAATACAATCCTTGTAGTTAGTTATTGAAACAGGCTAAGGTAATCTGCATGTACAAAAAAATAGTCTTTGAATTGGGGGCCATTAACCACAAGGATTGTATATAAAAAAGGATTTTTTCGCTAATTGATTGAAAGGAAAGGATTCTACAATCCATTGCAGTTAGTGAAGCCGGCTAAGCTAATCTGCATGTACAAAAAAATAGCCTTTGAATTGGGGGCCATTAACCACAAGGATTGTATATAAAAAAGGATTTTTTCGCTAATTGATTGAAAGGAAAGGATTCTACAATCCATTGCAGTTAGTGAAGCCGGCTAAGCTAATCTGCATGTACAAAAAAATAGCCTTTGAATTGGGGGCCATTAACCACAAGGATTGTATATAAAAAAGGATTTTTTCGCTATGTACTAATTAAGCCAATGCAATAACTACAAGGACTCTACAATCCATTGTAGTTATTGAAGCTGGCTAAGGTAATCTGCATGTACAATAAATGGCCTTTGAATTGAGGGCCATTAACAAAATCAATGCTTTCCATTTCAAAACCTGGCCCACTTTTTTAAAACCCTCAAGCGTTAGTTAAAAACTCACCTCCTATCCATTTTGAAATCTTCAACACAGAGACACGGAGTTACACAGAGTTTCACAGAGATTACCAAAGACTTGAGGACTCTGTGTGACTGAAGTGGTACTCGGTGGACTGAAATGTTAAAGTTTTTAACAAATCCGATTTTTTAAAATCGGATTTCTCAATCCATCATAAATCCGATTTTTGAAAAGTTAAAAACTCACCTGCTATCCGTTTTGAAATCTTCAACACAGAGACACAGAGTTTCACAGAGTTTCACAGAGATTACCAAAGACTTGAGGACTCTGTGTGACTGAAGTGGTACTCGGTGGACTGAAATGTTAAAGTTTTTAACAAATCCGATTTTTTTGAAAATCGGATTTCTCAATCCATCATAAATCAGATTTTTTTGAAAAATCGGATTTCTCAAACAGTTAGTTATGCAGTCCAATTATGATCTACAAACAACCAAAAGCACACCAATTGTTAGGACAACTCAGCCAATTGTCTCGTGAAGACGAGAAAAATGAAATCTTAATGCGTCGCCTAAGAAATGAGGCCGAATCATTAGTCAACCAATCTGGGCAACCAACTGACTATATCGCTTTAGGCGCAATAGACACGGTTTTAAATAACCCGGTTCGAGTCAAGGAAACCTTTAATCAGGGCCTTTCCAAGTATCCCAATGAGTCACAATTACAGAGCAACTATGCGGTATCACTAGACAAATTAGGATTTGTCAGCGAAGCAATGGACTACGCGCAACGCGCTTATGAGTCGCATCAAGGGGATTTATTATTGTTAAATCACCTGATTGGACATTGCATTCAGTCAGGGCATTTAACAGCGGCAAAACACTGGCTGGAGCAATGGCAGCGATTACAACCCAATGAGCCTCACGGATACTTAGGTTTTGTTGAAAAAGCGAGAGAGTTACTACTTAAGTCCAAGGTATCAGATGAGGCGGTAGCGGAACTGCTTCATATTTCTTATGCCGTTTTGCATGACAATGGGATTTATTACATCCAGGAAAGAGAACTTTCCATTGAACAAGATGAATGTTATTTAACGTGGATAACTTACGACATCGAAATTCCACGCTCTATTGAGGAAAGTGTTGACTTAGGTGTTGAGTTAGCCGACCGATTTGCTCAAACAGAACTTGGTACAAGATTAAATGACAAAGTGCTTGTCCACTACACGCCGGGGTTAAAATACTGATGCCAATTGCTCCAGAAGAACTATTATCAAACGCCAAGATATTATGTGAAGGAGCCCAAGAATTTGATTGGCGTTGTGCGGCGAGTAAGGCTTACTATGCCGCTTATCACAAATGCAAAATCGTGGGCGAGACGTTGCCAGAGTCACCTTATGATTCTCAACCAATGGGGGTTCACGATACCCTCATAAAAAAATTCTCCACCCAAAGTGATTTTAAATTCAAATCCATCGGGTTTATGCTCAGAGAAGCTAAACGCCTAAGAAACAAGGCCGATTATGACATTGATGATCCATTTGAACAATGGGAAGCTAAAGAGACTATTAACTGGGCTGAGAAAATTTTAGCCAAGTTAATTGAATGAGAGTGCTGAGGCAAAAAGCATATGGATTGTCTAATCAATACGGATTTATTGAATGGCTGAACAATTCCTTAATGGGGCCAGTTAGTAGTAGGCTAGGGCAATCGCTCTCTATTTTAAAAATAATTTTTAATCAATTAGTTACAAATAAGCCGTTGTTGCGTGTATATTATTAACTCATTGAATTTAAAAGTTTTAATTTTTATAGAGCGATTTGCCCTGCCGTTATATTCAGCACGGGCATAATTTGTACTTTTGTTAACCAAAAACAGGAGAAAAACGCAAAAGGCAACGTTGCCTTCACCAAGAAGGCCTCACACTCAGGTTGCCAAAGGTTAAATACAAGCGCAGCAAGAACTTACTAAACAGTGGCAAATCAGTCTCTCGGTTTGCTGTAATAATGAACGCGAAAGCGAAGAACGTCGTATCGATAGCTTTGCCAATAGAGAGGCAGGCTAAGGTAATCTGCATGTCTAATAAATTACTTTTGAATTGGGGGCCATTAACCACAAGGATTGTATATAAAAAAGGATTTTTTCGCTAATTGATTGAAAGGAAAGGATTCTACAATCCATTGTAGTTAGTGAAACCGGCTAAGGTAATCTGCATGTACAAAAAATAGCCTTTGAATTGGGGGCCATTAACCACAAGGATTGTATATAAAAAAGGATTTTTTCGCTAATTGATTGAAAGGAAAGGACTCTACAATCATTTCCGTTATTGAAGTCTGCTAAGCTAATCTGCATGTACAAGAAATAGCCTTTGAATTGGGGGCCATTAACCACAAGGATTGTATATAAAAAAGGATTTCTTCGCTAATTGATTGAAAGGAAAGGATTCTACAATCCATTGCAGTTATTGAAGCCGGCTAAGGTAATCTGCATGTACAAAAAATAGCCTTTGAATTGGGGGCCATTAACCACAAGGATTGTATATAAAAACGGATTTTTTCGCTAATTGATTGAAAGGAAAGGATTCTACAATCCATTATAGCTATTAAAGTCGGCTAAGCTAATCTGCATGTACAAAAAATAGCCTTTGAATTGGGGGCCATTAACCACAAGGATTGTATATAAAAACGGATTTTTTCGCTAATTGATTGAAAGGAAAGGACTCTACAATCCATTATAGCTATTAAAGTCGGCTAAGCTAATCTGCATGTACAAAAAATAGCCTTTGAATTGGGGGCCATTAACAAAATCAAGACTTTCCATTTCAAAACATGGCCCACTTTTTTAAAACCGTCAAGCGTTAGTTAAAAACTCACCCCCTATCCATTTTGAAATCTTCAACACTTCAACACGGAGTTACACTGAGTTTCACAGAGAATTCCTTTGGCTTGATGACTCTGTGTAACTCTGTGCTACTCTGTGGACTCTGTGTTAAAGTACTTAACCTCCCCCGCCCTTTCCACAACAACCGCCGCTCACAAACAATGACAACTTTGGTGCAGTAATCATTACCAACACAAGGTTAGTAATGTGCAAAGCATTACCCACCGGAAAGAATGCGATAAAACGCCAGTTTTTGGAAATTTTGAGCGTTTACTTATAAAACAATGACTTACAAAATATGAACAGATAGTCCTAGTCGTGGTGAGTTATCAGATAGCAGTCTTGGCACCGTTTTCGGTAGTCGTTGAGTCATCCGAAAGTGGTTTTGGAATAATAGTATATCTTCCACGAGTATCGGACATAATCGTCCCGTTTTCATTTTTCAATTGGTTTTTGAGCTTATAAATGGCTTTGGAAATTTGTTTTCCCGTCTTTTCACCATCCCACTCTGTTCCAAGGATTTCTGCAAGTGCTTTCGCACTGACAAATCCGGGATAATATTCCTGTAAGCAATTCCAAATAAGTTTGGATTGTGGCGATAAACCCGGTGGGGTATCTTTCGCCTCTCTTTTTTCAAACTTTTCCCAAGCAGTGCCGGCTAATTTCAAGGTTAAGTTCGTACCGGCATTTTCTGTTTCCAAGTACCATCTTCCTTTACCTGTTTCACCACCTATTCTTAAACCAAGCGGTTTAAGTTTTTATTTATGTCCCTTTTTAACACATCAATTCTATCTCTTAATAGAAAAAACCTCCCATCACGTTCAGGATTGAGTTCAGCTAGAGATTCCCATTTCGGCTCTTCCTCTTTAAGAGCATCTAATTCAATGAGCCATTGTTTCATAAGCTCAACTGTTAAACCTAATTTTCCATCATTCACTAGAATGGAAAGTAAGTTTAGCGAACCTAACTCAGATGACAACTTTCATTGAGACGTTAAACTGGGCAACCCTGAAAATGAATCACTGAATTTATGAATTAATATTTGGAGTGTTTAGCAAACATAACTCCGATGACAACTTTCATTGAGACGTTAAAATGGGCAACCCTGAAAATGAATCACTGACACATGATTATTTACTCTTTGAGTATTTAGCGAACCTAACTCCGATGACAACTTTCATTGAGACGTTAAAATGGGCAACCCTGAAAATGAATCACTGAATTTCTGAATTAATATTTGGAGTATTTAGCGAACATAACTCCGATGACAACTTTCATTGAGACGTTAAACTGGGCAACCCTGAAAATGAATCACTGAATTCTGAATTAATATTTGGAGAGTTTAGCGAACCTAACTCAGATGACAACTTTCATTGAGACGTTAAACTGGGCAACCCTGATAATACTTAGGGTGGGTAGAGCGACAGCGAAACCCACCTATTTTTCTTATGAAGATTAATGATGGGTTTCGTATCTCTACATACCAGAGGTTGGCTAACATTAGTAGTGTAGGTATCCAAATTAATTTGAATTGGTTTTTAACTTGATAAAGGAGAAAGTATGAATAGGTATTTAAGCCTAATGGCTTTCATCGGGATTTTAATGATCAGTCTCGTTGGGAGTGATACGTGGGCTGCTGAAGACAGGGTAGAAAATGTCACACCACAAATTAAGTTTTCAATGCTCGATGATGGATTCAGGATGAGCATTGATAATGTCACAGTGGATGAAGTGGTTGATTGCACATGGGACGGTGTGTCTATCTTCGATATGCTATCAGAACAGATACAAAATGGTTCTGTTACCTATAGAACAGTCGATGGTTCCATTGTGTTGGATATTCCATTGAATGAACATCATAACGGCATTTTTGACGATGCTCCAATTTTTGCGTTTATTTTTTCTGATGGGGAAATATTGTCTTCTCCGGTTGTTTTTCCCGAAGAAAAATCAAACCTTCGTTGGGGTTGGCTGCGATGGGTATGGCAAGGGGGCCGATGGGTACTTACAAGAGTTGGTGCAATTGGTGCATCAACACTAAGAATATCTACGGTAGTTTTTGGACATGGTGCGAGGCATCTTCCTAAAGGTTTATCAAAATCTGCTGTAGAAAAAGCCATTAAAAAGGATATGAAAAATCGCCTTAAAAAGGGGACACTGGATGAAACTCCAATAAGAGGCAAGTATCCAAATACTTGGGTGAAAGGGGATAAGCGGTATAACATAGAATACAAGCCATATCATCTTGGTAATGGAAAGTGGAATGTAGGCACTTACTACCCGAAATAGGATAGTACTGGTTTATTGAATAAGCACACGGGCATAAATTAACAGGTATTTGCCGATTGCCTCCCCTTTTGGCAAAGGGAGATTAGGGGGGGGATTTTTCCAATTCAAATACCAGAAAACTTTTGCCTAGGTTAATATAGATGCATAGGAATAAATTTTCTTATGCATCTATTATTTATTTTGGAATTTAAACATATGAAAGATTTAAGATCACCATCACAAACAGAAAATGCTATATTAAATATACTGGCTTCACATGAATTTCCAGGTAATATAGAAATTAAAAATCAACTAAATAACTGTAAAGTACGAACTATTGATAAAGATGGTAGTATTGAAATTAAAATAAATGCTGATAAAAAAAGAGCAAACGTAAAAGAAAGAATTCCTGTTGAAGCAAAATTGGAAACAGATACTTATCCAATATATTTTTTATTACATGTAATTGATGGATACGCAGTAGAATTAGAAGTATATAAAGCAGATTCATCAGGATATGATCACATAAATAAAATAGAGAATTTGTCTAAACTCCACGTTTTTGCATAGCCAGCGTAGCATGGGTAGAATGTAAGGTGGGTGGGTAAAACAATAGCGAAACCCACCAAATAACGATACCCCTACAACAATTAAGCAGGGTTTTTTTTCACGCTTTTTTTTCACTCGTTCCAAAACGGAGTTTGGGAACGCCCTCCTAAAGCGGCATCGAAACACTCCCCTATCCAAACTTCAAATTAATTAGACATTAATCCATTTTCCGTTATTTTGAAAGTGGATAGAACATCACGTTTAATAATAGTAGCGGCGATGTACTTTATGCCATAGCCTGTAGGAAATTTATTGACGTTATGATGATACTAACGCGGAGTTGATTTGTACACTACCTCGCCAAGTCGAAGCGTTAGAAAATCTACCCGATGATGTCCGCGCTCACTACTATGGTTTGCCAGAAGGACATGACGTGCTGATATACCGTTTTCACAACTCGCGTGATTTTATGATTCGCGCCATAAACACAAGTACCTGTGAAAACGTGGATGAAATTACCATTCACACGCCTGACTCTAATGATATAGAGGGCCTTGTGTGGCCTGTGAATAATAACATCACTATCGATTATTAAAAATAGCCCCTTCGCTCAAAAGCGGAGGGGCTTTTTTTATGGCTTCTCAATACTTCTATTGATGGTTCAATCATGGCTGAAATAATGATCGCGCTTTGTTATAATTATTTTGCTTAATTTGTGCCTGAACGAAAACCCTGACTTTTAAAAATCCGATTTTTTCAAAAAATCCGATTTTTTCGCAACAAGTCTAATCTGTTAGAAGCGTTGGCGGTAATGAGCGCGGCTAAACAGGATAGCAATGATATTGAAGGCCTCTATTCCAAAGGCGTGAGAGTTGCTAAGCCCGCATTAACCTGTAGCTCATTCCACGGCAAAAACCCAAAACCACAGATTGATATAAAACAATGAGTTAAGTTGAGTTTTAAAACACGCTCTAAGGTAGTCTGCATGTATTCTAATAAATGGCCTTTGAATTGGGGGCCATTCACAAAGTTGATTAATTTGACAACATGGCCCATTTTCGATAACCCATCAAGTGTTAAAATTTCCTGATTCTAACTGTTTTTGTTGAAATCTATAACTGCTTGAATTTTATTAAAATATCAATACCATAGTTAATTAACTTAATCACATTCAACCCCTTCGGGGTTATCTCGCGTAGTGAGTTACTGCGTTTCATATTCAACCCCTACAGGGTTGGGGCCCTCCACGGCCCTTCCACAGGTTTTCCTTAAGGCTATTATCTCGCTCCGCTCGGAACGAAAGTTTCACATTATCTCGCTCCGCTCGTTACTGCGTTTCAACCCCTTTGGGGTTATCTCGCTCCGCTCGGAACGAAAGTTTGGCACTTTGACAAGGTATCAACAAAATCCGCTATAATCAGAAAATTTCTGGAAAATCCACGACTCGGTTCCAACGCGTTGGCGTTGGAACCAAAGGGGCACTACTCATTCTTCTTTTGACTTTGTTTGAACCCTTCCATGCGTTTTAGAAATTTTTCCAGTTGTTCTTGGGTCAGTTCTCCTTCTTGTACCATCTGTTTTGCCACGGCTTTCATCGAAGCTTTGGCTCTTTTCTCGCCATCATTTTGACCCCACTGAATGTCATCTTGTCGTAAATCAAGTTGTTCTTTCATAAGCTTAAGTAAACTCGATTGGTTGAACACCTGTTCACTATAAGATCTACCCCACAGATATTCAATAGTGATTCGTAAAGTTTCCAGTTGCTTCGCGGTGAGACTATCAATCATCGAAGTCAGCGCGGCCTCATGGTCGTCAATTTGCTGACGAATAGAAGACAGATGATGACTGAGCTGAAGGCTTGAGGCTTCAGCTTGCAATTCGGATTTGACGACAAATGGCAACAAAAACGGTAGATTCCTCTCAAGAATCATGTCAATCGTCATCAAACTTATGTGATAAGCCTTATACTTCAATTCTCCCGAATATCTTGGATCACGGGTTGGCAGTTTGACGTGTCTTTCTTCAATGGCTTCCTTATCTTGCGGTGAGCCTTTGAGATAGAACACATTACACAGAACGTTTTTTCCCTGAATTTCGTCATCCATTTCCATGAGTTGTCGGTATTCTAATTTCCGTTTATCCATTTTTTCGTCGGATTCATACTTGCGTTCAAATTCCAGATGGATAATGACATTATTGCCGTTTTTATCCTGAGCTTCAAAAAGAACATCAGCAATACGTTTGATCAGAATGAACTCTTTGCCAACCAATGTCCTTGATTGCGTCGCCTCGACTTGATATTCCTCCAAAATGAATCGAAGCAGTTCTGGAAATTCCTTCGACAGGACTTTAGCAATCGAGTCAAAACTCCTGACTTCTCTGGTTTCATCCTCTTCAAGTTTCTTGAGTGATGCACCAATATCAATGGTTTGATTCGCTTGTTCGGCCCATTGCAGTAGCAATTGCAGAACCTTTGTAAACAAGTTTCGGTTTTCAAGCAATCGCCTTTTCACAAGGCCTTGCTCATTTTTAGACAGAGCCGATTGTTCGAGCAATTTGAGAAAATCAATCACAATCGGAGAATCAATAAGGCTCCCTTGCTTCGGCGCTTGGGATGATTTTGAGGTTTTTTTTATTTTAAGTTAATTAATAAAAACCAGTTACTCTTTATAGATTTTAAGGTAAAGCAAACACACGGCTTAGCTAGTCTGCATGTAGAATAAATACGCTTTGAATTGAGGGCCATTAACAAAATAAAGCTTATCAATTTTACAACATGGCCCACTTTTTGTTCAACCGTCAAGCGTTAAAAACTCACCCCCTATCCGTTTTGAAATCTTCAACACAGAGACACGGAGTTACACGGAGTTTCACGGAGATGTTGTACCAAAGACTTGAGGACTCTGTGTAACTCTGTGGTGCTCTGTGAACTCTGTGTTAAATATTTTTATAGACAACGTTTTTCAATGACTTAGCCAATTTGTCATGGAAATCAAAAAACCTTTGGCGTTTTTAAAAACGATTAGTATAATACCCGCGCCGTATGCCCCCAAGCGGCGCAGGTCTTTCAAGCGGCCGATTAGATGTCCGAGCAACGCGCAAGTCACCACCGCCGATATTTTCATCTACGAAAAGCCCCAACGGGGCGATATTAATAAAGCCTGTGTATCTACCAGAAAATCTGAAAATCAACAAAGGTGTCAAAAAAAATGATCATTAAGCATTTCAAGGTAACCCATTTAAATCAAAATGACGCGTTAAACTTTGATCTCCGTTTTAACGAAGACATTAACGTGTTGACAGGCAAAAATGGCTCGGGAAAAACGACGCTATTGAAACTGATCTGGTATTTGATCAGTGGGAATATTGACAGAATGATTTTTTTTATGAATGAAGAAGCGCTGTTTGAAGAAATTTTGATTGAAACGAATACCTTTAGTTTAAATATTAGACGGGCTGAAACCGAAGGTTTTAGTCAAAAAAATATTTCCGTCAGATGGAATATTGGCAAAGGAGAACAACATATCTCCATAGAAGCTTATGCAGAAAATGGATTTTACCAATTCCTCAATAAAGAAATCCTTAACAGGAGTCCAAACTTTAGTTTGGCAGGAGTCCAAACTTTAGTTTGGCAGGAGTTTGGCAGGAGCCAAAGATTTATCGTAGAATAAAAAAATTTTGAATTGGGGACCATTAACGGAAAGGATTGTATATAAAAAAGGATTTCTTCGCTAATTGATTGAAAGTGTACTAACTAAGCCAATGCAATAACTACAAGGATTGTATTTTAGAACGGATTTGCTTATGAAAGGATTTTGATGAGAATGTTTTGAAGTGCGACTCAAATTGACTGAAATTTTAACAACTCATCAAAGCATTATATCCCTTCATAAGCAAATCCGTTATAAAATACATACAATCCTTTCCGTTATGGGGCCATTGCTTATCATTTCAAAACCTGGCCCACTTGTTATACTGAGCATCGTCATAAACTGAGTTTTTAAAAGCGCAAATTGTGACGGTGTAAAGTATAAATCATGGCTAAAATAATGAATCGCGCTTTGTTATAATTGTATAACCTAATTTGTGCCTGAACGAAAACCCTGAGATTTTTTCAAAAAATCCTATTTTTTCGCAACCAAAAATGTTAAAAAAATTACAAGTACAAAATTTTAAATCCATTTGGTCCGATACCGTTGAGCTTGGACAACTGAATGTTTTCATTGGTGAAAATGGCGCTGGCAAGTCTAATCTGTTAGAAGCGTTGGCGGTAATGAGCGCGGCTAAACAGGAACGCTTAGATATTGAAGGACTCTATTCCAAAGGCGTGAGAGTTGCTAAGCCAGCATTAACCTGTAGCTCATTCCACGGCAAAAACCCAAAACCACAGATTGAAATAAGCCTTGCTTTTCAACGCGAAAAGCAATTAATGACGATTAAGTCGGTGCTTGAAACCGATAAAACTGATGAAGCCGTCGTCAAATGGAAAGATAGCTTTGAACAGAAAGCCCAAGAACAAGAACAACAAGATATCTTGAAACACGTCCTTAATCTCAGTGCGACTGAAGACAAGCTCAAACTAATGAAGGCGTTATCTGAGCAAAAGCGTACTGAAAAATCCGCCCTTTACCACCCTATCCAAAATTATCTCATTTACAATTTGGATACCAAAGCGTTACGGGGGCTTTCTTCTGAAAGTAAAAAAGTGCCGTTGGGCATCAACGGCGAAGGCTTAGATATTTTGCTTGCCAATTTTTCGGAACCTGAGTTTGCTCAACTACAAGAATACGCTTATTTTGTCAACTGGTTGGACGAAATTGTGCTAGACACAGAAGACTTAATGAAATTCTCCCATCTCAAACAAAGCAAAAGCATCTCTAAACTTTACTTCAAAGATAAGTTTATGATGAAAAAGGAAAATATTTTTTCCGCCGAAAATGCGAACGAAGGAGTGTTGCACATTCTATTCTACCTTGCACTGTTTATTAGTCAGAAAACACCGACGTTGTTTGCGATAGATAATATTGAATCTCACCTGAATCCCCATTTATGTACCGAATTAATGAGAGTGATTTGCAAATTGGCTAAAAAAACCAATAAGCAGGCCCTAATAACCACACATAACCCGGCAATATTAGACGGCCTTAACCTCAATGATGATGAACTCCGGCTATTTGAAATTTATAGAAATGATGACGGCCATACCAAAACCCGTAGAATACAACTCAATCCCGAAACCAAGCCTATAAAGGCCAAACTGTCTGAACTTTGGATGAGAGGTTATTTGGGAGCGATTTCTAAACAGTTTTGAAAAACCTCGTTTCGAGGAGTCCAAACTTTAGTTTGGCAGGAGTCCAAACTTTAGTTTGGGCCGTTGCCCAGTCCTTGGGCCGTTCCGCCAAAACCGACTGATTAAAAGGCAAAAAAGATGAGAATAGGTATTATTGCCGAAGGTACAACCGATCAAGCCGTACTAGAAAATATTTTAAAAGGCTTAGGCTATGATGAAAGTGATATAATTCCTATCAGGCCCGATTTATCAATGGATGAAACAGATAAACAATTTTATAACGTTGATACATTTGGTGGCTGGGAATATGTCAAAAAAGATTGCATTGAACGCACCAAATTAGACGAGTTTTTTACGATTGCTGACAACCAATCTATTATTATTCAAGTCGATACACTAGAAATAAATCAAACCCAGTCGTTAATCCAAAAGCCACAAAAACAAAACAATCCAACTTATGCCCAAGAATTGAAAGCATATGCACAAACATTAAGACAATCGGTGATTGATATCATCAACGAATGGTTACAAAACCATTATCAAGGAAAGCTATTCTATGCGATTTGCATAGAAGAAATGGAATCTTGGATTTTAACCATTTATACCAAAAAAGAGACCCAAACATCTGCGAATCCTAAAGAAACATTAAAATATGTGTTAAAAGGAAAATTATCGGTTGGAGACAAACGTTGTTATAAGGACATTTCCAAACCGTTTATAAAACGCAAAAAGTTATTACTTTACAGTCAATTAAACGACAGTTTTCAAGCGTTTATTGACTATTTTTATTGAAAACATTGATTAAATCAGTATCCACACCCCTGACTATCATGATATAAAAGGCCTTGTGTGGACCTACGAGCAACATCATTGCTGGTATTATGTAGCCTCTTCGCTCAAAAGCGGAAGGACTATGGCTTCTCAATACTGATACTTATGGATCAATCATGGCTAAAATAATGAATCGCTCTTTGTTATAATTTTTAACGGAGCGGAGCGGCTTGTCAAATAATCTGAGAAATCCGATTTTTTTAAAAAACTCGGATTTCTTTAAAAACTCAGTGTAACTCTGTGGTACTCTGTGGACTCTGTGTTAAAGTAAGTTAAGCCAATGCAATAACGGAAAGGATTGTATTTTAGAAGGGATTTGCTTATGAAAGGATTTTGATGAGAACGTTTTGAAGTGCGACTCAAATTCTTCAGATTTATTGAGCAAATCTTTCGTGGCATTATATTTATTATTATAAATCCTTTATAAAATACAATCCTTGTAGTTATTGAAAAATACCCGGAAAATGGGAAGGCGCCCGTCTGCATGTATTCTAATAAATGGCCTTTGAATTGGGGGCCATTAACAAAATCAAGGCTTTTCATTTCAAAACCTGGCCCACTTAGAGACTTGCGTCCAGTTTTCCGACGGCTGGGAACCATCCAGAAAAAATATTCTACTCAACAAGGCCACAAACTAAACTTTTCTGTCCGGCACGTTTGAGCGATAAATCTTATTTGGTGGCAACAGATTTTATCAATAGCCGAAATGACAAAAGTACAAATTGTGCCCGTGCGGAGTCTATCGCCTTGTATTATTCCTTTTCTAAAAGAATCACTTGAGGCGAAATATTGAGTTTATCCGATTTTTTTGCGAGTTTTTTGTCAAACGTGGCAAAGGCAGTTAACTCTGAACTTGAAGCCAGGTGCAACGCATCAGCGAAATCCATTCCCGCTTCATACCAGTCAAGCGCGAGAGCAACGTGTTCCGCATCTTGCATGACAACATTTGGCAATCCCAAAATGTGTTTCACCCTTTTCACCACCAATTCTCGCGGTAAATCGTAACCACTTTTTGAACCCAACACCCAAACCAATTCTAGCAAGACAGTTTTTAAGATAAAGCAATGGTGTTTGGCTAAAAAATGGGTGGCGAGAACAGTTTGTTCTGGATCATCTTTAACCGCATAACGCACTAAGATATTGACATCAACACCAATCATTTATGTTTCCCCGCTTCAATGTCGATAGCCTTTTCCATCTCTTCTAAAGTCAACGGCGCACCTTGGTAAACAGACGGAGTATCAGGCGGTTCCAGTTGAGAAACCGGAAAGGGCGACACCGGTTTCATCACAATCTCGCTACCCGTATCCCAAATAAAAAACGGGGTTCCCTCCGTCCACTGGTGAATCGCTTGAATGGCTTTGGGTAATACCAATTGCCCTTGGTTTCCAAGCATAACAATTTCCATGACACACCTCAGATGAAGCTAATTAAAGTACACTGAAGAAAACAGTTAAGCACTTGTTACAATGTGCTACTGTCATTAACGCGGGTATCGTCCGCGCCACTTGAAATATTTAACAACTCATCAAAGCATTATATCCCTTCATAAGCAAATCCGTTATAAAATACATACAATCCTTTCCGTTATGGGGGCCATTGCTTATCATTTCAAAACCTGGCCCACTTTATTAAAAACTTGATGAGTCTGTGTTACTGAAGTGGTACCCTGTAGACTCAGTGTTAAAGTATTTATACGGAACGCACTTCAAATTCGTGAAAATGACAAACGGAAATTTTCAGAAAAGTTAACTAAAAATTATAGACTTATCATTGATTTAATCAATTTTCATTTTTCATTAGTATGACATCACTACCTCAAATTCGGCCGCGACACCAGCAAGGGCAATGAATCCAACGCCAACCGCAACCGATGTACTATAGCCTAATAAGAAGATTAGCCAAAAACCACCTTTAAACGCAAAAAGCAACGTTGCCATCACCAAGAAGGCCTCACTCAAGTTGCCAAAGGTTAAATACCGGCGCGGCAAGAACTTACTAAACGGCGGCAATCAATCCATCGGTTAGCTGTAATAATAGAGAGCGCGTCGCGAAGAACGTCGTTTTTCAGGCTTTGCCAATTGGGGGCCATTAACAAAATCAAGGCTTTCCATTTCAAAACCTGGCCCACTTAGACAAAGCACCGTTTTTTTGGGAATGCGCTCGTCTGCATGTATTCTAATAAATGGCCTTTGAATTGGGGGCCATTAACAAAATCAAGTCTTTTCATTTCAAAACCTGGCCCACTTTTTTAAAAACTTGATGACTCTGTGTGACTGAAGTGGTACTCGGTGGACTGAAGTGTTAAAGTATTTAACCTCTGTACCGGACAAAAGTCCGTAACAAGCAAGATTTATGGTAGGGCCTAATATAAGAATTTCGGCCGTCCAAAGCAGCAAGCTTTGGACTCCATGGGATTTTCTGCATTGGATACAATATTAGAATATGCTAATATGACTACTGTATGACTGATGAACAAACTTGATCTGACGTTTAATGAAGGGATAACCAAAATTGGCGTTTGGGAAAGTTATTTATTTGGTATTCCCTGAAACAACCATAATCTTTTATTTATAGTTATGATTCCTTCTAAAAATCCTCCAAACTCTTATGAAAAGCTGGCTTTCAGTGCAATCCTCGCCGCTATCGTGTGGATGATTTGGTTTCATCTGGCCGGCCCTCAAGCCTTTGCCTACATTCTAAACCATTGGGAGATATCGCTTACAATGGTTTTTGGATCCCTGATCGCGGGGGCAACGAGCGAGGGCGGCGGCGCGGTGGCGTTTCCGGTGTTTACTAAATTATTACACATCCCTGCTACTGAAGCTAAAATTTTTTCTCTTGCTTGCCAAAGCGTTGGTATGACAGCGGCCGCCCTTGTCATTATGTACATAGGGCTTTGTGTAGAATGGCGTGTGATTCGCTGGGCAAGTTTAGGCGGTGTGATCGGCATCACACTGAGCTCAGTTATGTTAGCACCGATCTTGCCTCCCCCAGTCATCAAAATGTCGTTTACAGCGATGGTAGCGAGTTTCGCTGTCACCCTATTTGTACTCAACCGTAGCAAGCGATTTTGCCAGGTACGCATACCGTTTTTCGGGATGTATGAAAGAATGCTACTGTTAGTTGTCGGATTTACCGGTGGTATGATGAGCGGCCTCGTAGGCAATGGCATCGACATCATCACGTTTTCCGTCATGGTGCTATTATTCCGTCTCAGTGAAAAGATTGCGACTCCCACCTCGGTTATTTTGATGGCAATTAACGCAACCGTGGGCTTTGCCTTACACGTCTTTGTTATTGGCGACTTTCCACCGCAGGTTTATGCCTACTGGCAAGCTTCCATTCCAGTGGTAGTCATTGGTGCGCCAATTGGGGCAATTATTTGTAGCCGATTGAAGCGTATGACGATAGTGTGGCTATTGATTGGCTTGATTTTCGTAGAAGTTATCAGTTCACTTTGGCTCATTCCGTTGACGCCGGCGGTGATCATCACCTGCCTAACAACCTTTGTGGTATTTTCCAGCCTTTACTATTGGATGTACCACACTCATGAGTATAATAAATCAGGAACATTCAAAAACAGTCAAAATGAAACGAGGTGTGTATTTCAGGAACTTCTGAACTAAGTGTGCCTCTAGCTGATAGCGACCCAAAACTTGACTTGTGAATGATTCCAATCAAAACGAGGTAAATTTTAAAACAGGAGTCCAAACTAACGTTTGACAGTCGTCAAACGTTAGTTTGGCAGTCGTCCAAACTTTAGTTTGGCAACGGAGTCCAAACTTTAGTTTGGCAGTCGCGGCGGCCGCCGCGGGTTTGGCAGAGTAATGATACGCGGGCCTGTCATTCACATAAATTTTGTATTGTTATTTGGGCTATCTTGTTTGAGGGCCATAAAATACTTTGGAGGTTTTCAAATCAAGTTATGGCCCTCTAACGCGCAAAAATCCTCTTAAAGACCAAAAATCCGATGTCTTAAAGACATCGTCTTTTTAGCAATTTAATTAAAAAATGGTTAAAATAACAATTAGGCGCAAGAAAGATAAACAAACGCGTTCTATAGAAACAATTGATGACATTAAGCAAGAAATGATTTCTGCTTTTAATAGCAAGGAATTGAAGGCGGCGAATGCGTTGCTTAATGAACTACGGCTGTCTTACGCCGATACACCTCATCTCGTTGCCGAGAGTCTTTCCGATATTGCTCAAGCGATTACCAATAAAAAAAGAAAGTTGGCACTGCTTGAAGAGGCTTTTAAGCTCAACCCGAATAATCCGACGATTCTCAATCGCTATGGTTATGCCTTAGCTAAATTCAAACCTGAACAAGCTAAAAAAGCGTTTGAACTGTTTGAACGCGCTGTAAAAATCGATCCTCATAATGTTAAAACTTGTTATAAGTACGCGTTAGCTTTGGATAAGCATGGGCAAACCGAAAAAGCCTTTGAGATGTTTGAACGGGCGTTGCAACTTGAGCCAACTAATTACAAGGCATTGACTAGCTATGCCATCGCACTCACTCATCACGAGCGGGCTGAAAAAGCTTTTGAGCTATTTGAGCGTTCATTACAAATCAATGCCAATGACACCATCGCGTTGACTAGCTATGGCAACGCGTTAGCGGACAACGGCGAGTTTCAAAAAGCCTTTGATTTGTTTGAAAAGTCTTTGCAAATTAATCCTGATAATCACATTACCTTATTTATGTATGCCACGGTATTAGAAGCGGCACAGAGATATAAAGAGGCTATCTCTCACTTGGAAAAAATAATAAGGCTTGATGATCTGTCGCTAGGTTACAGGAGGCATTTTATTTTCCTCAAGTTAGGGCAACTTTGCTATCTCGCCAAACAGGAAGCCAATGGCAAAAGATATTTTGATTGGGTGATTAAAAATACCAGACAGGCTGACGTTGGGCGCTTACAAGCCGCAAAGCATATTCTCGCCATTCGGCCGTATAGTCAAGAAGCCATTGATTTATTACGAGAAATTACCGAAAATTCTCCCCAGTACACCCAAGCCTTGAGAATGTTGTCTTTGGAGTTGAAGCCAAAGGATTATTTTGAACGGTTTAAGACAAGTGCTGAAAGTTCATTGAAAGATACCGAAATGCTCAATCGGGCAATGTATCACAAAATACTCAATGAAATCAGTATGCTAAAAGCGATTGCCTACCAGATTGTTAAGGACGACAGAGCCAGTGTGGTGTTATCCAAAGTTATTGCGAGCATTGAAAGCACTTATGAAAAGATTACTCAGCTGCGGAATGAGGAAAAAACCCAGGTTGAGCAAATGCCCACCAATAACTATGAAGAAATCGTCGCGATTATTTCACGTACCGTGCATGACATTGTTGATCTTGCCAATAATCAACTTGCCATCATCAAACGTCGTCTTCAGCGAATTCTGAAAGGCTTAACCGAAAAAGATCGTTTTTTTCACAAACTGGAAAAATTGTTGCAACGGGTTGAAAGCACCGAAACGGCTTTAAATGACTTGAAATCCATCAATGAAGGCCTCAATTTGCATAACAATACCTTCAAAGTCAAGGCACTCTTTGAACCTTGGCAAATAACATCAACACTCCAACACGCTACCTTAGCGTTTGATATCCAAAATGGTGACGCTGAGTTTGTTGGCGATGAAGAAAAAATCAAGAGTTTTATAAGTGAATTGATGGCAAACGCGCTGAAACATAATCCAGATAAAGCGGATTTTAAGATAAAGATTTCATCAAAAGATATTGAGGGTGTGCCACATAACCCCCGCAAAATCGGGCACATAAAGCGTTTAGGGGAGAAAAAATACCTTTTCATCACCTTTAGTGATAACGGTAAAGGCATTCCACCCGAAAAAAAGGCGTGGATATTTTTACCTTTGGAAACCACGTCAAAAGAAGGCAGTGGGCTAGGTTTATTTATTATCAAAAGAACACTGGAAAAGATGAAAGGACATATTATTGAAACAGGTACCCAAGGCGCACACTTTAAAATCGACATACCTTATAGAGAACAATAATGCGGCAAAACTTAGACATTTCCAATATCTATCTGTTGTTGGTTGAAGATAACCCCGACTACTTGGAACTGTTAATAGAAGAATTGGCCGATTTGGGTTATCAACATATCGAAACCGCGTCTGATTCTAACGAAGCCAGAGACAAATTGAATCAGCACCTGTTTGAAATCATTGTTGCTGATATGAGACTTGGGAAAGACAGTGGTGGCGGATTTGTGGTGTTTGATGAAATTCAGAAACGCAATCTCACTGCGGCTGTCATTATTTTCACCGCTAACGACACCGTAACGGATTGCCGCCACGCCTTTAAATTAGGTGCTTGGGACTACATTTCCAAGAATATGAAGGGAGATGTGTTTGAAGCGTTGCACGAATCTATCCAAGAAGCCATTACCTACCTCAATCGGTGGGGCAACCGCAAAGATGAGATGTGGATAACGGAAAATAAAGCCGCGCTGTTAGCCCAATATTGTAACCAATACGTGGCAGTGATCAATAACCAAGTGATTGACTTTGCCGAGACGGAAGAAGCGCTAAAGGAGCGGATTCGTGAACGGAAGTTGCCGCTGTTTTTGCTGGTTATCCGAAAGATTGAAGCAGAAACTCCGCCACTCCCGTCGATAACCGAATTGCTACCACAAGAAGAAAGTGACACGCTGGAATTCAAAAGCACTTTGCAATGGGATATTAAAAAAAGTCGTCAAAATGACGAATTACGGTTTGAAGTACTCGGTACACTGGTGGGTTTTATGAACCATGAAGGCGGTACATTACTGATAGGCATACAAGATGATCACAGCGTATTGGGCTTAGAACCAGACTTAAATATATTAGGGCAAGGCAAAAACCTTGATGACTTCCAACAACTGCTAAACAACCTTATTAGTGATCGCATCGGCACTGCATTTGCCCCACTGATCAAAATCCGCGTTGAAAAGATTGAAGGCAAGGAAATTTGTGCAATTGATGTTAAAAGAGCAGCGGAACCCGTTTTTTTGGCAGTTCAAGAAGGAAAACAGCGCGTCAAAAAATTCTACACACGTCAGGGTAATACCACCCGTCTGCTTGACGTTGAACAAACACACCATTATATTCGCTTAAATTGGAAATAAAGTAGGGGCAGGAGTCCAAACTTTAGTTTGGCAGGAGTCCAAACTTTAGTTTGGCTGCACGGCGGCCAAGTTTAACCTAATTTTTTTAGGAGCAATATTAGCGATACTAGCACAGTAAGGCGGAAGTTTCCATACCACCCCAACGCCAACGGCTAAAGCCGTTGTCTAAAAGCTCAAGTACCCTGAAGGGCACTAAAAGAGAGTTAGTAGGCTTTAGCCTACTTTAGCTTTTAGACAACCGCTTTAGCGGTTGGCGGTAGGGTGGGATGAAGATTTCCACTCTCCTGCACTGCGCGTGAGGCGATAAATCGCCTACTACAAACGGGGCCTTTTCCTTAAATTTACCCGATCATTTTCAATGGCGTGTCAAATGAATCGGCTTTAGAGAAAAGCAGAAAATAGTGGACAGATCATGTTTTTCTATCAAGGCGAACTTTACTATTAGAGTATTTCAGAAAAATACCCCATGACATCCAAGATAAATCTTGGACTCCTCCCCAAGATAAATCTTGGACTCCATCCCAAGATAAATCTTGGACTCCATCCCAAGATAAATATTGGATTCATCCCCAAAGAGATTAATTAATGAATGGAAATTTTTGATTACCTGTTTGACACAAGAAAATCTAATATTCTAGAAGGTGTTCTTGGCAGAACCCATTTAGATAATCTAAAATCTGTGTTAAACGTTCATATTCTCGAATATATTCAATCAAATAAACCTGAATCATTAAAATATATCAAACTTATATGTGATCTTAATAATCAGGTTTATGATGAAGAATTTACCAAGCTTCCTAAATACGACACTTCAAATAAAGAAGTTGTTATTGTTCGTGATAACAGCCTGGTAAATGCTTGTAAACTGTTAAAAAGACAAAGGTTTGTTGGCTATGATACCGAATCTAAGCCAGTCTTTAAAAAAGGACAACCACCGAATCGTATAGCGCTTATCCAAATTGCTACTTGTGAGAAGTGTTTCCTGTTTCAAATAGGTCAGTTAAACAATATCAGTCCACTTCTTCAGTTGTTAAAGTGTGATGATATCAGGAAAATTGGCGTTGGGATTAAACATGATAATACGCAAATTTTCCAAAATTTTGGTTGTAAAATCTCCAACGTTGTTGAACTGAATGAAATCTTTCAGGAGGTGGGTAATAAAAATACAATTGGTTCAAAGCAGCTAGTTGCCAGAGTGCTGAAAAAAAAACTTAGAGAAAAAACGCAAAATCTCCATTTCTAACTGGGAGATAAACCCACTCAGTCAGCAACAGATTCAATATGCAAGTGATGATGCTTTTTCCGCACTTGAAGTCTTCCTGAAACTTAAAAATTTATTTAAACAATTTAATCACTTGACGCCTAAGCGGATACTGAGTTTATTAGCCATTAAATAATTTTACGGATGCTAACTACCCGTCCATAGATTCTTCAAAAATAAAGTGAATAAAAACAATAGTTTTCGTCGTAAAAATACCGAAAAACTTCTGGACGGGTACTTATCCTGAAAAACAATGCCATTAAGTAGGGGCGTTCGCTGGGGTGGTGAAAAAAAGGTTCCAACGGGTTCTAAAACTTGATCCCATTTTTATTCCGCTTAGTAAAATTTTTTTAAAAACAATAGACTTGTCCGTAAATAAGAAAGCTAGGGGCGTTGCCCCTGGCTTTAATAACACATACCGAAGGGGCTAATAGAAAAGCCCCTTTGGTACGACATTAATATAGCCAGTGTATCTACCTGGAGGGAAGGAGGGAAGCTAACAAAACCATCCTGGTGACAGGTAATTTCTTCATAAGACATCGCGTCAAGGAAATGTCTGCTGCACGGTGTTGGGCTTGCCTCGTAAAAATGCGGCGAGCTATAATGACGAAAGGAGCTTTATATCGTTTCGCATTTCGCGGGATTGAATAGGCAATAGTGTCTTGATGAGAAGAATTAGTCTCATCAGAATAACCCTAAAACCCGTCTTCAAACCCCAACATTCGGTGCTGTTGGTTTAAATAAAAATAAACCGCTCAGCACCACACACAACGCCCGTTCACTGAGAACCAACCTCAAAAAGTCGTTGGTTAACTCAGATGATAGCGTTAGAGTTCCTTAACACTTTAGTCAAGGCACGTCTTTGAACTTCGATGCTCGCTTTTAACAAAGCCTCATCAGCTTCAAAGCTATCTTGGATGTAGTACAGCCAATCAGACATGACTCCCAAAAAGTCACGTAATTGACCTTCATAATTTAATAATTGGTAAGTTAAGTCTAAAGTCCTCATTTCTTGATTGGGAGGTGTTGTTTCCAATAGAACGGCTATTAGTTCAGAATTAGATAACTTTGAAACCCCTTCTTTTAATAATCGATGATACAGCTCACTTGAAGCCAGCTTCTGATCCATATAGCATCCTCTTTATGTCTGAGTCAATAAAGTAAGTAAGTCTTTGTGAGAAGTTCTTTTAAGTGGGACTTCAAAAGACCTAGATTGTGAGGAAGCTACTTTAAAAGATTTATGAGTCGAGGTCAAGAGCTAATATTCATCAAACGCCAATTGATTGATACTGAACCGGAATAATTGAAAATTGAATCAGAGAGGGTGCATTTAGGTTTGAACGCTCTCAAAAACCAAGAACGACAAGGATTGTCTCTCAAAAAGGATTTATAAACGGGTTTTTGACGAGATAAGCTGAGATTGGAAGCTGGCATTCATGAGTTTTTTCGGCAATTTCAATGAGAAATCATGAATAGAGTTGTGCGAAAATAAGGGTTTTGTTAGCTTCCTTCCTTCCCTCCAGGTAGATACACTGGCTATATTAATGTCGTACCAAAGGGGCTTTTTTTCTATTAGCCCCTTCGGTATGTGTTATTAAAGCCAGGGGCAACGCCCTGGCTTTCTTATTTATTGACGGACAAGTCTAATCAAGTATTATTTAAATCATTAATCATTAATCATTAATCATTAATCATTAATCATTAATCATTAATTATTAATGATTTTCACCAAGCGTTCGCCCTGGCTTAATGATTAAGGAGGTACATCATGGTACAAGGGCCAATGTTATTGGTCATTTTAGTCGTGGCGATTGTATTTATCGTCATCGCGACCTCAAAGTTTAAATTACATCCATTTATCGCGTTAATAGTCGCCTCTTATGGAATAGGTGCCTCGGCCGGAATGCCGCTGATGGACATAGACAAAACTATCGCCAACGGATTTGGCGGAATCCTCGCCTATATCGGAATCGTGATCATACTTGGGACAATCATCGGAACAATACTGGAGAAGTCAGGTGCAGCAATCACCATGGCTGATACCGTTTTAAAAGTGGTTGGGCAAAAGCACCCAGCCCTAGCCATGAGCATCATCGGCTATATCGTCTCGATTCCCGTCTTCTGTGACTCCGGTTATGTCATTCTGTCGTCGCTCAAAAAATCTCTCTGCAAAAAAGCCAAAGTGTCGGCCGTCACTCTGTCAATCGCACTGGCAACCGGACTCTATGCCACCCACACACTGGTACCACCGACACCTGGCCCAATTGCCGCGGCCGGTAATCTCGGCTTAAGCAACCGCCTTGGATTGGTTATTCTATTCGGTGTTGCGATTTCTGTGTTCACAGCTTTCGCTGGCTATCTGTGGGCGAACTTTATTGGGAAGCGCACAACCTCGGCCGAAGATGTCGAAGAATTTGAGTTTGATGAGAAAGCCGAACGCGCCAAGTATGGAATTCTGCCAACGGCCTTTCAGGCCTTTTCGCCGATATTGATTCCAATACTCTTGATCGGCCTAGGCTCAGTAGCGGCCTTTCCCTCGGAACCTGTTGGAAACGGCGGAATTGCCAAGGCACTACTATTCCTTGGACAACCAATCAATGCATTACTGATTGGGTTAATATTGGCAATGCGCTTGCTCCCCAATTTCTCAAAGGAAACGCTAACTGGCTGGTTTGAAGAAGGCTTAAAAGGCGCAGCAACGATTATCATCATCACTGGTGCCGGCGGCGCATTAGGTACTGTTCTAAAAGCAACGCCTATCGGCGCTTATTTAGGAGACACGCTGACTCAGTTTAATCTAGGTATCTTCCTACCATTTATTATCGCAGCCGCCCTAAAATCAGCCCAAGGATCATCGACTGTCGCGCTAGTGACAACCTCGGCATTAGTGGCACCCCTGATGGCAACACTCGGACTTGATTCAGAAATAGGGCGAGTATTGACGGTTATGGCAATCGGGGCCGGCGCAATGACAATCTCACACGCCAATGACAGTTATTTCTGGGTAGTATCGCAATTCAGCGGCATGGATGTCTCAACCGCTTATAAATCCTTTACCGTAGCAACACTGATCCAAGGAATTGCCACCATTATTATTGTTGGGATTTTGGCCGTTATTTTATTGTAAGAATGATTATAACACAGAGACACCTGTGAACTCTGTGTTAAAGCATTTATTGCATTGAGTCTGCATGTCTAATAAATACGCTTTGAATTGGGGGCCATTAACAAAATAAAGCTTTTTCATTTTACAACATGGCCCACTTTTTTAAAACCTTCAAGCGTTAAAAACTCACCCCTATCCGTTTTGAAATCTTCTTAACGATAGACACGGAGTTACAGATGTATAATAAATAAATTCTTTCTCGTTTGTAGTAGGCGATTTATCGCCTGAAACGGTAAAAATTTTCTAGTTTCTAGTTTGTAGTTTGTAGTTTGTAGTAGGCGATTTATCGCCTGAAACGGTAAAATTTATCTAGTTTCTAGTTTCTAGTTTCTCGTTTTCTCGTTTTCTCGTTTGTAGTAGGCGATTTATCGCCTGAAACGGTAAAAATTTTCTAGTTTCTAGTTTCTAGTTTCTAGTTTGTAGTAGGCGATTTATCGCCCACGATTATAGCCTAAGCGTATGGATGGCTTTGCCAATTTATGGCCGGCTCAGGTAGTCTGCATGTACAATAAATCGTCTTTGAATTGAGGGCCATTAACAAAATCAAGCTTTTCAATTTGACAACCTGGCCCACTTTTTATTCAACACAGAGACACGGAGTTACACGGCGTTTCACAGAGATGTTGTACCAAAGACTTGAGGACTCTGTGTAACTCTGTGGTACTCTGTGAACTCTGTGAACTCTGTGTTAAAGATTTTTATAGACAACGTTTTTCAATGAGTTAGCCAATTTGTCACGAAAATCAAAAAACCTTTGGCGTTTTTAAAAACGATTGTATAATACGCTCCCTATTTGCACCGAAGCGGTGCAGGTATTAAGAGTGGCCGAGTTGATGTCCAATCAACGCGCAAGTCACCACGATGAGATTTTCATCGCATGTTGTACCTGACAATGGGGCCCCATTATGGCCGGTTCTTTTCCCGTTATTTTTTATTAAGGAGTTATTTAATGGCCTTTAGTGATTTTAAAACGATTGCTCAAGTTCAAGAAGAATACCAGATCAAGTATTCTGAAGAAGATTTCATTGAGTATCTTGATTTAAAACCCTCTGATATTTTTATCAAGGAATTTGACTTTAGTGATAAAAATATGGACATATTTACATCAGAGGCTTCAAGATGTGAAAATGTGATTTATCCTCTTTGTCGAGAAGTTTATAAGACGTTTGTCGATAAATATACCCTTTGGAGCCATAAATCCATCACTTATGATGCGAAATTAACTGGAACACCAGATTATTTGTTTTCAAGCAAGTCCGAGTTAGGCAAAACGGTTATGGGCTTACCAATCGTGGTGGTGGTTGAAGCTAAACAAAATGACTTTAATGAAGGTTGGGGACAATGTCTCGCTGAATTAGTCGCTTCACAAGGACTTAATCAAATTGAACCCGATCAAAAATCTTCTGCGGTTTACGGTATCGTAACAGATGGCGAAGTTTGGCAGTTTGGAAAATTAATATCTAACCTATTTACTAAGAATAGAACCAGAATAACCATTAGTGATTTAGATAAAATCTTTGGAGCCATCGGTTTTTTATTATCACAAAGATAGCAAGCAAGCGTAGGAAGGGTAAAGTGACAATTGACTTATCACAAACTTTGCTAAACCCATCGCGCCTTTTTTCCTGAACTTAAAGCCCCAAGGCACGAAGCAAAGGGCTTTATTGGGTGTCTTATGTTCGGCAAATTATTTAAACTTACTACGAACAGACATTTATCAGACATATGTAAGAGACTCAATGGCAATGAGTCTGCATGTACAATAAATGGCCTTTGAATTGAGGGCCATTAACAAAATCGAGTTGATTAATTTGACAACATGGCCCACTATTTGTTCAACCGTCAAGCGTTAAAAACTCACCGCCTATCCGTTTTGAAATCTTCAACACAGAGACACAGAGTTCCACTTCGGTTTCACAGAGATGTTGTACCAAAGACTTGAGGACTCTGTGTAACTCAGTGGTACTCTGTGAACTCTGTGTTAAAGATTTTTATAGACAATGTTTTTCAATGACTTAGCTGTTTTGTCACGCAAATCAAAAAACCTTTGGCGTTTTTAAAAACGATTGTAGAATACCTATTCTATCTGCACCCAAGCGGTGCCGGTTTTTCAAGTGGCCGAGTTGATGTCCAATCAACGCGCAAGTCACCGCGGCCGTTTCATCGCATGTTGTACCTGACAATGGGGCCCATCCTTGACTGAATGAGCGTACCTTTATACTCAAGATGGGAACAAGGACTTTTTGACAAAAACTTTTGGGCTCAAATAAAGGATTTGTGGGTTGAAGCCTCAAAATTCCGCGAGGACTTTTGTACGCCTGGCGAACATTACAACAGAGAAGAAAAATGTGTCATCCTTCAAATTGGTGTCGCACAGAGAATAATTGTGGCGGTGAATTTAAGTCCGCTCACTCGCTTTTGATTTGACAAAAATGTCTGTTATTCTAATATATTTTATATTGTCTCATTTTCTTCAGGAGAAAACCTGATGACAAAAATCATGGCTTGTGTTTCAAGCGGGTTGAGTACCTTTTCAACGGCTTGGGCATTGGGATTGTCACTTAATCAGACCTATTTTTTGCCCGGGGATACTTTGAGCCTCACATTAGATGATCTGATTGGCTAAAACTGTCAAAGGAGGAGTACCGGCGATGACAACTTCACCAGTCAACAATGAACTTGATAATGAACTTTGTGAAAAAGCGCGTCAATTAGGCAAACATACCACACAAGCTGAGGTGATACATAAGGCCTTAGAAGTCTACGTGTACTATTTGCAAAAAAGGGCCAATATCGTTTCGCAACAACTCGCTATTTTGGATGAATTTGGTCAAATTGATTATGACGATGATTATGATTACAAAAAGCTTAGAAATTTCAAACGTACTGGTTGATGCCTGTATTTGGTCATTCCTTTTGCGTCGTCGTGACGCATCATTGGAAAGTTTAGAGAAACAAACACTGCTGAAGTTAATTAAACAAACACGCGTCGTCTTGTTAGGCGTTGTCCGTCAAGAAGTACTCTCAGGCATTCGTGAAACACCGCAATTTGAACGAATACGCAAAAAACTGCGTGCTTTTCCAGATTTTCCGTTGACAACAGAGGATTATGAAAAAGCCGCAGAATTTTATAACATTTGCCGTACCAAAGGTGTGCAAGGTTCACCAACCGATTTCTTGTTATGTGCTGTATCACACCGTTATGATTTTCCGATTTTTACGACTGATAAAGATTTTGAACATTTTAAAAAATATATTGATTTTCAATTATATTCTGTTGCTAACACCTAATATCAGTAGATAAAAAACACTTAAGTCGGGTGGGCAAGCCGGCGAGAGTCAGAAAAATCTGGTCATCAGTGCCCGCTTGCCCTAGCTTCACAACATTTATCCATAAATATTTAATGGATTTCGCAACTCACCACGGCCGTTTCATCGCATGTTGTACCTGACAATGGGGCCCCATCCTTGACTGAATGAACGTACCTTGATAAGCCATTTGTTATCTAAAAATTTTCAATGACTTACCCAAATTTTCACGGTAAAAAACCGTTGAATTGGTTAAAGACGACTGTCTAATGACGGCCCCATCCGCACCCAAGCGGTGTCGCTTTTTCAAGTGGCCGACTTGATGTCCAATCTTAACGCCAATCTTAACGTCGATCTTTTCATCCCGATAGTGAGCAAAGGTTGCGTCCATAACTTAAAAATCATGTCATATCGTCATTTCACCTTAAAAAAAGTCAAACAGGAATTGAAGATAAAAGTCGTTGAAGATCAAGAGCGGTTTTCTCAAATTAAGGAAGTGAGTGATTATTTATCAACGACTCTAAGATACAATATTCCATTAGCGTTGGCGGTTGGTACCGAAAAGGCACGTTCTGAACTAATCATTGCAAATAGACTCTTAGAAGTTAGAAGGTTGCGGAACGATAAAATTAGTTTTTTTTCCTGTATTAATTTTGATGTTGACAAAGATTTGAATGGATGAAAGTGATTTCATTATTAGCAAATCGCCAGAGCAATTCTATCTGAACGCACCCATTATAACTATTGTTGAAGCCAAAAATGAAAATATCACTGGTGGTTTAGGACAATGTATAGCCGAAATGTTTGCGTCAAGCATCTTTAACGATCAAGAAGGGGAACATTTACCAAAAATCTATGGTGCCGTAACAACGGGCAATACCTGGCGGTTTTTAGAATATCAGGATAAGACGGCTTTTATTGATCGGGTAGAATATCACATTAGCAATGTGAATAAAATTGTTGGCATTTTGACTGAAATGGCAACCTAACTAAATGGCAACCTAACTACTTTCAATTCAATCTGAATGGACAACATGATAAAACATTTCAAAGTCATTGGACTTTATCATAAAATGAATTTTGACTTCAAATTCAATGACGATCTTAATATCCTCACCGGCAAAAACGGGGTTGGAAAAACGACCGTTCTCCGGCTTATTTGGTATCTCATTAGTGGGAATATTGATAAAATCATGCCGACGATTGATTTTGATGAGCTTGAGATTGAAACCAATCGTTTTATGCTTAATTTGAAAGTGTCTAGGCAGTCAGAGCTTAGCATGAGTTGGAATATCGGAAATGGCAAGCAAACCAAGACGCTGAACATGGAACCATCTGAAGTTGAGAAAGCTTCTCAAATGCTCAATCAGGACATTCTCAAGGTTTCTCAATCTACTACTTTTTTTCCAACGTTTAGACGTATCGAAGGCGGGTTTGCCACCGATAAGCCGCTAAAAAAAGAAATGGGGGAGTTATATGACGCGTTTCTTCAGGAAAAAATCTATCATGGACTTGAGAATGCTTTTAGTGATTTATCAAACTATCTCTCGGTGGAGAAACACCAGTTTGTGACTTCCGTTTCGACAGACGATCTGACTCGGCTACTGACTCAACAATATGCCGAGATTTCAGAACGTATCAACCAATTACAAAATAAACTCTCTCAATTCATAACTGAGCGTACTTCAAACACTTTTTCATCAGCCACTGCCAACACCAAGTCTGAAAGACTGGAACAGACGCTGAAAGAAATTCAATCGAAGGTGGATGAAGTCAAGACTCAAAAAGAGGAATTGCTCCGTCCATTTACCGTACTTTCAGACACAGTAAAAGAGATTTTTCAATACGAAGGCCTACAAATCACCGAAACGATGACGCTAGGAAACGCTTTGGGTTCGATGGCTTCTGAAAAACTCTCGTCAGGTGAAAAACAGATGCTCAGTTTTCTTTGCTATAATGCTTTTATTAACAATAGCATTATTTTAGTGGATGAACCGGAATTGAGTCTTCATGTCGATTGGCAAAGATTGCTATTGAGAATACTCATGCAGCAAGGCACTCAAAATCAATTTATCGTGGCGACGCATTCGCCATTTATTTATGCGAAGTATCCTGAGAAAGAATTGAGGTTGGATAAAGGAAACGAATAATGCCACAAATGTCACCTCTTACCGCCGATGAACTCGTTGCCACACTGATTCATACGACGCTGCCAACCATTTTGGTTGAGGGTAAATATGATATGACGATATACCGGTGGTTGGAAAACCACATTGGGCTATCTCACACAGATATTCTCCCTTGAAAGTGTGATTGAGTGGTTTGCATTTGAAGTTGAACAATATAGAGCGGGTAAGGAACATCAGGTTGATTTTCATATCAATCACTGATGTTACGCACTGAACTTCCAAGCCTTGGGATAAACCCCAAAGCTGGCAAGCGTTAGTCCGCTAAAACTAACTAGAACGCGAGTACAAACAAGAATCGGAAAACGCGATAAAAGGTTTTAGTCACCTTTAGGTTCCTGGACGCTTTTAGCCTTGGGATTTATCCCAAGGCTTGTGGAAGCTGAGTGCGTAACATGAGTCAATCAGATTGTGAAGTTGGGTGAAACTGGCATGAATACCAATTTAATAGCGGTTCGAGGCTTTCAATCTCCGTTGCAAAACACCTTATTAGAAATCCAATCCGAGTATCAACTTAAAATAAGGGGAAAAATCCTTTTTGAGCTACTCACCCGATATCTCAGTGCAACCAAGCGCAAGCCTAAGCATAGCACCCAAGCACTTTATGAGATAGGCATTAAATTGGTTAAAAAACCTGTTGACATGGAAAGATTGATAAGCTTGCTCAATCAAGCACTTGGAAATTAACCGACTCAATCCTTTAATTCGTTTCCTGTTCAAAATTTACTTTGAAAACGAAAGACATAAACCAATGACAAACGAAAAAATTTTGAACAAGATTACACGGATTAAAGGATTAGCAGGATTTTAAATCCTCTTATTTCAAGAGAATCTGATACAATAAACACTTTTTAATCCTGTCAATCTTTTAATCTGTTTAATCCTGTTCAAAATCTTTTTATCATCAAACTCACTTTGAAAACGAGAGACATAAACCAATGACAAACGAAGAATTGCTCAAAATCATTAAACAAGCCGCCAAGGATGGTGTGAAAGAACTTAAACTACCACGAAGGGGATTAACGGAATTGCCCCCAGAAATCGGTCAGTTGACCCAGCTTACCTCGCTATCTCTTTATGGGAATCAACTGACAGCTTTGCCCCCAGAAATCGGTCAGTTGGCCCAGCTTACCTGGCTAGACATTGAGGGGAATCAACTGACGATCTTGCCAAAAGAAATCGGTCAGTTGACCAAACTAACAACGTTACTGCTCGTGAATAATCAACTGACGGCCTTGCCAAAAGAAATCGGTCAGTTGACCCAGCTTACCGGGCTATACCTTTTTGGGAATCAACTGACAGCCTTGCCAAAAGAAATCGGTCAGTTGACCCAGCTTACCTGGCTAGATATTGAGGGGAATCAACTGACGACCTTGCCCTCAGAAATCGGTCAATTGACCCAAACCAAGCTAAACCTAAAGTCGAATAAACTGACGGCCTTGCCAAAAGAAATCGGTCAGTTGACACAGCTTACCGAACTAAACCTTTGGGGGAATCAATCGGTGCTTTTGCCCCTGGAATTCAAACGGTTGAAGGTGATACAACTTATTAAACAAGCCGCCAAGCATGGTGTGACAACACTTCACCTATCATGCAGGGGATTAACGGAATTGCCCCCAGAAATCGGTCAGTTAACCCAGCTTACCGAGCTAAACCTTAGATGGAATCAACTGACTGCCTTGCCGAAAGAAATCGGTCAGTTAACCCAGCTTACCGAGCTAAACCTTGGAGATAATCAACTGACGGCCTTGCCGTCAGAAATCGGTCAGTTGACCAAGCTTACCAAGCTAGACATTAGCTATAATAAACTGACGGCCTTGCCTTCAGAAATAGGTCAATTGACCCAGCAGCTTACCTCACTAGAGCTTGGAGGGAATAAACTGACGACCCTGCCCCCAGAAATCGGTCAGTTGACCCAGCTTCCCAAGCTAGACCTTAGTAGTAATAAACTGACGACTTTGCCCCCAGAAATCGGTCAGTTGACCCAGCTTCCCAAGCTAGACATTAGTGGTAACAAACTGACGACTTTGCCCCCAGAAATCGGTCAGTTGACCAAGCTTACCAAGCTAGACATTAGTGGTAACAAACTGACGGCCTTGCCCCCAGAAATCGGTCAGTTGACCAAGCTTACCAAGCTAGACATTAGTGGTAACAAACTGACGACTTTGCCCCCAGAAATCGGTCAGTTGACCAAGCTTACCAAGCTAGACATTAGTGGTAACAAACTGACGATTTTGCCCCCAGAAATCGGTCAGTTGACCAAGCTTACCAAGCTAGACATTAGCTATAATAAACTGACGGCCTTGCCTTCAGAAATCGGTCAATTGACCCAGCTTACCTCACTAGAGCTTGGAGGGAATAAACTGACGACCCTGCCCCCAGAAATCGGTCAGTTGACCCAGCTTACCGAGCTAAACCTTGTTGGAAATAATCAACTGACGGCTTTGCCCCCATAAATCGGTTTTTTGGTCAATCTGAAAGAACTTTCTTATGATGAAGAACTGGAAGAACTTGGTTATGAAGAACCTGATTATTATTATGATAATAGTGACTAACACTTGACAATAATCCACTATAATCACCACCGCCCGAAATTGTCAAACAAGGCACAAAAGCCATTTTAGCCTATCTCCAAGCACAACTACAGGAAAATATTAAAAAACAATGACTTACTGCTTGACGGAATTTGCAATCCTGTCTGTAACGTTTTCTTCTATCCTTTACGCTCTGCAACTCAGTAAGGGAGCGCTGCGATGTTCAACGTTACTGACAGGTTGCAAACCCTGTCAGACATTAGAACCTTAGAAGATGTCGCAGTGAACCAATTACTCTATGGCTGGGACTGGCGCACCCAAGACTTGGTGTTATCGCGCCTTGACCAAATAGGCGAAGGACAACATTTGATTTTGCCAAAAGTGGATCGTATGCTCGGTGCCAACGGATTTTATTCACTCTCGCCACTGTTTGATGAACGTATTATTGAGCTAAGTTTTGCTATACCTTCCACCCTTAAACTGGCCGGCGGTGATGACAAAGTGATTATGAAACGGGCCTTTAAAAGCCAGTTACCTCGTCGAATTATAACTCGTCCTAAAGTAGGTATGCGCGTTCCAGTTCACTTTTGGTTTCAGAATGAAATGAAATCATATATGCAGCATATCTTCAGTAGAAACGCTATTAACCGGGCCGGTATTTTTAATTATGAGCGTATCCAGAAACTCATGGAATATGACATCGGCGAAGCCCAGCCACGTTATGGCCTCAAACTCTGGATGCTATTAACTTTTGAAATGTGGAGAAGAAGAGTCATTGAAAATGAAGAATGACAACGAATGCGAATTAAGAATTAAAAATTAAAAATGTATAATGAACAAAGACTTATAAAATAACTGCCAATGAAGATGTTTTTATAAGTTATTGATTTTATAAGATTCAATTTAACTCTTAATTCGCATAACCGCATAACGAGGAAAAAAACATGACTCAATTTGAAGAAAGAACCGACAATGCGCCCAACATTCAGGACATCTATAAGGTACACTATTTCAATCCCGAACAAACGGCCGTTTTTGAAGCACCTGAAGATCATTCGTATTATTTCAAAACGTTCATAGGTACCCACAACGTAGAAGTTGAACGTGGCGATTGTGTTTATTTATTGAGTGCTGACAAGAAAACGGCTTTTTTGAAGCGTGGTTGGTGTCAAATTGAATCTTGCCATTGTGCAACCATCGTGCGTGGATTTATGCCCGCTGATCGTTCCTGTTCACTGGCAGGCTTACCGGTACTCCCTTACGTTAACGGATGTTCCACTAAGCAAATCTTCGCGCCTCCACGCCCCGGCGATCCCACATTACAATATCTTCACATTCCGGCCCATAGTGCCGAACAGGCGCACCATATTCATTCCACAGTTCGCGTCGTTTATACGCTATCAGGCAAGGGAACGAGTGTCGTCGGAATGGAAGGATTGACAGTCAAAGAAGAACTGACACCGGGCAAGGTGTGTATTTTAGAGCCTATGTGCCCACATCATTTTGAAACACCTTATGGAGAATCATTGATAGTTGTGCCACTACACATATTCTCAGCAACGCCAAGTGTTGAAACGGTGCATCCTATGTTCAATGGGACTTATCTTATGAATCAAGGTCGTTAAATATTAGCAACGTTTGTAGTTTGTCGTTTGTAGTAGGCGATTTATCGCCCACAATTATAAGCGATTTATCGCCTCGCCCAGATCACCTACTACGAACAGACATTTATCAGATATTGAGTCGATAGCATTGAGTCTGCATGTACAATAAATACGCTTTGAATTGAGGGCCATTAACAAAATCGAGTTGATTAATTTGACAACATGGCCCACTTTTTCTTCAACACAGAGACACGGAGTTCCACGGAGTTTCACAGAGATGTTGTACCAAAGACTTGAGGACTCAGTGTAACTCTGTGGTACTCTGTGAACTCTGTGTTAAAGTAAATACTGTTATATTTAGCGTATCTTTAAAACGGGAGCCTTGGTGTTGGGCGATATCGTCCTAGCCATATCGGATGGCAAAAGTGTCGCTTCGAGTGGGCGGTGTGCGTCTAAAATCAAAAAAGTCAACTCTAAAAAAGGCTGACCAATCTATAACTCAATTTTAAGCACAGAAGCTCACTTTATTCTTGCGCGTTTCAAGAGAATCTGAGAGGATCTGTCAAAATTAATCAGGTCAATCCTTTAATCCGTTTAATCCTGTTCAAAAAAAATTTATCATCAAACTCACTTTGAAAACGAAAGATATAAACCAATGACAAACGAAGAATGGCTCGAAATCATTAAACAAGCCACTAATCTTTATCAAATCCAAAATCTCTCCAAACTCCGCGACACCCGGTTTCCCAAACTGCGGTGAAATCCGTGTGCAATATGATGAATAACAATACAAAAAATAAAGAAGATCAAGTTGTCATCTATCAAACATATGATAATTCTATAGAACTTGAAGTGAGCTTTGCTCATGACACCGTTTGGCTGACACAAGCTCAAATGATGGCGCTTTTTGGCAAAACCAAACAGAATATCAGCCTACATATCAACAATATATTCAAAGAAGGTGAATTAGACAAGGCATCAGTTGTCAAGGAATCCTTGATAACTGCTGCCGATGGCAAGCAATACAAAACGAAGCGGTACAATTTGGATGTCACTATATCGGTGGGTTATCGGGTTAAGTCTCAACGTGGCACACAGTTCCGCATCTGGGCAACCCAACGCTTGCGTGAATATCTGGTGCAGGGCTACAGTATCAATCAGGATCGTTTCGACCAAAACGCCGCTGAACTACAACAAGCATTGGCATTAATTCGCAAAGCGGCACGATCACCAGAAGTCAATGCCGAATCGGGGCGTGGCTTGGTGGAAATCATCACTCGTTATACCCAGACTTTCCTTTGGCTACAGCGTTATGACGAAGGTTTACTCAATGAGCCTTCATGCCAAGCAGGTGGTCGTCTTCCTAACGCTGATGAAGCGATGCAAGCCTTGCAGGAACTCAAACAGTCGCTTATGGATCGTGGCGAGGCTAGCGAACTGTTTGCTAATTTACGCGGTGACGGACTTGCTTCAATTCTCGGTAATTTGGAACAAAGTGTCTTTGGTGAGCCTGCTTATCCGACGATTGAAAGCAAGGCCGCTCATTTTTTGTATTTCGTGGTTAAAAATCACCCTTTCTTAGATGGCAATAAACGAAGTGGTGCATTCCTTTTTGTAGATTTCTTGCATCGTAATGGTCGTCTTATGAACGCCAGAGGTGAAACCATCATTAACGACACTGGGCTGGCTGCCTTAACTTTGTTGGTGGCTGAATCTGATCCAAAACAGAAAGACATTTTGATTCGCCTGATAATGAATATGTTGGCAAGGGATAATGAAGGAAATGACTGAACTTCCGCTAGTATTTCTAAACGGTTTTTTTCTAACACGCTAAAACTGAGTAGCTACTGTGATTATAATTAATATAACATTATCATCAAACTCACTTTGAAAACGAGATACATAAACCAATGACGAACAGATTTTGAACAATTGAACAAGATTACGTTTAATCCTGTTAAAAAAAATTTTATCATCAAACTCACTTTGAAAACGAAAGACATAAACCATTGCTCAAAATCATTAAACAAGCCGTCAAGGATGGTGTGAAAGAACTTAACCCGTTTCTCGTTTGTAAGTACCCGTCCATAGATTCTTCAAAAATAAAGTGAATAAAAACAATAGTTTTCGTCGTCAAAATACCGAAAAACTTCTGGACGGGTACTTAGTAGGCGATTTATCGCCCATCGTTTGTCGTTTTTCGTTTGTAGTAGGCGATTTATCGCCCACAATTATAACCTAATCGTCTCGAAGGCTTTGCCAATTTCAGGCCGACTCAGCTAGTCTGCATGTACAATAAATGTGCTTTGAATTGAGGGCCATTAACAAAGTTGATTAATTTGACAACATGGCCCACTTTTTGTAACCGTCAAGCGTTAAAAACTCGCCCCCTATCCGTTTTGAAATCTTCAACAGAGACACGGAGTTCCACGGAGTTTCACAGAGATTTACCAAAGACTTGAGGACTCAGTGTAACTCTGTGGTACTCTGTGAACTCTGTGTTAAAGTATTTAACACCAACCGCAACGGACAGATTATAATCGTTGTTTACACGATAATCAGCGTTGGCATAATAATGCGGGTTATGTGGTTGAGTGTCGTGTTGACTTGCACAGGAGGGAAAAATGAGCGATACAATCGAACTTGAAGATGAGATTATTGAAGATGAGGTGAGAAAGATGGGTTCTGTGAATCATAGCATTGCACAAACTAGGACAAGCACCTTATTAAGTTCGGATGAACGTTTTGAGGTGTTGGTGGAGTTAAGCTTGGATGCCAGTCAAATCGATTTAAAACGGTTTGGACTCAAAACTAAAGATGAAATAGTACCAGACATAAGTGTTTATATTGGATCAGCACCAATCCCTGACGAAGAGATTGAGGATGACATTTTGAAAGCCTCCCAAATGCCTGACTTGGCAATTGAAATACTTTCCCCCAGTCAATCAATTGGTATGCTTGTTAGGAAGATCAAAGCCTATTTTGCTCTTGGTGTTAAGTCGTGTTGGTTAATTGTACCTCCGATGAAGGTCATAAATATTTATTCGAAACCTAGCCAATCCAAAACCTTTGATATGAACGACACGGAGGTGGTTGATGAGGTAATGGATATCCGCCTTCCTATTCAGAAAGTGTTTAGTAGAAGACAAAGTGTCCCTCAAATGAATTCATGAATCCAGTGCCACCTTGCCAGAATTTCTGGTTCCCACGCGCCAGCGTGGAAACCCTGGCTAGACTTCCGCCAACATCTAAAAGCTAAAGTACCCTAAAGGGCACTGTACCTATTTTGGGGAAATTAATTTGTCTTCGATCCTAAACAAAATGACTTTAATGAAGGTTGGGGACAATGTCTCGCTGAATTAGTCGCTTCACAAGGACTTAATCAAATTGAATCCGAGCAAAAATCTTCTGCGGTTTACGGTATCGTAACAGATGGCGAAGTTTGGCAGTTTGGAAAATTAATATCTAACCTATTTACTAAGAATAGAACCAGAATAACCATTAGTGATTTAGATAATTTTTTTGGATCCATCGGTTTTTTATTATCACAAAGATAGCAAGCGTAGGAAGGGTAAAGCGACAATTGACTTATCACAAACTTTGCTAAACCCATCACACCTGTTTTCCTGAACTTAAAGCCCCAAGGCACGAAGCAAAGGGCTTTATTGGGTGTCTTATGTTCGGCTTTCGCCCTTTCCACAACACCGCCGCTCACAAACAACAGTAGTGCGGTAATCATTCTGCCCACCATCGAACGGTGCGGCAATGCGTTGCATAACTTCGGAACAGGTGCCGTCCTAGATAATGGGCCGTAATCCGGTAAAGGCAGCCAAGTAGGAGGGCAAAGTCAGTTTTTTTTGGAAAATTTAGGGTGAACTGCCGTTTGTAGTTTGTAGTAGGCGATTTATCGCCCACAATTAATTATAGCCTAATCGTCTCGATGGCTTTGCCAATTTCTGGCGACTCAGGTAGTCTGCATGTACAATAAATGCTTTTTGAATTGAGATGCGAATTAAGGGTTGAATTAAATATTATGAAATCAATGAGTTATAAAAACTTAGCCTGACAAGTTATTTATAACTCTTTGTTCATTCTACATTTTTAATTTTTAATTCTTAATTCGCATTTGAGGGCCATTCACAAAATCGAGTTGATTAATTTGACAACATGGCCCACTTTCGATAACCCGTCAAGCGTTAAAAATTCTATAATAACTTATCCGTACCTTTAACGGCTATTCTTATATTGCAGAGTCAGTCGCCTTTTCCTCTGATGGACGTTTTATTGGCAGTGCTGATAACACGATGGGATGTGTCTTCTGGCAACTTAATTCGCACTTTGACAGGGCATAAAATTTCTGTGTATTCAGTGACTTTCAGTCCTGAAGGCAAGTTGGCTTCGGGATATAGGGATGGAATGATAAAATTGTGGCGCTGAATTTAAGCCAAACCTGACAGGTTTTTAAAACGGGTCATGTTTAGTTTCGAGTCTTATTGAAAATGCGTTCATTGAGTTTGTTTATCCGTTTATGTCTTTAATACTGTGTACTATTTATTTTACCCAATTCTCTTTATCAATAGAGGTAAAAAAGGAAAATTATGCCACGAAGAGATAGCATTCATTATATCGTAAAACAAGCACTTATAAATGATGGTTGGAAAGTGACCGATGATCCTTATGTTATTTCTTACGGTAAACGATTTTTATTTGTCGATATTGGAGCCGAGTCGTTCCCAAACGGCATTGAAGGCCGATTTTTGGGGATGCAACGTGAGAATAAAAAAATTGTTGTGGAAATTAAAGACTTTCGAGGAAAATCGGTCATAGAAGATTTAGAACAAGCAATTGGACAGTATACGATTTATCGTATATTACTCAATAGAATTGATCCAGCGCGTGAAATATATTTAGCAGTGACAGATGTACTTTATGACAAAATATTCAGTGAGCCAATCGGTAAAGCAATTATCAGTGACTTACCGCTTAAATTGATCATCGTCGATTTGGAAACCGTGGAGATACAACAATGGATACCACCACGAATGATAGAAACATTGTAAAGCAAGTTATCCTCAAATATGCACAGTTTCGTCCATCACATGGACACATTCGGCTGGAGACGGTTTTTGATGAAACCCAAGGCCGCTACCTCTTAATGCAAGTAGGTTGGGACAGAAAACGGCGAATCAGTGGCGATATTATTTATATCACGTTACATGATGGAAAGGTTTATATTGAATATGATGGCCTTGAACATGGCATCTATGATGATTTGCTAAACCAAGGCATTCCAGAAGAGCGCATTGTTTTAGCTTTTCAGCCAGAAACCGCGAACGTATGAAAATAGCTGAGTCATGAAAGTCACCCAGCATTCAGACTACACTTTTAAATACAACAAGAAGCTGGGTAGGCATGGATGGTTGCGCCTAACACCCGCTTATTCTGTCAAGCTGGTAAAAGAGATCATTGATAACATCCGTGGAGATTCCTTTATTCTTGATCCCTTTTCAGGTACAGCTACAACCGGTTTAGTCGCTGCTGAACAGGGGTTGTCTGCACATTGTTTTGATATTAACCCGTTCCTTATTTGGTTCGGAAATGCCAAATGTCGGCACTATTCAAACGATGAACTGGAGGAACTGAAGGCCTGAATTGATATCTCAATAGCAGAATGCAAGGGCTTTGTCAAACAAGATAATTGGTTGCCCAATATACACAACATTACAAGATGGTGGAGTGAACATACCCTGAAAGGGCTTGCCGCACTTCGTCAGGCACTGGTTAACCAGTTCGGGGAACCAAAAGAAGATGAGGTTTCTGCCCTAGCATGGATTGCATTTTGTCGGGTGATCATTGAAACGTCTTCGGCCGCATTCAATCATGTTTCTATGTCATTTCATGATGAAGTGACAAGGTATGAGATTGAACAGATTGAGTACCTATACCTAAAAATAGTCGATGCGATAGCCCAAAGTGCCAGTGAAGACATCATAGCCGGCAGGGCGACGGTGTATTTTGCAGACGGTAGGGAACCTGCTTCAATTAATGGCGTGAAGTATTCGCATATCGTCACCTCGCCCCCGTACCCTAACCGCATAAGCTATATCCGTGAACTTCGCCCTTACATGTATTGGACAAAGTTTCTTAATACCGCTCGTGAAGCCGGTGAATTAGATTGGAAAGCGATAGGTGGCACATGGGGTATTGCAACCAGTCGGCTTTGCGACTGGGAATCCAACGGGGTTGAACTACCTGACTCGTTAAAACGGGTTGTTTCGCAAATTTTTGAAACGGAAGAAAAGAATGCCTTATTGATGGCAAACTATGTGTGGAAGTATTTCCATGACATGCACTTGCACCTTCAGAACTTGCGGAACAACCTAAAGAAAGGTGCCGTGCTATCGTACATTGTAGGTAATTCCAGTTTCTATGGGGTACCTGTTCACACGGAAAAGCTACTTGAAGACTCGTTAAAATCCCTTGGATTCACCAATATCGGTAGCAAGGTGATCAGGAAACGCAATAGCAAGAAAGAACTATTTGAGTATTGCGTTTATGCCAGCTATCAGGAAAGTAGAAAATACGAGCCACTGTTTTTGAGTGCCAACCAAACCAAAGGAGAACAACTCGCTCTGTTGTAGTGGCATGGACAACCTCTCCCCGTTCGTTCCGTTTGTAGTAGGCGATTTATCGCCTCTCCCCCGTTCGTAGTAGGCGATTTATCGCCCACAATTATAACCTAATCGTATCGATAGCTTTGCCAATTTCTGGCCGGCTCAGCTAGTCTGCATGTATAATAAATGTGCTTTGAATTGAGGGCCATTAACAAAATCAAGCTTTTCAATTTGACAACATGGCCCACTTTTTGTGGGGCCGTCAAGCTAAAAAAACTCACCGCCTATCCGTTTTGAAATCTTTAACACAGGCTTCAGTTCCACAGAGCAAGCGTAGGGTGGTTCTTGCTACGCGAAACCTGCCATCAATTAAAAAATATAGACCAATTTGTTCGGACATGACGACAAAGCATGTGGATTTAGGACTCTGGCTACGCTTGCTTTTTGACTTATTTTACTTCTTCAGGATTGTTGGGTTTAACTCAAAGACCTTCGGTTCGCTCTTACTACCCACCTACGCTTGCTGACAGTCGAAATGGGTGATGAGATAATAAAAAAGTTTTTTAAGCAGACATATAGGTTGGTGCAAGCGATGTGGGTGCGACTATTGGCTTAATTTTTTCTAGGTTAGCCGGTTCTCCATGCCAGAAATGCCAAATATCCCATTTCATTTGACCTAAAAGCCACAATTCTGGCGAAGTACCAAATAATCGAGACAAACGCAAAGCCATATCCGTGCTCATTCCGCTTTTGCCATTGATAACGGCGCTAATTTGTTCGAGGGAAATATCGATTTTTTGAGAGAGTTCGGCTGGTGTGATGCCATAAGGCTTTATAAACTCTTCAAGTAAAATTTCGCCCGGATGGACCGGCGGTTGGTTCGTTGGTATTCTCATTTTATAACCCTTTTAATGATAGTCTACAATTTCAACCCGTCTTGGGCCATCTTCAGCCCAGACAAAACAAATACGATAACGCTCATTGATTCTAATAGAATATTGTCCCTTCCGAAAACCTTGTAGCAATTCTAGTCGATTGCTGGGAGGTATTCTTAAATCCTCTATATCAACCGCGTTATCCAGAAAATAGAATTTGCGTAAGGCGATTTTTCTTAATTTAAGAGGCAACGTCTTTCTGGCTTCTTTAGAATCAATGCCGTTATAAATATCTTCAGCTCCTTTATCAAAAAAATCAATTATCATAACGATTGTTCATGACCTTGAATGGCGTTTGGGAACAGCCCCAAACGATTTTGATACTACAATTGTTCGTAGTAGGCGATTTATCGCCTCGCCCCGTTCGTAGTAGGCGATTTATCGCCCACAATTATAACCTAATCGTCTCGATGGCTTTGCCAATTTATGGCCGGCTCAGCTAGTCTGCATGTATAATAAATGTGCTTTGAATTGAGGGCCATTAACAAAATCAAGCTTTTCAATTTGACAACATGGCCCACTATTTGTTCAACCGTCAAGCGTTAAAAACTCACCCCCTATCCGTTTTGAAATATTCAACACAGAGACACGGAGTTACACGGAGTTTCACAGAGATGTTGTACCAAAGACTTGAGGACTCTGTGATACTCAGTGGTACTCTGTGAACTCTGTGTTAAAGTAAGTACTGTTATATTTAGCGTATCTTTAAAACGGGAGCCTTGGTATTGGGCGACATACGTTTTAACCCTATCGGATGGCAAAAGTGTCGCTTCGAGTGGCTCAAAACAACTTATCTCTCTTGTTGACCATTTATGCACGATTTATCCCTTTTGGCGCACCGTTTTAACTAGGCCCTGATAAATCCTTGTGTTGATTCGCCTTGATGTGAACAGTTCATGGAGCTTATTCAACGCCTCCTCGGCCGTCAAAAGATTTTCTTGAAACGCTTTCAACACTTGACCGGCGATGCCTGATATGGAAACACCCAATTGCCGTGCGACTGTGCGTCCGGCTTCTTCCTCAATCAGTAAGGGCAAACCGCGTTGAAGTGCCAGTTGTATCGCCTCTTGTTCACCAATATCCAACGGTTCCAACTCCGGCGAAATCTTTTGGTTAACCTCCACGACTTCGAGTAAGTCGGCCACAGCATAATGCTGAAGGTAAGCTTCTGCACTGACGAATTGGCCTTGAAACAATTCCTCTAGCACTGTAGGTGGAATAAGGATCAGATCATAGAGTTTACGAATGAAGCCGTAGCCGTCTGTCATTTTCTCTAACGTGATAAGCTGACCAGTATTACTGATAATCAATCTCTGATCAGTCATATATTTAGTTCAATATTGAGATTTGCTTGATTGTCAATCAAGACAGAAAAGCCAAAACGATATAGCATATCGTCAAAAGCGCGGCGCGTCATACCAACTATTTGGCGTGCTTGTTTCTCCGAAAGCTTACCAGTCGAGTAAAGCGTCGTGACAAGTGCCTCTTTTAGATAGCGTTGATCCACACCGGTGATATCATCGGGTAATTCTACAGAGATTTTCATGGCAAAGGTAAAGGCTTATGTAGATTTGAACTTAAAAAAATTGTTGTCCGGTACTGAAATAGACTCGCTAGTACCTTGTCAGTTTTATCGGGTACGATGGGTTTTGTTGCATTCTACCCACCCTACATAACTCGCTAGGTACATTAACAATTGGTTATAGTAATGGATATTTTTCATGCGACTGTCAAACATATCCAGATGCCGTTACCACTTCTCCGTTTTTTATAAATAATTGAATATTAAGGAAAACGGCATAGCGAAATCGCCTACGCTCGTGATCGTTACCTTGGAACGAAAGTCGCCCACACTGTTGTTCCTCGTTTTGACAAACTGATAGGTGGTAAGAGTTTCCCCCAGTGATTTTTTTTCACTTAAAATAGTATAGCATTTTCAGCTTTGGTTAAATACAAAGCAAACACGCTAAAACCCCTACAAGTGATGTACTTTACGCAAAATGCTATAGAACGCATACAATAACCTGACAACATGGCCCACTTTCGATAACCCATCAAGCGTTAAAAACTCACCGCCTATCACTTTAGTACAACGAATTAAGAAATAAACGAATTAAAAAAAATAGACTTCAGATGTTGTACCAAAGACTTGAGGACTCTGTGTAACTCTGTGGTGCTCTGTGAACTCTGTGTTAAATATTTATTTTTATAGACAACGTTTTTCAATGAGTTAGCCAATTTGTCACGGAAATCAAAAACCTTTGGCGTTTTTAAAAACGATTGTATAATATTCGTTTGCACCGAAGCGGTGTAGGACTTTCAAGTGGCCGAGTTGATGTCCAATCTTAACGCCAGTCTTAACGCCGATCTTTTCATCCCGATAGTGAGCAAAGGTTGCGTCCATAAGGAACAAACTTATGTTTGGGCCGTCAATCGGTTGGACTGATAAGAATAAATGTAGTCTCTCTCCTATTATCAACTTAAAAATAATGTCATGTCATACAGTAATTTCACCTTAAAAAAAGTCAAACAGGAATTGAAGATAAAAGTCGTTGAAGATCAAGAGTTGTTTTCTAAAATTAAGAAAATCAAGGTGAGTGATTATTTATCAACGACTCTAAAATACAATATTCCATTAGCGTTGGCGGTTGGTACCGAAAAGGCGCGTTCTGAACTAATCATTGCAAATATACTCTTAGAAGTTAGAAGGTTGCGGAACGATAAAATTAGTTTTTTTTCCGGTATTAATTTTGATGTTGACAAAGATAAAGATTTGAATGGATTTTGTGATTTCATTATTAGCAAATCACCAGAGCAATTTTATCTTAACGCACCCATTATAACTATTGTTGAAGCCAAAAATGAAAATATCACTGGTGGTTTAGGACAATGTATAGCCGAAATGTTTGCGTCAAGCATCTTTAACGATCAAGAAGGGGAACATTTACCGAAAATCTATGGTGCCGTAACAACGGGCAATACTTGGCGGTTTTTAGAATATCAGGATAAGACGGCTTTTATTGATCGGGTAGAATATCACATTAGCAATGTGAATCAAATTGTTGGCATTTTGACTGAAATGGCAACCTAACTTGGTGGTGCCGGAATAGTAGCAAGTGTCGGATGGGTAAAGCTATGCTACACCCATCCTAACGAAACCGCCCAAAGGCACTCGTGCCAAATTTTTAAAACGCCAGGGGCGTTGCCCCTGGCTTTAATAATACGCCCCTTCAGGGCTAATAGAAATTTGAAAACGCCAGGGGCGTTGCCCCTGGCTTTGAGAAAGAATTGAGGTTGGATAAAGGAAACGAATAATGCCACAAATGTCACCTCTTACCGCCGATGAACTCGTTGCCACACTGATTCATACGAAGCTGCCAACCATTTTGGTTGAAGGTACACAAGATATGACGAGATATCGCTGGTTGGAAAAACCATATTGGGCTATCTAACACCGATATTCTCCCTTGTGGTGGTAGGAATAATTTGCTGGCGGTGTCTAACTTGAAAGTGTGATTGAGTGGTTTGCATTTGAAGTTGAACAATATAGAGAACTTCCAAGCCTTGGGATAAACCCCAAAGCTGGCAAGCGTTAGTCCGCTAAAACTAACTAGAACGCGAGTACAAACAAGAATCGGAATAGTCACCTTTAGGTTCCTGGCGCTTTTAGCCTTGGGATTTATCCCAAGGCTTGTGGAAGCGGAAATTAACCGACTCAATCGACTTTGAAGGAATGATATGATTAAAGAAGAAGAAACGATTCGCGGTACTGACGAGACTTTTTTGCAACTGATGAAGCTAAGTGGCAATAGTCTATTGAAAATGTTAGGTTTTTCTGCTGAACAAGCGGAAAAATACACTTTCCAAGCTGTGGATAGCAAAGAGAAAGAACTCAAACCCGATATCGAAGGTTTTCCCATACTTGCCAGTGACGAAGGGCGAATTTTTATCGAATTTCAGGGATACTGGGATCCCTTCGTTTGTCATAGATTGATGGCTGAAGTATTTTTAGGGTGTGCGAGTGAGAAGTATTCGGGTGAAGTGGTTGCGTGTATTGTTTATACTGACAAAACTTACCAAGATGCGGCCCTGCCGCTCAATGAATTTACCGATATGACAAACTGCCATTTAGGCGGTTGTATTCGGGAAATCGTGCTCACCGATTACAGTGACAAAGAACTTGAAGCCATTGATCCCAAATTGGTCGTCTTGGCCCCGTTTACACTTTCAGCCAAGACAAGCAAAACAACACTGTTGGCAAAAGGGCAAGAATGGAGCCATTTAGTCAGGGAAGTCTTTCCAGACCCATTACAGAAAGAAGCCTTGGATTTATTAGGTTTGTTTTTACTTCATCGGTTTCGTCAATTCAATTATGAAGAGGTGGTTGCTATGTTAAATTTTGATCTCATGGACACTGTAGCCGGCCAGCAGATATATGATATGGGCCGTGAAAAAGGAGTTGATGAAGGGTATCTGGGGGCCAGCCAAGAAATGCTTATCGGTATTTTAACAGAACGCTTTGGGGTGGTGCCTAGCGAAATCATGGCCCATATTCGGGCTATTAAACAATGGGAGGTGTTAAAAAACCTTCCAATACAAGCCTTACGCTGCCCATATGTGACTAGTTTTAAGAAAAAGCTCTCATAAAAGATTTTGAACCGGATTACACGGATTAAAGGATTAGCAGGATTTTGTGAATGATGAATGATGAATGATGAATGATGAATGATGAATGATGAATGATGAATGATGAATTAAATCACTCGTTTAAAGAAAAAATTCAGACCAGAATCCTTTTTTAATCCTGTCAATCCTTTAATCCGTTTAATCCTGTTCAAAACTTTAATCGTCTGAATCAGAATTGACAAAATTTTAGAATTTCCAGAATGAAAACCAAACTATGAATCTCATATAAAATTTTTATCCAACCCTTGCGAGAGCAATATTTTCCAACTCCACTTAGGGTAAGGCAGGCACCCTGACCAATAATTTATTGGGCATCAAGAATTTCAATACCCACCTGCTGTTCATATGCCCCAATATTAAGGGTAATTTCATCTGTTAAACGCACCGTGCGACATTCCTGTCAATTCTCGACTAGCCGAATATAAAGGGCATCAACTTCTTGATCGTAACTGATTCTCATCATAATAGCATTCTCTCAAAAGGTGTAAACAGTGATAACAACCATTTCGTAAGCTTCCTCTTTAACAACAGGTGCGACTTGTTTAATTGGGTATGTTTCCTTGCCAATATTTGTTATATTGGAAATTCGCCCGATAAAGCAACCTGTCAGGTTTTGCCTGTTCTATAGAACCCACTATAATCGCTTCACTTATTTCAGTTTTGTCAGTACCACGTTCAACACATTGTTCAAGTGCATGTTTTGTTAAACGTATTGATTTCATATAGGTAAACCATAGTTTATTGAAAAGTGAGTCAATGAGACATTGGCACAAATCGAATATTAATTATGTATAGATGATAGCACAAAATCCACAATTATAACCTAATCGTCTCGAAGGCTTTGCCAATTTCTGGCCGGCTCAGCTAGTCTGCATGTACAATAAATGGCCTTTGAATTGAGGGCCATTAACAAAATCAAGCTTTTCAATTTGACAACATGGCCCACTTTTTGTTCAACCGTTAAGCGTTAAAAACTCACCCCCTATCCGTTTTGAAATCTTCAACACAGAGACACGGAGTTCCACAGAGTTTCACTTCAGATGTTGTACCAAAGACTTGAGGACTCTGTGTCACTCTGTGGTATTCTGTGGACTCTGTGTTAAAGTAAGTCTTTATTTAAACCTCCGCCCTTTCCACAACAAATAAACCGCAGGCACGACAAACAATGACAACAATGGTGCCGTAATCATACCGCCCACCATCGAACGGCGCGGCAATGCGTTGCATAACTTCGGAACAGGTGCCGTCCTAGATAATGGGCAGTAATCCGATAAAGGCTGCCAAGTGGCAAAATAAGTTCATTTTTTTGGGAAAATTTCTGATGAACTGCCCAACTTTGTGCAGCACCTGCTACACCACTCAAATGAGTTTAGAGATAAATAAGAGAATTCAACCATGAGTACCTATCAAGTCAATCAAATAGCCGATTGGTTTTTAGCTTCTATAGATAGAGAGGCCGGCGATACGATTTCTCATTTAAAGTTACAAAAACTGATGTATTATGCACAGGCATGGTCTCTTGCTCTTAATGATTCGAGCTTGTTTGATGAATATTTTGAGGCATGGACACATGGCCCAGTATTGCCTAGCCTTTGGCAACGGTTTAAAGAATTTGACCAAGACTCGATTCCTCTTAAGGCCATCATTTCAACAACTGAGTTCTCGACAGAAGATGAGAAATTACTGTCTGATATACTCAATAGTTATGGCGATCTGTCGGCCAAACATTTAGAAGAACTCACCCATTCAGAAACACCCTGGCGTGAAGCGCGAGGGAACCTTCCCATAGAAGTTCGTTCTAATAATATTATCAGTCAAGAAATCATGCAAGAATATTATCGAAGACTCTATCAGGAACAAGACGATGACTAATCGTCAAAAAAAGTTAAAAAAGATTGCAAATAGGCATAAAGAAAAAAATGTCTATTTAACCGAAATAGATAGGGATCGAAAAGACTCTCGAATCCCCGTATGTGGTATTGAAATATTATCAGCCTGAGTTTGAATGTTTTTCATCATGGAACAGCAGTGAGCTGAGTGCTTTTAGTCAATTTATCTTAAAGCTGAAAAATAGTAAGTGGACGGATATATATAAAACCGGTGGTACAGAAGGCGATAAAACCGGTTTTGGATACACCAAACATAAAGACAGAAGCAAACTGCCAAAACATCCTGAACTCGACAATATCAGTCAAGATATTACTTTTTTTGAGCTGCGAGTGACGCAAAAAGCTCGTGTTCATGGCTTCAGAGTCAAAGACGCTTTCTTTCTTGTTTGGTTAGATCGTGAACATCGAATATATGATATGTAGCAAGCGTAGGATGCCTTTGTTTGGTGCCGTAATCATCCCAGACCGTTTGTAGTAGGCAATTTATCGCCTCGCCCCGTTCGTTCCGTTTGTAGTAGGCGATTTATCGCCCACAATTATAACCTAATCGTATCGATAGCTTTGCCAATTTCTGGCCGGCTCAGCTAGTCTGCATGTATAATAAATGTGCTTTGAATTGAGGGCCATTAACAAAATCAAGCTTTTCAATTTGACAACATGGCCCACTATCTGTTCAATCGTCAAGCGTTAAAAACTCGCCACCTATCCGTTTTTATTTAACACAGAGACACGGAGTTCCACAGAGTTTCACAGAGATGTTGTACCAAAGACTTGAGGACTCTGTGTCACTCTGTGGTACTCTGTGGACTCTGTGTTAAAGTAAGTATTTATTTAAACCTCCGCCCTTTCCATAACAAATAAACCGCCGGCACGACAAACAATGACAACAACGGTGCCGTAATCATTCCGCCTACCATCGGCGCGGCAATCCGTTGCATGACTTCGGAACCGGTGCCATGTCCTAACATGATGGGCAATAAGCCGGCAATAATCACCGCCACTGTCATCGCTTTCGGGCGGACTCGTAGTACCGCGCCTTCCATGATGGCCGCTTTTAAGTTCTTATAATTAGTCAAGCGATCAGTGATTTGGTACTCTCGAATGGTATTATCTAAATACACCAACATCACCACCCCAAATTCGGCCGCGACACCAGCCAGCGCAATAAATCCAACGCCAACCGCAACGGACATGTTGTAGCCTAACAAAAATATGAGCCAAAAGCCGCCGACTAATGCAAAAGGCAACGTTGCCATCACGATTAACGCTTCCGTCATATTGCCAAAGGTTAGGTATAATAATAGCAAAATAATAAACAGCGTTAACGGAACCACTTGAGTCAACTTCTCTTGGGCGCGGAGCATATATTCATATTGTCCTGACCAAGTTATCGAATAGCCAGGCGGCAACTTGACTTGTTCGCGGACGACGGCTTGGGCTTTTTGTACATAGGTACCGACATCAACGCCACGAATGTCTACAAATGTCCACCCATTCAAACGGGCATTTTCGCTTTTCAGCATTGGAGGGCCATCAACGATTTTGACTTCAGCCACTTGCGCCAACGAAATTTGCGCCCCGGTGGGAGTCACTAACAACAATGCCTTCAAGTTCTCCAAATCATCACGGACTTCTCTGGGAAAACGGAGATTGACGGGATAACGCTCTAAGCCTTCGATGGTTTCAGTAATATTCATGCCACCCACGGCCGCGCTGATCACGGCGTTGATATCAGAGATATTTAAACCTAAACGCGCCGCTTTCACTCTGTCGGGGGTGATTTCAATATAACGGCCACCGGCTACGCGCTCAGAATAAGCAGAAGTCGTGCCTTCGACTTGCATCACGACGGTTTCAATCTGTCTGCCGATGTCTTCAATTACTTTCAAATCCGGCCCAGCAACTTTAATACCCACGGGCGTTTTGATGCCGGTGGCTAACATATCTATGCGCGTCTTGATGGGCATTACCCAAGCGTTAGTCAAACCAGGAAAATCAACCAGTTGATCGAGTTCCTCAATCAGTTTTGCCACCGTCATGCCTTCGCGCCATTCGGCTTCTGGCTTCAGTTGGATAATCGTTTCAATCATCGTCAACGGTGCTGGATCGGTGGCGGTGTCAGCGCGGCCAATCTTGCCAAACACGCTTTTGACTTCTGGCAGCGTGGCAATGAGTCTATCGGTTTGTTGTAATAATTCTTGGGCTTTGCCAATAGACAAGCCCGGTAAGGTAGTCGGCATATACAACAAATCGCCTTCATACAGTTCTGGCATAAACTCCGAGCCTAAGCCGTCGGCCATTTTAGCTACCATGGGCTGTTCAGCAAACGTGTGTCGCCAATATTTCGGTAAATCGGTTTGCCATTGTTCCACTTGTTCTAGCATCGCCACGCGATGTTTTTCTATGTCAGGCCATTCGGTTGTCACCGTTGCTGCCATTTCTAAAGACCCTGTTAACGGAGTGAATAAGCTACCGAGGCCAAATAATGGAATCGAAATGGTCAACATGACTAAGAAAGCGAGAAATACGGTGGTACGTGGTAAAAATAAAACGAGCCAGAGTAAGGGCCGATAAATAAAAATCAGCAACCAACTAATCGGATTGTGTTTTTCTTGCGGAATCCAGCCGCGAATAAAGTAGCCCATTAACACTGGCACCAATGTGACGGCCAAACCGGCTGCTGCGGCCATCGCATAAGTTTTAGTAAACGCTAACGGCGAAAATAAGCGGCCTTCTTGGGCTTCTAACGTAAACACAGGAATAAAGCTTAACGTGATGATTAATAACGAAAAAAACAGGGCAGGCCCAACTTCACCGGCCGCTGTCGCTATCAATTGCCAATGTTCTTGCGTCGTTATTTTTTGTTTAGGGTGGGCGTGTCGCCAGCGTTCTATGTGTTTATGGGCATTCTCAATCATCACAATCGCCGCATCCACCATCGCCCCAATCGCAATCGCAATACCGCCTAAAGACATGATATTGGCGTTAATGCCTTGTTGAGACATAATGATAAAAGAAATCAAAATGCCGACGGGTAAAGTGACAATCGCTACCAAGGCCGAACGCAAGTGGAATAAAAACACGAGGCATACCAGTGCAACCACAATAAACTCTTCAATCAGTTTTTCTTGAAGATTATTAACAGCGCGTTGGATTAAGGCGGATCTATCATACGTTTCTACCACTTCCACGCCTTCTGGTAAGCCAGCTTTCAGTGCCTCCAATTTCTGTTTGACAGCAGCAATGGTGGTTAACGCGTTTTCGCCATAGCGCATCACAATAATACCCCCGGTGATTTCGCCTTCTCCATCCAAATCGGCCACCACGCGGCGCATTTCTGGGCCTATTTGCACCGTGGCTATATCACGAATTAATAAAGGTGTACCGGTTTCACTGACAGCCACCGGAATGATTTCAATATCTTCGAGAGAAGATAAATAACCTCTGGTGCGAATCATATATTCGGCTTCAGCCAATTCAATAACAGAACCACCGACTTCTTGATTAGCGTTTTTAATCGCTTGGCTGACTCGTGATAACGGAATATTAAAAGCGCGTAATCTTTCTGGATCGACAACCACTTGGTATTGTTTTACCATGCCACCGACGGTGGCAACTTCGGCAACGCCCTGAACGGTTTGCAATTCAAACTTTAAGAACCAATCTTGTAGGCTACGCAATTGAGATAAATCATGTTTGCCAGTGCGATCAACCAAAGCATAGGAATAAATCCAACCGACACCGGTCGCATCAGGCCCCAAACGCGGTTGTACGCCGGGCGGTAAGCTAGAAGCCGCTTGATTCAGATATTCCAACACTCTGGAACGCGCCCAGTACATGTCGGTGCCATCTTCAAAAATCACATAAACATAAGAATCGCCAAAGAAAGAATAGCCGCGCACCACTTTAGCGCCTGGCACCGAAAGCATAGTTGTGGTAATGGGATAAGTGACTTGATCTTCTACCACCCGCGGCGATTGTCCAAGGTAAGACGTTTTGATAATCACTTGCACATCGGACAGATCAGGAATCGCATCTAACGGCGTTTGTTGTAAAGAAACCCAGCCCCAACCGCTGATAATGACGGTGGCGACTAGGACTAAAAAACGGTTGTGGATGGCCCAATAAATGATATTTTTTAGCATGGTGATTATGTCTGAATCAGAATTTTCAGAATTGAAGAATTTTCAGAATAAAATGTTTTAAATTGGATAGAAATTTTTATAAAAAATAGGATTTCTTTAATCCGATTTTTCTCAAATATTGTCAGATATTCTTTTAATGTATGAATCCGAATTTTCCGTCAGGAGTCCAAACTTTAGTTTGGCACCCCCAAGAGGCGCTAAAGCACCTACTACAAACGGTATTTGATTGAGGCGCTAAAGCGCCTACGTTGAAACTGATTTCGGACGAATCAAAAAAATGTCCCCTGCTCAGACACTCTTTATAATGAGATGAAAAATGATCGGTGTAACAAAGTGATATGAGGATTGAAAAAAATGGGTTATACGGATGAAGAACTGAAAGCTTCAGGTGTTGAACCTGAAAACCAAGGAGATAGAGTTACCACCAAAGAGCAATCAGCAAATGAGTTGGATGGGATGCCAACGAGAGCTTTACAGAGATTCAGGCCCTCAACAATTTTAAAGGCCAATAAAGAACTTGTTAAACAAGCCAGAGGAATCGAACCAGAATTATTAGAGAATAAACAAGCTATTAAAGATGTTGAAGTCTACGCAGAAGCACTAGGCAATCCCAATATTATTGACAACATTTTAGTGGGTGGAATTGAAGGTTCTTGTGCTTTAAAACACGAATTGGTGGAAATTAACCTCTTACGCAAATCTGGGTGGGATATTTACGATTCACACCACATAGAACAAATCAAGCAACTGTTTGCACAATCCATTGAAACGGGTGAGCCGCAAAATTATATTCCATTTCATTTGCAAGCGATGAAAACAGAATTGGAATATGCACAAGCTTTGTTACAAAAAAAAGGTATTTATGCTGACTTAGGTATGATTGCAAAAGTTTTGTATCACTTGGACCTGGATGAAGAGTTATTTAAAAAGGATATATATACCTCCAAGTTAGAAAAAACACAGCTTGAATTAGAGGCTTTAGGTATTCATTATCCGACCCATAAACCCATTAAAGAGGAATTAAAAAATGCGTTATAGATATAGGCCCGTTTTTGATGGCCATGAATTGATTGCGTTTGCATACTGGACTGGTGAACAGGTACAACACTACTATGTTAAAAAGTCATTTTTTGTTCAATCTCTGCTTGACTCTCATACACCAACTGTTCCATACCAACATGTTATTAAGAGTTTAGACAAAATAACGCTTAAGGACTACCCACCCGAGGTACAAGCGGGAGTTAAACAATTACGTTTAGGCCAAGAAGCATTGACTGATGAGTTGCCCCAGTTAAAACAAGCGAGGACAAATCAAGAATTGCGAGAGTTTGTCAATTGGTTTCGCCGTAAAGCCTCTGAAGATTACGGTAAACATATAAAACTTCTTTCGGCCATCTAATAACTGATATATTTAATGCGGTGCGATCTTGTGAATGATAAATACTGGGAGGAATTTAAAGATTCTACCACCGCAAGAGTCTTTTTGGTGGATGGGAATTGCAATTTCGTCCGAAACGTTTTCCGTACCACTGTGCTGTTTAACGGTTTTCTAGTTTGCGCCTGTCTCAATGCCATATCGTGTCGGGCAACCACAAGGGTTTGCCCCGACGAAACCTCGCCTATTCAGGGGTTGTCGGGGCGAACACGCTGGTACCGGGAACATAGTATACTTACTACAAACGGTATTTGATTGAGGCGCTAAAGCGCCTACGGAGAACGGTATTGGCTTGAGGCGCTAAAGCACCTACTACAAACGGTATTGGCTTGCGTTGGAACCATTAATGTTGGTGTGTCTGTGGTGATTGTTGCCCGGCTTCACTAAACCGCAAAAAACTGGCTTGTAAATTGGCCTCGGAATCAATCAAAAATTGTCCCGATAGCACAATACGATTACCTTTTTTGAGTCCGGACAAAATCTCGACTTCGCCTTGACTACGCATCCCTGTTTTGACATCCACTGGCTTAAATCGGCCTTTACCCAGAGCGACGATCACACTTTCACGTTCACCGGTAACAATCAAAGCTTGTCGCGGTATTTTCAGAACCTTCTTTTTGGGTTTACCATGAATCTCCACTTGAGCAAACATATTTAGCTTTAAAAGGCCTCTGGGATTATCAAAACGGAGTCTTACTTTTAGAGTACGAGTTTTGGGTTCCAGTTCAGGATAAACATAATCTACCTTGCCTTTCCACACGCGCCCAGGCAAAGCAGGCACTTTGATTTCGGCCTTCAATCCTCTCGATACCCAATCTAGCTGATGCTCAAATACTTCAACCATCACCCATATCCTCGATAAATCAACAATGGTGAACATTTCTAAGCTTGGTGTGACATACATGCCTTCACGAATGTTTAAGTGGATGACAGTACCTGACTGCGGCGTGAAGATAGGAACGTTGTTGATGGCTCGATTGTTACGTTCAATTTGTTTGATAGTCCTCTCTGGCACACCTAGCAAACGTAAACGGTTGCGTATAGCCTCCTTATATTGGCGGCGATTGAGACGAGTGCCCTTGGCTCCCGTGCGTAGCGCAACGAGGAAATCTTGTTGAGCTTCTAAGACTTCTGGCGAATACATTGCCAACAAGGATTGCCCACGCTTGACCAAATCTCCTTGACGTCGTACATAGAGTTTCTCTACCCAGCCACTCGAACGGGGATGAATATGTACCAACTTGTCTTCGTTATATGCAACATAACCCACGGTTTTGATGTATTTTGGTAGGGTTCCTTTGTTGACGGTTATGGTTCTTACTCCCATTTTTTGGATAATTTCAGGACGAATGGTGACAGTAGGATGTTTATTGTGGGCGGAAGGTTTTTTGGCTTCAGGTTTTGAAGCCTGTGGCTTAGGTTTGATTTCAGGTTCTTGGGGTTCCTGTTTAACTTCCTTTTTCACCAAAAACATGCCACAAATAGGACAACGGCCCGGTTCATCACGTACAATTTGTGGGTGCATAGGGCAAATGTATTTGTGGTTTAAGTGTTTATTGGCATGTTCTAGGGCCGAGTCGTCCATTGCGTCGGCCAGACTTTCACTTGGTTTATCTGATTGGTTGCAAGCCATTAATAGCAACGCGGTGATTAATAAGATAATAACAGTACGCATGATGTCTCCTATATGAATGAAAGGAGTCCAAACTTTAGTTTGGCAGGAGTCCAAACTTTAGTTTGGCGGCAGGAGTTTGGCAGGGTGAAAAGCCAAAACCAAAATTCGTCCAAGATAAATCTTGGACTCCTTCTGAGACGTCCTCCTGAGACGTCCAAGATAAATCTTGGACTCCTTCTGGGCCGTTTATTGTGGTTCTGATTTAATTTCCTTCTTCACCAAGTACATGCCACAAGTAGGACAACTGCCCGGTTTATCACGCACAATTTCTGGGTGCATAGGACACACGTATTTGATATCCTTATGTTTATCGGCATGTTCCTTGCTGGTATCGTCCATGGCGTCGGCCATACTTTCACTCGGTTCAGGTTTTCCATCCTGATTTCCACAAGCTGTCAACAGTAGTACAGTTAATAAAACAACAAAAATACGCATAATGTCCTCCTAATTTTGGTAACTGCGATTTTTCCTGTCCTCTTTCGCTAAAGAGAACAATATATAATTGTGAACTGAAACTCAGCGAAGCTAATTGTGAACTGAAACTCAGCGAAGCTAATTGTGAACTGAAAGTCAGCGAAGCTAATTATTAATGAAGTTTACGAGGCGCTAAAGCACCTACTACGAACGACTCACGAATGATTGACGGGCGAGCATCATAAACCTGTGCGTCGCTCACAAGTCAAGCTTTTTTTGCTATATGGAACGTACTTGAAAAAGGTGAAAATGAAATAAGGGATTGAATTAGCAAGCTTTCTGATTTTCAACTCAAATCTTAAACTTAAAAAATCCGTTTATTTCGCGTATCCGTTGTACTATCAGTCTAATCAGAAACGCTTGGCATAAAATATCTACGGAGAACGGTTTGTGAGGCGCTAAAGCACCTACTACAAACGGTTTGCTAATCAGAAACGCTTGGCATAAAAGTTATTGATTAGCAAAGCCTTTGTGAAAAACGGTCTGCACATAAGCGAGTCTATCCCAGCGTTCATTGGAACGACAGATCGTTCTGGTTATAGTGAGAGTGCAACGGATGAAAGGGAATAAACGGATTTTTTCTAGGCATTCATTTATTCAAATTTTCCTGATTGTCGCTTTTTTGTTGAAATGTATAACGGGTTGAATTTTATTGATTATATCAATAAAATACCTGTTAACATTCAACCCCTTCGGGGTTGGCGCGTCGGGGGCATATTTCCCACAGGTTGCACCTGTGGCTATTCACATTTTCAGGCTAAAGTTTCGCGGAGCGAAACTTTAGCCTGAAAACCCCTTCGGGGTTGGCACTTTGATAAGGTATCAACTTTCATCCGTTATAATCAGAAATTTTCTAAGCCGTGACGGATACTATCCCGGAAAGGGACAGTATCTGTTTAAAGTGTCTAGGTTTGTGAAATATCTATAGATTCAATTAGATGACACACCGTATCACCATGAGGCGTACCGTCTGGCATGTCCTTCCATTGCGCCAATGCCTTTTCCATTTGTTGCTGAAGAGCCATAAGTTCTTCTAGCTTGCGGCGGTTTTCCTTGATGCGTTGTTCAAGGGTTGCCCGTACCAGTGGGCAGGGTGTTTTGCCGTGGCTTGCCTCATTAAGGATTTTTTCAATTTCACTCAGCGTGAAACCGAGTGCTTTTGCCTTGCGAATGAATTTCAGGCGGTTAATGTCCGGTTCATTGAACACTTTATAGCCGTTTTCAGCACGATGGCTGGGTTTTAGCAAACCGATACGTGTGTAATAACGCACGACATGAGCGGGTATTTGGGCACGTTGAGCAACTTCATTAACAAACATTTGAACCCCCGGAAAGTCAGTCACTAAACCTAAATAAACAAGTATTTGCTCACGCCGTACAGTCTGCGTATTATTCACGGATGGCTGACGGGTGAGCATCATACAACTTGTGCGTAACATACAAGTCAAGCTGTTTTTTGCGACTACCTTATTTCCCCCCTTTTTCAAGGGGAGAAATTAAATGGTTATGTGTCAATGACTATGTCCGTCAGCCGCATGGTTATGATTATCGGGCGCAGAATCCGCCTCATGGTCATCTGATTTCAGATCATCGGGATGTTTATGACTGTCAGGCGACGTTGCCTCAGCCGTATGATGATCATTCTCCATGCCATCGGCATGTTCATGTTATATTACTATTCAAACAAGGCAGTGATATTTTCGTTCTAGGGGAACGATCACGTCGAAACGGGTGCAAGTAAATTTTGCAGTCTATCACGATTTCTTTGGGATAACCGATTTATGCAAAAAAAATCTATCCTCAAAACCCTGTTGAAAGATTTTCATCGTTCAAATTTGCCCACTGTCGTGACTCGTGATTATCAGATTCCTATTTTCAGTGGCAAAATCATTACGCTGATTGGCGCAAGACGTAGTGGCAAAACTTGTTTGCTTTATCAGTTGATACAACAAATCGCTGCCAAAATATCAAAACAACACATTATCTTCATTAACTTTGAAGATGAACGATTGGAATTACAAAGCCATGAACTTGATTTAATTATCCAAGCTTATTTGGAACTCTATCCTCTTCAAGATGATTTATCGCAATGCTATTTTTTCTTTGATGAAATTCAAAATGTGAGTGGTTGGGAAAAATTCATTCGCCGTCTTTATGACACGATTTCTAAAAATATCTTTCTTACCGGTTCCAATGCCAAGATGTTAAGTAGTGAAATTGCGACGGCATTACGTGGACGAAGTTTGAGTTACACTGTCTATCCGCTTAGTTTTAAAGAAATACTACGCTTTTGGCAGATTACCCCAGATTTAGACAGTACCAAAGGTAGAGCCACTCTCTATCATGCGTTAGAAAACTATCTCCATGAAGGCGGTTTTCCAGAATTGCCATTGTTACCCAATCAAGATTTAAAACGAAGAACTTTGCAAGAATATTATCAAGTCATGTTATTTCGAGATTTGGTGGAACGCTACCAAATCACCAATATGACGGCGTTGAAATTTTTTTTAAAACGGCTTTATGCGTCAGCGACAAAACAAGTTTCTATTAACCGACTCTATAATGAGCTGAAATCTGCTGGCTTTCGGATTGGCAAAAATTCAGTGTATGATTTTCTGGAACAAGCCGAAGCGGTTTTTATGATTGGTACACTTAAAAAATACGCTTATAAAATATCAACGCAAGAACTGAGTGAAAAAAAAGTTTATGCGATAGATAATGGTTTAGCCAATGCCATCAGTTTTAAATTTTCGGCTGACTTAGGAAAGGCTTTAGAACAAGTCGTGTTTTTGGGAATTAAAACGTCGTCTTTCTGAGCAGTCAGGAGTCCAAACTTTAGTTTGGCAGGAGTCCAAACTTTAGTTTGGCACCCCAAGAAGCACTAAAGCACCTACTACAAACGGTATTTGATTGAGGCACTAAAGCACCTACTACAAACGGTATTTACTTGAGGCGCTAAAGCACCTACTACAAACAGTCTTGATTGAGGCGCTAAAGCACCTACTACAAACAGTCTTGATTGAGGCGCTAAAGCACCTACTACAAACGGTATTTGATTGAGGCACTAAAGCACCTACTACAAACGGTATTTACTTGAGGCGCTAAAGCACCTACTACAATATATTCCATTTCATTTGCAAGCGATGAAAACAGAATTGGAATATGCACAAGCTTTGTTACAAAAAAAAGGTATTTATGCTGACTTAGGTATGATTGCAAAAAGTAAGAGTTTTTCTTTAGAGACTTGTATGAGAGTACAACGGATGACGGGCCGATAAACGAATTTAACAACGGTTTTGCTTACTTGAAAACGACTTAGCTCACTCAACCTAGAAACACCGTCTACTTAGTTAGTATGAGAGTACAACGGATGACGGGCCGATAAACGAATTTAGCAATGGTTTTTTCTCTGTGTTCCTCAGTGTCAACTCAGTGTCCTCTGTGTTGATAAAAGTGGGCCATGTTGTCGGATTGATAGGTAAGAGTTTTTCTTTAGAGACTTGAAAACACCGTCTTAGTACAACGAATTACGCGGATAAACGAATTTAACAACGGTTTTGCTTACTTGAAAACGACTTAACTCAGAAAATGGCCTAACTCACTCAGCTTGAAAACATCGTCTACTTAGTGAATCATAAGAGAGTACAACGGATGACGGGCCGATAAACGGATTGATTTACCAATGGTTTTTTATCGAGGTTCCTCTGTGTCAACTCGGTGCCCTGAAGTGTTGAGAAAAGTGGGCCATGTTGTCGGATTGATAGGTAAGAGTTTTTTTCACTCAACTTGAAAACACCGTCTACTTAGACACCGACTTGACTGAGAACAGAACCAAAGTTGCTCAACTTGAAAACACCGTCTAACGAAGTGGGAATTTTGAAACGTAATTCGCCCAGTTCTGTTTTTCCATCCAAAGTCAAAATGCCTAAATAGTAAGGCAGGAGCGTGAAAATAATATACCCATAGAGAAACAAAGTTGTTTGAAAAAACTTGGGTGTGATTAATTTCGTTAAGGGTATTTTATTTAACCGCAACTTCCTAATTCCCGAAACCTCAAACTCGCCATCAGGCTGACAATGTAACACTTTAGTTACATTTGAATGCCCCACCCTGCGACAATTTGTGGCGTGTAATGCAACGCTGACTTTGTTAAAGTACCTCGTGCGAAAGCCAGTCGCTTTGGTTAAGTGATTTCTTTGAGGTTTGGTTGGTTCAGACTTGTAACATAAGAGTTTATCGTTTGTTTCGGTAATGAAGAATGAACCGAAGGGAAACTTCGCTAATTCCCGAAACCTCAAACTCGCCATGAGGCTGACAATGTAACACTTTAGTTACATTTGAATGCCCCACCCGGCGACAATTTGTGGCGTGTAATGCAACGCTTACTTTGTTAAAGTAGCTCGTTCGTGCGAAAGCCAGTCGCTTTGGTTAAGTGATTTCTTTGAGGTTTGGTTGGTTCAGACTTGTAACATAAGAGTTTGCCGTTTGTTTCGGTAATGAAGAATGAACCGAAGGGAAACTTCGCTAATTCCCGAAACCTCAAACTCGCCATGAGGCTGACAATGTAACACTTTAGTTACATTTGAATGCCCCGCCCTGCGACAATTTGTGGCGTGTAATGCTTAGCTGACTTTGTTAAAGTACCTCGCGTGAAAGCCAGTCGCTTTGGTTGAGTGATTTCTTTGAGGTTTGGTTGGTTCAGACTTGTAACATAAGAGTTTATCGTTTGTTTCGGTAATGAAGAACGAACCGATGGGAAACTTCGCTAAGGCAGGAGCGTGAAAATAATATACCCATAGAGAAACCAAGTTTAAAGAAAAAACTTGGGTGTGATTAATTTCGTTAAGGGTATTTTATTTAACCGCAACTTCCTAAAGAGACAATGAATTGGGTACTTTGACTCGTTTTTAACATCTGATCGACACTAAAGCGATTGGCGAGTAATGACAGACTCAAAGGCGGTGTTTCATTCAGTTTCATTTATAAATCCGATGTCTTAAAGACATCGGATTTCTTTATCACCGTAGTCATATTATTGTTCACTGATCTAATTGTATAGACTTTCAGAAAAATAGGTTCAAAGAAATCCGAGCCCCCGCCCCCGCTTAAACACTGCGGGGACAAGCTTTTTGGACTTGACTCTGATTTCTAACAAGGCTAACATATTTATTTGAAACACTATAGATGGAGGTTAAACGTGAAAAAATGGTTGAGTGCTTTACCACTGTCACTCATGTTGGGTGTCTCAGTTCAAGCAGGTGAGAATTGTGAGGGTTTTACTCAGGGTATGACTTGTTTTGAGGATGGGACAAAAGCGAAGGCTGATGAAGTCAACGCGAATTTTAAGGCGTTGCTTGAGAAGTTCAGCCAAATAGGAAATGGCGGTGGATCATCAGGTGGGATAGTCTCCTACACTCATTGGGGTAAAAATTCATGCCCATATGGCGCCGAACTAATTTACAAAGGGTTTGCGGCATCCGGACATTATAATCATTCAGGGGGAATTTCGTCACTGCTTTGCCTGACTGACAAACCCACATTTGATGTGGAAAATGTTAGTGATGGGAATCAAGATGGTGCTCTGTTGTATGGCACGGAATATGAGACAAGTGGCCATGGCATAGCATCCTTAAAACCGTTGCATGACAAAGATGCGCCTTGTGCCGTCTGTCTAAAACAAGCGGCCTTAACCCTAATGATTCCGGGTACGAAGCATTGTCCTACGGGTTGGGATAAAGAGTATGAAGGTTATTTGATGGGAACCCGTTATACTCAAAAATCAACACATGAAGTTGCGTGTGTTGATATTAACGCCGAAGCGTCGCCTTCGAGTTCAAATGTTAGTCAAGATGGAAATTTGTGGTATCCCACAGAAGCAGAATGTAGCTCATTACCTTGCCCCCCGTATGTACAGAATCGAGAACTCAGTTGTGTCGTTTGCACTAAATAATGAGTAAGGGGCAACTTCTAGGGTGGGCAATGTATTTTTGTTGCCCGCCTAACCGATAAATGATGATGCTAAAGGGTATTCATTTATGAGATATATCATTGCTGTTATCAGCTTATGGTTGTTATCCACCCCTGCTGTCTTCGCAGATACTTGGGGAGAGATGACATGGGGCGAAGGTGTCTGGGGATCACCTAACGAACCTGTTGATTGCGAACATGCCGTTTATTCTCTCAAGAATAAAACTCTCACCGTTCCTTATCTTGAGATTCCTATCGTTAACTTCTTTAGTGGACAACCTACTGGGAAAGTTGAATTGTGGACAGGTTCATTAAAGCGGCTTCATGGCATCACAAATCGTTTTAGGCTCCTTTCCAAAACGATGGTGCCAATAACAGATGGCTCTAGCACCGATTGCCCCGCTACCTACACACACGCTGGAACGTTGTTTATTCCTTATGTTGATGTGCCTACTGGTGTTGTTGTGGGCAATAGTCAATTTGGAGATGAGGTAAAAACCTTTGAAACGATATTAATATGGGAACCGCTGGGTAAAAGCTTTATTGTTGAGAGCGTTAACCCAGTTGACTAAAGACTGCTTGTCGCCCCATTTTCCAGCATTGAAATAATAAGCCCCTTTAGCCAAGTGCTTTAGGGGCTTTTTTTAGGTATAATTTTTTTAGTATCATATTTATTATTCGACAATATAAAAAATGCTTAAATAACAATTCGTTCATCTTAGCTTTAATCCAGAATAATAGAGAAGATACGCTCAATCTTTAGTTTGGCAGGAGTCCAAACTTTAGTTTGGCACCCCCAGGAGGCGCTAAAGCGCCTTGCGTTTGTAGTAGGCGCTTTAGCGCCTTGCGTTAGTAGTAGGCGCTTTAGCGCCCAAGTTAGTAGTAGGCGCTTTAGCGCCTAAGTTAGTAGTAGGCGCTTTAGCGCCTAAGATTATAATAGGCACTTTAGCGCCTTGCGTTTGTAGTAGGCGCTTTAGCGCCTAAGTTTATAATAGATACTTTAGCGCCTAAGTTAGTAGGAGTTGTTTAGCGCCTAAGTTAGTAGGAGTCGTTTAGCGCCCAAGTTTGTAGTAGGCGCTTTTTTGCGTGCGTTTGTAGTAGGAGCAAAAGCGGCTAAAGCATCTACTACAAACCGTATTGATTGAGGCGCTAAAGCACCTACTACAAACGACATTTAGTGAGAGTGCAACGGATGAAAGGGAATAAACGGATTTTTTCTAGGCATTCATTTAAGTGTTAAAACGCGCTGTTCTTGCATTACCTTGATAATAGAAATACTTGTGATGAGTTCTGGTGTTTTTGGGGCCAGTTTGGTTCTAAACTGCAACTGTTTTCCTATCTCTTGATAGGACATGGATAGGGTTTGATTATCAACGCTCACATAGGTTTGATGCTGGGCATTGTCAAAGTAATAAGTCTGGTTGGCTGAAATGCTCACTTCAGTCACTAGCGTTTTGAGACTGAAAGTGATGAGGTTAATCTTGGGTTGAGTTTCAAACATTTAACATTAGCTGAGGAAATTCAAATTGAACCCATTTTTCATAAACTTTCCGTTCCGTTTCACCCTCAACCAAGAAATACAAATTCATTATACACTGTTCCTATAGTAACCAAGATAAATCTTGGACTCCTTCTGCGGATGAAATACTCATTACCAATTCATAATATCCCTTTTCGGTAATCAGGGTGGTTAATTAACTGAATAAACTTATCAAAGAAGCTTTCTTCATCCTTAAATTCGGGAATCTCCTTGGCATGGGTGACAGTGACTCGATTTTTATGTCGTTTGACTAATTTCCAAGTTTGCCATGGAATATTGTTAATGACATAAGGATGGTGGCTAGTGATAATAAATTGTAAATCTGGGGCGCGACTGAGTATAAAAGTCACTAAATCGGGCATACAGTTAATGCCAAGACTATTTTCAAACTCATCAATGATAATAACGCTGCCCGCTGTTGCCAGCGACATTTCGATTAAATGGGTTAAGGTACGAAACATCCCCGATGACATCCTGGCTTGCGGTATCCAATGTTCGATATCCTTTTCAAATAAGCGAAACAATAAATTATACTGTTGGTGGTTGTCTTCAGTCAATTCGACTTTTAAATCGCCAATGGACGGAAATAGGCTGATCAGATAGTGTTTGAGTTCAGTAAAGTCATTTTGATAAAACTTTTGCAAAAAAAACGCTTTCACCAGTAACGGCACTTGAGTTAATGTCTCTTTGAAGTCTTTGAGTGTGATCGCATTAAAATCAACTGACGACGAAAAGCGTGATTGTGGGGTTTCTCGCTCACTCAATATAACGCGTTGAAAGGCTTGTTTGAGCACCGAAATCGTTTCATCCTCTGAAAAGAGGGTGAGAATACTTTCATGTTTGTTGAGGTTTGGGTTAATATTTTCTTGTTTAAAATAAAAGAAGTCCTTGGAACGTTCCGCAATGATTTCTTGCGTTGTGGCATTAAAAATTTTCTCATAAACAATTTGTGTCGGTGCCGAGTCCTGTTCATTTAAAAGACGAAGTAAGTCGTTCGGTGAAGTGGCCCTGATAGCACTTTTTAACGTCCATTCATATTCTTGCGCTTCATGGGTGAAACGGATTTTCCATTCAATGCCATTTAATTGATAATGGTTCTTGGTGGCAACCTGAGCAATTAATTTAATGACTTCAATAATCAATGTTTTACCTACCCCGGAGAGGCCCACTAATAGGTTAAACGCCTCTAAATGCGTTTCTTGCAGATGCCAATGTTCTTTATGATCATCGAATTGAAGGCGTTGTATTTTCATTGGGTGTACCTCTGGGTGGGGCGGTGAAAATAATTAACAATTAATGATTAATGATTAATGATTAATGAGTTTAATGATATTTTTTATGAATAAATTGATTGGCTAGCGCCTTCAAAAGTTAAGTGTTAAACCTCGTGTGTCACTCACGGATGATTGACGGGCCATGATAAACCTGTGCGTACTCACAAGTCAAGCTTTGCTAATCAGAAACGCTTGGCATAAGGAAGTTGCGGCTAAATAAAATACCCACACATCCCAAGTTTTTTGAAAAAACGCAGGTAATCTATGGGTATATTATTTTCATGCTTCGAGCGTCGGAGCAAAAGCGACTTAAAGTTTGTAGTAGGCGCTTTAGCGCCTAAGTTTGTAGTAGGCGCTTTAGCGCCTTAGTTTATAGTAGGCGTCAAAAAATCGGATTTTTGACTAGCTATTGTAGAGTGGGTAAGTGTGCATAAAATGTGATATATTCAAAACTAAAGTTTGGACTCAGGTTGCCAAACTAAAGTTTGGATTCCTGCGTTCCTGTCTTTCGTGTTTGCTTTTCTTTAATCATTTCAAAAGCGGTTACAAATTGATAAGCCTCTTTTTCTATTCCTAATTCAAGTAGTTCCGTTTTTTCATTGAGATATTCAGTTCGCATGTCTTTTATTGTACCATAGTTCAAACCTAATACCTTTATCATAGATTGAATTCTTTTTATCAGGTTTTCATCTTCAATGTCTGGATTGGCGTAAAAAATATGTTCTTCTTCATCATAAGCTAACAACTTGTAAGGATCATAATAAGGCGAATCTGGTTTTAGAATATCATCCACCTGTTTATCAGATTTTCTAATGTTTATTTTGTCTGAAACGGCAAAAAAATTATCCCAATCCCATCCTTTTTTGTTTTTTAAATCACTGTTAAAATGATCTAGTTGTGCGGAAAATCCGGAAGCTTCTTCGTTTTTATTAATATACCTTCCTTTTTTATCAAAATTATCCGGATTATATCTGTCGGCACGCGCCATCAGAATTTCTGTATAGGCACACAACCCCTTTTGACAGTAAAGCAAGCTAACTAACACATCCTTATAGTATTTATGATGTGAAGAATAAGCGGGATGATCTTTGTGGGCTAATGCTGCTAGCCATGACGCATATTCAGTTGCCCGAATTCTGCTTTTATCAATTTTTCTCATATAATCGCCACGCTAATTTTTTCCCCAGTTTTTTGAATTGTTCCAACATTTTTTGCCCTTCGTCAGTCTCAAGCCTATTTTCTTCTTTATATTTTTTCAGTTTGGCTTTGAGTAAACAGGCTTCTTCTAGGGCTTCACTTCTGGTTTCATTACCTTCTCTTTCTAAATCAAATACACGCATTAAAATACTATCCCAACGTAAATAACGCGGATCAATAAAATAATTATCGATATGCCGCTCCCCTTTGTAGTATTGTTCTTGATAAACCGTGCCTTGTTCATTAAACTTCAATTCCACGATTTCCCAAGGTTCAAAGGCAGAAGCAATAATAGGCGAGTGGGTGGCAAAAAAGAATTGTGCTTGTGGCGCAATTCCAGTGTAATAATCAATGATTTCTGTTTGAATATCCGGGTACAATGATCTTTCTGGCTCATCAACCAGAATAATAGTCTCTTCCGTATTAAGTTGAAAAAGTGGCGTGATGGTTAAAATAAGCTGCTTGGTTCCGGTACTCCAACCATGATATGGAATTTCCTCCGCGCCACCGAAGGATTGAATCTTAATAAATTTCAAATCTTCAATGGATTGGAAATCAAAAGTGGTTTTTAGGTTTAAATAAAATTTATTCAGAATGGGATTTAATTGTTGTGCCAACTTTTCAATCGGATTCGGGTTTTCTTGTTTCCACCGCTTAAAATGGGAAAGAATACGTTCCCCTTTTTCTGTACTGATAGTAAAAGCGTTAGCCATTTGTTGACTGTATTTTAACTCTTCTACCTTATAATCATTGATATTCTTTAAAATATCGGTCCAAATGTCTAAAAAGTTTTCTGTTTCAAAATCAAAAACTTTCCGTTTTTCTTGAGAAATAGAGAGATTCTGTTTGATTTCCTGCTCGGTTTTTAAATACTCAAAAGGATGAGCCAGTTGATTGGTTTCTTGTAAAATGCGATTCACGTTATCGACCATTTCGGCAGGAAAAGAGATAAGAAGGTTTTTATCGGCATAAAAATCGGCGATAAAATCGAGGGGCACAATATTTTCTGTTTGGGAAAAACTCAAATCGAGGTGATTCCATTTCCAGACAATATTCCCTTCTTCTTTGACTTCTATAACCGTTTTTAGGTTTTTAAAATAAGACGTGACAAGAATATTTTTGAGCTGATGTTTTCGATCTGCCGTGTTTATGGTTCCTCGCAGACTCCCATCATGATTGGGTTTAAAAGTCGCTCTCAAAATGGCTTTACAAACATTCAATAAACTCGTTTTTCCGGTGCCACTTTGCCCAATAAAGCAAATTTTATCTAATGCTTGCCCCTCTTTTTGGTGCCCTTTGGGGTAAGTCAGATCAAGCATCAGGTTTTTGAATTGATTATAGTCTTTAATGTTTATTTGACTGATTTTCATATTATTTGTAATAAGTATGTTGAACTAAATCTATGGAACGTACTTCAAATCCGTGAAAATGACATCAAACCCCACTTATAAAATTCATAGTAAAATTATAGACTTGCTTATGTAATCTCTTCAATTTTCAGTTTTCAGCATTCAATTTTAAATTGAATCCCTTCGGCGTGCGAGGCGCTAAAGTACCTAGGGAGAAAGGTTTGCGAGGCGCTAAAGCACCTACTACAAACGATATTGATTGAGGCGATAAATCGCCTACTACAAACGGTATTGGCTTGAGGCGCTAAAGCACTTATGGAAAACGAACTGTTTGCGAGGCGCTAAAGTACCTACTACGAACGACTCACGGATGATTGACGAGCGAGCATCATAAACCTGTGCGTACTCACAAGTCAAGCTTTGCTAATCAGAAACGCTTGGCATAAAAGTTATTAATTAGTAAAGCCTTTGTGAAAAACCTACGGAGAACGGTTTGCGAGGCGCTAAAGTACCTACTACAAACGGTTTGCTAATCAGAAACGCTTGGCATATAGTTACTTATCCAGATAACTTTTGTACCTAAAACCAGAGTACTTTGAATTAATAAATTCAAGTTTTTAAAAATTTATTCGTTTATTTCCCAATCAAAGTACTTATCAGGAATGGACAAAACTTATCTGGACAAGTATAAAAGTTATTATGTAATTAGATAGAATTTTTGCGTATGTATTTAACTGATTGTTATTTAAATTCTTCGTTTTTATTAATATACCTTCCTTTTTTATCAAAATTATCCGGATTATATCTGTCGGCACGCGCCATCAGAATCTCTGTATAGGCACACAACCCCTTTTGACAGTAAAGCAAGCTAACTAGCACATCTTATAGTATTTATGATGTGAAGAATAAGCGGGATGAAAAGCTATTATCGAGAGTAGAACGAAAGAGGGCCGTCATCAAATTTGAAGTCACTCAAATGACAACATGGCCCTCAAAAGTTCTTCGAGCTTTAGCCATAAAATTTACAGGGTTATTGACACTTAAGTCTAATTGCTTTAGTTTCGGAAGGCCAGCCAAAGCAGATAAAAAAAGTACATCAAATGTACTCGCTCTACCCGACGAAACGATTGGACGTTCGTGCAGCAGAAGAAAAGCTATTATCGAGAGTAGAACGAAAGAGGGCCGTCATCAAATTTGAAGTCACTCAAATGACAACATGGCCCTCAAAAGTTCTTCGAGCTTTAGCCATAAAATTTACGTGGTTATTGACAGTCAGTTGTCTAATTTCCGTCCAAAGCTAAAGCTTTGGAAGAAAAGTACATCAAATGGAGGTCACACTTTATAATTATCTAAAAAATGATGACTATCATCGTTCAAAAGTCAATCTGTTATTATGGTATTTTTACAAATTGAGTGCTTGGTTGTAATAATTGGCTGCGGCATTGTTGGCGTTGGTTTGCTTGCTGAGCCAGTGCTATTTGTTTTTTCCACTCAGGCTCTGGAACACTGACAACCGGCGAGGGCTGACGGAAAGACATACAAGAACCAAGAAAAATCACCAGTAGCAGTAAAGCTTGTTGGCGAAAGTTTTTAACTGATTGATTTAACAGTAATTAGAAATAACTATTTGAGATAATTAATAATTATATAAGTCACTGATATTTAAAGTCGAACTCACGTTAGTACTTTGTCAGCGTGTCGGGTGGTGGGTTTAGCTTCGCTGACTTCCAGGTAGCAAAGCTCTGGGTGGCTACATTAACCGACAAAATTAAATTAACAATGTACTAGTGCAGGATAGCGGAATTTTCCATACCACTCTCAGTCAAAGAAATCCGATTTTTTGAAAAAATCGGATTTCTCAATGGTCTGGATATTTCTGCTTTCCTGCACTAGTCTTTATAAAGTTCTAAATTTATCTACCACCCACTATATTGAAATCAGAAACGCTTACGTATCCTTTGGCTTTCAAGTACTCCGCGACAGCAAAATCCGAGCCTAATTTCTCTTTGTGTAGGAAAGCGGCATCCAAATCTTCTTCCGCCTGTGAAGATGCCGATTTTTCTTCCTTATAATGTTCATTTAGGCAAACCAGAACAAAGTGATGAACCCATTTGTTTTGAGCAACTTGTTTTAAAGAGATGATTGATGGGAAGAAATGACCAATATCACCGTAACTCCCCGGCTCAAAACGAAATTTTGGAGATATCTTGTCTTGTGGCGGATTTTGCAATTCTTTCCGCTACCACACGGACAAGGATCATTTCCGCCAACATTTAAATCTTTTTGCTTTTTCATAAAAAGTGATTAGGGATATGAAAAATAAACAAACCTCCGAGGTTTGCTAAACTTCGGAGGTTTTAATGAAAAAGTCTAAATGATTGAATTAAATAGCTTATGTAATGATTAACAATTAATAATTAATGATTAATTATCCAGACTTGTGGGTAAAGGTAAGTCTTGTTGAGGGGGGCTGGGGGGTGTTATGAGGGCTAGGGAAGGGGTGAGGTTGGAAAAGGGGTGATTGGATCGAGAGTTAATGGCAGCGACGGTTGAAACCACTAGCAAGTCCAAAAGGCAATAAAAAGCACCGGCACTTGCAGGTGGGTTTGTGCTGGTTAATCCTAGCCACGGCACCTCAATTGACCATGTCCAATTCCCAAGCCATGTGCCATAGATTTCTAAAATCAGAGATAAGACAAACATGGTGGCGTAGAGTTTCTTCGCTTTCCCAAAAATAAGACATATCAAAAAAGTCAGAAATAAAATCCCACCCATCGTATCAAATCCACCATGAATGGCAAAAATCAGGTAGGGCGCGGTTAGAGCGGGCACTACCCAGACGATCCAATTGGGTGTTTTGGGTGCCAATAAAAGGCCTAACGTGAAAAGCAGAGCATGACCGGGGGGTACAAAGAGAGGGATGTTGTACAAGCGATACTCATAAAGCCCCCAAACCAAGGATAGAAATACTTCACCGCCGGTGGCGTAAAGAACGCAAAGAATTAAGCTGACTTGCTCGGTACGATTTCCACTCCTCAACAACGCTAAAAAAAATAACCATATAAAAATATTGGCAATGGTTTGTCCCCAGAATTCAATTTCTTGGTCAATCAATAAGCCAATTGTCAAGAGAAAAACGATGATGATTGACTTCATTAAGAGAGGTGACCTTTTTTAGTGATCTTATGATTTATTTTATTTATACTTTACACCGAACTAGGACTCAGTTTTTCGCTTAAAAAACGCTCGTTCACAATTTGCGCTTGCCGCTCAACAATTTATGGCGGCGCTTAGTATAGTCGGCCCAAAACGATTGATAACTATTGATATTGGCTGGACATTATCTAAAAAAAATATAAAAAATTTACATTTTGTTATTTTTGAAGTAGCATAAGGGCGCTTGATGTGGTTAGCCTTTGCAAGTCAAAAAAATGGACTCTCAAGCATTAATGTTACCCGTAGCGATCATTAGGCGAGGGGATAAAGGGCTGATACTCCCGCAATTCGCTTATGTGTTGAATTACCCATAAAGGTAAGCATGTCAATAGTTATCAATAGAATTGCTATCTCTAATGGGTTTTAATTTAGATAAGTTTTTTGACGGAATGCCAGCGTGCGACTTATGCACGAAAGCGAGGAGATTGGTTAGACAGAGTGAGGAGATTGGTTGGACAAAATGGAAAAATTGTCTGACTGAAGAGCCAGACAAGAAAAAAATGGTCGGGGTGAGAGGATTCGAACCTCCGGCCCTTGCCTCCCGAAGACAATGCTCTACCAGGCTGAGCTACACCCCGACGGTTTTATACTAGTGAAAAATGAAAAATGAAAATGTGATTTATAAGCTACTAATTTTACAAACAATTTAATCACTTATTGGCCCATTTTCATTTTCACTGTTTTGAAGTGACGTTCCGTATAATTAATAACTGCGATTGACGGAAAACTTGGCAAGCGCATAAAGTGCATCAGTATAATACGAAGAGGGTAATCCTGTCAACGCCGCGATTGCCATGTCCGCTTCTTTCTGAGCAGCGTGAGCAGTATATCCTATTGCGTCAGTCGATTCAAGAGAATCGATCACATCGGTGATAAATTCTTTGCCACCCTTTGAAATCGCCTCACGTAATATTTGCTGTTGGGCGGGTGTGCCATGTTTGAGTGCATAAATCAGCGGCAAAGTAGGCTTACCTTCTGCAAGGTCATCACCGACATTTTTACCCATTTCAGAAGCCGTAGCACTATAGTCTAACACATCATCAATTAATTGAAAGGCCGTGCCCAAATGTGCCCCATATTTCGCCATCGCTTGCGCAGATTCGCTCGGTTGTTCACTGATAACTGCCCCCAATTGAGCGGCCGCTTCAAATAGTTTTGCGGTTTTTGAGCGTATCACTCGCAGATAATCCGCTTCGCTCGTGTCGGGTTCGTGGCAATTAAGTAATTGTAACACTTCTCCTTCAGCAATGATATTGGTGGCATCCGAAAGAATTTCCATGACTCGCATATTGTTGACTTCAACCATCATTTGAAAAGCCCGCGAATACAGAAAATCCCCCACCAACACACTGGCTTCATTACCCCAGACACTATTGGCTGTCTGTTGCCCACGTCGCAATTGTGAGGCATCAACCACATCATCATGCAGCAAAGTGGCCGTATGAATAAATTCAACGATAGCCGCTAAATTAATATGATGTGTTCCTTGATAACCAAAGGCACGGGCACTTAATAACAATAACATTGGGCGCAAGCGTTTACCACCACTATTAATAATATAGTGTCCCAGTTGATTTACCAATGCTACATCAGAACGTAAACGTTTCAGAATCAAAGCATTGACGGCTTGCATATCGTAACTAATTAAAGTTTGGATAGCAGCAATATCCATCATTTTTATAAGTTTTAATCCGAGTGGCTGAAAGAGGTGAGAAATTTTTTTAGACGGATAGCGTACCAGAAAATCGGGTAATGAGTAATGGAATGAAGCCTGAAAAATGAATTATTGGCAAAAGTTTTTCAGGCACCTTTTTTCGGGCAAAAGAGAAATCCGATTTCTTGAAGAAATCTGATTTTTTTCGGCAAACTATTACCGCTCGTTATGACTTTTGTTTACCCACTTAACTTAAGGAAAAATCCGTGAAAATGTGATTAAATTCCCTGTAAAATGATAGACTTATAATGAATATATTCATTTGTCATTTGTCATTTGTCATTAATATAGCGTACCATAAAATCGGGTAATGGGTAATGGACAATGGAAAATTGGTAACAGGTAATCAGTAATGGGAGCCATAATATTAAATTACCAATTACCAATTACCAATTACCAATTACCAATTACCAATTACCAATACTTAGAGTTCTAATTCAGCAACTTCAGCAAGTATCATATTTTTATACTGTTTTTCCAATACTGGGCAAAATTTAATGGCTGCAATCACTTGCTCTTGCGCCTGTTCACTGATAAATCCCCTAATCCGTCGCCCATCGGCATGTATTTGAGTCACAATCTCATCCAATGAAAAAGTCGTGCAGACGTTTCTGCAATCGACATAAGAATCGTGTGCCAGAAATAAATGTTCGCTGGCTGGTAGTAAAACTTGACACGATTTTAAATAAGCCCGACTTTTTATATATGGGTGTATTTGAGAATTCACCATCAAAAGTAACGGGCGTGGCTCAACTCCTACTATAAGCATGTGTTTATTTTTCGGTGGTGTCGTAAATTTGCAAAATAAGCGAAGTACCTGCCACGGCAGGATATTTTCCAGAATGTACCTCTGTGTTGTCATAAAAACCTCTATTAAAATAATAAGTGCCTAGCTGCCTGTCGGAAAAACAATTTTAGGCGGTTTAATCCCCGTTTTGCTAAAAGAGGGGATAGGGCAATGAGTTTTTGGGCCCTAAAATCCTCGAAAATTTGCTCTAATTTCCCCGGTTTTAAGTGAGGGAACGATTTCTCCGACAGGCAGCTAGACATAAATTCTGTGGCATTTCGATAACACTCAAGTCATAGAGTTGAAAAAAAAGCCGGTTCAAATGCCACAAAACTTTTGTCCAAGCACTTACTATACGCCTGTAGCTGTTAGTTCAAATCCAAAGCTGGAGCAGAAATCCTATTTCTACAAAGAAAAAAGATTTCTCACACGCTTACGAAATTCAAGTACGCTTCGTACAATATAGTCGGGCCAAAACTATTGATAACTATTGATATTGACTGGACATTATATAAAAAAACTTGACATTTTTACTTTTTAAAGTAACAGATGGGTTGCTTGAGGTGGTTAGCCTTCCACGTCAAAAAAAATGGATACTCAAGCATTCAAGTAACTCCAAGCTTTCATTAGGCGAGGAGATAAAGGGCTGATACTCCCTACTACGCTTAATTCGCTTCGCTGTACTTTTGCGTAGCATTCACTTCTATTAATAGTGTTGACTCATTTGTTGACATGTCAATAGTTGTCAATAGAATTGCTATCTAGAAAGCGATAAGATATAAGCAAAAAAAAAGCCGCGAGTATATGAATAAAACCATTACTCGCGGCTTGTTTAGAATGTCATCGATAAATGCTTGTAGACTCATGCCATAAGCATGACACCTACAAGCACATTTTTCACATAAGAACTGAAGTGTTTGAACTATTGACTTATAATGTGAGCCCTTTGTATTTGGACACTCCTTTGGTAAGCGAGTTTTGGTAAGTGATTCTTACATAAGTCATTAAAAACATAGCGATACAAATACTTATCAAAAGTGTTAATGCGAGTATTGAACTGAAAAACTGAAATTTATACTTTTAAAAAATCCGATGTCTTTAAGACATCGGATTTTTAGTGCTCTAAATACATAGAGTCACAGATAATTATCTGTGATGTGGGGAGCTTACCCCTATTTCACATAAATAATTCTACTATTTTTTGGTAGTTTTGGCGTTTTTAAGTAAGAGTATAAATTGGTCTCAAAACCTTAACGGTTAATCGCCGCAAAGCTTTTCATTTTTCATTCGCTTTCATATCCCACCTTTCCCAGAATGTTTTTGGGCTGAGAATAAAATTCTTAAAACAAAATCTATTCAATATCTGTTCCAAGCTTAGCCTTAAATAGCCGCCACTGCATTAGCCGGGGCAAGGTTCACGCAGCAAGTCTAGTAAATTCTCAGTATTTGTCAAAGTCGCCACAATTTGTTCGATGTCAATATGGTCGTTTTCATCAACCGCTTGCCAAGCCTTGTCGTGACTTAAATCGGTCAACTGCCCAAACGACAAATGTCCGTAATTTTTAAGAGCGTTGTCCAGACACTCCAAATCAGATTCACTGAAATAATCCAACTGGGCGGCGCGAAGTGGTTTAACCAGAAACTTATCAACAACGATAAACGCCTTTTTAGCGGGGTTGACGTCAGACATCAGAGCAAAACCGTCGCCACTCGCTACTTTTAAAATATCATAAGTGCAACTTGGAACCGGGCCGTGTTTCATTGCCACGTAACTGTCACCGCAAATGAAACGCCCATATTTTTCCAAATGCACTTTGTCAGCAAAATACATCATCTTGGAAATGCGATGAAAGGTCGGTTGCTCAACATTTTGTGCAATATATAAAATGGCTTCTACTGATTTTTCGGTTTTAAACACAAATGGATGTCTCATATTGCTTTGCTGGTTTTGATGAAAGGATTTTTGCTCGTAATAACGGATGAAAGGGGAGGCAAGAAACAAATCCAGCCCTTTTAAAAAGGCTATTGGGGGATTTATCAATGCGAATTAAGAATGAAAAATGAAAAATGAATATTTTGCTCCGCAAAAAAAAGACTTATAAAATAACTTTCAATAAATACGTTTTTATTTTATGATTCAATTCAACCCTTAATTCGCATTATCAAACTCAAATTGGTACCCGATTTAGGAGTTAGGACTTACGCACTCAGGCAACTAACCAATTAATTTTATTTATTTAAATGGCCTAGGCCTATTAGAGGTAACTAACTGAATACGTTCATTAATTCCTTTTGTCAATGCGTAAGTCATAAGAGTGTCCGCGCCCTCATAAGAGGTTGATTTTTAAGCCATCCCCAAAATTCGTGACAATCAGGATTTTTGAGTGACGATTTTTGGTTTGAAAATAAAAAATCGGTAGTGCCCCAAAAAATAGTGATGATAAACCAAGAATCAATTCTATCCTTGGTTTCTCTCAACAACTGCGCTCCAAATCGGTTTGAAAAAAAAACGCCAACCCCTTCAGCTTGCCAACCTACAAACTCGCAAAAACCTGTTCAGCGGCGCTTAAAGTGGCCTCAATGTCCGGTTCACTGTGAGCCGAGGACACAAATCCGGCTTCAAAAGCGGACGGTGCTAAATAAATGCCCTTTTCTAACATGCCGTGAAAGAATTTTTTAAACCGTTCTACATCACAGGCACTCACTTGCTCAAAATTCACAACTCTCTCGGCCGTCGTGAAAAATAAGCCAAACATTCCGCCCACCGATACGCCCGTGGTATGAATATTGGCGGCTTTAGCGAGTGCCAACATATGTGTGATAAATTTTGCCGTTTTGGCACTCAATTCCTCGTAGAAGTTGGGTTGAGAGATGATTTCTAACGTGGCAACCCCGGCCGCCATTGCCACGGGATTACCTGATAAAGTGCCGGCCTGATAAACGGGTCCCAACGGGGCAATGTGTTGCATAATGTCGCGCCGGCCGCCAAATGCGCCGACCGGCATCCCGCCGCCGATGACTTTGCCAAGTGTGCTGAGATCTGGTTTGACATTATAATAAGTTTGTGCGCCACCCAACGCCACTCTAAAGCCAGTCATCACTTCATCAAAAATCAACACGCTGCCGTATTCATCACACACGTCACGCAGGCCTTGTAAAAAGCCGGGCACGGGGGGCACACAATTCATATTGCCGGCCACCGGTTCGACAATGATAGCGGCAATTTGTGACCCCATTTCCGCAAAAACGGTTTTAACTTGTTCTATGTCATTGTAATTTAAGGTTAAGGTGTGTTCAGCCAAGGACGCTGGTACGCCCGGGCTGTTAGGTAAACCAAGTGTGAGGACACCGGAGCCGGCTTTGACTAATAACGAATCGACGTGTCCATGATAGCCGCCGGTAAATTTAACAATTTTATCGCGTTTTGTGTAGCCCCGTGCTAATCGTATCGCGCTCATGCATGCCTCAGTGCCAGAATTAACCATGCGTACCATTTCGATAGACGGTACTAATTCACAGATTTTTTCGGCAATGCGCGTTTCAATCACGGTGGGCGCACCGAAACTGAGGCCATTTGCGGCGGTGTCTTGCACCGCTTTAACGACCGCTGGGTGAGCATGTCCTGCAATCATCGGCCCCCATGAGCCTACATAGTCGATATAACGTTTGCCATCGGTGTCGTAGAGATATGCGCCTTCGGCGCGTTGAATGAAAATCGGGTCGCTACCTACGCCTTTAAAAGCGCGGACTGGCGAGTTGACACCCCCGGGGATGTGTTGTTGGGCGGCGATAAAATGTTGATGGGAAGTAGTCATGCAGTCTCCTTAAATAAGAGACATTATACCGATTTAATGTAACTCATTGATTTATTTAGAATCACTCTTTTATTGATTGCAATAAAATCAATCACTTATGTTAAATAGGTATAAACTCTAATATCGCTCCCCATCCATGCGAATGAAGGGATCTGGGCAATGCTTAAGCGACGTATTTTGGCTTTCGTTGCATTTCAGTTAACGCATTATTGAGGGATCGGGGGGGTTCCATACCCTTTTTCGTAAGATTATGAGCCTTTTTCTGACGAAATTTCGCCATTTTCTGGACTCGTCCAAGAGAAATATTGGACGGATGAGGGTAGTCAAAATAATTGTGCAAAACGTTGAGCGGCCGCGGTAACATCCGCTTGTCCAAATAAACCATGTATCACCGCCAAACAATCTGCGCCGGCTTTGATGAGTTCAGCGCCATTGTCCGGCGTAATGCCGCCTATGGCAACCAGTGGACAATTAAGCGTTTGACGCGCT